>Ga0181612_179704_pt1 | contig 15458 bp, 5 predicted proteins | sample HoacroProtozoa21_FD_119630 | JGI IMG/M metagenome (GOLD analysis project Ga0181612, IMG submission 119630) | Hoatzin crop microbial communities from Cojedes, Venezuel. Combined Assembly of Gp0051906, Gp0051904, Gp0051908 | reverse complement strand
TAACTGGCACTATGTTTTGCAAAGCCTGTTCAAATCTGAAATTTAAAAGAGGCAAACTGTAGTTGTCCTGATATTTTGTTTTCACCGGTAGCACCAGGAACTGCATGTCATTTTCAGCATCTTTCATTCTTCAGAAAACAAACCACTTCCCATTCTTCTGCCACGTAAATCACACAGAAAAAGCTTACAATGCCCTGTAAAAACGACTACATTTAAAAAGGCATCCAGACATGAAAAGCCATAGCCAAGCTTCAGCGTTCTGTCATATTCTGTAGTGAGGTGAATGTCAGTCTCTTTTGTCAAGTAGCAAGTGACAGGACAAGAGGAAATGGCATCAAGTTGCACCAGGGGAGGTTTAGGTTTGGTATCAGGAAAAAATTTCTTCCTTGAAAGGGCTATCAAGCATTGGAACAGGCTGCCCAGGGACGTGGTTGAGTCACCATCCCTCGAGGTATTTAAAAGATGTGTAGACATGGCGCTTCAGGGACGTGGTTCAGTGGTGGACTTGGTACTGTTAGGTTAACGGTCAGACTGGATGATTTAATGGGTCTTTTCCAATGTGAATGATTCTATGATTCTAGAAATTCTGTATCCAATTCGTCAGTTAGTCTGGCAAACTCCAGGTAACTACCATAGTTTCAAAATTTGTCCCTGATCTGACAGAAAGTTAACATAGCTAGAACTGCAACAGTGATAAAGCATACAATCACCCAATTTCAAAAGATCCTCTTCAGTGAGGATCAGCTTCAGTAACTTTCCCTGTAATTTAAAACCCAGGCATTTTAACTGGATTATGTATTCAATTAATCCAACCTCTGCCATCAGTTGACTTTTTAAACTGAGTTGTTCCCTATGTGTTCATGAATACCTCTGTGATCTACTCAAAAAAACAGAAAATAAAAAGTCTCAGAAAAGCTGGCGTTTGTTACTTCTTTAGGTAAAATCTTTACTGATTTAAATCTGAAATGATACTTAAATTCAGTTGACCAAGCCCAGTTTATTGTGCAAAACATTTCAAGTTGTGCTTTCTGAAAAAAATTTCTGGACACTGCATCTTCCAATCAAAGGTAAAAATAGTATCTGTAATAGGTGCCCTACCAGGAACAATCTAGAGTGGTCACCAAAGGCCAAGAGAGTTATGAGAGCCATTCTAGTCAAAGCAGTTTTATGTTTCTTCAGAAATTCCCCAAACTAGAAGACTGTCTTCCCATTTGAATAAAACATTCTTTATTAACAATAGCAAACTGCACAACATTTACAACTTATACAGTGCTTAACACTGGAACATTAACTTGCTCATTTCTAGAGTCTTATTTTAGCTTGACCACCAATAGAAGTAAGAGGTAAGGAAGACATTTTAAAGCCAATTAAACAAGACAGCATGCCATAACAACCAAGTAATGCTACACTTAGCTGTCAAAATGAGAAGTCACAATGAAACCAAAAGTTTTAGTAAAACTTAATCACTAACGAAAAAGATTCATTACAGGGGATCACAAAGAAAATGATATAGCATGTCTCTGGAGCCTACATAAACCAGTAACTCATTACCTGCATAAGAGAAGTCAGGTCCTATGAAATTCACAGAAGGTATCACAAAAAGGCACAAAAGAAATTACAGAAGAAATACAGACGACATAAGAGGAGGAAAGAGGCTTTATGCAAAAAGATCCATATAATCAAAGACTTTTAAAAGCTCTTCCAAAAGAGATAACAGCAACAACAAAAGCCTCTGAACCACTTCCCCCACTTCAGTATGTGTCAGTAACTTGGATATCACTATGGCATTCACTGAGGACAATTATCAACTTTGATCTTCCTGGTATTACTTTTTTTTTCAGAATTACTTTAAACTATACTTGAACCGTACTTTCAGTAGTTCACCCATAACGAGATTTTAATTTACTTCTAAGTATGCCTTTGTTTCTTAGAAATCTTTATAAACACCTAGGCTACACGCATAAAAGAAAGGTTCTTCTTGAATGCTTTTCTTTTTAAATCTTAGGTTCCTATTGGCACAAGTGGTTCCATTTCAGAATGAGCAGTCCCAGAAATGTTCTCCATTATCTATAAAAGTTTATCAGATCTTTGACTCCAGACAAGTATCCTGAAAATACACTTCACAGTAATGTGTAACTGAGCCCTGTATGTCTGACAATACAGTTTAGTATTTAGTACCAACGTGGGATATTTCTCTGGAAGTTTTATGTAGTCCATCAAAGATTTTTTCATTCTTTCTATTTTTCTCAATTTCTCATTGCATTTTTTGACTTCCTATTTCAGACAAGGAAAGCAGATATTAAATAAAGCTTTGCTATACATACATACATAAATACATACCACATTGGGAGTGAAAAAACAGGCTTATCTTCCAGCCCCTTCCATTAAGAATAATGTGGGAAACCCCACTCAATTTCTCCTACATAGGAGTATACTTCATGTATATTAATTGATGGCTGAAAAGAAAACCAGTAACTGACAGAAGCCAACAGCAAAGTATGCTCAGTGACAACACAGAAGCTGCGTGACAATGGATAATATCTATGTACCTCCAGATAACTACGTGTTTTCTCTTAGTAGAGAAAGTAAAGTAGTAAAACATTTTTATGCAAGTAGAACTATCTCTTAGTTTGAATATTACTCTTAGTAGAGAAAACAGAGGTATATTGACTTCCCTCCAATTTACCATTCACAGCTGCTTGGTGCACTGTAGCACTGTGCCTGAAAATGGCTATATTTTAATGGAGAAGGTATGATACAAAGATTACGGTATCTTTTGTTCTTTCTTTGATTAAACTTTGGCTACCATTATTAATGATCTCTGTCATCCTCCATTTCCATGATACACTCAAGGGCAGGGTTGCCATTGAAAGGGACATAAATAGGCTGGAGGAGTGCGCCAGCAGCAACGTCATTAAATTCAACAAGGAGAAATGCAATGAGACTAACTAAACTCTGCAATGGGGCATGATGAGAACTGACTGACTGGGCAACAGCTCTGTTAAAAAGGGGCTGTAAGTCTTAGTGGAGAGCCAGCAGGGCACAATGGCAGCAATGAAGACTGAAGCAACCTGGATTTTACCAACATAAATGCAGACAGGAGATCAAGCTAGATGAATACTCCCATTTATTTACTCTGCACTCTTTAGACTACATCTGGAAGTATGTGTTTGGTTTTGGGCCTCACAGTACATGAAAAATGTTAATAAACTTGAACAAATCTAGCCAAAGGCCAACAAGATGGTCAGGAGGCTGAAGTGCTTGAGGAAAGGCTGTGAGAACTTGGCTTGTTCAGATTCGACATGACGCAGCTTTGGGTAACCTCACACAGCCTTTGCAGAAGTTATCAAGCAGATATACCCACGTTCTCTACTGAGGTGCATGGTGGGAGGACAAGGGATAATGGAAATCAGTGGAAACAGAGGAGGTTCCAGCCAGATGTATGGAACAACCTTTTCTGTGTGAGGACAGCCAAACAGCAGAAAGGGTTGACAAGAGATGCTGTTAGAGGAAATCTCCTTAGAGGATTCCAGACCTAAGTGAGTAAAGCCTTGAGCTGCCTGGTCTGAATTCAGTATCGACTCTGCTGCGAGCAAGAAGTCTGTTTAGGGATATCCTCAGGTCCTTCCCTGCATGAATAATTCTGATATACAGCTTCTGCTCCATGAAACAGAACCTGGCAGAATTTAGTCAGAGACAAGCCACCAGCTACCACAGGCTCAGTATTAAAACACTATTTAAAACTGGCCTGTATCTATAACCACTCATCCCTTAATTCAAGCAAGTATTCAAAACCCTGAGTGGCACAGAATAGTTGAGACAGATAGCTATTTAATTTGTCTTATGTCTTGTTTGGAAGTATGAGATAAGCAGAAGCCACTTCCAGACTCACTTCAGGCTGGTTTCACAATGACCTACGAGCCCTCATGGAATTTGCTGTAGAGAACACGGCAGTCCAAAATCTGAGCATGGCCTGAACACCAGGCCAGGAATCTAATGTTCGCAATTATCTGCAGTCCAGCTCCCATACAGAGGCGCTGTTGAATCCTTAGTCCAGTTGTTTGCTACAGCTGTATGGATTGCAACATACAGTTACACAGGTCTTGTGAAAAGCACGTCAGTAAATCAAGTCTTCAAAAGCTCCCTTTGTGTGCAGCTTCTCTCCATACTACAGATCTGACCCACTATCGATGGTGGCCAATGCTCCACCTTCACCTAATTCTAGAGGAGCATTCGTCACTGACTCTGCAGCTGTTCAATAGAAACATTACGTCCTGCAAAACACAAAGTATTTTATCATTGTGAACAGCTGAACTAACCACGACAAAACACTTTTAGATAGTTCTATTTGCATAAAAATGTTTTACTAAACATCTTCCAGCACTTATGCATTGCCAGAGTAAGCCTTCTTTAGTCCTTCCACTGTATACTATTTGTAAAACAATTAAAAGTTATTTTTGGTAAGAATTTTTTTATCTTATAGAAATGGCCAGATTCTGCTCAAGAAAGCCAGAACAAAACAAGAGGACAGAGCAGAATCCCCGTCAGAGCAAAATGGCTTTAGGTCCCTGGATTACTTGAAAGGAACATAAACTGATTTTAAGGTCTCTCTATATATGACTGTATTAGGGGTTATTTTACTAAAGACTATGAAGATCAGAGGCTGAATAAAATGATCTAGATTCAGACTTGTCACTGAGACAAAGCAACAGCTGTAATACGCATACAAACACAGCCACATATGAGCAGTATGTAATTTGAGAAAACCATTTCTCTCACTGACCTCTCCATTCTCATGAAGTATATTGATTTAGGAAAGCTAAAGAAAAGATGTACGTGTAAGCAGGAAAAAAATGTGGCATGAGCCACATGTGTCTTGGGAGGGGGCTTTAAAGAAAAACCTGAAAAATTCTTAGACTGTTAAATGGAATGGAAATATACTTGCAGTTACCCCGCATCCTGTATCTGAACTACGCCCTTCAGCAACAGCAGCAAAATCAAATGAACTAGGAAAAGAAAAGCTTTTTTTCAGTTTTTCCTGTTCTTCCTGTCAACTATCATCAGCAGTAAACTAATTCTTGCTAGATTAACATCAGAGGTCAAGAAATAAGAATTGTGCTCAAATCATTGCATGGGATTATCACGAGTCAAGGCAACATATGCACCCTGAGCAGTCAGATGCAAAAAAAATTATTTTAATACACAGATAACATCATATTCTAGCATCCATCCTGGACTGTGCATTTTAATGATGAAACAAAAGTAAAGAAGGAACATATTAAGTTATGTTTCCTTAAACAAAGGTAGTTTGTCCATGGGTAGTAGTAGCTGTTTATGTTCTCTTAGTGCAGAAAGGTTTCCTCAGAACGACAGTTTCTTAGGATCCAGTGTTAGGATTCTCTACCAGTTGTGGGTTTTTTTGTTTCTTGTTTGTTTGGGTTTTTTTTTAAGCAGTAGTAAGCACAATAAAGATTAGAATTAAACTCTGCTTTTGCATACCTGTTGCTAATTTTCAGTAACGGTAATCAAAGGTCCAACTTCCTGTAACAGGTTAGAACTTGGACCTCAGAGCAAAAATAAATACGTATGCTTACTTTTGAAAAATGGAATTATCAACTATGAAATAAACAAGCAAATCAATGACATGCACAAATGTTCATCACATTAGGACTAAATCTAATTTTAGGCACGTTAAATGCTCAAAACTGAACATTCCTCTTCTTCTCCAGTACCTCACATTTTATAATATAATACAAAGTGTTTGAATGCTAAAATGGGAAAACTAAATGTAATCATATCGGTTAAGACAATTTTCTCCTTCAAACAAGGTAAACATGTCAAATGGTTTTCAGCCACTGGCCTCAACAAAATAATGAAGAAATGGTAGTTTGATTCACAAAATTCATGCATCAGTTATCAGCCACTGAACACAGTTCTACCCTTTAAACAAGCAACTCTTCAGGCCAGCACTAATCAGTAACGAGTTTCAAAAATCAAAGGGTTTGCACTTTCACATAACTAGAAAATTACATAAATGCTGACGAAAGCACAACCTACCAGCCAACCCTGCTGCTCTAATCTTCAGTCGGAAAGTCCCGTATGGATCAGGATGGGATTATGGGGTGTAACTGCTGTGATGACATGGGAAGATTTCCAAATACTATGTTTCCAGAGAGAACTTGCTTGCTTACATAATTCTCCAAGACACATTTTTGGCACCTCTTCTCTTGTGTCTGCACTGGTGGCTACCCAAGGACACTTCTTGAAAGGATCAGGAGTATTCAAGGACTCTTTGCAGTGTTAGGTTGGAAACATTTGCCATGGGTCAGAAACACAAGGCAAGAAACCAACAAAGTAATAACAAGTCAAGTGCTGACATGCAAATCTTTGTACTGACACAGATTTTATATCATCATTTTTTAAAAAGAAAAAAAATCACCACAACCAAAAACCTTGGCTCTTCTAACCAAGTTAACAAGTAGACTTCCTCCTCATACAGGTTTCCATCCTCTCTCCTTTTAACCTGCCAACACCACAGGAGGTAAATACTGCCACCTTAAAATGATCACAGATAAAAGTTTACACAAGTTACTACCTCTAGGATAAGACAGTCATTAGAAGTTATTTAAAGAAAAAAAAAAGGAAACTCACATGTACAGAATATATAGTGAAAGATGAGATATTCTCTGGTCTAAATCCTTGGACAACTTCCCTACTGTGAAATTGCACTGGGTGTTATTCAGGAGTTGTAAGTGCTCTTCACAAGCAATACTTCTGGTCTAACGCTTTATCGTCTTGCAGTGTGACTGCAAGACTATTAAAGACTTCTCAAACAGCATCCAGATGTAAAGATGTACACAGCCACATGCAGCCACATTAAAAAAACAGCACTTGTCTTGTGAAAGAGAACGCTTGTGAAGAGTTGTAAGAAGTTTTAAATTCTGCTTTCCTCTCTTCACTGGGAAGAGAAGAGGCCATTTTTCTCATTTTCCTGTGAGTGATGGGCTTGTCCCAATTCATACATGAGTTAATATGAACCAACATGCAGATGAAGAAAAATATGAGCATAAGCATTTAGAAACAGCTGGAAATCTCACTGAAATGCAAGAAAATAATTATAGCTTTGAGAGACAAAGGTTACTCTGCTGAATAGTACTTGGGTTAACATTAACTTACTACTACAAATTGTTACTAAGTATGTAAACCTACCTAAGCAACCATGTAATTTAACCATGTTCAGGGTGGAAAGAAGAAAGAAAAAGAAATGAGGAAATCAGTTTGAAGACTGGGAATTAATGATTGTCCAGGAAGAACTACCTGGCAGCTGAATTTTCAAGTTACTAACTTGAAAATTTGGCTACTGCACTCAAATTAGCATCATTGTTGCAATTAAAAAAAGAAAAATCACATTTCTCTTCTGCACACAAAAAACCAGAAATGCAGAGAGTTAAAAGAAGGTAAATGTAAGAATGTTGGAGTAAAACAAAGAATACTTAAAGCTTAAAAAAAGGAGTTCCTGACAACAAAATTCAGAAGAGTTGTGTAATCACCTCCTGAAGAAAATGCTAAAGACTCCAACACTTGGGAAGCACGTAGCTAGATTGTATAACAAAATATACATTATGAAGCACTCTTAAACTGTCAGAGATACAGAACAGGTAATTTTCTAGATCATTCCATGTGCAATGTATAGTTTCCAGTTGATGTAATTTCCAAGGTCATCAAGAAACCAAAAAAAATATCTGCATCTTCTAAACAAAAGCAAAAATGCCAGCTACACCAGATTGCAAAGAAGAACACTTGAGTTGACTTAACCTAGCCATATGACCAAAATACCCACAGAAATGCAGAAAAATAGATTAAGACACAATTCCTACTGCATTTAATGTCTTCTCTTTTTCCATTTTTTTTCCCTGTTCTATAATACGAGCAGAATTCGCTCAGTCTGCAGCAGATTCTTTTGCATGGGAGTAGGTTTGATCTAACAGGTTAGACTTGAGCTGCAGAGCTTTCCACATGGATATTTCACATTTCACCTAAATGTTAATAGGATTGTATTTAACATTTAACATTAATACAAATAAATATTATACATCCTGTAATAAAGGTGACACAGGTCAGACTACTGCTCTTAGATCTGCTTTTACACTACCGTTGGATGTATGAACTCTTCTGCAAAAGCAACCCTCTAGGCCAAGCAAAATACCGAGAAGATGTGTAGAAATGATACAGGGAGCAGACAGATGGACACAAAGAAACAGTAATACAGTATTAACAAGCAGAACAAAGAGTGACACAAGCACACTACTAACCTATTCAAGGCTTGTCTAGCCAGGAAAGCTATACAGGATGAGGGAAATGTTTAAAACACTGTAGTTACTGAGTACAACTTACTGTGTATTTCGTCTTATTTTGTATTTAGCCACAAAGTTGGTGTTATTTTTCTTTTTTTGGCTCAGTTCAAATTGCTTCCAAAGCTGTACACCTCAAACCAGAAAAAGGGCATATTTTTACTCAGAGGAGAGTCACACTCAGGGAATTCTACCAGTGTAATTACAGCTGTTTAAATACAGCAGTGCACTGGCTAACAGCACAACTGCAAAACAGCCCTGTGTGGACAAGCTCCTACTGTTTTCTCACACATAGTATGGGAATAACTCTACTTCCTTTCATCACAAGGGTGTTAATTAATTACAGCACTCTAGATAATAGTAGATACAATTTTTTTTTCACACGTACATTAGATGTCATCAACTTTTTTTTTCAAATGGGACTGTTTTCTTAAGCTGTTTTCCAGAAACTGCTAGCTTGAGCAGCCCCAGAGTATGACAGCTCTTTTAGCTAGGCAGTGTGTCTTGCATGGAAATACTGTTGAAGTTGTTGTTCACCTAAGTCGCCTGGAAGGACTGTTAAAAAAAAGGACTTGGCACTAACCAGAACTGAAATTGCTGCCGCCACTGGAACTTTCCCAGCTTCAGATGTCCCAGGCACACTGAAGCCAGACTGGCACACAACTGGTAACCAGTAACTAGCTAACACACCGCACACACAGGAGAGTACGGAAAAACAAGTCTGCTGTGTTTATTCCTTAAATGAGAGACCAAGCTCTGAGGTCAAATTGCTTAACATGGACTTCCAAAAAATATAGTTAAAGGGTTCTCCAATGCCAAGCAAAGGTATACGGCATTACTTTACCTCTTTGATCGTCATCTGAAACATGATATGGAGAGAATCTACAGAAATTTTAAAAATGCCAAAGAAATTAAAACACTCATTTACATCTACCACTAGCCCTTCTGGCAGAAGAGAAAAACTTCAACACCTCAGGTGTGAAGCGGTATCTTTTTGAACTATTCAATGGCTCAAAAGTTAAAATATTCTTCATGTGGACAAATTAGAAAACAGATTTGAGAGGACTGAGGAATGCCTGAAAGAATACAGAAGACCATCATCAGCATCCCTTCTACTAACTGTTGGGATAGGCTGCTATTTGAAGAACTAAATTAAGAAAAGGAGGGAAGCTGACTTGACTTACTGTTTTTTGTGACTTTATTAGACACATATACTAAAAGTATATTTAGCCATCTAACTTCAGGTATTTTAGGCCACTAAATTAGCACCCTGGCTATTTATGTATTAGTAGCTATAAATTGCTACATGAAAAAAAGCAGAGCACATACTCAGCAACACCTTTCCTTTTTGTTTACGTATGGAGGTTAATATTCGACTGTATTGGTACCTCCCTCAAACATCACAAGGAAGCTTAAAACATTTCTCTGAACTGAAAAGATATGCTGAAGAAAGCTTACTTGAAACAGAATTACAGTTTTGCACAGATTTAGAGACAATCTTGGAATCTGCCTCCAGAAATAGAAACTGGAGTTTTCCATTTTCAGAGTACAAACTGATTTCCCTGGGATTTAGATATTTAGCTTCCATAGATTCTTCCCTAAAACTCAGCTGTAAAGGAATACCGCATTGATTTTAAATTACAATAGGGACTACTACAGCATACAGAGATTCCTATCTGGAAGGCCCCGGCTAGTGCTTCTTGGCATATAAAGCACACTTCACAGAATGAGGTACAGATTCCTCCAAGGAATGTGCAATTAATTTAATCACCTAAATACCTGAAAATCACAGTAGCAAGCCAGATCACTGATGTGAGGATTGGGCTTCTTTAGCAGGGTGTGTGTGTGTGTGTGTGTAATTTTATAACTGAAATCCACAAGGGCAGGGGGGCAGAACTACACATTATACACACAGTATACCTCTTGTCCAAGACCAAGTAATAGAGGATGACGTACAGTAATAGACAATGCAACTATATAGTCTGTCAATAAAGCACTACAGTTCTGTCAGTGTAAGTCCTTATGTGAGCATGCTTCTAATGGGAATGCCTCTTCCCCGTTTTTCCTACACTTTTATTTTGTTAACGTGAAATATATTCTCATTCACAATTGTGTTGGACTCCGGTCTATGAACTAAATGGATTCAGCTCTAAGAGGATAGATACATATTTGTCTCTCCTACTCTTCTGCTGTTCCATCAGCTGAAGACTCAGGCACATTATTAACAATTAAGCCCATTCAGACCATGACAGTGTTTTCACGTATCCTGTAGTCTCACTTTTTTTGCTCCTTCCTCCAATTGCAAATTCTTTTTCCTTAGAAGTGCTATATTTCTCACTGCTGCTCTTCGTGCACTGCAAACCACAGTCAGAGGTAACACACAACTACCCTTGTTACCTGCAAGTACAGGTTGGTATCACGTTGGTCTGTTTTGCTAGGCTTTGGCTGAAGGTCAGACATACTTGACTGCACGGATGGTGGCTTGAACTGGAACACAAAGTACCTGAAAAGCTCAGCTCTACAAACTGTACACAATCTTGAACTAGATGTGAGATGTAAAGGATGAAATTTCCCTTCCACCTGTCCTGTCCTTCCTTTTTTCCTCCTGCTTTTGGTTAAACTATACCTGATGCCTGCTTCCCTAAGCAACAGATTAAAAAAAAAACAGTGACAGAAATCCATGAGCTTTCTTGTAAGCTTCATGTGATCACAGCTTGGAGTTCACAGTGTTTTCTCCAGTATCCACTTTGCATATTCAGTGGTATTTTAGCAGCAGGAAAAATATAAATAACAGCAAATAAAAAACCCAGAGAACACCCTGCACTTAAATGGAAGGAGTAGTTCTAATATTCATTCTACACTACTGCTTTTAACCTGTGTTCCTCCCTTGTTTGTTTTAATTAAGTTTGTTTTTAAAAAAAAAAAAAATCACATGTAGATGCTTGCACTTAAACATAAAGATAAAAGGAAAGTATCTCTGGAAAAATATCAACTGCAAAAATACTGTGTGCATGAAAAAACAGGGAATTCAGAAGCAAAAACTGAGCAATTTGACTAAAACTATTTACAGAATCAATGGCAATTCTGTGGTGAGAACTAAGCAATGGCATATCACTGGCAGCAGTGTTTAACTTCAGAGTAGCAAAAATTAGATGAGTAGGAACAATTTCATAATTGACATGTTATAGCTCAGTTTCACTATTTGCAAACCGGCAATTCCTCAGGGTTTCTCTGAGAATGAAATGTATATTCATGGCTGTAAAAATAGATATTATGATGCATAAAATTACCATATTATTTTTACTTAGATAAATTAGTTCAATTCTAAGCCAAAACAAGTCATTTTAGGGATATAACTGTGCAACTTTAACTCCCTCCCAAGCCAGGCAATAATTCCTACTACTTGTTTTAAAATTAAAATTCCAAAGGGATAAATGATTTAATAATACTATTTTTATCACATGGTTCTGTTGTACTTTTGATTTCCTTATTATGTTACAAACACCGCAAGACAGAGGAAAATTAAGATGCAGTCCTTATGTACAATGCATTGTACAATCCCAGAGCTTAGTATCAACTCAGGGCAGCAACTGTTGAAGTGTACACTTCTTTAGTGATCTTTTTACTGAAATCTGTATTACATTAAACAGGACAGCTGGAAATTGGTATTCAAGAATAAACAATTACATACGAGTACCTATGAGTCTCCATAATAAATGGAAATACTGAAAACATAATTTAAGGACTAAATAACACAGAGAAGTCCCCAAAACTAGGTGACCTTAGGCCTTTTTTATTGGACAGGATATTCAAAGTATAAAAGGAGCATAGTATTTAACTCCTGTAAGGATATTTCCAAGATGACTGAAAACCTTCAGAGCATCTCATGATCTTCATGATCAGTTTGTGGCAAAGCCTGTAAGGGAAAAACAGTCCCCACAATTTTTTTTTTTTTTTCCAAAATTTATTTATTTATTTTTCCAAATACAGTGTTTTTTATAAAAGAGCAAGCTACAGAGTAACGTTAATAGAGCAGTCTGTTACTCCGCAGACACTCTCAAAGCAATGTACCAATGGAATGAGCTACTCAATCCTCCTGCTACCTTCAGAAAGTGAAAATATTAACACTACTCTGAAAAGAATTAAGTTATTCATGCCATTAACTTCTAAGCCTCAGGAATCTGCTGTAGACAGGGATTAGTTCACTGCAATAAGCACCCTGCTTCTGACTGGCAGATGTTATAACCACATCACAGTAGTATGAATTAAGTCTGTTGGTGACTAGAAGAACTTATTTTCAGAAATGCTGCATACTTGCAAAGCGAATGTCTGGACCGTAAAAAGTAAGTAAATAAAACCTACAGACTTAACTTTTTCTGTTGGAATAGAATGCACATAACTGAAGCCATTGTTGTGTTTTAAAAAAATAAACCCCCAAACCATTATTTATTAAATGCTGATATAATAAATTTATGCTATTTAGGAAATGGCTTACTTAAAGCAGATGGTTCTATGTGTTTTAGAAACCATTTCCCTACAATAATTTTGTGAGCTCTATTATCTGTATTTTATTTGATAATATGAGCTAGATAATGGATTTTTTTTCTGTTCATTTAAATAGATCTGAGACATTTCTAGTGGCAAGGGTACTTGGCACAAGAAAAGAACCATAAGTTAACATACAGACAAAAAGTTCACCTGGTTGAGACACTTCAGAGATGAGTTTGAGGACTTCCATCTGGAACAGAGCTTTGTTGCATCAAAGTACTATGAACATTTGAAATCATGACACTTTGTGTCAACACTTAACTCTGCAGCAAAGATCTGAAGAGGGTTTTACTCTCCAGAGCAAGGCTGCAGACTCCATGATCCAGGTACTATTGGGTCTGATGTGCAGTCCCATTCACGGAGTCTCTCTGCCCCGTATTGCACAGTGGTCCTTGGGGAGCAAACGGTGTGGTATGAAGGGTGTCACCAAGTAGCAAAAGCACGGGGAATACTTTACTGCTCTTTCTTCTGCTACCAACAGAAGCTGGCTGTAAAAATAACAATTCAACTGAACAAGAGAAGTTTCTATTCTGATTTGTGGAAACTAATAAAAAAATTCATGCCAGGTGATACGAGACAAATTCTAAAGCAAGTGACAAAAAGTTATGTGCAAAAAGTAGCCAATAGCTTGGGGATGCTATGCTTTAAGGTAAACCCGGACTTTTGCTTGCCAGGCTAAGAGTACAGCAGCTGTGACGGTACCTATGGTATCAATTCATAGGTTCTCTAACAGCTTTTATTTTAAGCACATTCAGTTTGTGTTTGTAAGGCATTTTGCAAAACACTCCATAAGGTGTCTACTTCATTCTTCGTTTAAAGAAAATTTTCTGTCCTCATATTAAGGTGCTGGGCATGCCAATATGTAGAAAAAGAGGGGTAAAAGCACCTAGGCCTTTGCTACTTTAGCAGTCTGTTTGTAATCAGTCTCCTTAAACATATTATCAAGCTTCCTTCACATACTTCTCTAGGTGCTGAGAGGTACTGTAAACATAAAACTCCAAAGCGCAAAAAAGATCTGCATTTAGCACAGACCAAGCTTTCACAGAATGTCCAGTCTCCATGTAAATATTTCCAGAAAATCTGGCACAATTTACACAGAAGGGAAAAAGAACAACAACAATAACAAAGAGTGATATGTTGCAGAAACTGATTGATGCTGCTTTAAGGGGGTTCTTCCTGTGGTATCAATGTTTTCTTCTGCACTGTCAAGTAACGTACAGTTGGAGCACAACTTTGCATTCCTCATTCATGTACAGGAAATAAACAGGAATTCCGCATCAGGTCTACACTTCAGGAGTTTTGATAGCACACCCACCTCAGCAAACTGCAAAGAGAAAGCATGTTTCTAGCTATTATAACTGAACTGCCAAAGATGTTAACACATCTCCAGTTAAATTGGCAAGAAGACTAAGAATAATTATGCTGCATACTTAGTGACACATCCATTCAGAAAGCCAGCAAACCCACTGACATAGACAAGACCCAAGAAAAGAATGCATGTCTACCAGGATTAAGCCTCTCATAACAAGCGTAAGAGCTAGAAAACTGTACCTGAGAGCACTTCACTTGCATCAGTAACCACAATATCTTTGCAAGTGTGTGTATAAACAGAGCATGTAGTCCCTCAGCATGGCATTTGCAGTTTCCCAGCAACACAACCAAAGAGAGACATTAGCAGAGAACTTGGTTTCACAGACTCGGACAAGATGTTGTGGAAGCTTTTTATGAAGCTACCGCTCTCCAGCTGTCCCTTCTGCCACAGGCTGCCATTCTTTGTGCAGAGTCAGCAGAGGACACTGCCAGAACCTCGGCAACTTCCTTCTAAACTATGGTGTCCTATGTGTTCTATATCCTATATGTTCCTGTGTTTACCTGTGCTCTGACTCCATCAAGATATTTTACACTAAGGTGGCATTAGCACACACTCCTTTCAGTACAGTAGGCAAGAGATGGTGGACTGACCAAAACATCAAGTTTTTTGATAAACTTTAACTTCAGCAAATGCTGGCAGTACTTGGCACAATACCACATCCTTAAAGTCTCAGATTAGCCTACCAGTGAAATAAACGGGACGCATAAGTATTACAGTTTCACTTTATGTTTATCTATTACAACCTTAGATGCATTAAAGTAAATTTCTAACATTTTGTCTACCAAGACTTCAAAAATCTCAGAGAACAGAACGTTTTATTTGTGCATGGTTATAGAAGTCTGTGGAACAGCTTGTGGAGCCTCAAAGCAACATGCAAACTGTGACCAACACAGAGAAACGCATGGTATGATTCTTCTGAATTCAAAGACAGGGTTTAGTTGCCATATCTGTCAGATTGAATCAGCATTATACCACCGACTATTGGAAAATCATTGTTAAAACAGCTGATCACATAATCACAGAATCACTGAAGGGTAGGGGTTGGAAGGGACCTCTATGGGTCATCTATCCAACCCTCCTGCCGAAGCAGGGTCACCTACAGCAGGCTGCACAGGACCTTGTCCAGGCGGGTCTTGAATATCTCCAGAGAAGGAGACTCCACAACCTCCCTGGGCAGCCTGTGCCAG
>Ga0181612_110963_pt1 | contig 15458 bp, 10 predicted proteins | sample HoacroProtozoa21_FD_119630 | JGI IMG/M metagenome (GOLD analysis project Ga0181612, IMG submission 119630) | Hoatzin crop microbial communities from Cojedes, Venezuel. Combined Assembly of Gp0051906, Gp0051904, Gp0051908 | reverse complement strand
TCAGCAGGGCTTGTTACAATAGGACAAGGAGTAATGGTTTTAAACTAAGGGAGGGTAGATTTAGACTAGATAGAAGGAAGAAATTTTTTACGATAAGGGTGGTGAAACACTGCAGCAAGTTGCCCAGAGAAGTAGTGGAGGCCCCATCCTGGAAACAGTCAAGGCCAGGTTGGATGGGGACCTGAGCAACCTGGTCTAGTTGAAGATGTCCCTGCTCACTGCAGGGCGGTTTGGCTAGATGACCTCTAAAGGTCCCTTTCAACCCAAGGCATTCTATGATTCTATGTAGCTGCTTGTATTGAGGTTGCTAAAACTGCGAGTGTGGTAAGATAGAACCAGGTGTGAAGAAAGGAAGTTTCAAGCCTTTACAAAGCCAGTAGGTGGAATGTCAACAGATGTGTTCCAAGCTATGTCTCTAAAGGAAAATCATCTTCACATGATGCATCACTTGATTGTCCTGAGCGGGAGCAAGAGAAAACTTCTGCTTAGCAAAACCGCTACCATCTCATCTGCAAACAGGCTAACAGCAGCTGCTTTCAGCTGTTGTGCATTTCAGCTGGGCTATTTACCCAACCAATGGCTTCAGGGACAGCAAGGCTCACCCCGGGGGTATTTAAGAACAATTTAAAGTACTGAGAGATTCAAGATTGATTCAAATTGAAGAACTATTCGCAAAGACTTGAAGGAAAAGAAGATCCTTTACTTTTAATATCCGTAAAAATCTCTTGCTTTAGCAATGATTTTGTTTTTGTGAAAATCAAACTAAATTCCATGAAAACTATGTAGATAGGGTTTTTTAATTATTTTGGCTAATGAACCATTGTAGCCCAAGAATGTTTAGTCTCCAGCACTTTGTACACCGCAAATAGTATATAATATTAGCCTGTTAACAGTAATAAACTTCAAATTGCAGAAGACAAAACATTTGACAGCAGTTCCGAGATAATTTTGGCCTCAGTTAAGAAAAGCAACTATCATAGCTGTGAAGCTAAGAGACTTTGTGATGTAGAATTTATGACATATTCATTTCCAACACTATTTATAGACAAAGAGATCTATGAAGAGCCAGGTTGTAGCATCACAATGTAATTTTAAACAGATCTAATATTTTTTTTAAAAATAGGTGAAGAAGGGAGATACGGAGGGGAGACAGACACGCTAAACTCATGATTTCTTTGCAATTACACCCAGCCCATAAGGTCTTGGCACCAACAACCACTCTGCGGCCCTTGGACAAAAAGAAGCAGCCGTAAGGAGAAAATTCTCACTCCTGTCTAATAAAAGGAAAATAACAGCTGAGAGATTTGTAAATGCTTGCTGTAATTCTGCAACAGAATAAAATGTTAAATTCCACGTACTGCTCTGGCACTCCCATCCTGATCATCATCAGTGAAAATATACCTTCAGTGCAGCAGCTGTAGCTGCTCTAATAAGATATCTACATAGAGAAAATAGGCAATCAAATTTCTGCAAAGTATGAAATTTTCCATTAAATTGTCTCTTCCTTTTATATAACACAGCTGCAACAGTTCTCACTAGCTTTTCCTATCCATGCCTCAGCAAACATAACTCTCACTAGCAGGATATTTTCCAAATGAGTCATCTGAGATTCCAAAGATTTCCTCTAAAAGCGTCTAGACCATGACCCCAGAAAGTTTATCCTGAAAAAAGAAAAAACGATCCTATCATCTATGGCCATAAGTTAAGAAATAAAGAATGTTGCAAATGAAGAACATAATCTGTAAATTAAAAATGGCTGCTGATATAATGAATGTCTGTTTCATCTGCTTCTAAATGAATCTGTGGTAATTTAGTCAATGTATTAATCTTCAAAAAGCCTTTGATGTTGTGGTCTATTTGGCTTTGTCTGCTGAACTTTATAGTTTTGCTTTTAATAAGGCAGGGTTTATGTGGTTTCCATCTGAGTAACAAGTCATTATTGGTTGACTGAATTGCTTGGAATTACTGTAAATTGCAGTGTTTGTCTGCTAATTGATGGAGTTTCTGAAGTCCTGGATGAAAGGTGTTATTCTTTTCCAACATTAATGATCTATTGAATCCTGTCCTATTGCTAGTTTTGGTGTTGATAACGGTGATACAAAATATGTCCATAAGGCTGTGTCACTGAGTCTACAGAATGAGTCTTCAGTGATTTAAACAGCAAACATACTTGTCTCAGAAAGATACAGTTGTTGAAGTAATCAAAATGCCAATCCATGCTTACATGGTATAACAACAATCACGGAAAATCCCTATGTAGCTGCTGTAGAGTCTTTTTTTACCCCTTTTTGTACTGTCAGCCTGAGGAAGCAGTCAGTCTTGAGTTAATTGGGTCAAATCTGAGTAGGTCACGCACGAAGTGTGAAGGCTAGTACAAGATTTCTGTTCCGTTTGAGGCCTAAGCTGTGCCACAGTGACTTAAATGATTCTCTAGTTGAGCAGAAATCACTCAAAATTAATACACATTCTTGAAGAGTTTTGTGTCTTTGAAATTATTTCATTTTGAAGTGTCTTGCAACTTTTTTTTCAACCTGTAATGAAATGTTTTGATTCCTCTGGGTGTGGCTAAACCCCATACATCTTTAGTTTAAGACAGGGATAAAGTACAAAAAAACCTTGAAAATAATTTGAAAAGGAAACATAAATACCTTCTGATTTGAAACTGAAATAACAAAATAGTTTACTGTTTCAGAAATATTCTGTGAGAATAAAGATTTTGGACTTCCAGTAAAAGCTCACAATTCCTTCTGGGTCAAAAGGGTCTGCTAAATTCAATGCATGTGGTAGTAGGTTCATTTCTTATCCAAACCCAAATTTTATTCAAAGTTACCATTAAAATAAAAGTCACACAATGTGCTGCAAAGGTCTTCGTTAATGGCAAATTTCACCCTGTTACTAGCTTTCTTTGAAGACCTCACAATGTTGTTGTTTCCATGGGACAGGTAGAAGCAACAGCGGTTCCTAAGAAACAGACAAACAAACAAGATGTCTTTTATCAAAACTGTCTATGAATCCCAGAGACAAGACTGAGCACTGAGCAAGAATTGAACTGTGACAAGAAAAACCAAGAAAAATAAAAAATGCATGCAACTGCAAAGACTGTACTGGATTAAGATGTTTGTGATGGGATCAAAGATATATGTTCTAAAAAAGAAATAAAAGTTTACCAGGATAGATGCTGTCTAAATATATTATCTGTTTAAGAGATTTTACACCTGGTTCAGTTTGCAGACCTGCAAACTTTTCCAAACAGCAGTGCAAACTCCATAGCTAGTCTGACTTCAGCATTGACTTTGTGGTGCCATTTCATGCATCATTAGAAGCAGTCCATAGACACAGAAGAGTCTAAAGATCACAGTCTGAAAAGCAGACTGTCCTTTTATAGAAATGTAGCTGGTTATATTTTACCATCAATATAGGGTACATTTTATCTGTGTAACTGAGTGCTTTATTGTTATCATGGAAAGGAAACATTTGTTTATGTGGTCACCCTTTTAATTGTCATATTATTGACACTGCCTTAAGAAAAAGACAGCAAGCTCATATTTCATTCACTATCCTTCACATCTTCATCCTTCAGCACTGAAAAAAATGCTGTATATTTGACATCGTTTTTCCCATATAGAACAACAGTAGCTGTCTTCTTGAATAATGCATACAGTAAATGGGAAGCAGTCTTGCCTGCAATGGCCTGTGATTTAAAAAACTCATGCTTTAGGTGACTTTGAGCAAATGACTTCACGATTCTTTTCCTTGCTTTTCTCCCAGTATGAGATGTATGTATAATACATATGTATAATGCTACGGACCTGCTCTTCAAAGCACTTGGGTTCTGTGAATGCTAAATGAGTCAAGTAATAACAATTCCCCTTTTCATTTTCCGCTTGCAGTGATAAATGATATGTATATCTGTTGTCAAATGCTCCTATTACATTAAACATGCGTTATTATCATCTACGCGTTAAGGGCACAGTGCTCCACAAAACTGTGGAAGGACCATATACAGGACTGAAGAAAGGACCATGGAGGAGGCGGAGGGAAGTACTCTTCCATGAGAAGAAGGTAAAAGGGTACAAACACTCCCCAGCTAAGACTGCCCCTCAGCTGAACCTCAGCTCTGATGTCCCCAGGGCAGCTCTTCCTTTCAGAGAAAACACAGGGAGATTAAACAGGCTGGCCAAAGCATCAGCACTTTGTGAAAATCTGTCAGTGAAACATCCTCGGCCTGTCTCAGCACTCCCACTTTCCGCCTTGTTGCCTTCTTCTACTGATACTTCTTTGTACCTGTGCCTCCTTATCCCTGTCCTATTTTACACAGATGTGCTTCACTCTGCAGGAATTTTTGCAGAAGAAGAAGCAGCAGCTGCTCTTGTCAGGTGTAAATAGTATTTAGCACATCCCCTTCCTTCCCCCCCAAAGCACGTCTGCATGCACACACGCACTCACACAAACATGCCCGCACAGAGCAATACTACCACACATTAAATTACCGCTATTGAAATCAGATTCTGGATTACACGATGCTGACAATATTGTGTTTTATTGCTAAACGCTACAAACAATTCCTGACGCTCTCAATGATTTGTCATGTAGCTCATCTACTCGGGGATTTCCTCCACCATGTAATATCACCAGAATTTTGCCTGAGGAACAACTGCCAGGGAGCACCTGCTATTATACCTTGCTTCCTTCTTCTGGAACATATTAGCATAATATAAGTAAACATCACAGAGCAGTTTGACATACTGTATAAGTACTGATTTTATGTTAAACTCATAATAGATGCTTGTTAAGAAGAGGTAAATTTTCAGAAATTTCTTAGTCCACTAACACATTTTAAACCAGCAAAATGTAAAAGCAGCTAGTATGTCTGTATCCACCATAATGTAGCCACATTTCTGTACCCTTGCCTCTCACTTAGCTCACACAGAAATTCAGACTGCAGAAAACAAATTTTGCATTTATGGTGTTACACTATAAAAATCTTTCCTTTGATATGAGACAGCGAGTCTGTAGTTGCATCTATAATGTCCATGACATGCATAGTCCCCCTTGCTCCCACTCGGTTCACTCACAGGAAGTATATTCAAAATGCCCAGGAACAGCGTACATGTCTTGCTGAATCAAGGGCATAGTCATACTCACCAGAATAGAGGTTGCTCCCAAAGGAGTACAGCAAATGCTCTAGCTGCTTAGTTAGTTAGCATTAGCATATAATAATGACAAACCTGGTTCAGGCCCAACTAGCCCCAGATCCTGTTTCCCAAACTACCCAGTAGGAGATACACATAGGAAGTTCATCATAAGTATGGACAGATCTCTGGCCAGGCAGCTCTTTTGGCAGTCAGTGCCTCAGAGAGTACCTGAGCTGAAGGTCACGCAGAAACCGACCTGTTTAATGAGTGCCGATGCACCTGTCTTAATTTAGCTAATTCCTTCCTGAATCTATTTGCATTTTTGCCTCTGCAGCTTCTCTCAGCAATGAATGCCTTGTTTAGTTATGAGCTACATGAAAAAACACATTCTTCAGTTTGTTTTAAAATTTTTGCTGGATGCTTTGGCATTGAAGTCCCATTAATTCCTGTGTGACCAGAATCAAGGAATCGTCCTTCCTCACGCCCTTTCTCTAATCCTGTAATGACTTCATTCTGTTTTAGCATATGCCTTTCCCTTTTGCCTTTTTCTGAAAGCCAGCAGTGGTCTGTTTGGTCTCTCCTCCGGTGCAGGTTGTTCTCTGATCAAACTTTTTGGTACCTCTTTTAACTCTGCTTTTTATGAGATGAGGGAAAGACCAGCCCTATCTGCAGTCTTCAGAATATGTCTGCACCAGGCACTTATACAGATGGTTAAAAGTGTTTTCAGTCTGGCTCTCAATTCATCCCCATAATAATTCCTAACAACCTGTTTACCCTTGCAACTGCTGCTGGGCAATGAGCTTACAGAACCAACTTCTTGACTGGTAACAGCTAATTTAGAGACAAGAACAGTATATGTATGGCTAGAAACATTTTTTTTTCCCAGATGCATTATATTGCACACATCAATGCTGAATTTCAGTTAGTGTATAGCAAGATCTTCTACAATCATACATAGTCAGCATTAGATTTGACTGTACTAAGTAATTTTGTACTACCACCAAATTTTGCCACCTTTTTCCCTTTTCAAGCTTTTTCCTGAGAATATGGTGATGCCCCAGCACAGTTAACATTTCTTTTTGAAAAATTCATCCTTTGTTCTTCCTTGTTGCCAATCCTTTATCCGGTTATTAATCCATGTGAGGCCTTTCCAAATGACAGCTTCATCTCTCTAAGAACCTTTGGGGATGAACTTTGTTGAAAGCTTTCTGGAAACCATCAAACATTATATCAACTGAATGACCTTTATTCATATACTTCCTTACACCTTCACAGAGTAATCATGGATTTGTGAGTCATGACTTGCCTTGGTAAAAGCTGTGTTGGGTATTCCTCAATAAATCTTTTTTTTTTCCTCTAGTAAATCTATTCTTTACGTAAGTTTCTGTGAGTTTTCTTGGTACAAAAGCCGGTTGTAACAGCCTTTATTTGCCCTCATCTCTCTTGCGGTCCTGGTTAAAAAAAAAAAAAAAGTATTACACTTGTTGCCTTTCATTTTTCTGACATCTAGAGCCTCAACTTTGCTTATTCTCAGAATAAACCAAAGCCTTTAACTCCTTTACAGTTCTATTAAATTATTTATTGTTATTTATTGATTTGTTCCATACCCTAGTCCACTGTTTTTTCTAGCTAAGAAAGACAGATAAGTACCCCTTAAAGAGAGCAAAGTCTCACGTCTCTCTGTGGAGAACAGAGAGACAAAGAAATCCAATTGCTACCTTTCCTAAGAGGCGCAAAGGATATGCTTCCCACCAGAAGCAGCTGCTTCTACTTCATGCCTTCCTGTACCAGAAGATGCAGAACCATCTGTGCAGATATCTGTTTATAGTGGGGTTCATCCCCTCCAGTAATCATTCAGCTTTCTTGCAATGACCTTGTCTTCCCTGTGTGAAGTTTTCTTGTTCACTTCTGGACCTTACCAACTGTGGTAGATGTCCTACTTCTGATGCTTTTGAAGTTTTTGTTGTTATGAAGTTTCACAGATTTAGCAATTTTTTTCTCACAACCTTCTCTATTATTTTTTCTTGGACTGTCTTAACAGGGTTTTACATTTCACTTGCTAAAGTTTTTGCTGCTGGTTATGGAATCATTATCTCCTCTCTCCCTTGCTCAGGGCTTGTTTAATTATTGCATGCAATGAGATGTAACCTGGAAAGGGGAGACTGAAAGACCCTCATGTGAGGTGCCCTACAGTCTCCTAGGAGCTAAAGGGTCACGTTTCCTTGAAGAACAGATGGGGTTTGATGTTTGGCTTCTCTCACTTCAATCTGTGAGTAAATGCTGGACTCATCTTCCCCTTTAATTCCCCAAGCATTTGCATCTTGCCCCCCTACTTGGTGTTCCTCGGGGGTGCATAGGTGGCTCTGGGCACAGCATCAGTGTACCCCGTGCCTCGGGGCCAGCTTGCTCACCCCACTCCATGAGGACCCCAGGTATCTAACTCTGGGACTCGCTTTCTGCTCCCAGGAACCCATCGTTGTAAGAGGCTCAGTGTTAGAACTCCTTCCATGCTTCTACAACTCCAGCTTCCAGGCTGTGTGTATACATTATCCTTCTCACCAAATGCTGACAGTTTAAAATTAAAATATATCAGCACCAGTAAAGCTGAATATACAGTCTTATGGTCATGACAAAGTAGTTTGGGTCAAGATTTGTCTTGCAATCTTTCTTTGTAGTGTCTTGTAAGGAAAATCCCCTTTGGCGCTGACCCCAGAATTAACCTTTCAGACTGGAATGTAGTCAGACAAGGCAGTCCGTTGTTTGTCCCTGCTCTAAAACAAAATAGTTTCTAAAGGATAGTTGTATATATATTCATTAGTGAAAATCCCCATCCTGCTAACAGATATTCAAAATTTACTGTTACCCTATTGCAATGACTCTTACTGTTTTGGAACAATATGTGATTTAATATGTGAAATACAGAGGAAATTGCTTTTTCATAGTGTTTTAATGGTTCTGAAACACAATCTCACTGAAATTAAGCTAACTGATTAAATGAGCTACCTCAATCAACTAAACAAGCCCCACTCTCCCATAGGACTTAAAAGGAATGCAAACTTTCCTCCAATGTATCTATCATGGTCCTAGGGGTCTTTTAAGAGGAGATTTGACTGAATCTAAAAACAAGTGTATTGTTATCTTCAGTTTACCATCAAAGTTGCTTAAAGATGCTATCATTCTGGTCTTCTCAAAAACAGCAGCCCAATAGGTCTCTGAGTTTGCCAGTGTATGGCAATGAAATAAGTAAATTTGCATTCTAATTGACTGAAACTCAGAACTGATCTCCATAATATCTGGCCTTACAGGACATATTTAGATTATCTTGCTTTGAAATGAACAGACCAGAGTCTCTTCTAATGCAGTTTTGGGATGCCATCAAACTTGGGCAACTGGACAACTGGTAACAATAACCTGATCCAGAGTCAGTATACCATCACTCTGATCATTTATTATTATGTGGAAGGAAAATTGAATGAAGATCCATGAAAGCAAACAAAATGAGGAAATGCTCAGCAAGGACATTTTCAAGAATGCCTCTCTTAAGAGAGGTTACCTGACTGCTTCTCTTCTAGGGTGATTTGCAGGAACAATGACATGCCATATAGGCTCTACAGCCACAGAGGAAAGTCACCTCCTCCAAAATACAGTCCAGACCTGCTCCGTTTTATTCTCCTCCCCAAAGAAAGGAGCTTCTTGGACCAAAGCAAGAGGAAGAAGCACCCACAGGGACGTGGCCCTCGGTCCTGCCTTTCTCAGGCGCTCAGGCTTTCTGGATGGACTGTGCACTACGGATAGTGGGTGTTTCGGCAAGTCCTTTTCCAGGGCTGGGCTCCCAAGCAAGCGGGGAGCAGGTGTTTTCTTTAAGCAAATTTGCTGGGCAAGATGGTTTCCTCTTTTGTGTATGAATCTGATCTCTGTGGAGAGAGAGGCAGATTTGCATCTTCTCTTCAGCCCTAGAAAATTTGATCCTGCATCTTCCTCAGGAGGGTCTAAGCCACAGTGGTGCAGAACCACATCCCTACACTCAGCCCAGAGTCTCTCCCACCCGCCCCCTCAAAAGAGAGGGAAACCGCCAGCAGCAACAGGCAGCAGCTCCATCGCAGCAGCATCGGCAGTGAACCCTCACTCCTCGCAGGCACCAAGACTTTACCAGCGCTTCCTGCTGAAGTTACAGCATGGTGTGATGAGAATGAAGTACTTAGCGTGCCAGAAAGTAAGCAAGCAACTAAAAACTTAATACTATGTCCTCAGTATTACATCACAGGGCGAAGCAAGTGGCCTTTGGGGTCCTATTTTAGGTCTTTTTCTAGGTTCAGTCATAGTACTGGGAACAGAAACCAGCTCATAGCCTTATTCTCTTCACTAAGGAGGAGGCAACGTCAGTCTGGAGGGGGAGACGGACCGTGTGCAAGACCTCTCTCTGGATCAGCACTCATGCTTTCTTGTAAAATTGAAGCTGCTTTTTGCCAGCAGGGAAAAAGAAAACTGCGTCTAATAAATTGTTCAGTGTAAACACCAGCAAATTCATTATTCATGGTTGTTTAATGAAAGTTTTATGTTAACAAATCTTTTTTCAGCGGATGGCTCATAAACTATTTGCTGCCTTTTCCTGTCTTTTTGCTTCTTCAATTCACTAGGTCACATCCATTGCAGGTGAAGCTTTCAAAAAAGAAAAAATAAAGATCTGAAGTGAGTCAGTGCTTTTGAGCACTCACTAGCTACAAGATACCTTGTGTTCCATCTGATTCAGCTCCATTATTCATTGCTTGAAATTTTTCAGAAGGAGAAGCATGTTTAAAATGTCACTTACAATATGAAATTTGTTTTAATACAATTTAGTCTGAACATTTATGGTACTCATAGTGTTCCCATCTGTGCTTATGAACCTTTTCTTTCTATAAATAGGTGAAGGGAACTGCGTTTTGTTGAGCTCTTGTCTTCAGTGGAAGTCTCACGACTTTTATTAAGTCTGTGTTCGCAGAGGTCATTATGAATAACATCTTGTTGAAGCTGCAGTCAGAGATAAGAGGTTTATAAGTGAGATCCCGAAGTAAGGCCTGGCCATGGTGAATTTCACTAGTTTCAGGATTTTACTCCATCTTTTCAGTGAGCTAACTCTTTGTCAGAATGACTTCTCCAGGCCTGACACTTCTTCTGCTTGCTGTTATTCTGAGAGTAGAGTACAGGCATCCCCCAGGTTCAACAAGGCATGCTTCATCCACTTCCAACTCCTTCGTCCTGTTAGTGTCCTAAAAGTCACTGCATTTTAAAGCAGGCTGTATTGTTGATTATCAGGACTTGTGGATGTTGAGGGATCCATCTGCAAGCTTGCACAGGCAGAAGTACTGAGGCCATTAGCATTTCACTGGTCTTGAGGCATGGATAAATAGAAATTAAAGATATATGCCAATGTACCAATTAAGACCATCTTTTATTTGAACATGGTAGTAAGAATATAAAAAATCCACAGTATGAGTGAGGAAGATTAGATCTGTTTTCTTCCAAAAAATGTAGTCCAACAGCTTTATCCTTCCATTTAGAAAAAACATATTCCTGTCCATGGCGTGTGTTGCATTTAATGTGTCTGTGAAGCCCAGCATGACAAACGACCAAAATAAATAACCTTCAGTCAATAGAGAAACCCGCTGTTGAAAGGAGGTGCTGTAATCACAGCTGGCTGCAGCTGTCCAGCAGCCAGGGGCAGCCAGGAGGTCTGGAGATGCAGAGCCGGGCTGTGTCCCAGCTGGCAGCTCTGCCACACCAAAGCAGAGACAAGGAGAGACCAGGAACCCAGCAGAGTCTCGCCTGCCCTTCATCTGCTTCACTTTTCCTAGTGTCCCCATTGCTTATTTCAGATGTGCTTACTTTTTTAATCTAGATATCTAATTATTTTCGTCATGAAAATTATATTCATGAGCCTGGCACACAGAGAGGGAAAAAAGGATGGTGGCAGTGAGAGCACAAGGGGAGGAAGGGCTATACCACCGCAGTGCTTCTGCCAAAGCCTCGGTCACCTACCCAAAGAGACAGGTTCAGTCTCAACACATCTTCACTGATAGTTCAGACAGAGCAGGATGGCCAACTGACAAATGGTCACCCCTTTCTGGTGAAGCCTCCCTCCTCTGTTCGGTGCAGGACTGGTCAGGGGGTGGGCTGCTGCTGCTTTCCTGAGTGTGCAGCTTGCTCGATTTGTTCTTTCGAAGACCAAAGGCTCCATCACTTGCCCCTGTTCAGGCTGCTGGACTAGTAGCCTCTAGCTGCCTGTCTGCAATCTAGGTCTGCTCTATTGATTTTAAATACCAGCAGTAATTACTGCAGCAAACAGGGCACACATGCTGCCATTACTGCCCAGAAGAGATCTAAACAGCCATGAACACCTTCTTGTCCAAGCCTTCCACAGCTGTTGTTTTAGAGTGCCTACTCCCCTGGGGTGCTTTCAGGCAAAGTTAGCTTTCCCGAATGATTTGAAAGTTATTATAATTACTGCGATTGCCTACACTTCATTAAATAGCTGATCTGTTAATGGCCCTCCTGCAGAATAGTCTGACTTGAGGCATGAGCTGAGCCTGTCTGGGTTCACTCCCTTGTCCCCTCACCTCCCATCTCTCTTGCAATCCAGGCCAACATCCTTTATGCTTGGGGATGCTCAGGCTGGACACTGCAAAGCCTGGGGGTACCTCGCAAATGCGTTTTGGGGTACTGAAGAAGAGCTTATCCCTTTGAGCTCCACTGAGTGATGACCTCAAAATGGGGGCTGTAGCTGGGCCTCTGCGATGATGCAAAGGCTTGAAAAGTTCACTGAGGTGTCAGTATAAATTAGATTTTCAGCAGCTGCATCTTTATATTTTTCTCACCCAACTAATGAGAGCTGCAATGTAACAGACAGTCTGAAGCTGAGTGTTAAGTTCCGTGAGTGAGGGAAAATACTGATATTATTTAGGAACCGACTGGTGTCTGCCAATATCTACGAACACTGGCTGAGGTTTGATGGAGTAACTGAGCAAACATGTTGAAAATGTGACAGCCAGTGAACGTGTTCTTCTTGACTACTTCAAATTGGATGGTGTTTGCACAGATGGGGCACCTACCCTAGCTGGCAGGAGCACTGGTTGTGTCACTTCGCTGGAAAGGGTTTTGTATGAAGAGTTATCCAAAACATAATTTTATCGTCATCGGGAGGCTCTTTGTGCTAAAGACCTGGATTTCTCCAGAGCGCTAAGCCTGATCATTCATTTCATCAACATGATACTTGTGCATGCACTAAATCAACATTTCTTACAAATGCGAGGAGGATGCAATGTCAGCTCACTGGTGCAGGAAAAGGCCCTTCAAAACTTTTGGAAGCAGAAGAAATAAGTGGCTTTTGGAAGTCAAGAGTGAATTTATGAATCATAGCAAGCTGCTTAAAGACAAGAATTAGATAGTGAACTGACTTCCTTTAGAAGTATCACATTCTGTCTCTGCTGCATCAGTGTGTCTATAGGGAAAAGTGTGTCTTTCTGTTATCATGTTTAATGGCCTTTTTCATGACAAAACCAATAAAAAACTCTTGTTTCATAATAATTTGGACTGCTTTCTTTCAGAGCAGTTAGGAGTTAATAATAGGGTTATAAATTAGGAGATTTGTGCTGCAATGCCAATTCTGGGCTTATATGAGTGAAGTTTTGAAGAAATTATGGTGGAAAAGACCACTGTGGCCATTTAGTAATCCTCCTGCTGAATTTGTAATTGGAAATGTTGAAATTCAAAACTACAGTTGGGCTTGAGATGGAACTGCAATTTATCCCTACTGATGAAGGCTGGTGTTGTCTTGAGCCAAAGGCCAGGTGGGTAGGTGCAGCCCTGGTCTGACCAGGAGCAGCGCAGCTGTGCTCCCAGAATAAATGGTGTGACACGGGAGAGATCTCCCTGCCCCAACCCGGGCTAAAAAAGAGCACTTTACCCCCATCCTGATGAAGTCATATGTGCTGGAGTGCATAATTACCACTGAATTTTTAAACAGCTGTAACACATAGTATTAATGCCTGAAGAGAACAGCAAAAGAGCATTTCCAAGGAAACAAACCACCACATTTGCCTGCTCACTGCCATAATGGGCTGAGATAAAACTAAAGCTGGTTGAGATCTAACAGGGTTTAGAAACTAGACAAAACTGAGACATACCACATTCACAAATGGGCAGGATCTTATGATGGAGCAGGCCTGTAAAGAAAGGCAAAAAGCTGTAGCCTCTGCTTCCTATCTCTTATTCCCAGTACGTCTCCACCGCTTCATGAGCCTAAATCTGGCAAGTGGGAGGAAGAAGCCACAGCAGAGATAGTAGGAATGCAAGAGGTGCCAGAGCTGGGGCAAGAAACCAAAGCATGGGTGGCAGAAACAACCTTGCGAGTCCAGTTTTGCACACACACATCAGAGATGTTTAAGTTTAAACACCTACCTGTGTGGTGAGGCGCTCCAGCTGCTGGCACCTCTACTTAGAGAAGCGAGTAGGAAGAATAGCACAACAGAAAGCAGAGGTAGACCCAGGTCTGTCTCAGAGCTTTGTTTATGAAGGTATTTGAAATCCCCATGCTGAACAGGTCCCTTCCTGGTGCCTGTGGAGCAGTACGGGATGTTCCTGTGCAGTGGCAAAGGTCTATGCCAAACACTCCAGTGAAAGGAGGGACTGATTGTAACGCTACACTACTCTGCAGATCCCAGTACAGGCAGTCTCCAAGCCTAAGACACCCTGCTAGAAATGCTAGTTTTTAACCAGCCCATTGTGCCGAACCAGTAACCAGAAATTTATTCTTTCCTTCATGCAGTTCGGGCTCAGGATCAATGAAGACCTCATAAACCCCACAGTTCAGGTTCAGTTCCAGTTCAATTGAAGGGGGTGGAGTGGGATGTCAGAGAGGAAGAATTTCAGACTGACGTTTGGTTCAAGTTTAGTACAACTCCTCCAGCATTTTTCTCTGAAATTCGTATTATAATGCCCCTGCTAAAAAAACCCCACAGAACCTGGATGCTGCAACATAATGACACACACTTTGCAGCTGGATAGATCCTGATCCAAGTCTGACTGATTATAACTGCAGTAGAGAACTTTAGCCAAGGTAGTTTGATAAACTACACAATAGGATGGTGGGCAAGGTGATGGAGCTGTTAGCAGCAAGACACGATACATCTGCTTTTTGAAATGGGAACTGACTGACAACTATCTCTATCTGCAGTGTATTACAGGTTATTTCATATTTCATCTGCTTCTCCCTAAGGACATGACTGAACAAAGATCAAGTCAAGCAAATGATTAGAAGCTAGCTGCTGCAAAGCATCGTTTTTTGTGGCATGAAACCTGGGGTTGAATCCTGGGCCATGATATGTGTGCTCCCCGCAGCGTGTTGGAAGGGTCGCACAAGAATGGCATTGCATGGTGTTGCAAAGGTTTGTGTAGCTCATTATTCTGCTTCCAGCAGTGGCTGTAAGGGGATGGCTAAGGAAAAACATACTGTCAGACCAGGCGCATAGGTTCCTTTGCCCTAGCAGGCTCCCAGCCTCTAAACAGAGAAATATCTGTCCTTCGGGGGCAAAAACACAGCTTTGGCATTGCTGGCGCATTGTTCCAGCCACCTGAGGCAGGGGTCTCAGGACCTGCATGTGAAATCAGTCACGTGCAAAGCAGGACATAATGACTAGAGCACAATTACATGTCAGTGTGTCCAGCTGGCATCGTGCAAAAGCCAGAGGTGTCAGCAGAGATTGAACTTCTAGGTCTCTGCATCTAAAATGTGCCCTCAGAACAGGAATCCGAATAAACAACATACTTTAATTCAGGTAATTGGATGCAGTCTTGGGAGCAAGGGATAAGGCTTTCTACTTTACAGGTACATGCCCAAATCACTAGGCTATAGATCCAGACTTCTGCAGGGCATTTTGTCTCCTGCATCCTCAGAGGCTTTTTTCTGCACACTGTCAGGATTTCAAGATGGGAGAATGGAAAACCACATCTCATTTTAGCCCATACTTGAGAGATGTGCAGCATCTATCTAGGGCCACTTAGGGCACAAGGAGGACCTGAAACACATTTTTCCATTTCCTATGTTGATCAGTCTAACCTGTAAAATATTGTATAAGGCAGAGTTGGGAAATAACCACAGTTTTCTCCACTTGGTAGAAAAGAAACAGCTGTAGTAACCATGTTTCGTAGGAAGTCTGATATGGACAACACATGCTACAAGTGCCCCACTGCACATCGTTGCCGTTAGGGCTTACACACTGCAGTGCCTAAATTCTGGGCTGCTGTCAGGCTTGGACACACACAAGATGTTAAAAGGTTTGGTGATGT
>Ga0181612_174047_pt1 | contig 15460 bp, 23 predicted proteins | sample HoacroProtozoa21_FD_119630 | JGI IMG/M metagenome (GOLD analysis project Ga0181612, IMG submission 119630) | Hoatzin crop microbial communities from Cojedes, Venezuel. Combined Assembly of Gp0051906, Gp0051904, Gp0051908 | reverse complement strand
TGACGGAGCCCTGGAACAGGCTGCCCAGGGAGGCTGTGGAGTCTCCTTCTCTGGAGATATTCCAGCCCCGCCTGGACAAGGTCCTGTGCAGCCTGCTGTAGGTGACCCTGCTTCGGCAGGGGGATTGGACTGGGTGACCCACAGAGGGCCCTTCCAACCCCTACTATTCTGTGATATTCTGTGAACATTTCTCTCCAGAGAAGTGATGGCTTTGCTCATACTCACTTTCTTTTCATTTAAAAAACAAACAAACAAACAAACTAAACCTATCAACCAAAGAATCCTCAGCCTGGTTTAAGGAAATGGCTTTACTGCTGCACCAGCCTAGTGACAAACCGATGGTTATCCAAGTCACAGGGCTGAAGTGAACGTACTCATAAGGGACTACTTCTGGAACGCACTCTCTGATGCTTTTTGTCAAAGCTGGTAAATCTCCTCTGCCAGGATTAAACGCTCTCTCTCATGCAAAAGGATCTTTTTGGGGAAAATCATATTTTTAGTAAATTCATTTTCAGTTGATGACATTAGCTGGCAAGTAAGAAAGATACAGAGGAGAAGGACTGTCTGGTTTACCTTCGTCAATTATTACTGACTTGTTTTTCCAAGAACAAAACAGCAAAAATACAAGAGCAGGATGCAAATTAACCAGAGATCAAGACTAGCAAACACATTACAGAGTACAGGCAGAATCAATACACTGCAAAGACAAAAGCCTATAGTTTAGGCAAAATAAACAAACAACTGGTCCCCAAACTGAGGGACTCCCTCTTTGCTTCATGTCATTTCTCCACGAGTTTTTGTCCTGATGAGCACTTTGAACTATTACAACACCGTTGCACCAGCCACGGCTTCTCTGCTTTCAAGTACTACAGGTCTTTTTGCAAAAGGCTGCTACGCAGGCCCTTCATTAGCAGCAGTGGCTGAGCTAAGCTGGATATACTACACCCTCCTGCGTAAACAAATCCTTCAAATGAGCCCAGGCATCCTTTTCATCCCTCTCATTAGCCTCTCATTTACAAATAATCTATTATTTAGAGATGGTTACACCCAAAAGACTTCAGGAGCTTTGCAAGTACAGAGGAGGACTCTCCCCACCCCAAGAGAAAACACTTCCTCCCATCGTCACCCTCCGAAGGGCAGGCTGGGGCCCGTCCAAGGTGGTGCGTATTCACCATCATTTACCTTTAAACTCTTCAGAAACGTAGCAGCATGGGCGAGATTTCCTTTAATGTAAAAGGTGACCATCCCAGGACAGCCAGTACACTGCCGCTTGACCAGCTCGTGCTGAGGGTGTGAAGGCAAGCCTGAAATTTGCAGAATTTGCATGAATTGCCATCGCTTCGAAGGGTAAAGCAGCTCAGCCCCAGCCACGCAGGAGCAGCCCACCGCCAAGGCGACACCGAAGCCAGAGTCACCACGTGGGCAGGGTGCACAAGCGGCACGTAGCACCCCAGCCCCCAAACCCAGCCCCGCGGCGAGACGTCAGCCGCGCCGGAGTCTTGCCGACACACCTGGGAAAATCACTTTCTCCACCCGGGAATCTGACTCCAGAAATCGAGCAACAGCTAATGCGTTGTGGAAATGCTGCTTCATCCGGACTTTTAGTGTCTTCAAGCCACGATTGCACAGGTAACAGTCAAAGGGAGATGGAACAGCTCCAAGAGCTACGGAAATTGAAACAAAATTCCACATAAAACACTGGGACTTTTTTTCAGTCAAACTAAATACAGCCCTAATGTCCAAAATGTCTAAAGTTAGAACAAGACAAGTGGAAAGACATGTGATGCAATCTATCTTCCTCATCTCACAGGCACGAGAAGCCAATTAATGAGCTGAATTAACAAGCTGAAGACTCAAGGACTACATTTACAGGCTGCCCAGGGAGGCTGTGGAGTCTCCTTCTCTGGAGATATTCCAGCCCTGCCTGGACATGGTGCTGTGCAGCCTGCTCTGGGTGACCCTGTTTCACAGAATCACAGAATAGTAGGGGTTGGAAGGGACCTCTGGGGTCACCCAGCCCAACCCCCTGCCCAAGCAGGGTCACCCACAGCAGGGGGCACAGCACCATGTCCAGGCAGGGCTGGAATATCTCCAGAGAAGGAGACTCCACAGCCTCCCTGGGCAGCCTGGGCCAGGGCTCCGTCACCCTCAGAGGGAAGAAGTTCTTCCTCCACTTCAGCTGGAGCTTCCTCTGCTCCAGTTTGTGCCCGTTGCCCCTTGCCCTGTCGCTGGGCACCACTGAAGAGTCCCCTGTTGGGACGCACGCTGAGGCCGCTCTCCTGGCACATCCACCGTTACCCCCTGCTCAGCCCAGCTCTGTGCCCCGTGGCTCCCCTCCCTCCCTGCCTCAGTTTCCCCTGCAGAAGGGCAGTGCTGGGAAACCTGAAGTCACGATCACCACGCCGGACTCGGACTCACCCACTTGGCACATCTTCAGCGGGCTGGGATCAGGCCATGAGAGCCCCTCGATGCCCCCAGGTTGGCAGCTGGATCCATTGGGGTCCTCACACGCCCGGGCAGGACCAGGGCTGGGACCGGGGCCAGGACCAGGCCACCGGAGCCACTCACGAGCCGCACCCCACTGCTGCTCCTATTCCTGTCGGACCAGCTCCCCGGGATGAACAACGGGGTAACTCCACCTTCACCCATCTCCGCAGCGGTGAAGCACAGCCCTGTCCCCACCCCTGTGCTCCCCGTGCTGCTGAGCTGGCGGCCACGCCGTGGCACGCTGTGCCATGCTGTGCTGATACACCGTGCCATGCCGACATGCCATGCCGTGCTGGTACACCATGCTGTGCCACCACATCCCCTTCCCCATCCATCCCCGCCATCTCCACCTCCCCAGGACACCCTAAAGCGACGGCAGCGGGCTGGGATCCGGCTGGACAGGTCCAAGGCCACGGGCTGAGGGTCCGGGAAGGGGCAGCCCCTGGGGTGGGATGCTGCCAGGCCGCGGGGCAGAGCCCAGCACCGTCACGTACCAGGGATGGACCTGCAGAGAGGGAAAAGCAGAGGGGTCAGGGCTGGTGCCGGCTTCCCAGAGGGTGACTGGGAGGAGCCAGTTTGGTGGCAATCACCCTAACGAAGCTTCCAGGGAAGTTGGGGACAGCTGGGGACAACAGCTGGCCAAGGTGGCTGCGGGAAGGGCAACCCAGCTCTGCCCACACCGGGGGTGCTTTGGGGAGCCCTCCCTTGCTCGTGGGAGACCCCTGCTAAGCGACGCTCTCCGCAAAGCTGATTACAGACATGATGCACCAGTAATTTAATTACAGGGACAGCAATGGGGCCCTGGCTCCTGGGACTGGTCTGGGGAAGGGCTCGGTCCAGGCAGAAGCTCAGACACTCGTCCCTAACATCCCACCCGAGCCCCCCAGCCCTCTCCCACCCAGCAGCGCTGGCAGCTGAGCTCAGCACGGCACTGGTCCCCATCCTTCCCCTCTTTTGACCGGCGCACGGCCCTGCTGCACAGGACGGGGGGAGAAGGGAAACCTCTCCCTGCTACAGCTTCAGGACAACGCCGGTCCGGCCGCTGCAGCCGCCGGTGGCACACGCACCGTCCCCGTCGCCGCTGCAGACCGGACGAGGCCGTCACACCCCACTTTCTCCAGGCAGAAGAGGAGATGCCCCCATTTCCCCCCGTGCCCTGGGCTAGGGCAGTGTCTACAAGCGCTTGAGCAAAGGGCAGCCAGAGGATTGCGCTGTAGGACATTGGAAAGGAGGAGCTGGATGCGAGTCGAATGACAACCGGAGTCTTTATTCCAACAGCCCCTTGGGATGTTTGCAGACGTACAGACACACGTACATATTTACACTCTTACACACCTCACAGAGCTTGAACCAATAAATTAAAACAAAAAGAGGGGGGGGGATTTTTTTTTTTTTTTTTTTCCTTCTCCTTTTTCTTTTTTTGTCACGTCAGAAACAGCAACTCCCCGAGGCGCGGGCGGGGAGCCGGCTGGAGAATTGCAAACAGAAGCCAACACAGACACAACCCTGCCCCAGAAGATGCGATGACAGCGAGCGTGCTCCTCAGCACAAGGCCACTTCATACCCTGGCTTCGATGCACTCCAGTTTGACCATTTCGTCCAGCCTGCAGCCCTCGGTTTGGGCACAGTGGCTCAGGGGGGCACTTGGGCTCTCGGCACCTCGAGTGTTGGGGGTCTGTGGGCAGGCTGCCGCAGTCTGAGAGTGGGGGGAGTCGCACTCGTCCGAGGTGATGTCTGGCACGTCGTCCGACTGGCTGTCGGAGCTCTCCAGGTCGCTCCGTATGCTCTCAGGCTGGGCCAGGGTGATGTCCCAGGTTTTGCTGGCAACGCAGTCCTTTTGCTCACAGCTTTGGTGTTTGCACGTCTGCTCCTGCTCACCGTCCTCTTCCTCCTCCTCCTCTTCCTCATTCTCTGCCATTTGGGTGTGGACGTGCAGAGAGTCCTCTGTGCTGCTGCCGCTGGCCAGCTGGTAGTGACTTGGTTTGGCTTCGATGTCCACCTGGATCTCCATGTTATTGCACTCCCTGCAGAAACAACACCCTCACGTTACTGGGTACAGTTACTGGGTTTGACTGGGTCACCACCAGGCACTGTGTCACCGTGCTGGGAGGATCGCAGTTCCCAGACATGAGCAAGATGCTGCTCATCACCCCACGGCACCTGGGAAACAACAGCACTCGCTGCTCTCCTCCAGTCCTCTTAAGGGCAGCCAAGATCACCCCCAGGCCGAGCCAGGAAGCGAACTGGGAAAGCACCAGAGTCCCTGCGAGCAGCCGGGAACAGACCCTGAGAGTCCCGCGCTGCAGATCCCCTCCTCAGCCTCCACATCACGCATGAAAGCGGCTCCCAAGTTGCCCCCAGTCCTCCTCCCGTGCAAGTGAAAGGATCGATCCCCTTGCCAGCTACAGGGTAGCAGGCTGGTGCAACCATGGTCATCTCACCACCCACGGCAGCACCTCGCAGAGCACGGGTTTCTCCAGAACACCCCACTACCAACACTCTTCTCGCCATCACGCGTCCTCCTACCTGTCCTGGGGGTTGTAGGAGCTGATGATGGAACCAGCCATGGCTCGAGTGCTGGCGTTGTCACTGATAGCTCCCAAGCTGACCGAGTCTTTGGGGAAAATCTCCTTCTGGACATCTGCCTGAACTTCCAGCCTGCAGGAAAGAGAGGATTCCTCAGAAACGCCTTGGACGGTCCCCGCGGGGCACCAGACAGTCGCTGTTCATCACGGGAACGCAAGAAGCCCTCTGTGCCGGCCCAGCTCGGCACGACAGAGTTTAACCCCGATGGTTCCTCTCATTTAGTCTCATTTTTGGCTCCATTTAGGCAAATCCAGTCTGCTTTCCATGACGAAGGTAAAGTTGGGTTTCTATCTATGACTCACGCAATTCCTGCGAAGAACAGATTTCCACAGATCTAGCACGCAGCTGTGATTACATCCCTGGCTGCCGTATCAACACGTGTCTGCAATTACCCAGCAAACTGACTCACAGGCAAGGTTAGAGTTAGTGTAACCTCCCGACTTAGCAAGCAGGGCCACTGCGGAACAGGAAACATCAAAACCTGTAGGCTGGGAGCAGGGGACTGGAAGATCTCTCCTGCAGGCACCTGCGCTGTTCCCAATTCACCTGAAGCATCAGCTCAGCAGGGACAGAAATTCATTTATCTTCTGTCCTCCTTGCAAGAACCAGCCTGGCGCTGACTCCACAAGTAGCCTGGTCTGCTGGGAGCGGTTATTTTACAACAGACCAAGAAGTAAAAATACCACGACACAACTCTCAAGTCGAAGAAGCTCACAGTCCTGAAGTGCTCCCCAAAATCAACCTGCTCAACCAGCACAGGCCTTGGCAGCCTCCGCCCCGTTCTTGCTGTGCCCATCAGTTACCTGCTGTACTTCCCCTTGCCTCCCGAGAGGACACCACCACTCAGGGTGCCGCCCGAGAGCGCGGCGAAGCTGGCCGTCTCGCTGTAGTTGCCCTGCATCACGCTGAGCCCATCGGTGGGGCTGCCGCTGGTGCTCAGCACGCTGGTCAGGCCCTCAATGCTGCTCTCGCCAATGCTGGGGTTCTTCAGGGCTCGCCAGGCATCAGCCACTGCGGGGAAGAAGAGCGCAGGGATCGGGATCAGCAAGGGAACCACGCGGCTGTGGTGGAGTTGGCAGAGCTGGGGGTCAGACAGCAGGCAGCGTGCGTCTCAGACTGCCTCTTCCAGGGCCAGGAAGTGCTGAGATGTTGCTCACAGTGATCACCAGCAGAAGACCGAAGCAGATAACTGCTTCCAGCCAAACCCAGGCAGAAAGAGATGTTTGGATTTGGAAAACGTTAAGACCCCCTACCATCTCAGTACAAGAGGCAATGACAGGGTCTTGCTCCACCCCCTTCCCTTCACCAGTTAACATATATTACCTGTGATAGGTCCATCATCTTCATCAAACTCAATTTTCACACCCTTTCCATTGGCGGTGCTAACTCCACAGCCACCGCCTCGGCACAGCGAGATCGGCACAACACCGTAGACGTAAGCCAGCATGATGGGGACTCCAATACCTGGAGAGTAGGATGCGCCGAGTTAAGAGGAGCTTAAGGCTGAGCTGTGTTGGGCAGACAGAAAGGACTCTTGGGGGTAGGGACTCCCTCTGTTGTGCTTACGCTGCTTTTAAGGGTCCTAGTTCACAACTGTGCAGACAGAGGAGGAGCTCTCTCTCTGTGCTGCTGCAGTGCAGAATGAGGGAACCCTGCAAGCACAGCCAGCCTCAGCTGAAGCCCCAAGCCATCAGCCACCAAACCAGCCCACGGGCAAGAGGCAGCTCCATGGTCAAGGGACTCCACCACAGGCTGCAGCCCGGGCAACTGGTGCTGCAGACAAGCGCCATGCTGGCTCCAGACCAACTCAAGCACACGAGGACGTGCAGCCTGGACGTGAATCGGAGGGATGTGCCCAGCAGAGCACACAGCAGCAGCCTGCAAACTGCCCTTCGGCCACCCCCACCTCACCGGGCTGGGCTACCCATCTGTCTCGGTGACTGCTGGCCCACCAGGAGGGACAGGGACGGCGCCCACTCACCAACACTGACAGCAGCGATGACCGGAGAGGCAATGACAGACAAGGTGACCCCACCAGTAATGGCCAAGTTCCGCTTGTGCTTAGAGGTTTTCTTTCCCTCATACCTGCTGTGGATCTGATGGAGGAAGCAGCAGGTCAGAACAGAGTCTGGCCATGAGCAAACACCAGCAGAAGACATTAATAAGCTTGGGATTTTACAGCCTTGCCAGCTGTATTAGCCCTTGAAGAACCTCCTCTTGACCACAGATCTCCTCACAGATCAGATCTAGCAGGTGGCTCTGTGTTTAAGAAGAGCTACAAATACAGTGCTGGCATGCTGTTTGCCCCCTCTCAACACCTCTTCATCAGCACAGACACACAACAGTATCACACAGTTTGGGGCCGCAGGTCAGCATCAAAACATGAGTGACTTCTGCAAGCCAAAGTGCGATGCTCAGGGCCCAGCCACTGTCCTATAGAGCCCACCATCACAGGATGTGTTAAAAAGGGACCACGTTTCTCCTTGGGTGCTCCTGGTTCAAGGCAGAGGCACGAGAGTGATGCAAAATGCATCTGAGACGACTTCAGCCTGAAGGGCTACCAGCCACCACCTTCCCTCTCCCCACACAAAGCCCAAAACATAAGACAAGGTTTAGAAGTGACAACTGAATTTTGGTTCTAGGACAAGATCCACCCTTCATATCAGCTTGAAATTTCTGGTCAGATGCCTTGAGTACAGAGAACGCCCCAGATCCCTCAGCTCCAACCTTGTTCTCTCCACACGTACCTTCCTCCCGACATACACCGGGATGCCAATGACCATGGCAGGAATGGCAATGCCAGCAATGAGGGAAATGCCGACAGGAGCGCCGATCAATGTGCCCAGCTGCCAGAGAATCTTCTTTTTACGACTCCATGGCTTTTTGCCCCAGAACGTACAGCCAGAAGGGCTTAACGGAAGGGAAAAAATTGACATTACCACCACAGCAATTCCTAAGTGTTCCCGAGAACCCCACGTGCAACTTCCACATGAACAAAACCTAAGACTGAGGAAGTGGGTAGACAACGCAAAAAATGTTTCCCTGTTTTCCTCCCATCAAGATTAATTTGCTCATGAAGGTGATTATCACGCTAATGGGACTACGTTTAACATCCAGTATGCTAAGAGCTCTCAAATGCAATTGTATTAGGAGGAGCTTTTCTTGGTGTAGAAAAGCATCCCCTTACTGTAATGTGGGAAGAAAGTTCAGAATTTTGGGTCAGAAAGAAGAAAATTTTACTGAGCAATCAGAGAGGCAGGAGGGTAAAAGGCCAATGCAAGACCTGAACTCCTCCAGCCAGCCTCGGAGCAGCTCGTGCTACCCCGCAGGCATGAACGCGGGCGTGCTGCTCCCCTCCCCACCTGAGGTAATGCAGGTCCGAGATCTCCTTCATACACAGCCAGCAGAACTCGCAGCCGCACACCGCGCACGTCATGTGGTTACAGCTCCCGTCGTTCATCTTGATGATGTAGGCGCTGCAACGCGGGCACGGCTTGATGTCATCAGCTATGGGGAGGAAGCATGGGATTGAGTCGGACTCTGCTGCGAGTACGGAGAATCAATGAGGGGGATCTCGTTACGGATCGAAACCCTCGTTTTCTGTGAGGGCAGCACAGCTTTGCTAACCACAGATAAAGTGGGGGTGGTTGTGTCTTTAGGTTATCATCAGAGCGAGAAGATAATATTTATGAGGCAGATCTCACCAAAGCCATTTGCCTGAAGAGCAGCTACTGAGAGCAGCAGTGGCTTTAAAAGGCTTATCCTAGCCTTGCACGGGATGCGTTCCAGAACACAACGCTGGGAACAAGTCATACCCGCCCTGCGCCAGCCAAGGCAACAGCGTAACAATGAGCTATCACTAAATTGCTCCACTGAGGTGATTCATGGGCCGAGAACCACGGAACAACTGGGAGAACAAAGCCTCGGAGAAACTCCAAACCTGGCCAAAAGGGGAACGGGGTCTGCAGCCGCACAGCGGAGGCCGGTGCAGAGGCTGTCCAGTCCCCAGTTTGCTGCTGGCGGAGCAGGACAAGGATCCTTCATCCCCTCCTTAATTCACGCGTCACCCGATCGCGGTTACGCAACGGCTGCGCAGCGGGGTTCAGGGCTCTGCCGGCAGCCTCTGCAACACTCGACAACACGAACTCCAGCTGCTGAGACCAGCTCACACCTAATTAATCACAACACTGAATCCAGCAAGAAGGCGGTGGGGGAAAACCGCTGTCTCGAGAACCTCTCTTTCAGTGGCTAAGTGCTAAGCTCTTCCTGGCAGAGATCTCTTTTAAAAGGGTGTAAAAACTCAGAAACTGTTTTTTGCTTGCTGGTTTGTACCGCAGGCTGTGGTAGTATCTATGCTGTCCACTACCAGGGCCCTCTAACCGGGGCATGATGAACCCCGACATACCATGAAGCCACCTCTGAACCACCCACGGCAGCTCCATTCTAAGTAAGAGTACTAACATTTAAACTCCTGACACAGAAGGAAAAGCAGGGTGTTCTGTTTGGGGGTAGGGTGGGACATTATGCAGTGGCCTTACTGCCCACTGCCAGAGTCAATACAGTTATTTTTAACGAATGCTAACTCAGTAGACACAGCAGCAACTACCAGGCAGTCTGTGGGTTGGCATTTTTCTGTACCTGACATTACCAACACCTAACAGCGCACAGAGTGAGGCTCCCCACACTCAGCTAGGCATGAATGCCGCTCTTTACTACTGCAGCAGGCAAATCTGAAGCTGCAGGGGTAAGAAGTGCCTATTTGCTCAGAGTTCAGCTCACGAGAAGCGAGAACACCCAAGATCAAAACAGCCACAAGCCTAGCTGGGGCGGATGAGGGGAGCTGCTGTGACGGGGAAGGACCCAAAGCACATGGTCACCTACGTGATCTGGTTTGCATTCTTGGAGGAGCCAGCTGGATTTGTTCGAATGCACGTGAGAAGGGGAAAGGAGTTTCACAGCTGCTCTCACCCACGGCTGCCGGAGACCCTCTGCTGTGCCACGCAGCAGCAGGGCCGCTCTGACAGGAGAGGGGTTTGAAAGTGGCTCTTTCTCAGCTTCACAGGCATAACGACAGCACCGAGTAACCAAAAAACACGTGAATCCATACCCGGCCCGGATTCCTGTCCGTAACTGAGGCCCGACGTGTGCTTGGTCCGTACTCGGAGCGCCTGCGCCCTTTGCTGGCGGGCCATGTCGCAGGTTTGGTTGGGATGCCATATCTGCTTGCAGTGATAGCAGAACTCCGTCTGGCAGCCGTCCCTCTCGCAGGTCAGCTTGGGGCAGCTGGCACAGCCGTAGGCAATAACCGCGTAACTGGAGAAGGAAGACACCGGGTGCATTAGTAAAAGACAAAGTTATCAAGCGACAGTCCAGCGAGCCTCTGAATTCAGCCTGCCCGGGGGCGGCCCGGGAGGCTGTCGCTGCCTGAGCCGCTCTGCGCAAGGCAGCTGGCTGAAGGCAGCGCGACGCCGAGCGACGCGGCCTTTTACCCCTGGAGCCCGCAGCAACGTCGCCGGGCGGGGCAGGTCAGCCCACCTCTCCCATCTCATTTCCTTCAGCTCATTCCTGATCGCTGGCCATACAGCCGCCTGCACACTAGACAAATTCCAGCTCTCTCCAGTCCTGTGGCTTGCACTGCAGGGCCTGAAATTAAGCAGTGCTAATTGGGTTACTTGGGGCAGATCGCCATTTATACAGACAGCTTACAATATTGAATTGTCTCCTCAATAACTGCTGGCAGTTCTCACTGTCAATTCACTCGCACCAGATCTGTCTTCCCGGTGTGCCTGGCTAACAGCTTGCTGCTTCTGCCGATTCCAGCTCACGCTGCTCTTTCCGGGCACCTGTGGCTGAACACCCCCCCTGCTTCCTTAGGACAGCGTATGGCTGGATGCCACCCTGCTGGATGCCACCCAGCTGGATGCCACCCGGCCCAGGGGAGCCCAGGAAAGTTGAGGCTGTCCCAGGCCCTTCTACCAACTGACAGATCCTAAGCAAGTGGATCAACAGGGGTTCCCACTATCTCGAGATAGCTGCACAGGGAGATTAAGATCTTGTTCATCCCCACAGAACGTCCTTTTTTAAAGAGCAGTGAAGAACAACGCTCTGCCTCTGGAGTAAGCCAAAACTGGAGTAAAACCAACTGAATGTGCAAGAAAGGAAGGCCTGGTTGATCCAGCTCTCTTTCTGATAGCAGCGTGACGCTTCCAGAAGGAAGCGTGCTGCGTACGCAAAACTCTAAGCAGCATCTCCAAGCACCGCTACAGGAGAGCGGACTCACAGTCGTCCAGGATGAGGTTGTTTCCACTAGCAGGGGCTGAAACGAGCAATTCCAGAAGTGCCTCCCAGTTCTGCAACATCAGTACGGCAGAGAGTATTTTTGTTGATCATCCTCAGTATTTTTGCTAGCAGTCAGAGGAGAATAATTCCTATTTAAGGTTTTATATTTAGAGTTTGTGTAGCTCAAGTTGTATTGCCTCTTCGCAGAGGCAGCGGCGTGAGAACCGCTGAATGTGTCATACCACAATGATTCATATCCCGTGGGAGTTTGAGCAACTTCATCCTGCCGGAGTACGACAGTCACCAAAGAAACAACATCTCCACGCCGAGCGCAGGGCCAGGAGGCACGACTACCGAGTCTCCGCGTGCATCAACGGCTGCGCACGCCTGCACGTGAAGCCAGTGCTGGAGGAGAGATGGGATACAGACAGCCTTGGGGTTTGGGAGGGACAAACAACCCACATGGACTCCTACGCCGCTTGGTTAGGGAAGACCCCGCTAAGCATCCGTACCCTGCCACTATCACACAGCCAAAGACCAACCCCTGGCAAAAAAACCAAAAAGGCTTCATTTGCCCAGCTGTGTTACGGCACGCTGCTACTTCAAACCATAACAGCGGGCTAGGAAAGCTCAGTGGAATATATTGAGCAACCCCATGCTCCAGATTAACCCCTCCCTAGAGACGTAGGGTTTTTCTAAACTCTCAAACAAATCCTACGAGAAATGAATATCGTCACCATTTATACTTTATTCCTAGAGCTGAAATGACAAATATCATGAACAAGCCCACAGCTGCGGGGAAACAAACTATGTGACTGTCTGTTAGGGAAAGAAATAACAGATCTCCAAATTCAAGGTCAGCTAGGAAGAGGCCACTGAGGTGACGTGCCCAGGATTAGCCACGGCAGGATCCGGACGGCCAAGCCACGCTGCCTCTTCACCCGACCTCGGACACACTGCTGCGTCCGACAGCCGCTGCCAGGCTCAACCCCAGCAGATGAAAAGGGAAATTCTGACTTTCCCCTATACAGCAATGGCAGTGAATGTCTTCCCAAGACCCCAGCCGTGGCACAGCATCGCTCCCAGCCCGCTCCCTGGATGGCCACGAGTTGCCTCTGTCCCTCCTCCCGCTGCTCCGCAGAAGTCGAAGCCTCACCAGTTGCCTCCAGTCTCATTCACCAAGCCCAGCCTACGCAGCTCCATTTCTTTACAGGTTTCGTTATTCTCCCAAGCTCCTAGGAGAGACGCAGCGTGACAAGCACTAGACTGCGACGCCGCCTGATCGTAGCAAGGAAAAAAAGAAAAAAAGCTGCAAACATAGAAAATGACTTGTGTTGCGATTGATGGCACATCAGTTGACCGGTGTTTCCACGGCAACACGCATCGGTGTTGTGTTGGCCCTCCTCCTCCTCCTCCTCCCCGGCAGCACAGTCAAGCTCTTTCATTTACGAAAGACTGCGGTACGCGTGGCAGGCTCGGGACGCTGCGTGCCGCACGCCCAGGGTTCTGTCGGCCGTCGCCCAGCAGCCCCTCGCTGCCGTCAGCTGGGCGGCGGGCGACCCCCGAGCATCGCCGTGCCCCCCGCCCGACGCTCCCGCTCGGCACACCGGCACTGCTACGGTGGGAAAGCCCGCTGTAAATAATTCATACCCTGACTTCACGTAAGCGCAGCGACACAAGCTCGCTGGGAAGAATGAACAGGGCGATTAATTCCTCTCCCTGCCGGAGCGCTGATCCCAACAGCCTTTGTTCGAGCGCTGCAGACACACCAGCAGCACCGGTCTGCGAGAGCTGCCCGGTCTCCCACAGCCCCAGGGTGGCTTCTTGCTTCTGCTGGGCAGCTCAGAGGAGGATGCCTGTGCATGTCGTCTGGCTCACCTTGCGAACAGGCTAACCAGGGACGCGGCCCTGCTCGCACAGAGAGCTGTGTGGGACACCAGTCTGCCCAAAACCCCAAAGCAACGGCCGGATCAGACTCAGGCTGGGTCACTGGCAAAGCGGCGATGCCCTCCAGGCCACGCTGGGGCCGGCTCCCTCCAACCAGACAGCCGGTGTGAGGCACATCGCGTTTACACCTTATCCTCAGCACAGATAAACACCACAGCAGGCAAGAAGCTGAGACTCGGTGAGCAGGTACGGGATTTTCTCTAGCTGGTTAACAGCAGGGGCATTCCCCCTGGTATTGCTCTGTGGGCAGCCTGACCTGCTCTACCTCCCTGATCTTATCCCCAGCGCTACAGAAATATCAAGATCTAGCACTCAATTTTGCCTCCGAAGGGAGCAAAGCTGTCGTTCGCTATTAACGTTGCCCTCTGAAGAAACAAGCCCTTCTACAGCGATGCTCAGAGGCTGTGAAATGGGTAACCCGAGCCAGGTTAACCGATTTGCATAGGAAGGCTATTACAAAGCTCTGATTAAATCTTCACAACCCTCCCACCACGCTTTCCATCCTGAAGACTACTAGGTCAGACTTTCCTTTCATGTTCTTGCCACCCGGAACTGCGATCCAAGCTGAGTTCCAGCTAAACTTTGCAGCACTTCTCTAAGTTTCCCGAACAAAGCCCTTTTCCAGGCAGCTTTGGCTTACGCTCAGACAGAAACCTAACAGAGCCCGTTTGAAGGAAAAGAGAAGAGAAAATGAAAGCAACACACAGATAACTGTAAAGTCATTGAGCTTGGCTGGGCTGGCTTCTGGACAGACACTTCCTCACTTAGGCAATGGATAATGAGTCAACATCACTCCTCTGTGCCATGCATTCACATCCTCACTGGGAAAAACTGACCGTTTACGGTTCCTTCTTCCCCGCCGTGGAAGCCGCAGGGTGTCCTGACGCACTGTCCCCACGGCTCAGGGCCATACACGTGGCCGGGAAACTCCACGCTTCCCATTTGTGCAGAAAAAAAGCGCTTTCTTTTAAATTAGAGAAACGATGGCTCAGCTAAAACCCCCTTCAAGTCCCACCACTCGCACCCAATTTGTCTGGATTTCCACAGCCCCCAAGGTCAAATCCTGGTGCTGGGTCGGAGCAGCAGGGACAGAGGGAGGGACGCTTTGACACCCAAGGCCCACCAACTGTCCTGAAGAGCCTGCTGCCAAGCAAGCAAAGAACACTGCAGTGAGGGCTCTTCACGGGACTCGGTAGGACCAGAACTGTGCACCAGCAGCAGCATCCTGCTGGGGGTGAGCCACCCCTCCCTGACCTGTCCTGGGACCTGGCTGGGGACAGACAGCACCCTGGCAGGATGGTGGGTGGGATGCCATCCCCAGGACCTGCTGGGGACAAGCTGCATCCCACTGGGACAGTGAGTCCAGGACCATCCCAGCTGCGACGCCACCCCCTGCAGTCCCAGGACATGGTGGGGACAAGCAGCACCCTGTGGTGACAGCGGGTCCCACCTCACCCAGCTGCCCCAGGGCCTTCTTACAAAGGCCTGTAGTGACAGCACAAAGGGTGATGGCTTTAAACTGAAACAGAGGAGATTTAGACTAGATATAAGTAACAAATTCTTTACTATGAGGGGGGTGAGGCCCTGGCCCAGGCTGCCCAGAGAAGCTGTGGGTGTCCCCTCCCTGGAGGGGTTCAAGGCCAGGCTGGATGGGGCTCGGAGCACCCTGGGCTGGAGGAAGGGCTCCCTGCCCACAGCAGGGGGTTGGAGTTGGATGAGCTATACAGGCCCTTCCAACCCAAACCATTCCGTGATGCTACAGCCTCCCGGGGCTGGGCAGCACCCCACCAGGGTGGGGGTCTCCCTTCCCCAGCCCATTCCAGAATGCGCAGCTGGGGCAGCACCCCATGGGGACAGCAGGTCCATCCCTTCCCAGTCTGTCCCAGTACGGATAGAGAGCGCAGCACCCCACGGGGACAGCAGGTCCCCTCTCCCCAGTCTGTCCCAGTAGGGATGGAGGGAGCAGCACCCCATGGGGACAGCAGGTCCCCCCCCACCCAGTCTGTCCCAGTATGGATGGAGAGGGCAGCACCCACAGGGACAGCAGGTCCCCCCCTCCCCCAGTCTGTCCCAGTACGGATGGAGGGGGCAGCACCCCATGGGGACAACAGGGGTCGGCCCCCCCCCCACTCTGTCCCCGGCACGGGGGGGGGGGGCGGGG
>Ga0181612_129778_pt1 | contig 15460 bp, 9 predicted proteins | sample HoacroProtozoa21_FD_119630 | JGI IMG/M metagenome (GOLD analysis project Ga0181612, IMG submission 119630) | Hoatzin crop microbial communities from Cojedes, Venezuel. Combined Assembly of Gp0051906, Gp0051904, Gp0051908 | reverse complement strand
GTGGCTTGGGTTTGGGGGAGACTTCGGGGGGGGGAAGAAGCCCCAACTTACGGAGGCGAGGCGGTGGGTAGGGGGCTGCTGGGCCCCGGGGCGGCGGCACGGGGGGGGGGGGTGGGGCGGGGGGGTGAGGAGGGGGCGGCTGGGCCCCGGGGTGGGAGAGCGGGAGGGGGAGATGGCCACCGGCGAAGCTGGGGGTCCAGGGGGGTGCCAGACCTCCTCTGCGAGGGGACAGGCGCCTCCGCCCCGGCCGCGTTGGTTTCTCCGCAGGCAGCAGCTCTTTGTCTGGGAAATGTTTCTCAGCCGCCCCGGTTTCGGTCGTGCAGACCCGTGCGATGCTCTTCTGGGCGGCGGAAGCAAGGACACGCAGGTAAATGTCGCTCCCAAGCCCGTCTTCTCCCAGACACGCCGAAATCCTTTTCGGATGGGATGTAGGTCTTTGGGCGCTGACCTGTGGGACAGCCCAGGAGGGAAAATGGTGCTGGGACAAAAAAAGCATCAGAGAGGTGTGGGGACGTGTCTTGAGGGAGCAGCAGGCGGCTGGGGAACAAGAGATCAGGCCCAAGAGCTTTTTATCCAAACTTGTTTTCTACTGCAGCTGCCTGGACTCGCGCTGGACCGAGAAAAGCTTGTTTGTGCTCAGAGAGCGGGAAGCGCAGAAGGAGCCTCTGCAGCAGAGTGAGAGGTTTGGATAGGGAGCGGGCTTCAGGGCGAGTGAGTAATTGGGAATGGGGCGCGTTAACCATGGGCCCACGTTTACCTCCCAGAGCCAAAAGCTGTGATCCACAGCAGTGACCTGGCGTCTAACGTTAAAGTCGGAGGCTCACAGAGGGACTGAGGAGTCGCGGAGGAAGGCCGTGAAGGACACGGGTCGTTACCTGATCACATGTGCATGTTAAGCAGAGCCAGGGGGTGTCTTGTGTTACATCTGCCTCTGCTACGGGAGACATATGTGCCCATCCAAAAAGAACCCCTTCCCCCAAACCTGCTCTGCCTCCGTGTTTAAATTCACACTTTTTCACTCCTCGCTGAGACTTTTTAACCAAGGAGGTTTTTTTTCCCTCCTGTCACCCTCACACCTCCCCATCTCGATCCTTTCCCGGGACACTGGGCATGTAGTTACATTGGACAAACACGTACTGGTTTTGTTACGACTCACTTTAGATGTGCACGTGTGTCTGATTTAAAAATAACAACCCTGGTTCAAGAGGCTCGCTGCCGTACTGTGGGCTGTAAACATCCAGCAGCTGCCGGGCCTTCGCTGCGCCCGTGGTCCCTGTGGAGACACATAGTGTCATTGCCAGTCACGTATTTTACAAATATTTCCGAACAAGCCCACAGACAAGATCAGCCTGAGCTCAAGAGTTCTGAGCAGGAAGGAGTTGATTGAATTTAGAGAATATTCCTGGACACAGGTTTATCAGGGAGGGGAATGGAACCACAGGAGCCAGGATGTTTGTCGTCGAAAGCACTTCAGTGTGCAATAAACGGGCCCCCTTTAATGAGCGTGCACGAGACGAGAGACGGGGTTACAGTTTACAGCGTGCATCTGAGCAGCTTAGGACCCGGTTAGACAAAGTTCTTACAGCTGGATGCTGCTCCACGAATAGGTTTGTAGACCAGGCGGGTCCTTTCCCAACCCATTTGCAAGGGAACAAGAGTGACGGCAGCCAGAAAATCCCTTTTTTGAATTCTTTGGGACTGGCAGCTTAAAATGTTATGAGTGAAGCGGCCAGTGTTAACCCACACAGATGATTCCTTCAGGTGGAAACGTGCTGGGTTGAGAGGAAAGCGGCTCTGGCTGCCCGCAGGAGACACCAGCCACCATGTTGGGTCTCCCTGAGGCAGGCCCTGCCCACTCAAGGCCACCTGAGAGGGGTCAGTTTTGCTTGCAGGGCCCCGGGGACAACCCCGGTTTTGTACCGAGGCCGCCTTTCAGGCCGGTTAAAAACCGGGCTGGAGGCTTTTAACCAGGCCCCGGCAATGCCCACCTCACTGGGCACCGCCCGCCCCGGGAACGGCGGGGGCCGGCAGCGGCGGGGGGGGGGGGGGGGGGGGGGGGGGGCCGGGGGGCGGCTCCCGCCGGCGGCGGGGGGACCCGGGCGGGGCCGGCGCCGGAAGTACCCGGTCGTGTCCGTCACTGGAACCTGTCTTCGCCGCCGCGGGGGACGCTTTGCGCTGTGCACCCCGGCGGCGTTGCAAGATGGCGGTGCCCGTTGGCCGCCGCCTGTGGAGAGGTGACGGGGCTTCGCCGTCTTTCGGGTTTCACCGCCGGGAAAGCGCGGGCGTTGGCTGCCGCCTTTGCTCTGTCTTCAGCCGGTGGCTTTTCCCTCGGTCGCGGGGAAAAGCGGGGTCGCGGGGACCTGAGGGGCTGTGGGGCCTGCCACGGCAGGGGTGGCAGGACTTCTGGCGGGCGGCCCCAGGGGAGGTGAGGGAGGCCGAGGCGTCTGTCTGAGGCGATGTTTGCTTTTCCCTCGCAGTACTGGCCCCGCGTCGCGGGTGGGCCTTCCCCGGGCTCGACCAGCGCCTCGTCGCCGCCGCCGCGTTGGTGAGCGCCGCACAGCCCGCCCGGCCCTACGCGGCGGAAGCGAAGTGAGTGCGTCTCCCTCCCTCCCTCCCTCCCTCCCCCCGAAGAAGCCCTCTTGGCAGTGGGAGTTTAAAATGTCAGGGTGTCCCGGTGGTGGTAGCGCAGGGGAGTGGGTGGTGTTTTCGGTGGATGCAGTGCCTCTCTAACAGCGGAGCTGGCCTTGGTTGGATCCCGCAAGCTGCTAGCTCCTAGAGAAACAGCTTGGAGAGAGATGATCTAAGCTGGACGTGCAGGGAATGTTTTCTGTTGCTCTTGTAATAGTGAGTGTAACAGTTATGGGGAACAATTTCCTTGATATTTTTGATGTGTGATTTTGGAGGGCATGGCTGGTTACATCTTGAGGAATAATGTCAGCATGAAGGCTGGTGAGCTCATGGAATTGTTTTCAAACAGTTGCTCTTCTTGCTTCAGGTTGTTTCTTATTGTTTAATTTGTTGGTCTCTTCATGTCTAATATTACGATGTAGGTGGGAGAAGTAAAAATGACCTTGGTGTACAGAACAGTGAAGCATGCTGTACATCAGGTGTGCTGAAGTGTCACAGACTCTTTCACCATAGTTAATAGAGGAGTGGAGTATTAGCTGTTAGTTTAATTTTTGTTTTTTCCTTGGTTTGAGAGTGTTTGAATATAGGTAGGAGAATAAAGATTGGGGTTAGTGTCTGTTTACTGCATGCAAAATGATTCAGGAAAGGGAGGGTAAGCCTTTTTTGAAAGGTGTGATTGGCATGATCCACTATAAGAAGAAGAAAAACCTTGCAGATGTGGCTCCTTCTGATTACCAGGAAGGTGTGTGGGATTTACTCGGTTTAGAAGCATCTCAGGCACAGTGCCTACTACCAGCCCACATGAAGGCAAAACCTGTGAAAGTTGGTGTGTTGTCTTAAACTGGTTTTACTTTGATAGAGTAGGAGGTCATTAACTTGGTTCCATGTTGCACAAACGTGGATGTGTTGTTTGAGGTGCTTAATTGCCTTCGATTTCTGTCTTGGCCATCTGAGACAAGTAATTGGGATGAATTTAAGGGATGCTGTTCATCTTTATGTGTAGAACCTTCCTTGTTAACTATTTGTTACCTCATAACTGACATGTGACAATACCTACTTTTTTCTCTTGTGCCAAACTCTACAGGTGATGATCTAGCAATATTTTTTGTTTGTCGTAGAACTGCAAAAAAGGGTTCACAAAAGGCCAAGAAGGAAGAAACAAAAAAGAAACAAGTAACTAAGAGGCGGCCACTGATGAGCAAACCTGTGGATGATGTATACTTGACGTGGTATTATGAGCGGCCATCTTATGATTTGGAAGAGGCTGTGGGTATGCTAAAGAAATTCCAGGAACTGGACTTCACTTACCCCAAACAGCATGTCTATATTAACGTATTCCTGGATATGACACGACAGAAGAAGGTAGGTTGGAAGTGTATACAAATTTTGATGCTTTTTTTCTTTTTAACGTGCGAAGGCTGTGTTTTAAGTGCAGAACAGATGTTGCTGTCTGCCTTCTCAGCTGCCACTTGCAGCTTCTCTGATTTTTCAGAATGGTGGGTGTTTTTGCAGATGGCTTTCTGCCTTTGTATGTGTATGATAATTAAACAATATGTGTATGATAATTAAACAACCCTCATACTCCTGGGGTGAAGACAGCACCATTGAGGATTTTGAAAACAGACTATTATGTGACTGAAATTCATGTCTGGACAGAACTGGTCAAACTAAGCTTTACATCGATTCGGGCTTTCCACTTAAAGATGTGTTACCAAGATCACGCGTGTGTTTTCTTTTGGGGTGGTTGTTACAGGGAGAGATGTAAAGGCAAGCTTCTTCCTGCCTCTGTCCTTCACCTTGTCTTGATTTTTAAAATAATGGTCTTTGAAAGTATGCTATTGCTTGTTTGCCTGTGATGTATTTGATTTAAAGGTGTCTAGCCCAGTTTAGTCTTTCACTAAAACTCCTTCTGCTTCCCCCATAAGCAGAAAACAGTTAGACTGCTCTAGAGTTGGTTTCTTCGCATGTGTAACTAAATATCCCTTTGGTATACCGGGGTCCCTGGAGCTAGAGAAGTTGTTCATGGTTAAAGAAATGCAGAGCTCTTGCTCCTGCTTTCGGAGGCTATGTGGTATTCTTAAGGCTGGGAGTGAGACACATTCCTTGCTGATGGTTTGCATTGGCTGTTGCACCAGAAACATCATTTAGATGAGATGCAATTCCAGCACCTCAGTGTTTGTTACAGACTACACCTGAGCCTGGCAGCAATCCTACACTGGAGCTGCCGATCCCAGCCCCTTTCTCTTGGGCAAGCTGCAGCATAATTCCAGATTTGAGTGTACGCTGTACATAATAAAGCAGTCAAAACTTAGGCATTATGCCTATTTTTTATGACCTCTGTGCAAGCAAATTGTGGGTAAGATTTCTATTTAGGGGTCAACTCCAGGCAATTGTGTAACTTGCTCTTCAGTCATGATTTTCCTTTTTTTTTGCTTGTTTTCATGTTTTTCTTTGTTTACTTACTAGAAAAAAGTAGATCCGTTTGCAAGCACTGTGCTTCTTCCCTATCGCTTTACAGACGAAACGAATAAGGTCTTGGTTTTCACAGAGGTGGGTAAGCTTGAATTACTTGCTTTATGTGTTCCTTGTATCCAGCATGCTCTTACAACGCAACTAGTTCCCATGTGAGTACTGTACCTTTTAATGAGAAGGTCTGTAAAGCATTTGCAGAGTCTCTGAAGTCTGTCTAGGATTCATCTTTAGCAGTGCCTTAAACTATTAAAAAGCATTTTATAGCATTTCCTTCATCTTGATAGGTTTACGTGCATGTAGATTATTCTAACAGTGCATTTAGGGAGTAAACATCCGCATAGATGTGACAAAGGAGATTAACGATCATTTACAGAGTAAAACCTTTCTCACCTTTTTGTTATACAGGCACATGGTTTAGTGTAGCAGCCATGTCCAACCCTGCTGTTTTAAGCCTTAGTAGGCAGTGCAGATTAGAAACGGGTGTTATTCACAGTGACTCGTGCTGTAACAAGATACCTTTGGGTGAAGAGGGGAAAGTAACAACTTCTCAGAAACCCTGAACAGCTTAACAACGCTCTGCCCCAAACCCTTCATCTGCTCTCCTGGGAGTTCACTGGTTTGCAATGGTGTGTAGAGCAGTTGTAGCATCTGTATGAGACTAGTTTCACCCTCTTCTGCTGTCCTTTGCCAGTTAATCCTTCTAACAGAATAGACCTATATATATCTGTATGAGATTATCCCAGAGAACTGTCGCAGATTTCGTTGACTGCCCTTTGGGCTTAACTTTTGTAAAATGTGCTACCTGAGCTACAAGGTGAGAATCCTCCTACAGAATGGAGGGCTGACAAAAGACCTGAGCATGCGGGGTTCTTTGGTGCTGTATCTCACAGCCTTTTCTCTTCACTCAAATTCACGTGGGAGAAGAGATCCAAAATTTTTAGAAAGCTTTTGCCTTTTACCTTTCCATATTTCAGAAGATTAAAAGCAGAACCTTGCAGAGGACAGATGCAGTTAACTTCCAAATCCTCTTTGAAGCCAAAGTGTAATAGCACTTTCAGAAGCTGAATATGTAATTTTACAGTGGGTTTTTAGTAGCATGTTCTGTGCTTTTCTTTAAGCTTAGAGTAAGATGTTGGCTCCATCCGGTGGATGGTTCGCTGTAGTTTCCAGGGGATGGAGGTGAGAAAGAAAGGGCTAATGATAGGGCTCCTCGGCAAATGGGATGGGCTTTTCTCCTCCTTCTCGAGTAGAAGTCGACTAAAGACTTGACTGTTGCTTCTTATTGGGACCTGGACTGAACTGGAGTTGCTGCTCCTATGTTAAGTTGCCAGCATTAGGTACTTTTGGACTTTGATTACCTTAAACCATTGTTTTCTTCTTAACCTGTATATAGCCTGTTTTTATACCCAGTTGTCCAAGAAGAATCACATGTCCAGTCCTGTCGCTACAGACTAATTGGTAGTACAGGTGTTACTAAATCTTTTCTTTTTTGCTCTCAACAGGATGAGCAAGAAGCTGAAATAGCTCGAGAGAATGGAGCTGCTGTTGTGGGAGGAGTTGAATTAATCAAATGGGTATTTATTTTTAAAGAATTATATAAATATCCTAACTTAAACAATGGCAGGTGGGGGCAGTGAGAAACCTCATGTCCTGTAAACTCTAGCTTGAAGTTAGCAGCCAATATGAAGAGTGGGAGATGGGTTTCTGTGCTTGGACGTGCTTGTAGGTCAGCTTGAGTGCTGAGGTCACTTATTTTATTCCTAAATATATTTAATTGTTTTTATTGCAGATTTTGGAAGATGAAATCCAAGTGGACTTCTATGTAGCTGTTCCTGCAATGATGCCTAAGCTGATACCATTAAGGAGCAAATTAAGACGAAAATACCCAAGCACAAAGAGAAGTAAGAAGCAATTCTTTCTTACAAATCTCAAGTACTGAACAAGATTTAACTCAAGGTGGCAATTAAACTTTTTTGATGAGGATGTATAATTACTTTGAGTATTAGACTGTGTGTGACTGGACCACATACAAAAGTAGTTTTAGGATTTTTAGAACTGTGCTGTTCTCCTACAACAAGCAAACATGGCATTAGAATCAAGATAAGGTTGCCTGCTAGTTGTCCCTCTGCTTGTTAGTCCTGATGAACCGTAACAGTATTGTGAAGTTACTCAAGAAGACAGAAACAACTTAAAACCCATATGCACTGAGATAGTTGTGTTGTCGAACTGTTGTTCAATTGTTTGGATCCCAGCTTCATGAGTGCTGCTGCTCCTTCTGCCTGTTCATTACTACTCAACCACAGAGTTACTTATGCTTTTCTTTAGTACAGCCTGCTCCCTTATCTGTCTCCTTTTTCGTAATGCTCAAGACATTTCCTCTTCAGGTCAGGTTTTCACAGCAACACACATCAGTCTCTCAATACTTCTGTCCTCCCTTGCTGACTTACTTTATTTTAACTATGTGTCAGGGGTCTATTTCAAATGTGGGGAAAAAAAAAAGGGGAAGGGGGGCTGTTTTTCGAACATAGAGCTGCACAGTGTGAAGTGCCGAGTCTTGAACTGTATCTCTTATTTCCCTGCCCTAGCTGTCTTAATGTTTCACAATCTGCAGGCAGCGTTTTTAAGCTTCTAAACATTTGAGACAAACCTATTAACCTGTCCAAAACATTACAACAGAGAATAGTCCAGATACTTTTTTGGAATAAATTAAAGCTGTATTATGCCCTTATGAACTTGCTTGGTTTGTAGCTTATCCAGGGCCAATTTCTCTTGGAGCCATAAAAAGATGTGTGGGAGAAGTAATGCTTGTATTTGACACAGTTGAGTGATGGTGTAAATCTGTCACATGAGCCCTTGCAGCGGAGATGAGAAACAGTGGTCTTGACTTGTGGGAATGGCTGGATTGGGCCAATGTGTTCCAGTGGTGTGTAACCTTGCTATTGTGTAGTTGTAGACTTCATTTTCAAGGAGGACTTGGGGCTTATTCTAAACCTAACTCAGTAAGTTTTGGTCTTTCAAGCCGCTTTAATTGCGTTAGGTAATAAAGCTTTGGTTTGTGTATACATAAATAGGTACTTTATTTGAAATGAAGACTTTAAGTTTCCTGCTGTATTAGCTATTCATGTCTGCTGATTAATGAGGAAGGAGGGAAGGATAGAAATGATGTGTATAGTATGTGTGAGGACACTATTGTCTTGTCTATGAAACTGCATTTTTGATTGGAGTTTAACTGCCTTTATTGAAAGACTGAATCCTCTCTTTATTAATATCACTTAGCCATGCTAATAAGTATTATGCAGACAGCTTTTTTGTCTTTTTTTTTTTTTTTTAAATTAGATTCCCTGGGCCATGATATTCCCAAAATGCTGCAACTCTTCCGAGAAGGTCTTGAGTACACGGTAGAAGATGAGCGTGTCATCAAGACAAGAATAGCGAGAGTAAGTTGTATATGGAGTTTTAAAGTTTTCTCTACTGAGCAGAACTGAAGTTTGTCTTAAGAGGGGGAAAGTTATGTTATTAATCTGTGTGTTCCCGAGATTTTTAACCATGTACTTTAACTGACCTGTGAAATACATTGAACTCTTACTCTTCATTGTGTGACATCTTCAGCTGACGTGAGCCCTGTGTGTTGTTAATGTGTGGTCAGAGGAGAGGAATTCGTATTCTTACTTATGCTTTAGCCTCTGCTAAAACTGAGAGCAAGGCATGTCTGGTGCTAAGAATTTAAGGATGCCAGGAATGGGATCTGTATTTGCCACTGTATTGGTAAGGAATCTTAATAATGAACAAAACAGGATGAAAAGGGTAATATTCCTAGTAATTTGCTTCTGAGTTCATATCTTAACATAGGGTTCTCTTTCGTCCTGCCTTCCCCAGCACTCTGCTGTGAGTCAAATAAAGCTTATTTGATATTTTTTTAAGTAAATAAACTATGGGTTGTAAGTCCATGGTCAGTATGCACAGGTGGATCAAAAAGTGTTTAACCTAATGATTGAAGACTCATTTAATTTTGACAACTTTAGTTCTGAACTGGAGCAAAAAGCAAGAACTGTTTACATTACACCTGAAATATAAAATTAATTTGTGCTTTGCTGTCACATAAGAAATCGGGTTATATAAGAGCATCTTTTCTCTTTTTTTTTTTTTTAGGCCATTAACATGTTTTCCTAATGTTTTTTTTTAAATTTCTTTTCCCTGGTCCAGACTGTGTCTTTTGTTTTCATTCTGTTTTGTCTATTTCTAATCCTGCCTGATTTTTAGTTTTCCTTTAACTGTCTTGGCAGTGTTCAGTGCAATTGCAGTTGGTTCTGCTCAGTGTAGCATCCTGCAGCTGTGATTAGAGTTTCTGAAGTTAAAACCGTGTCGTGTTACTGATGCAAGATGTTGGTGTTACAGATTACCTTAGGCTCTGTGTTTAGACAGCTGAGCCCTGAAGTTGCATGGCACTTCAGAAGACGTGGTGCAGCCAGAGATGTCCCTCTGTACAAGGAAGCGTTAGGTTCTCATGAATGAAATGTTAATCTTGGATCAGAAACAGTGTGATGAAGGTTTACTTACAGAGTTCATGTGCTGTGTTTGTCACCTACCTGACAGAGGTGACTGCAACACTGCACACAGTGTGTCATGCTCTGTCACACTGTTGTGTATTGAGTTGTGTGCAGAGGAATGACTCTGTGGTTATCGCCTGTGTAAAATGTCTCCACCCTCTCTAGCTACTGTCCTTAACCTGACCTAGTTTTCCTGCTGTTCACGCAGCGGCGCTGGAAGGAAATCGAGTGCAGGCAAGGCTCTCGGAGGCTGTGAGAGCCTTGAGTGGTTACGCATATCTGCTCACCACTAAATCAAGAACTTTGTAAATTTAAATATTGTCAGTGAGAAAATAGTAATTTATGAATTACACAGAAGCACGAAGATCTAATGCTGTATTCCAGACAGTACTGTAGATGTTTCTGGGAGTCTGCCAAGCTGGCATTTCTCAGAGATGTTTTCCCTTTAGAGCTGCTGTTATGTTGCCTGTTAGTTCAGTTATGGCCAGTGGCTTGACGTAATGCTGCACTCCCACATAAGTCAGCAGCCTCAGTGTTGTTTTCTTTGTAGTAATTGAGATGTCTTCGAAAAGCCCAGAAGTTGGCAGCAGTTAAATTTAATTAGTAGATCTGAAGTTCTGAAACTGAGAATGTAAAATGTTCTTTTAAGACATGGAGCTTAAAGCAGAAGGAAGATAAATGAGGACACTTGGGATCCCATCTCCTTCAAAATCAAGCTGTCTGCAGAGGGCAGTTTAAAGTAATTTTTTGAGGGTTTTGACATAACTCTTGAGTCCAGACAGGGTGCTGTTGATCATTACAAAGTTTGTTTTTTCCCAAATTGGAGTTGTTTCTAGAAAAATCAGAGTCCAAATGTGATACCAGGAAGGAATTTCTAGTGTGTCTTCCTGTCTGTGCAGAGAGCTGCCTGCGAAATGGCTCTTGTATGGAAAAGAGTAAGATGATTTTAGGAGGTTTGTTCAGAAGGATGTAAACTCTGGGAAGGGACATGTTTACAGGAGCACTGTTTTATTCACAGGGTTAGAAGTATGGAGAGATGTGTACTGAACCAGAGATCTCAAACTTGGTACACAGAATGTACAGGTGCATGGAAATGAGAGTTAATGCAGGAAACAGAAATGCCAGTTTCCACTAGGAGTAGCATCTACCTCCCTTGGCTGTTAGGGGGATTGAAGGCCTGAAGTGTTAGTGTCCCTTGAAAAAGAGAAAGGAAAAAAAACAAGACTAATGGATCCTTATCTTTGAACTCCTTAAAGGAATGGTGTCCTGTCCCGCTTGGTGAGTAGGGGGAGGTGATCTTCTTCTGTTCTCTGCATGGTACCCCACAGTCATGACTGACTGAAGAGGCTTGATTAAAACCAAAGCTTTGCTTGGAATTTAGTGAGATTACAAAAGATGGTAACTTTGCAACTTCATAACGACATTACTTCTAATGCAGTGGGGTTAGAACGGATATTGACTTGGCAAAACTTACAACAAACTACAAAATATAGCAGATCCTAGGAAGTCAGAGATAGACAAAGAGAGGAAAACAAAAAGAAAGATAAGAGATATTGCCACCCTTGGATCCAGCGATGACCTCTGGTGGTGGTCGAGGTCCTCCAGTAGTGGGTGCGCATACCTGCTTACAATTGCATCGCATATTTATACACAAAAGTTACAAAAAGCTCCACCTAACTAATACAGTTATTCTACCTATCTAATGCATATTCATTATATTGCAGAAGTAGGGTCGTCTGTGCTTGCACAGGGATTGTGCTGAGCCAGCAAAGACGTCTGTGCCTGCATGGGGGTCTCAGAGGGTCTCTGGTGGTTGTCTGGGGAGGAAGACCCCTACTTGTTTTGTCCCTTTATGGTTATGCGTCATCTGAGGACACCAGAGTTCTTGTTACTCTTGCCAACTCCTAGTTTCACAGTGTCACAACAGATGTATGTCCTTGGTCGAGCAAGTTTGTAACCATGAGATGTTCCTTGTCTTGAGACACTGGCCCAAAGCACAGTGCCTGATTTAGGAGTTTTCTTAATTCGAGTGTTTCCATCTCTGTTTCTCGATACAGATGTTTGAGACAATTGTTCACTTTGATCTGGGGCTCTACAACAGGGGGAAAACAAATCCCCCAGTTAAGGAAGAGCTGTTAACTCTTGCTATTTTGAATGCTTGAGCGTTGAAATATTTTTATTGGGGGATCAAGGGAATATTGCAAAAAGCATAGGTTGTAATGGTTATCTTTTGTTACCTGTTTGAGCTATTCTCTATTTCAGGTATCACATGGAAAAGCTTGCCTGTCTGCAATGCTATTTCTAAATGATTCCAACTATTGACAAGTCCAGGATGAGAGAGATACTCAGCCTTGAACTATGTACCTTGGAGCTGAAGGTGTTGCATAGGTCCTGGTGGTATGTGCTGGACTGTACCCGAGTAATGTCTTTCTAATAGTCTTATACGGGCAAAAGGCTTGAGTTTGGAACAAAATGGGATCAAGGATGTGGGAAAAGTTGTAGCAAGTTAAACTGGGAATAGAAAATAACCCTTTACAACAGCCTCAGTAAGGGTATGTGTATGCCTACATTCTTTTTCTTTCCTGCTGACTGCATGGGGCTACTACCTCAGAAATGCATTTACATTGAGTGCCAGGATGAGAAAATGCTGTCTGTACCATCCATAATGTTACAGGCTCCTACACAGAAGTCTGTTTTTTCCCTTATTCTGACCTTCTTGGGAAGGTTCATAACTGAGCAGAAACTGATGAGAGCAAGGCAACACGAAATACATCAGTGCTCTTCTCCAATTGATACTGTCAGTCCTCCAGATGTATTTGCAAAGGATGCAGAAATGTTGTGCTGCCATGTTTGACAGCACTTAGCTGTTGGTTCAGAGGCTTGCTTTTTGTTCCTGAGAGCAGAGATGCGAGTTTCTGCCCTCACTGTGTAATGAAAGATGCTTGACATCCCAGAATAATGGTCAAGTAGAGTGGTTGCATTATGCTGCTGCAAAGGGAAGATAAAAATTTTTAGGAGTATCTCTAAACCTGACTTTTAAAATAGATGTCCATAACATTTTGTGTAGAGGCGTTTGAAGAGAAGTTCTTGGAGTTCAGCAGTCTGGTGTTTTGTGTTGAAATTAAGAGAAAATCTGGTTGTATTATAATGATGCAGAGGTTACATATTGTTATAGCACAATGGTCGAATTACCATTGGCAATTGCCTTGCAGTTAATTGTGCTCCAGAAATGTCTTGCCATTGAGAAAAGGTAAACTAAGTGAAAAAGCTAAACCTCTTGGACAGCATGAGAAGGTGAGAGGTACCTGCTTGGAAAACAGACATGAGTTCATAGCTCTATTTTCATGAACTCGTTTCTTGTTTTTCATTTGACTGAAATACCAATATATTTTTTTTTTTGCAGATAGTTGGAATTCTAGATCTTGCTGTTGAGGGAGCAAAACTTGAAATTCTGCGTCTCTGTGGGTTTTCTATTCTTTGGTTTGTCTCTCAACCACTGCAGTAGGGGACTTGGAGTGGATTTCTACCTGCCTTCCCACCACCACAACTTATATAGCTAGCTTCCCACCTTCCCACAACCACCACCACAAGCCCAATGAAGGTGCTCTGAGAACTGATTTAGTTTTCTGGTTGAATGGTCACCACACAGCACAGGTCTATTAATTACTGTGAGATAAAGCCATAAAAATTCCAGTTCCATTTTTGGAATGGATAGTTTTCAATGACTGCTTTGTGCTATAGCTCTTCAGAAAAGCTGATACACGAGTTCTGAGTGAAGATGCTCAGACTGCGTTTCCTGATTATTGCAACCTTTTTTATAGGAGTTTTAAGTCCTCGTGACTTCATGTGAGAAGCCCTCAGTTGAAGAAAAGACTGGAAGAGACACGGGTGCATCAGTGCTAATATATATTTGTTCTGGCAACTTCAGAAAGGGGCAGGAAGGAAGAGTAGAAAACGGAATCAGGGAATAGAGCGTGGACTGATCTGCATTGCTATACTAAGCATTATTTTAGGAATATGTGTTATAGCATATTCTTAATACTACTTGCTGGAAGAGCAGATCATGCGAGTGAAACAGAGGCTCAAGCTTTATACTGTTTTGAATTTGTTGAATGTAGTTTAAAACTACTCTTGTCTGAATTGAAAGTCTCTGTTTTGTTAGATGTGCATGCATAAAAACAAAAAAAGGCTGTCTTTGCCCTCCTCCGGGTGAAAGTGGGTAGTTTAAAACAATGTGGTAACACAATTGAGTATCACAGGACTCTCGCTGGACGCAGGGATAAGGGAAGTTGGATTGACTTACTTGGAATTTAATATTTTGTATTCTACACAAACCATGTTTGAGAAATGCAGTTGGAGTCATATAGTTTTGTCTGCTGTGGAGTTTTCCTGTTGACTTTGGGGTTCCATACGTATTAAAAATAGTTTCACTTACCTTTAAATATTATTTCATAGTAATTCTGAATTTATTTGACTAAACAGCTTTAAGATATTGTAGAGACTAAAATGTTAGTAGCTAGGATGATACAGTTCCTTTGAATAGCAAAAATAGAGGATGAGTGACACTCGTGAAAAAAGGGAAGGGTTATTTCACTTTTCCTGTTTCACTTAATTTGACGCTGCATGAAGCTTTTTGTTGTATTGTTTTTTTATGGATGGATAGCCTTGTCTAATTTTGGGTAAGATGCTATGTCCATTTCATTAGATGCAACACTAATATGTCCAGACTGCTGTCAACTCAGTGGTTTGTTGTTTTTCTTTTTTTTTTGGAGGACCAGTCTTGGTAAATGATAGTCATGTTCAGAGAAGTTAATAAGTAATGGAAGTGCCATTCTTGGTTAGTTTGCATTAGCATAGCTTTTGATTTTTGTGTCGTATATGGCAGAAGTCACTTCTTGGATTTGTATGCAAGAAGTATGTAAGTCAGTTGTAGATTGCAGTAGACATGTACATTTGTATATGTGTTAGTCAATGCATAACCTGAACTTAAGAGCTGTCAGCTTTGGGGACTTTTTTTTAGCCGAGGTAGTGAAGCCAGTGTGAAACAGACTATAAACTGAAGAAAATGATAGAAATTCCCATCAAGAAACCTTCCTTTATTAGCTTTATTCCATTAATTTTCTGATGCTCAGTCCTTCCTTTTGCATCTATAAATGATATGTGCTGGATTTTGCTTCATTTATTTAAGTCGTCTTTTATTTGCTGATTCCCAGACCATGAAGTGTCTTACATAGTAATCATGCATGTCTCAAATCACACCTCTACCCTGCACCCAGGAAAAGGGTTTTCTTTTTTTTCTGTTGTGATGTAAAAGATGAACTAGCCTTATTTTCTGTAACCTTTGCATCCGTAGGACTTCACTGTCTTGTTTTGGAGGGAGGTGGTTCATGCTCTTGAACTTGAGTGTCTGAAATGCTGGGTTCCTTTCTCTGTGTAACCTACTTTACCCCATGTGGTGCACACACGCCATACTGATTCTGCCACGTAGAACAGCTTTGCAGTGTCTGCTTGTGGGTTTTCTTACTGACTAGTTTCTAGCTTGATTTTCCTGCCCTCAAATCCTTACAACGCAGAGTTAAATAGCTGGCACTAGTCTTGTTTTGCAGAGTGTTAATCATTTCTTATCTACTGAGTGTTTCTGCCCTGCCGTGGCTGCCATTCCCTACATGTATGTTATATTCCAACTGCCTGATAGTTAAGTCTGTGGTACAGTTTCAGTGCGCTGAATGATCTCTTGATACGATTCTCTAAATTCAGTTTACAGAATCACAGAATCACAGAATAGTAGGGGTTGGAAGGGACCTCTGTGGGTC
>Ga0181612_170023_pt1 | contig 15461 bp, 12 predicted proteins | sample HoacroProtozoa21_FD_119630 | JGI IMG/M metagenome (GOLD analysis project Ga0181612, IMG submission 119630) | Hoatzin crop microbial communities from Cojedes, Venezuel. Combined Assembly of Gp0051906, Gp0051904, Gp0051908 | reverse complement strand
GGACAAAGCCTGTCCTAAGTGACCACCGATGGAGCCAGCCCTATTCACGGATTAGGGCTGCCATGGAAACTCGGTTTGCAGAGCTCACCACCGCAAACACGGAATGAACAGCCAGGTCAGCACCCGAGATTAAAGGGGAGGGAAGGGGGGAGTTGAGCAACTGTTCACTGAACTCATTTCAGGAGCTTTCCTGGAATAGTCCAATATTCCGAAACTTGGAATGAAGCGTTTTTAGTTAAAACCAGAGTGAGGATTCCCCTTGTTTGAGAAAAGAGTGGTGTCCTTTGGATGCATTCAGTGAAGGACAGCAACAGAGCTGAGCTAAGTATTGATTTAACTTCAGAATAACCTTAAAAAACCTAAAAGAGTTTCAGCTGTGTGCTGAAAATGAATCTCAGAGGGCTTATCGTTTAATGTAATGATTTACACAACGTGTTATCAGCCACTAGATTAAGAGTTCTACTTGTGATTCCGATTTTGATCATTGTGAGACAAAATTCATGTCCAGGTTTTGACTGTGCGGATATATTGGTTAGCTAATGATATATGTGTTAAAAACATGATTGACTCTTTCACCACCTGAAAAATAAAACTTCTTTTACAACCTCAAACAGTGAAATTAGCAGTAAAGTGTATTTTATCCAGCATCTCTGCTTTTTCTTATCTTTTGTTTTTTAAATCTGAAATTATTATTTTTTTCCTCCTGGTTCCATGTCTGGGAGACAACCTGTGATTCGGGAGACCTAGATTTACATCCTACTTTCTTACAGTCTTCCTTATGATCTAGAACAGGTCCCTCTGTCACAGGCATTCGGAGAGAAATAGGTGTGCTCTCTGCAGCCTGGCAGTATTTACACCAAGGGCTACCTGTATTTTGTGAAATGCTCAGCTGGAAGTTGGGCATCTGGGAGCCAGCTCTGCTCTAAAACTGCATACAGATTCATGGAAAATACTTTAAGAGCCAGGAATGTAATTCTTCACATCAAAATTTAGACCTGGATGAAGCAGGGATGGGTAATGTGTTTTTATTAATTTCTTGCTTAAACCATTGCCCTTGGATGCAGCTGTGAATGGCACATTCAGTCTGGTTAGAAGAAAAACCTAGAACATGAAAGCCTGCAGAGCTCTGATAGGTGTACCTTCCTAGTCAGATACTGATGTCCTGAATGTTATTACTTGACTGTGTTTTCCAGCCAGCTGGACAAGCATTTTGGAGAACTTTTATTTAGAATTTATGTCCTTTGAAAGGGAAATGTCAGAAAACACATTATTAAACTCAAAATTGAGCCCATGGATCCTTTTCCAGGCAGTAAAACAAATTTCTCTCTTAGTGGAAGAGACTGTGGTTTGACATTCTTTGTTCTTCACAAATCCAAGTTAACCAGTTCTTTTTATCAGAGTTATTCCTATTTGCTATAAGGCCCTTGCTTAATACTGTCTTCAAGTATCTTGCTGAGGTTAAACTTGTTGGTTGTTGCCCAAATATTCCATTTCGGCATAAGATAGCATGTCAACCTTTCTCTAGTGCTCTGGGGCCTCATAAAACCTCATGAGATTCTAATAGCTCAGCAGCTGTCCTAGTTAATCTGAAAGCTGAATTTCCTCATTTCTTCCTTGTGTTGGTCTTATGCAGAGAAATTAGAGGGTTGAAAACTCTGCTGAACAAAACAAAAAATGGGGAAGAAGTGCTGGAAATAAGTGAAGTCAATGGCAAAATCTTCCCAGTTTTTATTGGGTGGGAGACCTGGATCCATGGGCATAAAGCTGAAGAAGGAAAGATTCACGGTTACGTAAAACTAGAGACTAGCTGTACTCGTAAGAAAACACTGAAGTCTCATACAACGCACTCTAAATTGCCTGTTTCTAGCAGCATGCTGCAGAAGCATGAAGTAAAAGAAGGGAAACTGCAAGAGTTTCCTCTCCTAATCCTAATTTTTGAGCAACTGGAGCTGTCTGTGCAAATGTAGATTTGTCTTTTCTGCGTGGGCATGCTCATCTCTGGAGAGCTGCTGCGGGATCTCGCTTCATAAGGACACACGCAATCCTTGGCCACCCTCATTGCTTTGACTCCCTTGTAAGAAGTGACCTGAAAATTAATTTTCTTTTATTTGGATCCAAAAGCATCAGAATAAAACTTCTCTTTCAGCCTGTGGCTTAATATGTGAAAGTCCACATGCATGTGCATCTGACTCACTCTGTCTGAGATGCCTCAAAGCTGCCTTTTCCGCTCATAGAAATGTTAACTGTCTCTTGCTAAACACACTAAAGAGGTTCCTTAGATCTTTATTTACATATGTTTTGTATTATCTGTGTTTTTGCTTTTCATGGTTTATTCTTCCCTCCCACAACTTGCCACTATCCCCTTCATTAACCCGCTTAACAAAAAGCTAACATTTTCTGATTTATTGTTCCAAGTCCTAATAAAGTCACCTGACAGAAGTATAGCTGTGACCCTGTTTGGTTAAAGGAAGACATTTAATACAAATTTTTGTCTTTCCCGTGCTTAAAAATATTTTTTCCTCTGCCCTCAGTAAGAGATGAAAAGACGACCCTGCAGAGCAGAAGTGTCCATTAAATCAGCCACTGGAGAGCAGGCAGGCTGGGTTTTTCGTTTGAGTTTATTTTGTTTTGTGCTTAAAATATATTTTGTTAACCCATGTTGGAAAAAAAAGGGGGGAGTTGCTAAAAGAAGGGCAATTGCATCCTCTCGTTGGAGTTCAGCTGCCCTTTCTTGGGAGCTAGTTTGATTTCCCTTGGATTTTGCTTCTTCAGGCAGTGTGTTTTTTCTGCCTTTTAGCCTTTGACCCAGAGGTGTGACCTTTTCACTTTTATCTCTTTTGGAGTAAGCCTGGGCCCTGTCAAAGTTCCCTTACAGACTAATGGTAAGTGCAGAGCAAGAAGGGCCATTCCTGACGGTAAAGAGGACAGAGCGCTGTGGTGGGTGATGGTGAGGTGCCTCCAGGCTGCTCTCCAGGATAGATACCTGAGCGACCGTCTCTGCCGGAGCCCATGACACCGAGCAGAAACACTGACCTGAGTGCAGGCAACTGAGAGCTAATCCCCACTAAACCCATCATTGCCTCCCATCCCAGCAATGCAGCAGCAACAAATAAAGGCATAATCTTTTTCAGGAGAGGCGCTTGCTTATCTCCATTTGTTTAAGCAGGCAGATTTAGACCTGGGATAAAACAGCTTATGGAAATTATATTCAGCTGTTAGTGTTGGCCGTTATGTTTTTTAACTCTCCCTTCTTTCTATAGAGAAGTCTTTTCTGTGTCCTTGAATGCATGATGCGTTGAGCTTTAAAAATGTACGTTCGGTTCTTGTGTTTTACAGATCCACAAAACCCGGGTTCTGGGATGTCTTACAGCAGCAATGTCAGCAACAGCATCTCTCAAACTGCCTGAAGAGGACAGGGAAAATCAGCATGAGAAAAATGTGTCTGTGACACAGAGCTGCCTGGGAGGTCTCCTACAAAAATCCTTCCTGATGCTGGAGCAGGAAGAGAAGCTGCAGAAGCGATGTGACTGAGTTTCCCCTTTGTGGTGTTGGTATCTGTGTCAGAGCCTTGGCAGTGACTGCTGTGATGGTTCCTGTTCGTCCTGCTCAAGCATCGAGAGAGGGCAACCAGGCAGGAGCCACCAAGGCTGACCCTGCCTCAGGCTACTTCGTGATGCATCGGTAGGTGTGGAACAAGCACTCCTTCAGGCTGCTGTATTTCCTGACCTCAGCAGAGCAGAGGGAAAGGAGAAAGCGAAGAACAGCTACAAGCTGTGGAATTTCCTCCTTCTGTTTTGGAAAAGAAAGTGCAGAAGGGAGTCAGAGAACCAGGAACAATGAGTGAGGTGGTGCTTTCAACTCAAATCCTGCAGTCTGCCTCTGTGGTTCCACTTGGTTCCAGTGGGCGTGAGTTTGAACCAGAGTTTGTTCTGGAAAAAGGGGTGCGAGGGGCATGCAGAAAATTCCTTTACAAGAGAAGGTCCTGTGTCACAGGGAAACCTCTCCATCACACATTGTGAGGAATGAAGTCCAGCTGGGGATCCCCACTGCAGGGAAGTGTGGGAGGTGACTTATTCTGTTAGGGAAAGGGAGAATTTTAAAATCTTTACTTTTTATTTTAAAAATTCCCACATAAATTTTCTGTGAAAAGGAAAGATTTCTCACAGAAGTTCCCCACAAAGAATAGAGCTGCTCTGTATAAAAACCTTTCCAGTTTTAAACAGAAACATTTCCATCAAACATATCCTACAGGTGAGAACTCTGACCCTCGGGTAGTCTCCGGAGGGGGTTGTGGATCAGGAGTGCAATCCTTATAGGTATGGCTGGATATAGCTACACAATGGGGCATAGCATGCATTCAATAACCTGTGAGAAACACAGGATAACAAATATGAGGGAGTCCTCCCCTTTCTGGCTTTCTTGTGCCCAAAAGCCACTACGTGCATGTGCAGTAGCTCTAATGGACCAGAGCGTATAAAACCAGTCACCTGTTAATAATACAGCCCAACAAAACCAAGATGCTTTGCTATAAACAATGCTTTTGTTTTTTTCATCAAGACAAATGTTCCTAAGCATGAAGATGGCTTGTACAGTCTAATGCATGTGGCTCATTTCTTAATTATATTTCCAATGTGCGCGCTTTGGTGGAGTCTACTCATCTGCAACATCTCTGCTTTCCCCCCAGACCAGCCCGCTGCCTGCCGGCAGTTGGTGCTTATCCCAGCTTCCAGCACGTGCCACATCAGTAGAACATGAATCGTGTCTGGTGTTCAGGATTTGCAGATGAAGTTTCAGATTTCCAGCTTTTCTCTTTGATTGATTTTTTACTAAAAAACAAAAAAATAATGTTAAAGCAGGAAAAATGAAAGTTCACCCAGAAAAGAATCATGAAAGTCCACCTCTCAGTTGTACAGAAAACTCACTCTGCATTTATTTCCTAAAACAACTTTTTGTTCAAGAACTGGTTTATTTTATCTGGAAGATTTAAAAAAAAAAGCTTATTGAAACTCATGGGCAGAGAATTCATTTGGTTCACATTGATGGTCTCCTTCAGGCTAATGGCTGAACTTGGCTTTAAAAAAACACTGCATTATTGTAAGGAGTTTTTCTTGCATGAAAAGTAAATAGCCTTTCAATGGTCAGGTTTCTTTATGGTAACTCATCATAAATCAGTGTAAAGAACAATATCAAGCAATAAAAATTATATTTTGCTGCAGTGGTACAGCTGTGCTATGCAATCTGTCCTGTTTTGTGTGTCTTCCTTCCTTGGAACTTTTAGCTGCCACCAGATCACAGTAAATTCTGACAGTCTCTAGTGCCACTTCCTCAGGGTAGGATTCAAAGCTAGGTATCTATTGCTGTTCTCTGCCTGCACATATGTATCTTTATGATGAGCTGACCCCTAAGCCCACAAACCCACAATCCTCCCTCATTCCCTGCCAAGTAATTTATTAAAAGTAACTGACTCCTGAAAACGAAAGTTTCCAATATATCAGACAAAAGTGGAGAAGGGTCCAGTTTGGGTGTGGAAAAGCCTGGGTGCAACTCTCAGCTCTGCCCGTAACTTCTCTGCAAGTAATTAGACTGCTTTGCATCCCACACATAAATGGAGATATAAAAATCATCAGTCACAAAAGTGATCTCAAGTCTTCCCTCAAAACTTGCCATGTCACTAAACTGGCATGATTTGTTTACCCTCTGAGTTTGAGCCTCGGGAATTTGAGGGTTTGAGCCACTTTCAATCTTTTTCTGAAGCCACTTAGTTAAAAGGATCTTGGGCAACAGGCTTTTGGCAAAACAGGATCGCACAATGAAATACTCAAAGTTGACTCTTGGGACATCTCTGCTCATCTTCAGGCTTCAAGCTTGTCACATTGTACCCGTCAGTGGTGTTAGCTGAGGTTTTGATTTTGGAGGCATTTTGATATGAAGAAAGCCAGAACACAGACTCTGTTTTGCATACATGAAAGAATTTTGCTGGGATGTTATACTTTGTTTGGGCATATACTCGATACCTGGTAGCAAAACGGCTTTAGTTGATGCCAACTGCCTCTTCACCAATAGACTGTATTTATAGCAGTGCAATGTTGAATGGTGAATTTCTTAAAGCAGAGAGGCTCCTCAGATCCGTACCCATTCCATCTTTGTCAGAGACAAATATTCCAAAGTCACATGCGTTTTTGCCATCCCCACTGCAGACATTTAATTGCAGGATGATTCAGGGAAATTTAAGCAGCCAAATTTCCCTATACAGTCAAAGAAGAGCAATCTCTCCAAGGGTTTTTCAAAGCATGGCTTTGGCTGCCCAGTGCTAGACAGTAAGACTCTCTCCTTCCCAAATAATTCAACCTTTCACCAGAAAATCGTGAATCAGGCTGAAAAATCGCAGACTTCTGAAAGACAGAAAAGGTAATTTTGTTTGCTTTTCTAAGTGCACTCATGTCAGGTTTTCGGCCTGCTCCTCTCCAGCCACGATGGCAACACATTTACTATGTGGTGTAGTTCCGTGCAGGCTCTTGGTTCCTGACTCTGGGCCTCCCGCAGTAAGAAAGCTTATGTATAAAAGTAGAAAGACTCAAAAACCAGCTGATGTAGACACCATCTTGCTCTCCTGCAGGCTGTTCACCTGGCAGCTTGGCAGCCTGTTGGCAGGGCTGGCAGGGAAGACCTGGGGCCATGGCACCAATGGACGAGGACCTCTGGTTCAGAGTCCCTCAGAGTGCAATGAGCAGAGACCATGGGGTTGGGTCTACCTGGGGCCATGTCTTCAAAGCTGGTGTGAAACAGGATTGTTTCTTTCATGGAGTGCAGGAGAATCTTATTCCTTTCCAGCTTGGAAAGGAGCTCGCAGGGCCGGATCCTGCAGGTCTTTGTCCACAGATGAGGTGAGATCCAAGTACCAGATGCACGCAGAGAACAGTGTCCAATCTGGACATAAGTTCATTGTAATTACAGATTTCAGATGTAGCGAGCATGCCACTACCTTGTTCTTCCTCAAAGCAGGTTTCTGTTCAGTTATGCCAACCACTGCTTGAGAATTGCAGATTGATTTTCCAATCCTGTCCTTTGGAATTTGGTATCACAGCTTTGGAAGTTCTAGTTCACAAAGTTGCTATATATTATCTTCTCCTGTTGATACTCAGTGTGGTGATTAGCACGTGCACTGTATTTTCTGGGACGTACACTGATTTGAGCCAAACAAAGGAAAAAAAAAATGAAAAACTTGTTTCTGGAAATACTCATTCTGTTGTCTGAATGTAAAAGGTGGCAAGAGGCACATGAAAACTTTCATTAGCCTATTGGAGGGACACAAATGTTTGGGTTATAAGGACCTATTATTATTTCAGATTACATAAGGCTAAAGAGGAATCCTTTATGAGACTCTTAGGATGCGGTCACCTATTCCCTCCCCATGTTACAAGCTCTCTGTCTCTCTCTTTGATGTCAGTAGATCTGCAGCCTGGCTTCTGTAATTCCCGTCAAACCTGCTTATAATATTGTTCATTCTAATAATGCCACTGATAACACCAAAAACAGCCAGTTCGCTAGGATGCAGTGTGAAAAATGCTTTATATAGCCTCCTCCCTATAAAGTACCCTGGAGAAAGCTTGACAGTAAGAAGTGGAGGAGATAGGAAAAATTTGGGGTAACATAACTTTCATATGGGCAATGGGAGAAAGGCTAGTATGTTATAGAAAGGTTAAATATAGGCTGAGTCAAGACAAAGGGAGTGAACTGTGGTAGAAGTGGGAAACGTGCAATAAGAAATTGTTCTTTCTCTGATAAGGGGAGAAATGGAAAATATATTTTGAGATTCAGGTTCAGAAAAGTGGTATCTGAGAAGCAAACGAGGCAATGAAATAGCAGATTAGGGAACAGACATGTGGCAGCAGGACTGGAAAAAGACAAGTGCAATGTCAGTGTCTGGGGGCTCAGAAGATGAGGCAAGCCCAAGATTTTGGAAAATATGGAGGACTTTGGCATTGGAGGGGAAACCACAGAACAGGAGCAAAATGTTCGGCTTCCATCAGGCAGCACTCAGGCAGCGCACTGACCACTCTCTGACACACAGGTTGATAAGAGTGTGTCTGGGCCCATCTACACCAGCACAGGCAACTCGCTGAACACACGAACATGATGGACTTGATCCTGTTCATTTTAGATGGAGGAGGCTCAGGAGACTCAAGATGAGAAGAATGAGCTGGTGTTCACTGGATGTGTATGACTGCATTGTCTGTGTCTTCATGCTGTATCTTCTCTCACCACATGAGCTTCTAGCAGTTGCCTGGAAGAGCATTGAGTAGTCCTCTTGGAGGAAAACCTAAAGTCTTCTCAAACACACTTTGTTTTACTGCACTGAACACAAGGCTCAGCAGACATTGTTGTTGACAACGTGCTGTAAGACAAAAGAAAAGACGTCTATGAAAAGCCATGACCTCTCAGACCCTGTTTCCACAGTGCAGGCAGCCTCCAAAACCTGGCCTTATGGGGAAAAATGCAATCTGAACATTTTAGACTCTGGCAGATTCTCTGCAGCAACCAGGCATGAGTCCATGAGGATTTGAACACAAATGTTTCTGACTTTGACCTGCGTCTAGTGCCTTCTCATCGTTAAGACTAAAACTGTTATACTTGTATGTATATGGTGCTGCTATTGTAGAGCTGCTTTTTTTTGGAGGACTAAACACAACCGCGCTCAGGAGGTGTCCTGGGCCTGTCCTCTACCTCTTTTGTACCTCTACGGTACAAGCACATCCTACTGCCTATTTGTCACGGACTTATTTCTCTCTGAAAATCTTTTCTCTTTATCTTTGGTTTATGATTGTGTGAGAAAATATTACAATAAGCACTGAAATGCTGAACAGGACTCTCCCTCAGGAAGGATGCTGCCGCCCTGGTGCTGCAGTCCCTGTGCCGTGCCCTTCTCACACCCTGACTGCTTGATGTCAGGAAACCCTGGCTGAAAGGGGAGTCTAGTCCTCAGGAGAAGAGCAAAACCTGAATCGTGAAGTGCTCTTAATCTCTTAGTAAAGTTAATTTACATTTTCCTTTTGTCTCAGTACCTGAAAGTATTCAAGTGACCTCTGCCTCTAAACTTTGGACATTTCCATTTTCATTCTAGCATCTGCACGTCAAAGACACAATTGAGCTTTCACCGAAATCTGAGAAACGGAAGCAAAAGAGATAAAGAAGGCTTCTGAAGTGGTTGTGGTGACAGCCCAACTGGCTTCAGTGCATTTGAGTCCTCCCTATTGAGAATTTTTCTCACCTTCACGTAAAGGGCCAGTATCTGTTACAGCTACATGTGTCGGCTTTACAGATGGACCCTGTTGATTAGGTGAACTTGGTGTACCTGATCCTGGTGGTGTTCGGAAGTTGAGACACAGACAAGATGTTCGTATTATTCATGCCTCCCCTACTCAGGCGCTGTGCGCCGCTACTGTAACTCAATCCCTAAAGAACTAGCACAGAAGACCCCATCCTCTGTACGTCTACTGCCAGCTATAATGCTGGTTATTGTAAGCTCCTCCATGGTTGCACTGGGGCTGCCTAGAGAGGCAAGCTCTGTTTGCTGGCTGGGCCCACTTTAAAACAAAAATGCAGTCAGTATGGATGGATAATGTGGTAAATATTTTGAGGGTACTGAGGCTTTTGAAAGGCTGAGGCTAATCATGGTTTCTAGCTTAAGGCATGGCTGCTTCTGTTGCAAAAAATTGAACTAGGATAAATTCAGTTATCAGACTGTCATGGTACGTGAAGCATAATGCATTGCTGTATTTGGAAACAATCTGGAGAAACGGGCTGAAACTGAGATGACAATGTTCACTGACAGGATCATCTTAGAGAAAGAAAATTTGACTGACAAAGTGCAGAGGGATCTCACAGTGCTGAGTGACCAGGTGACAAAATGATAGTTGAGTTTTGTAATCCTGACAAGTGAAAAGACACACACAGAGGCTGGGTTGTGTAAATAACTGTATAAACATCTAGTGCAATGTAGACAGCAGATTGAAGAAAGCGAGGTTTCCCTGTACTTATTAGACCATGCCTGGAATACTGTGTCCAGTTCTGGGCCCCTGGCATAAGAAAGGCTTTGGTAACTATGAGCCCACTGGAGGGCCACCAGGATGATGGTGGCTGGAGCACTTGCCCTGCAAGGAGAGGCTGGAGATCGGGGCCTGTCTAGCCTGGAGAAGAGAAGGCTTTGAGATTCTTCCGATCTCATGGCTTTCAACAGGCTTTTGGGATCGACGACCTCCCAAAATCCAACCAGAGCTCTTATATTATTCTATAATCCTTAGGAAAGATAGTTCCAGTAAGTAGTTTTATCTAAACATTGACTTCATGGATGGGAGCAATCACAAAAAGTAAACAGGAATTAGGAATTATTAAGAAGGGAGCAGAGAAAAAACAGGAATTATTAACATCAAATAGTATAAATACAAGGTGTGCCTGAATCATGACCATCATGTGCAAACCTGTTCTCCTACCGATTAAAAAGGATAGAATAGAACTAGAAAACGTAGGTGGAAGGGAAAGAAGGGCAATTCAGTGCTTGAAAAAGAAACAGTAATTCTGCTAGGACTATTCTTTTTGGAAAGAAGGTAACAAAGGAGGTATAATATAGTAAACAAAATCATGATTATCATGAGTACCTGAAGCAGGAACCAGGTGGCAGGTTCAAAACAGTCAAAGTGAACCATATCTGCATTGTAGATAGGATGTCTCAAGAAAGCAACTGGCTTGTGACTGGATAGGAGAAAAAAGATGGATTTTATACACGATGCATTGTCGAGATTTCCATGCAATTTTTTCAGGAAATGAAGAAAAACTAAATAAGAATACATTACAGCAATACTGCTATTCAAATGGATCTGGACAATGCATGTGTTTAGCCGTTTACGGGTTTTTTAATGAACGGCTTCACCTTCACTTACTGTTAGTTGTGTCTGTGGTCCAGTACAGCTTACTGGAAATAACAGGTCAAAATTTTATTCTGTAAAAAATCAGAGGCTTTTCTACAGAACTCCGGACTTATTTATCACTGTATATAGCATATATCTATCTATGTGCATGTAGTGATGTATCTTCTAAAAGGTGTTTTGCATTTACCTGGTATTGCTGTGCTTGTATGGGGCAGACAGGGTCCCTGGCCAAGCAGGGTGTCAGCCTGTGGCCACGCCTGCAGGCAAAGGGGCTGCAGCCCCTCCTGCAGCCCTCGGGGCAGACACGGCTGCTGCTCTCTAGTCAACGATACTCAATGTCATGGCTGCTGGATGGAGCTCACATACCGTCACTGGAAAAGCCAGCATTGTACATGGGGATGGCTGCATCACACACGTTTGTCCACACCATGAGCAAAGACATTCCCAGTCCCAGCAAAAGTAAGTCTGAGTAAGTCCTTTGATTGCTGATGTTTTCCTGCTCTTTATTCATTTGCTCAAGGGTTTCATTTTCTGTCCATACCAAACCAATTTTAAAGCCCACTCAAAACTGTGCATTTCCTTTTTTTTCTGAAGATTTCCACTTTATGTAATTTAAAAATATTTCAGTGTGAGTTCACCAGTAAATTTTCTCTCCCTGTTCTGGAGTAAGCAGATCAGACCCAACATTGAAATTTAACCAAAATCTTTTTTTCCCCTGAAATCCAGCTCCACCTTCAATTTTTCATTTAGTTACCCAGTATACAGTTCACATACTGATTGCATTTTGTTGAAAGTCTTATTAAAATCTGTGATGTTAACAGCCCTAAGAAGACCCATAAAAGAAATAAAACTGATCTAGAAGGGTTTCATGAAAACATTTGTATTCTGATCTACTTGGTTGCTCTTGTATGAAGAATATTCTCAGTTTCATCCAGGACTAGGTTTAGATGGGTTTATAAAATGAAAATGTTTTATTACTCACACATTCCCATTTCTAAAGACTGGATTGAATTCAGCCCCCTCTGGTGCTATGCCCAATGTCAAAAAAACTCAGTTTGACGGTAGGCTCTGCTTGTTAAATCAGCACTGGGAAACTTACATTAAAGAAAAAAAAAAAGACCATTATAACTAGACCCTTTAATTTTAGTCCACAGCTTTGAATAGATTCAGTCTCAGATAGAGATGATCTTCTCATTATTACTGGAAACTTTGAAGCTGTTTATCCCCAGACAGAGAGTTGAAGGTAGAGAGTCTGTAAAATTTTCCACATAGAGCAGGAATATGGGGAGAAAAGAATTCAGAAATGAGACGCAGGGCCTTTCTCACGAACTTGAAATACTGGCAAGCAGCTCCTTGAAGTTGTAATTGAAAATCAATCTGATATATAATTAAATTCTAGTCATCACGTATGCACCAACTAGTCTCTCCAGCTCTTAGCCCAGGCAGCGCGGGCCCGGGGCTATCGATCAGGGAGGGCTCCCGCGCCATCAGCAGCACTAAGTGGCTCAGCGCGGGGCTGCCCTGATGCGCGACTGGCAGGCAGCGCCGCGTGGCTCCCAGACTGGAGGACAAACAGCCGACTCCAGCGAAGGTGTCCAATATTCCCTAATCATTTAAGTGCATTGCACAGCGAGCCCGGACTAGTTCCACAGTCTCCGTGCTGCCAGCAGTCTTTCCAATAAATGAGCTTTGAGCAGACTCCAGAGAGAAAAGGAAAGAAGGCTGATCAATTCTTTCCAATATTAGGTTTTCATACTAACTTCTCCCCCTCAGCTGCTACTCAGGTTAGGTGTTCTGTAATTATATCCATCAAGGTCTGTCAACATAAATTTTCAGCCCTGGTCTAAGGGCATAGCTCTAGTTTCTTTACTAAGTCAAAGAGAAAGAACTAACATTGATTATTTCTTTATAGAAGAGGAACTAGAATGGCTTTTTTCAAACTATTTTGTGTTTTTAAAGTCAAGCTATGCAATTTATACATGGCCCTTGCTGATCTCCCTTTATTCCTGACAAAGAGAAAAATTATCATCTCGTCTGCTGCTCTAGACCCTTTTGATATTAGCATTAATATTAACTGACTTGTGTTCCTCTTCAGTGCTACATTATTAATTTGTCTAGGTATTTACAGTGCCCTCATTGCTCTATGCATTGAACCCTGCCAAAGTGTGCATGCTCACACACTGCCAACGCAGAAAACCTGGCTAACTTAGAAGTGAAATAGCGTCAGTAAATATCTCTCTTACACTGAACAGGAACATTATATCTAAATGGAAAGCTAATCACATCTAATGAAACTAATGGAATTCTTAAAAAATGTCTCTAGATAGCTGGGTGGGGGAACAGATTGACATAGTTTATTTGACTTTCCAAAAGCGCTATTGATAAACTTCCTAAAAAAGACCCTAAGAAAGCAGGCATGAGGCAGGGGTGAAGAAATACCCCAAGTCGAACAGCAGCCAGAGCGGGGCTGACAGCAAACCCTGTGAGGCCAGGCCGGCGGGTGGGGGCTGCAGGCACTTGGCTGTTTAGACGCCTCCCAGTCTTAATTACAGGGCTGTTTTTCATGCTTATAGCTTCAACTGTTCGTGCAGAAATTTTCCCTGCTGGTGCCTGCCTCAGGTTGGCTTGTAGTCTCTAAAAGAATTGCCCCTTCAAATCCAGTCCAGCTTCCGTAGCAAGAGTCGTGGAAAAAATGTATTCCTTCGCTTCTCAAAAGAACAAGCAAACAAGCTCCAAACCAGTAACTTTTTGTCTGAGACTCCAATGTCCCCATGCTGTGCCTGGCACGTGCGGGACAGCATGCCGTGCCGCAGCAGTACCCAGCCTTCCTGGACTGTTGCACCCTCCTTCACGCCCGCGCCCATGCTCACAGCATCCCACCCCAGCAGCCGTGCTGCCTGGTGCGGGGAAACCCCCAAAGGAAGGAAAGAAATTCAATGCAATGTGGTTTCTACTAAGATAGTGTTTATTCAGAGGAAGGACAAACTCATCCTCGTGTTGAGCATGACTCTGAAATCAGGTCAGGCCACGAGGTCCAGCTGGGCAGCCAAGTGCAGAGAGAATAAAAGACCTTGTACATGTCCCCGGGACAATGAAAGGATTCAGGAAAGGACAGCTAAGACACACAGCCATTATTTTATTGGTGTTCTCCTTCTACCGTGCATATAGCTGCTACACTGTGTCCTTGGACAACAGCCAAACCTGGACTTTTTCAGGACATTGGTCTCATGTGGGCTGTTGTGCTAATCCTCTGCCTTAGGAGGAGAGACATAGGCTGCCTCGTCCTCCTGCATTTTTGCTGTTTTCCCCGTAACTGTTTGCCTTCCCATATTTTCTTTTCCCAAGTTTCACCACTCTGCATCTCAGGGGCATCTCTGGGTTTTTTAGGGATGTGCTAAACCCTGCCTTTAAAGTGACTGATTAGAGACAAGTTAAGATGGCTATGTAAGAGGAGAAACAGCAGAAAACTAGAGGTGGAGACAGGAGGCCCAGATGGGAAATGCTAGGACTGCAAATTGGGAAGACTGATGGGGTCCTGGGAAGCAGGGCTGTGGTCAGCAGATGCGCAAAGGGACAGCTGGGAAAAAGGCAACCTGGTGCAGAACAGCACATTTCCCTTGAGAAACAGAACAAAGATTGTTCAGTCTCATCACTCGTCTGACATCTTCACACAAAGCACTGCATGCTCTGCCACTTTCCTCTTCTGGATTAGGGCTAATGGCTTGCCACTGCTGCTTGGTTTTCTCAGGTGGCTAAAATGCATGTACGAAGTCCAGCTGTCACAGGGGGGACTTCAACAGTGTCACAATGGTTGTATTTTATTGCTTTTTCCAGGTCTTTCACTTAGAAATAAGGATTTGTGTAACTACTTTGAGTCGGCTGAAACTGCTGTTTAATGTGCTTGGATAGGACTAATGCAGGGGCAGCGTGACTGCTTGGACTCCAGTATGATCATAGAATCATAGAACTACAGGATGATTTGGGTTGGAAGGGACCTTTAAGGGACATCTAGTCTAACCTCTGAGCATTTTGAGTAGAGTATTTTGGATTAAGGGATACCCACTGGTATGATTAGATTGGAAGCTCTCCAATGTAAAGAGTCGTCGTTTTGTCCTGTTCTTGCTGTGCACCATTTCAGTACGGGGCCCATTCTTACATGTTGGTAATCATGTCCATAGCCCTGTCGTTCTCCTACTCTGCAGTTCAGGAAAACCCTGCACTGTTAGCTCCTCAGCGTGCACGTTACTGTCACCAGTTCCTGGCCAGGTATCTTTTCCCCACTATTGATACTTTTTTTCATTGCTGGCTATTTCTCTTTTTACAGAATGTGATTTCCTCATGACAGAAACCAGGCCTTTTGGAAAGTTGCTATCAACTCTTGGCGCTCCTTAAAATGCTTAACTAATAAAATCATGGAGCCTGGTGCTTTTCACTTTTCAGTGAATGGGAACAAAATATGAATTACCTCTCTCTCAAATTCTTCTACCTGGCTCAGTCAAATTTTGTTCTGATGAAGTTTAAAAACCTGGGTTTGAG
>Ga0181612_166657_pt1 | contig 15461 bp, 8 predicted proteins | sample HoacroProtozoa21_FD_119630 | JGI IMG/M metagenome (GOLD analysis project Ga0181612, IMG submission 119630) | Hoatzin crop microbial communities from Cojedes, Venezuel. Combined Assembly of Gp0051906, Gp0051904, Gp0051908 | reverse complement strand
CCTCCAGTTCACTTCCTTCTGGCCTTGCCACAAACATTTTTGTCTTCTTTAACCAAGAGGATTCTTTTGTATGTGTCCACTGGTCAGCCATATTCTTTTCTTTGTGATGCTGGCTCTCTTCAGATTGTGCCTCTTCCCTTCCAGCCTTTTCATTTTGCTGTGCTAGTGGGTGTACATAAGGCACGTTTATCTTCTATAATGCCCACTTTGCTGTAAGCCACCCCTTTACTCTCGGGGCAATGTCTGTGGGCTAGAAGGAAGCACCCTGTGGGGCACTTTTCTGGACGTTGTTATCCCAACCCAAACACGGATTCAGAAGTAAACTTAGGCAGCAGAAAGCAGCCCAGCTTGTGCTGCAAGGGAGTTAAACCAGCTGATCACAGTGACCCTTTTGGGTTCTTTTAGACTCTTAAGATTTCTTGTATCTGTACAACTGTATCAATGTGGTTTTGCAGTTGCAAAATGTCTCCTATCATAAAGAATTTTTCTTAATTACAGTAAAGAGATGGATACTGCTACCACACAAGAAGTATTACTGTGTCTGAGGCAGAAAGATTGCACTTGTTTCCGTGGATCTGTAGGTACAGAATGATCAAGGGGAAAGAAAAGTTTAAAGACAGATGACACAACTGAAGAAAGGCCAATTGCCTGAAGCAGTTATACTAGGCTGAAGATGTCCATTGCTGAATTTCTATTCCCTAGGAGATTTCACCCTAGGGAAACCTTAGTCCTTAGTATGTTAAGAAGGGGAGAAATCTCAAGGGAGGAATTCACAGAACAACCTGGGAATCTTAATTCAAGCAAACTGCCAGGACCAGATGGTGCTCATCTCAAGCCGTGAGGGATCTCAGCTCCAAAACTGGAAAGCTTCTGATAAACACATGCAATATATCCCTTAAAATAGGAGTTCTTCCAGGGAGCATCACTTCTGAAATGCAACCAAGAGTGCCCTTGGGAGCTGCAGGTGAATGTACAATGTCCAGCACTGAGGGGAAGCATTTCAGGGTAGTCATAACAGAAACATATACTTAGAAAAACAGAATTACATCATCTGACCAACAACACAGTTTCTGCTTGAAGTCCTCAGCTGGTCTTTGAAGTTATTTGAAGACTTTATTTAAAATACTGGGAAGAAGCATCTGGCATGTATCGTCCAGGTTTTTAGGAGGCTTTGATGACGTTTTTAAGAAAAAAGGACTTTATGTTATTCTAGACAGGTAAATTTTTGTCCCTATGAAGTATTGTCTGTTTTTCAAAATGTAGGTGACCTAACAGTGGTAAGATCTGTTCTGGGATTGCTCTTGTACAATTTTGTTGGTGATTTTAAGACTGAGTTGAAGATGTGGTCATTACATCTCACTATCCATGTTAGGAAAAACTAGAGGGGCACACAAAATCTAGAAGGACTTACTTCAGTCAATAAAATAGTAGGTACAATTTAACTTGTATGCATACAGACTCATGTACGATAGGAAGAAAACTATTATTTTTATAGACGGTAACGAATCTAAACAAGGAAGCTTTCCTTTAGAAGCAGAGATCAAGGAGTGGTTATTGACAGCGGTTCAGCCTGCTTCACCCAGGCCTTTGCAATGAGAAAGTCTTGCTTCAGGTTCCCAGAAAATGAAAGCTATAGTCACATGCAGCAGCACTTTGAATATTCTTAAAACAAATGAAATAATTCTGCAGAATTCAGTGCTAACAGCATGTCTTAAAAACCAAGGTTTGCAAGATCTAAAAGATTAGATCATTCTGTAACCATTAACAGCTTTACAGCAGACAAATTATACGACCAATATCAAACATCAAATTCTGGGTTGTAAACTTCACTTCAGGGAAGTAAAATGAGCTTCCATAGAATTGTACAGTAAGAAAGGCATAATTTTAGCTGGACAGAAGTTGCCTTCCTCTTACACAGAGGAATGACCTGAACAGGTGAGTTAATATACAACTTTTCTGTTGAATTCTGATGAACCATCTCAGGCTTTCGTATTTCTGAGAAAGAGAATGCTTGTCTGTGGGCTTGCATCAATTACATGTGTTTCCTTATTAGACATTAGTATTTTATGGAGAATGGAAGTTCAAATCAAGTCAAGTGAAATTGTTGGCAATTTGAAATGTTGGCCACCTCCTTTGCCCTTTTTGTATTATGTAATGTGGTAAAAAAAAAATAATTGTATTTTATGCTTTATAGCAACGATTTCCAAAGTAAATGCAGCCCACTCTGCTAAGTGTTCCCATTGAAGTCCCAGAAGTCAGGTGTAGTTACTTTAGAGTCTGAAGGTCAACCTCAGTGTCTTAGTTACAAAATTTTCCAAGACACTGGATTATATATTAATACATAATAACAAATGTAAAAGTATAGAAATTGTTTTTAAAATGAAACTGGGAAAAAAAAGAGAATAATTTCAAGAACAAAAGTCACTGATGTAACTGCTATTTGCTATTGGGAGTCTGATTGCCCTTTTACTCAGTGTATTCCCACTAGACTTAAAGAAATAGGTCTTTTCTTCTCTTTTCTTCTTTTCCTTTTTTGCCTTTTTTTTTCTTTTATTCCTTGAGGGAGAATTATAAGACATTTCACAGCAGAATAGCCTATTGATGTAATAACACATGTAGTGCTTAGTTAACACACGTCTACAGACATGCAGCAATTACTAGCATTTTTCTGGTATTAAGTTGTAACTGCTGAAATCTGATAAAGCCCCATGAAAGCCAAATCTTTAATCACCAGATAAAATTGCTGAAAGCACTTAAGGGGTTTATAAACAAGTGATCTGTCATTCTTCAAATGTTGTTTGGCATTTAGCCTTAGTTTGAAGTCACCTTTAAGAACTAAGACTTCGGCTTAAATTTTCAGATGCAGCAGTATCTCTATGTGTTTATATATAATTATATAGAACATGTATATTATAATATATAATTATATATATGCATATAGATACACACACGTGTATGCACATGGCAAATACACGGTGTAAATAGCACTGCGCATGTTTTAAAGAAGTGACTTAGCAGGCAGGCTTACCTTTGCAATTTTGGGACTGAAGGAGTCATATTTTGAAGGAGGAATTCAAGGAAAATACTTTGCATCAGTGACATGTATATTCTGAACCTATACATGCAGTCTCTTCTCTTTCTCAGGAAGTGCCATTCCCCATAAAAACTGTGGAAGACAAAAAAGTCCACAACAAACTTACAAACCATTAGTTATGAATCAGGTGATTATACATGAGCAGCCCCTGAATTGTTCTGTCTGGATAGGTAAGAACACAGCGGTACTAGGCAGCAGGAGTCTGATGTGATTATCTATTAGCCGAAGTCTCTTGATGTCTGGGAAGAATAGCAAAGTAGTGAACAGAGACTTAATTGTCGCTGATATTTTCTTCCCCCCAAAGCTTTACATTCTAGAAATTCAAGCTGCTTTCTTTAGTCTGACCTATCACTGTAAGATATCCTTGATATTCAGTCTCAGTAAGTAGCTTGTCTCAGTGGCTAAATTAGAAAACACTGCAAATAAATCATGTGCTATGTTTAGAGCACTTCTGTCTGTCATGATCAAAAGTGTTGTGATAAAGGTAATGGATTACTCCTCTTCACTCGGTGTAATCACTGCGAGCATCAGCAGCCGCAGCACCCGATGCGACCAGTAGAAATGCAAGCCTTGATGTAATCAGTCTTGACTCTGCGAGGCTGGTTTTCAGGCTATGAGGAGCGGTCTGTGTGGAGCAGTTGGTCTCAGATCCTTGCTTTGTTTTGAAATTCACTCTGCAGCACTCAGCATAGCTGACAAACGAGCTCGTTTTCTGGGTGCGGTTCTCCAGGGCTTGGGAAGGACAAACACAAAGTTCTCAGGGAAAGCTTTTTTAGAGTGCTGAATATCGATGAGCTGGTAAATTGTTTTGACTAGTTTGCTGGTGCCAAGGGTGCTTTTGAGTGATGCGCAGCCATAGTCAGGGAGAACTCACTTGCTATGAATGAGAATGCCAGGAGTGTTTTTTGTCTAAGATTTGCTCTGGGAGTCAGTGGGGCATTATTGCTCCTCTTCACCCTTCCCTCTGGATCTTGGTCAGCTGCAGGGAGAGAAGTAGCAGAAAAATGAGAAAGGGCAAGCAGAAATCCAATAAACCAGTCAGGTTTATACCAGGAAAAGGGAGAGAGCCAAGACGTATACGTATGGCTCTGGATTCCTTCCAGGGGGTTCTGAAAACTGGGAATGCTGTTGCTGTTCACTGACACAGCTGACCTGGGCCTCTGCCAGGGAAGGGGGCAGGCAGAGGAGGGGGGGGGGTGTTTGTCTTTCCCTCCTCAGTGTGAAATATATCTGCTTTCCTCTGCCATTGGCACCGCTTGTGACTGTGTCTGTTTGCAAAATCACCATCTCCCCTGTGGAATGACGAGGTTGTCCGAATCCCAAGTTTTACGGGATGGGCTGCTGCGTAACATTTATTTGTGTTTTGGTTTGTGTTCTGTTAAGGCTTTGCTTTTCGGTGCCTATGAGGAAATGTTCTAAATACGTCTTTTGTTTCTGTAATGGCAACGTCTGAAATGTCCCCTCTGACTTTCATTTGTGTATGGCTATAGAATATTTTTAATTTCCTCTATTTGGTAACCTTTAGCAGGGTCTGATCCACACGCAAGGACTAGAAGCGTTTTGAAAATACCGTGTCATCCTACAAATAGTCCCTGACAGGTCTAGTACCTGTTTAAAACAAAATGGTTTGCAGTACATTTAATAACTTATGAAAAGTTACACATTGATTTTGAACTGGTTTATTGCTGGTATGCCCACAAACAGGATTTATAAGGACAGGTTAAATGTGTGTGTATACATACATACAATAGCTAGATACAAATACACATGCTTCTGTGTTAATTTTAGAGCACTGAAAACATTTAAAGCATTTGGAAAATAACAGGCTTTTTGACGAGCAATACCTTCTTCAGGCCAGCTGATTTTGTTGAAATTACCTTTTCGCTGCTCCCCGGGGGTCTTTAAGTCCTCTCAGAGTTTAGGGCATGGGGACAGTGGCTCCGAACAGTGGGACAGGGGCCAGGAAGCCTTGCATCAGCCACAGTTTCAACAAGTGCTTGCGTGTCACACCTTACCCCACATCAGTCGGCAGAGGGACAATTTTTGCTTGTAACAGTCTGCTGCACGCTGTTCGAAACAGCACAGCTTCCACTGCCGTGGTGTGCACGGTGAGCTCAAACATACATGGTGCCACACCTCGCCTCTAACTCACATACCTGTTGTTCTCAGCACTCGTCGCCTACGGCCTGGATTAAGCCACCGAAAGACAGGCGTGGACAGGCAGTGGCGGGGTGGCTGGCTGGGCTCCAGGGGCTGATCCTGACGGAGAGCAGTGCTTCGTCAGGCTCCCCTGTGCCTTTCGGGAACGTGCAAGCTGTTGAGTCAACGTGTGGTTCGTGTTGAGTCTAGTCTCGTCTCCGCTCCCAATCCCCTCTGTGCGATGGGGAAGAAGACAGGACTTACCTTCTGCTTCTGCTCAGGTACCAACACAATGCTCAGAAAATGGGAGCAAATACTTCTATTAATGTCACTGTGGAACTGCCTCGTCCCTTGGGCAGAACTGCCTCTCTTACAGTATGGGCTAGGGAAGCCCAGAGAGGTTCAAGGTTGCCTAGGAATACACAATTTCAGGGGAAGCAGACTCTGTTGACTATGTTGTCACTTTACGGTGGCCAAAAAGGGAATTTATATCTGTCTGAGCAGTCTCTCTTTGTAAGAAAATCATTCTGGATGAAGTAGTGTTACTGCTCTTGTCCAGACGCAGGGCTCAGAAAGGCTGGCTTGCTGCTTTTCTCCCTGTTACACTCACTTTCAGTAGCGGTTTCCTATAAGGGTAGTGTGCTTGGTGTTCCTCACTCATTCCTATCTGTTTAGCTAATGAGGAGGAGCAGTCCGTCTCTGGTCTTAATACAGACACACTAAAAGCAAAAACAAACCTAATGTTAATGGTAGCACTAGACTGAATGGGGATCAAAGCTGCTGTAGGTCACTTGGTCAAATGCAAGCTGAACTTCATGCATTGAAATGTGCCTCAAAAACTCTGCAGGGACGCCTCGAGAGTCTTTGTTTTAGCAAATGGGGGAGAGATGGCACAGTTTTTCTGGCCCAACTGCACCGCAGAAACTGTTGACCTACTCATTGCTACTCAGGTAACTGACCTGACTTTCAGCAACTCTTTGAAAGGAGGCAAGCTTAGAAGTGTTGGTTCCTAACATGAGCTAAGCAGGAAGATGAACAGCACTACCAGATATGTGAAAATTACCAGGAAAATTGTTTTCATGAATATTTAGACCTCTGAGAAGGACTTTCATAGACACGCTCTGTTCCATGCACTTACCTTGCTGGAAGCTATATTGGAGGCACACCTGGTTTCATCAGCTCCATAGCATGGGCCTAGCTGTGTCCTGGGAGCAGGTTCCTCTGTGAGCAAGGACAGCTGCATCTGCTATCAGCCACACCTGCTCATTAGTGAGCATTTTTGTAGCTGTGACCATAAGGCACTGAAATTTATTTAGTGGCAGCAATGTTTAATTTCATGTAGAATTGCTTCAGAGTTCGAAGTTCAGCATCACTGGCTAGAACAGGGGTGATACAGGTATTCTTGTGTTTCCAGAGAGGAGCACCTAGTGTGATGCTAGAGCATTAAAGGCGTAGAAGAAAGGGGAATTAGGGGAGGAGAGAATTGGGAAGAAGAAAAAAACACTTTGAGTTTATTCTCTGTATTACAGGCAATGTTCATAAAATATCCAGTGCTTGAACTCTGAGTATGTGGTCAGAATTTCCCCTCACTTCTGAATGACCTACTGTACAAACATTGACTTGTTGATGTATAATCGCTGCCTTCAAACAGGATATTACTCAGCACTCTAAAATAATCTAAAGCTCATTTGAAATAGCCAGGTTAATCCTCATCACCTGTGAATGAGGAATAAAAAATAAATTATTCACACCCCATTACTTCCCTAGTAAAGTGCCACAGATTTTTGCAACTGTTGGTGTGGCTGGAATCTATTAAACTGCAGTGCCATTCTCTTAGAGTCTTAAAGTCTTTAACTTTTAAGTTTGGGCTTAAACACGGACAGTGGCATACTTTGCCCAGTATGAACCCACAGCACTGTGAGGGCTGTGTTTTAAGTTGTTTTGGACCAATAAGGACTTGTTTAGAAAATACACCGAACAAAGGCAGAAAGGAGAAAATATTTACGTTTAAAAAAAGAGGGCTTGGTTACATGGGGTTTGATTTTGGCTTAAATTGTACCAAATGAGCTGGTATGAATGATGAGATGCGGACGGGCATATAAAACTAACTGGAAAGAAACAATTGCATCTGGTTAGTTTATGAGATAAAAGCAACATAAGTCACACTTGCACAACACCAAAATCCTTCTGACATGAAGCAATATTAATTGGACCCACTTCAGCTAAAAATTTAATTCTTTACCTTTAAAGAAATGGCAAACAAAAATGTGTTACTGAGGAAAACAACCACCCCTGGTATTCCCCCTCCACTGTCACTGGGGCCAGGTCACCCACAGCCAGGTTTTCCAGCTGCCAGCAATGAAGTGCCTCTTCCTGTAAACTGTGTGAACCCTTCGGAAAGGCACATCCTCATGACCTGTTTTTCAGCTTGCTGGTGTGTGTTGGAGGGAGGCAAGAGACAGGAGTGTGCTAGGAGAACACCTTCCTGAACAGCGGGGGCTGAAATGCCAATTGTTTCTCCAAAAAGGGGGATGGAGAGGTGGGGGGAAACAGTTTGCTTTCTAGTTAGAGGCAATAGAAGTTCATGCAATTTTTCCTTTGAGATTTTCCGTCTGGTTTGGAGGTGACTGCACAAGCTAACTGACCTCTGGCATGACATGTGCTGGAGAACAGGCTTACTTCGACTTTCAAGCCTTCTCTTGGGCATGTTCACTAGTAAGGTGGACTTCACGGTTAACAAGGGGGTCTTCACTAAACCATCATTTTGTCAAGAGGGGAAAATACATCACAGGCACCCCTCAGAGGCTGCTGGGTCTACTATTGGCTTTTCTTCACCATTCCTGACCTCCCTGCTTCCATCTGTTCTCCAAAATGTGCCTTTGAGAGGTGAAAGGGGATACTTTTGTCTGTGTATTTTGCTGTCAGTGATCACAGTAACAACTAATCCCACAGCATTTAAAACATAATGATGCCAGTTGTACATTTAACAGCCTTCAAAGCTACTATTAGGACATTTCTTTTGCCAACAAAAAGATCATAAATGCTTGTCAGACAGCTTTGGAGTCAGGTGTGTAACATGCTGGATCTGAAAAGAAAGCGTTTCATTTTCAGCCCTGTCAGCCAACAAAACCATGCTGAGCTTTTCCAGTCCTTCATATGCCAGAAGGGTATTACACTGAGCTAGCGACTGGCCTTGGAGAAGGAAGGAGTGAAACCCAAGAGCAGAGACTGACACTTTGCATGACCCTGGCTTGATAGAGCAGCTAGCATGCATCTGTTCTGCCAATAGCTGCAAATGGGTTCCTCTGGAGCCAGGTTCTTGTTTCACATATCACATACGATTATGAACATAAATAAACTAAATTTCAACAAGTTAGGATTTTTGGAAACACTTTTGATTCACTTTTCTACCCTATGGAACCCTATTGCTGTTACTGCTGGAGAGAATCCAGCAGTTGTCTGAGCAAGAGTTCTCTTGATTGTTTTCTAATTCATTCCTAATCATCTTGGTTTCCTTTGGTTTGTTTTGAGAGGGGAGAGGAAAGCAATGCTCACAGGTGCCAAAGCACCTCAGTTTCTGGAGGGCCAAATCATTTCCATGACTGCTGTTGCTCCTCTTGGAGGAGCAGGAAGGAGGAGGGTTGCTGGGGGAAGGGAGGCTCCGGCCAAGTAGCCCATGTGCTACCGGAACAGACAGCAGACAGCAAGAAGGCACGAGAGAGTGGTGGGCAGCTGTCATGAATGCTGGCCTTTTATGATGGAGAGCAGTGTGTTTCGTGATGGTGGGAGAGGAAGGACACCAGTGAACATAGAGGCGGGGGGGCAAGGTGGGAGCTTGGGGTAAGCAAGGGATAGGAATGGAAGGTGGGATTGTCTGGTCAAGAAAAGATGGCTTTCACTGGAGCTCTTTGTCTGACTTTCAGTGCTGTTAGAGCCAAGTGATCCCAGTAGGTTTTCTTTTCAAATTTCAAAGCTTCCCCATTACAATTCCCCAAGAAAATTATCTCACAGAGACACCAAGGCCTCCTCAGTAGGGACACTCACCTGCCAGACCTCCCACCTTCTGTAGACTTTCACTGAGTGTAATTGTCCACCTATCCCATGGTCCTTACTTGAGAAAGGCTTGACCCTTTTGAATGTGTCAAGCAAACACTTCTAGATTTGTGATCAGTTATTGATCTTCCCAAATTCATGTTGTCCAGATGCTTTTCTGTAATGCGTTGTGGTGTTGCTCATAATATAAAACTGAAAAAGTGGGTGTAGGTCTCTCAAGGTAATGGCTCAGTCACTTTACCCCAAATAGTCCCTCTTGCATGAGTCTGTGCTGATGGCTTCCGTGCAGGGAATGTCCCTTCATCAGATACAGCAGGCACGGAAACTGCCTGTTAACTCCTGTCCCTCACTGACAGACCACAGCCAGAAGAAGGGCACAGAGTGTTGGGTCTGTGTGTAGCTGGAGCTATGGGCAGCGTAAATCAGAAGTCATACAGATGGATTAAAGTTATGTTTGCCCACATCTTATGATGAAGTGCTCAAACACGGCTTAGCCTAGGTCATGAGCTGCTTGCCTGGGTTCTCTCAGCTTCTGCCTCAGGGTCCCCCAGCACTTGGCACTGTTTGTACTGCTTCTGCTTGGGCTTTATAAATAAAACTGTTCTGCAACCTCTTCTTTTTTGGCACCTTTTTGAAATTTTCTTTTAATTTTATATTCCTAACAGATTAGCGTTACCATTTTTTTAACCATGCTTTCTGAAGATATAAATTGTTCTTTTATTAGGGCAAATGCCAGGATGACAACATCTTGATAACTTGAAAGCTCATCTGTTTGTTACAGGTTCTTCTAGCACAAACTCATTTCAAAGAGTGGGTAGGCTGGCAAGAGTAGCTGTCTTTAATTTTCTGTCATCTGCAGAATCCCATTGCAAAGCTGTAGTAACAGGTAAGAGCAACAGCAGAGGGAAGTCCTGGGTGGGGTTTTAACTTTCCAGACACCATATGACTGGCAATTCCAGATACTGTTTGCAGCAACTGTTTAGAGTGACAGCTATGACGCCACCATGGTGAATGAAAGCAGATGCATTGAATTGCAAAGCCGCTATGTCTGCTCCAAGAGGGTGGCCACAAATACTAGGACTTCTTTCTAAGCATGGTATACTGGTAACAGGCATTTAATAAGTGGGGCTTTTTCACCTAACTCAAAACCAGGCATTACCAGTTAACAGCGATTTTATTAGACTTGTTTTAAGGGTTTTTCCTCTATTTCACTATGTTCTTCCTATGTAACTGAAGAGGAAAATGGAATAGATTTGACTTTCTAGCATATTTTAGGCTGAGAAACACAGTGGATGGAAGAAACATGTTTACGTGCTTCTACCTGGAGACTAGATAAGTTGTTTCTCAGCTAGAGCTGGTTAATAACTAAACCCAAAAAAATAATAAGGACGGGGTATATTGTGAACAACTTGGTCCTGACTGAAGGACACTCTTTCTGCTCATCAATAAAGTCACATTGCACATTAGAAGGCCTGAGTTTGAGTTTTGGGAGGGCAACACTGGCATGGATTACAGCTTTTTAAACACAGCCATCCCTATAAAAAAACAAACTGAAAATTTTATTTAGAGAAGACTCAAATGATGGCAGATATGGTACCAAACTTCTATGTAAGGAGACTAGAATTCATTGAAATGATCAAGGAGTAAGGAATCTTGTTTAAATGAACAAAATAAGCATGCTTTTAAAGCTACGCACAAGGCGCTGCTGAATGTTGCCACTAAGACTACAGACCGTGAGTCAGGGAACATCTGATTGTCCATTAAAATGTTAAGAAAGCAAGAAGAGGGATGATAAGACAGGAAAAAAGCAGGTCCACAGTTGCTTTGCTTAGCCCTTGGGATGTAATCTCTTTAGCATGTTGTTCTGAAAAAGCTTTCAAGGGAAGAACTGACCTCGTTTGTGACCTCTGTGACCCTCAGTGATAATCACAGGGCTCTGCTCCTTCGATCTGCTTAAAAGGTAGCAAAGAGCCCAGGAGAAAAACTTTTTTTTGTTGATGCAAAACAACACAAATGGTGTTGTGACACTCCCTGAAGGATGAGGTGTTGACCCAAGCACCTATCTACATCAGCAGGTGGTGGAGTGGTGAGGGAGTTGAGGTCATATTCTCACATTTAAAACAGGAACTCAGTCTTATGTGGAGCTAAAAACATACATTTTACCTTCCACAGTTCTTTGGGGTCGAAATTAAATATGGCCTGCAATTTATAATTTATGGCTATGTTCTGGTAAACAGCTTGCATTATTTAACATAAAAACAGGTATTAACAAGAATATTAAAAGGGAAGAGGGAGGCTTCTAGTTATTATTGCAATATTAGCTTTCATTAAAGTAACATAGCTAGAGTTACAGTGCGATTAACAATAAAATAGGCAAGCGATTAGAAAAAAAAAACATGCCTGCATTGTTTATCCTAGGGTTATACATACATACAAGTCTGTGGTGGGTTGACCTTAATTCTATTTTTAACCGGTTACAAATTTAAAAATTTGCTTATCTAGACATCCCCCAAAGGCCAGGATTTCCAAAAAGTTAAAGCTACAAGTCTCTCTGAATGACTGCAGCTGACCCTGTCTCCATTACCGAAAACAGTCATCAATAGCCAAACATTTACAAAGCAAGCTCCATGAGCTCGGAGGAAGCTTTACTGAGTCAAAACCACTATTTCAGGAGCACATACTCTGTGGAGGGTGCTCTCAGTTTCGTATTCAGAAGGAGAGTCATAACCAACGCATCTGCTCCCCCAACTGACCTCTGTAGAGCTAAGATTTAAAAAACTGAAATTAAAGTGAGTGCATCGTTCTGAACATGATGTGCCCCTCTTTTTTTTCTAGCCCATTGCAGTTATGTCGGTGAGACTTAGCTACCGTAAGCTGCAGGTTGCTCCCCATAGTCTGAGGACAATTTAGTCATTTACTGGTGTAATGGAGCTTAAACAGAGGATTCAGTCTTTTAAAGTTGAAGCTTGGTAGCACTGACCACTTTGATTTCCTCTTTTCAAACATACGATCACTGCTCAAAAGCCCTCTGTGGGAAATTCTTCATCCCTTTTTATGTGATCCTTCTAAGAAAATACTGGCCTGGGTCTATCATCAAGTTAATATACAAGAGATGTGATTTCATCTACATAATTTGTGTGCCTGCAAGAAGTCATTTTCCTGGGAATACCAGAGGCAGTTCTAGGCAGCCATACTTAAGGCCTGTGCTTTCTAATTTAAAAATAATGACAAAAGGCAGTTGGTGGCAATACACACCTTAAAGCTAGTACTTCAAAGGACAGAGGGAAAACTTATGTGCCACAAGTCTCTCAGGACTCATCACTTTCTGTAATACCATGTGTTTATTCTTGAAATATGTTTTTCTTTATATGTAAAAATATATGTAAGTTTTGTAGAATAGAATCATGGAGTGGTTTGAATTGGAAGGAACCTTTAGAGGCCGTCTAGCCCAACCCCCCTGCAGTGAGCAGGGTCATCTTCAACTAGATCAGGTTGCTCAGAGCCCTGTCCAACCTGGTCTTGAATGTTTCCAGGGATTTCATCTTTTCAAGATGTGACCTTGAGAGCACTCCTGATCACTGCACCGCTGTTCTTTATATACTTGTGGGTAGTCATTTTGCTTCAGAATGTTTTATTTCAAAGCATGAAAGCATGACGACCTTTCAGCATTCACCGTCTTGTTCTTATATGAGCTTTCTGAGATGCAGTCAACGGTCTACTGGTTAGGACATGCTCCAGCATTGTAATAGTCTCGAGAAGAGCTTTCATCAGCAGTGCCTTCTGGATCTAATATATAAGTAGTGTGCTTTTTTCTGCTAATACTGTGCAGAGGCCAGCGTTTCTCTCTCTAATAAATTTATGAGAAATCACAGCAGGTAGCCTGCTTGACATTTTCTTGTTGTAGGCTTGACCTGTTGGTGAGCTTTGAATCGCTGTCTGGAAAAGGTTGGTATAGTTGTGGGCTAGCTTTTCCAAATCACGTCACGCCTTTTTTGTCAGCTGCAAGCTCCTACCGCATTGTGGGTGGTTGCATCACTAAGGAGAAAATAGCTAGCAAAGGCACAATCATTGCCTCAGGACTTTGTCAAGGAAACCTCACGTTAAGTTGCAGATTTGTGACTCGAGCTCCAAGGGTTTGGTCGTGCTTGCAGTAATCTGCCGATGTGGAGCCTGTTGTATTCTGTGTGCATCCAGTGGTTTGAAAGGGGAAATGAGTGGTAAGAGAGAGAGGTTTAGATTAAGGGGGAAGCTTCCTGAAAGAAAAAAGCCTGACAATTTTGGCTTCAGAAGTACCAGCACATCCCAGAAGTCCCAATGTCCAGCAAATGCCTGTCTCAGGTCATGAAAGCGTGCCACCACACAAGAAAGGCTGAGATGCTTACAGATGAAGCGTCTGCAGGGCCATAATTTCATCACTGATAATCTTGCTGAATAATGAACTAAATATTTTTTCCTCCCTTGTTCTGCTGGAAGTCTAAAGTAGACAAAGGAGGCATGCCAGTGTAAATTTAGCTTAACGAGAAGGCAATCAGGTTCTCTATGACCAGCACTGAGAAGAATGTTAAAGCAATACACGTCCAGCTGGCGATAAAGGATAACCTGAGCTGAACTGTAGAAATAAATGGAGGAAAAAACATGACTCACTAATATCCTTGACCTTTTTCCAAGAGCAGATAAGAATAGTAGCGGCACCTGAAACCATTGGATATGAATACAGTGATTTCTAGATGAGTTTGCCTTATCTCTTGTGAGCTCTGTGTCTGGAGTGCTGTGGAAAGAAATAAGCAAATCGACGGGACAGGGAGGTGGTTGTGTCCACAGCCAGAACCACAAAGCATATCTGAATTTTTTTTTTACTCTTAACATGCTTACAGCATTGGGCACCTAAGCACCGTTTCACTTTGCTGTTGACACAGTGTACGGGGTGAGGGATGCACAGGCAGCTTGGAACGGTTACAGGAAAGGATCAGTAGCTGTTTTGCAAGAGGTTATTATTGCAATTTCTGGGAGTTGGTTTCAAAGGCAGCTACAAGCATGAGCATCTCTCGTGTGCTCTCTGTAAAGAATCGTGCCTCTATAACCTCGTAACATTTAGCATCAAATACCTCTACACTTCTCTTCTTTCTGTTTTGTCCAGATAAGATTCTTTAACCTCAAATCTTCTGTGTCTATCCCTTTGTCTTGTGATTCCTTTGTGAAAGAAAGAAAACATCCCATTGAGAAAGAGAGAAAGAGGATATAAAAATAGGGAGCCATGAGCAATTCATTCCTTTTTTCTTCCCTTCCACTGAAGCCCTGTGTGGTAGCGCACTGATGCAGCGCTGTAACTAGCAGTCTGGCGTCTGCAGCCTGCCAAGCTGAACCCAGAAGGATCGAGCATCATCAATCTCATATTTTACTGTCTTTTTTTGGCTCCTCCTTGTCACCCTGCCACCCGTTTGCTGCCCTGTTTTGCTCCAGGGGAGTCTGTAATGCTCAAATATCTGCTTCCCTTCTGTCCTCTCTGCTTTTCCTTTCCTGTGCCTGTCCAGGGGCTGCCTCCAGAGCGTGTCCTGTTGCTGTTTGCGGGCAAGCAGCCCACCAGAATCATGACAGCAAGGTTCCCACCGCCTGTCCCCAGCAGATTCCTCCCTTGAAAATGACAGGCCCTGTTCAGCAACAGAAATGCTGAACTCCAAATCTTTCTGATGTTTGTGGGCTTTAAATTTAGGCTTGAGTTAAGTTCATGCGCAGGTATTTATCTCACATGAGGTAGCCAGGCTTCAAGTGAAGAATGTGAGCTTTGTAAAGCTGCAAGACTTTATCTAGCGAAGGGTCCATGCTCATCTCTTCTTCCTCCAGCCACGCAGTTGCGGTGCCAGGGAGCGTGCTGCCCGGCTGCCTGCACCCCTCCTTTCGCATCCCTCCGCGTCGGGGCCAGCTCCGCGTCAGCCTGGTTCAGTGCTTTTCCTCCAGGCGCAGGCGTGTCGCGGTGCTGGCGAGACGGGGCTGTGACCGCGCTGCCGGCGCCTGTGGGACCCTCTCCTCCTCACCCCAGTGCCTGGTTTTCAATTCACAGAATCACAGAATCGCAGAATGGTAGGGGTTGGAAGGGACCTCTGTGGGTCATCTGGTCCAACCCCCCTGCCCAAGCAGGGTCACCCAGAGCAGGCTGCACAGGACCGCGTCCAGGCGG
>Ga0181612_178434_pt1 | contig 15463 bp, 8 predicted proteins | sample HoacroProtozoa21_FD_119630 | JGI IMG/M metagenome (GOLD analysis project Ga0181612, IMG submission 119630) | Hoatzin crop microbial communities from Cojedes, Venezuel. Combined Assembly of Gp0051906, Gp0051904, Gp0051908 | reverse complement strand
TTCTGTTTTACTACAGGCAATTCAGACTGCTGTCAGTCTTAACAGACCACGTAGGACCTAGAAGAGTCAACTGCCAGAAAATTTAGCAGTTCACTGAAAGTAGCAGAGGTGAACAGTAAAAAAAAAGAAAAAAAAAAAAAGTCTTCAATCTGTTATAGAGATAATCTGATACATTGATCTAGTAAAATTAATCAACATTCATAACGACAACAAGAGCTGGGCTTAAAAGCAGATTTTCAAAACATCTTGATAACCAGCTCTATAATCTTACAAATAAGAAATCTTATGATGTTTAAATATTTTTAGATTAGAAACACAAGGAAGAATTTCTTTGAGACTACAGCAGCCACATAGAGCAACCCAACAAAAACATCTGAAAGGAGCTACAAAATTAAATTTACAGCGAAAACACACAAATGGAAAACCAGTAACATTCCAACCAGAAAGCTTATTGGCAAACAGTATTTAATTTGGGATATTTAGCTAGCTTTTCATAAGCCTATATTTCACTTTGTCACAGGATTTTCACATTGAAAATGGTGAAGAGAACATTGAACATACTACAACTGAAATAATTCTTAAGAATACTGTTGTTGATGTAACAGTGTATTGGACTACTGCCAAGACTAGAAGCTATATTCAATTAGTTTATGAACATATGTCTTAATGTGTTTAGAAGAACCGGGGTGCAATTAAATTCACAAAAAGTATTTAGCAGATGGAATCAAATTAATGTGTTCCTGTGTGTCGTGTTCATATAATTGTGTTTATTTTATTTTTGCTTACAAAAAAACTCAAACAGCTATAAAATTAAAAACAGATTTTTTTTTTTCTATCGAGATGCAAAGATGGTTATCAAAGTTGTCTTGAACTCAAGGAACAAACTCGTATGATCTGTGTTTCCTCAATTACAATATATACAGTGTAGAACATTTCTAGCTAGGAGAGCAACAAGTTAACCGTACTGTGACAGCATTTACGTATCTTTTGAAATGTGTGAGAATGACTAGTAAAGACACGCACCTATTCAAATCTAGCACCACTCCAGAAGAGGGGAGCCAGTGGCATTTCTAAGTTGAAGTACTTGCAGCAGCCCTAAGCATACAGTCCACTTCAGTTCACCTGTAACAGGAAAACTGATTAAAATAATTAAGGTTAAACCTATAAAACCACCACACACTAGGAAAGGAAAGCTGCAAAGAAAAACCTCGGCATGTGTCTGCTCTAATTCTGGAGAATGAGAGGAGAATGAAACGTAGATCACTGAAACTCCCTGACAGTTTACTCTGATTTCCAAAGCCCTTTTGACAAGATCCCTGCAAAAGACTATTAAAGCTCCAGGTAAAGCCATGCAGTAGAACCCGGTTAAGAAGCAGACAAAGGGGAAGGAATGAGTCATGCCTTTTAGTGCCTTGAAAGCAAGCGTAATGCTCCATACTTCCACACCGGGAATGCAAAAGAGGCAGAGTAGCAAAAAGGCAAACCACCATAGTAGACAGCTGTTCTTAGTCAGAGGCTGAGCTTACTGAAAATTCAAATGAAGCTAGCCGGAGAAAGGGGAAGCCTAATACCAGAGAAAATGTAATCTATGGGACCAGAGGACATCGAGCACTGACAACAAGAGACCTGTGTTTTATTGCACAGGTACTTCTGTTTGTAAGTTCCACTACGTGACAACCGAACTTCCTCGTAAATGAGAAGGAAACTTTCTCCAAAGTCCCCGTATTTATTGCTGATAGGTAAATAGATGATAACAAAAGCGAAATATGTCTACTACCGAGTTACGGACTGCATGGAGGACCCCGTTGTCATCAGGGTGGACCTAAAAGCTCTTTCGAGAGTGCAGCAGTGCTCTGAGAGCTTGTGGTATCAATGTTGATTAAATTGAAAGTACGTGCTACAGAAAAAAAATAGAATAGTTCTTTTATTAGACTGACCAAGGCAACTCATAAGCCTTTTCAGAGAATTCAGACTGAGGAAAAGAGGGCACTGGGTAGGGCAGATGCCGAGCTGTTATTACACGAAATTGCTACTTCCCAGTTTCGACTGAATGTCTCTCACACAGCGCTGCTCAGAACTGCATTTACCTTTCCGTGCTACACAATTTCTGCAGCTGCAGTCATTCTTCACAGACCAGTATTTCTGGCTCTTGTGCCTCCTCATCGCCCCCAGTTTACAGGTCCTAGCACTGGTGCACAACTTTTAATTTTTCATACTCACTGATTCAGTTGACACCATCTTTGTATCTGCCCTGCATAATGAGTTTTCCTCTGTCTGAGCAAGCCCTCTCAATTGCAATTAGCCAAAATTTAATGAGAAAACATCTAAGAATATCTTCTAATCACCGTACAAAATCATTAACAATCTTTATCCATCCTGAAAACTGTATTTTGTTTACAGCTTCTTGTAGCTGACCCCTTAGCCATCTTCCTATCCAACTTTTTCCACCTTTAATAATAATTTCCTGTGGAATGCTAAAGTAAACGCTAAATCGAAACAGATTGACTCTCCTGCATTACTCTTGTTTAAGAAACCAGCTAATCTTTTTTTCATTAGTGTTCACAAAATAGCTTGAAAAAAACCACACTGCCATTTATACCACTTCCCATTTACTTTCAGTTACCTACCCTTTCTTTTTAAAATTCTGGTTTAAAACTTCATATACAATTGACCACCAGAAAACCTGTTGGCTTACAGTCATCTCACATTTTATCTTTTTCAATACAGATGTTATGTTTGTTATTCATGTTTCCTTCTGGATTATACTTGGAGTCTTGACAAATCCAAGCAACATAAATACTGTTTACCAGCTCTGTAGCTGCTTGTCAGGCTCATTTTCAGCAGGTACCTAATCACCCACATGCACAACATGAACCTTACTGAAAGCTGACGCAAACCACTCTTTTTTTGTTTCCAGACCTAAAGAAGAGGTAATACTACATGTTGAGAGAGGTGTGAACGTGCTATGTGTCCCAAATGTTAATAACAATGAGCAAATTTTTTGTTATTTGTTTCTATATGCCTTACAAAATGCAAATCATAGAGGTTTCTGTTTTTCATTCTTTTTATTTTTAATTTTCCTTACTTCTCAACCCCCTTTCAAATCTTTGCAGATTCTTACTTCCTCTTGAATCCTCCTTAAAGACCTTATTCGTGCAAGTAAAGCTGCAGTCTTTCCTACAAGCTTTTGACACAAGCCTGTCTCCTCTGTGTTCAAAGCTCTCCAGACCAGTTAACTCTCCTATTTAATTTTCTTAATTTTTGAAAGCTCGTCGTCCTTCTAAAATCCCAATGTTTAACCATATTAGAATTGTCTGGGTTTTTTTAAACTTGCTTGTCTCTGCTTTGCAATCCGACGTAAAGTGGTGCAGCTCGCAGGCTCGCTCAAATTCAAACCTGCTCTATCGGACCAGCCTTTCCTCGAGACTCTCACTCAGCACACAAAGGCCATTAATTTGGGATTTAGAAGACTCCTATAATCACTCATTTCCCACGGATTTTCATTTCCTCCCTAATCTTACAGAAATCCACATATATTTGATCTCCACATCTATTTTGATGCATGCAGAGGTCAGTACAAGTCACATCAACACTATTTTACTTCAGCTCTTTCACACTTCATGAAAGCAGTTTAGAACATTCCAATGATCAGTATCTCCCCCATTTCTTTTTCTCGAGGAAACGCTTGGCTAATTGAAGCTGTCGCCTCCCTCAGGACTTATTTCCCTCTTTCTTAAAGAGATTCTACCTTTCCGTCCTTGGTTCTCCCCTTATGGCTGCTGTAGGGGCTGTCTGCGGCCAGGCGCTGCTGCAGGGCATCTCTGAGGGAGGAGGCCGAGGCTGCCACGTGCCCAGACATGGCTGGTTCCGGCTGGTTCCAAAATGGACCCACCACAGCACACAGCCGAGCCCATCTGTGAAGCTGGTGGTGCTTCTGTGAAAATGTGTTTAAGAAACGGCAAAATGCTGCATGGGCACGTGAGGAGTGAGGAAAAAACATGCGAGGAACAGCCCTGCGAACAGCAAGGTCAGAGGAGGAGAAGGGGAGGAGGCTCCAGGCAGAGCTGTGGAGAGGACCATGTGGAGCAGATTTCCACACCGCAGCCCACAAAGGAGCTGACGCCGGAGCAGGTGGATATTTCCTGAAGGAACTGGAGTCCGTGGACGCTGGAGCAGGTTGACCCTGAAGGAACTGCAGCCTGTGGAGGACCCATGCTGGAGCAGGTGTGAGGATGAAGGAGCGACAGAGCTGAACGGTCATGGACTGACCCCATCCCACTTCTGCCTGTAATGGTAATTGGTAAGTGATCTCCCCATCTTTACTCTCAGACTTTTTCATCTTATTTCCCTCCCCTGTCCTGTTGATGACGGGGAGTGAGAGAGAAGCTGGATGGGCACCGGGCAGCCAGCCAAGGTCAACCCACCTCAACTCTTCCTGCCCACCGTGACCATTCAGCTTGGTTTCTAGCATGCTCAGTTTGGTGTCCCATGTCAGAAGTCCAAATTCTTCCATTACAATACAGAATGTCTAAAATAAATTGCACTCTCCTCTATCTAAATGTATTGGCTATCTATTGAAACAGATATTTACTGCTATACGCTTTGCACGACACTCACAAAAGTCTTGCTTTGCTGCATTCTCATGCATTGGATTTCAGTGTCTCTGTACACCTGTAAGCTTCTTCCAGTCTTCTTTGCTAACTTTCTGATGGTGCATTGTATGTTTAGTCTTGATGCATAATAGTCCCGCAGATGTCTAGGTGACCCCAAAAGCTGCCATCTTTATCTCAAGAAAATCAAACGTCCCAAGTCTCTCCTGGTAATATCTTCCCTTCAGATTATTTTCAAAAACATTTCATGATTCTGACTTATTTCTCTAGAGGAATCCCACTGAAGATCACTTAAGCTGCAATGACTTAGAGCATTTTTCACACCCCATCATACCTGTTTCAGCAAGACTCTGGCTGTACTGTTTGTTCCAGTAGTAATAACAATAAATTGCCTCTTTTCTGTTCCTCAAACACATTTGTATTACTTCCTCCTGTTGTCAACATTGCTATCTAGATTTTCTCCTAACAGATCTATCTACTCTCTTCATAAGGCCCCACTGACAACTCTTCTAGGCGGTGAATTTCAGATGGCTGTAACAGTCTGTAAAGCCATCTTCACATTTCACCTCTTAAAACATTTCTAACTTATTGTGACTCTGATACTGGACACATTAAATTATTTCTTTTTTTCTAATCTCTGTGGATTGGTCTTTGTCATGGTTTAACCCGGCAACTAGGACCAGACAGCCGCTTGCTCACTCCTCTGCCCCTCCCCACAGGATGGGGAGGAGAATGGACAAAAAGTAAAACTCGTGGGTTGGGATAAAGACAAGCTAAAAACACCACAAAGGAAGGGATAATAACAGCAATAGTAACAGAATATGCAGAACAAGCTATACACAACACAATTTTTCTCCCTGCCTGATGACCAACTGCACAGCTAGTGCCTGAGCAGCAATCACGGAACTCGCAGATATTGCAGAACTCGCAGATTTCACAGACCTCACCAAACTCACAGAACTCACAGAAAAGAGTTCTTGCTCCCTGGCCAGCCCTCACTCTTAAACTGAGCATGATGTCTATGGTATGGAATATTTCCATTGGTCAGCTTGGTTAGCCGCCTGGCCACGCTCCCTCCCAGCTCTTGTACACCTCCTCATCAGCCGAACATGGGAAACTGAAAAAAAGTCCTTGATTTCTTAGGAACAACTAAAAACATCAATGTATTATCAACATTATTCTCATACTAAATCTGAAACATAACAGCTACTGGGAGGAGAATTAACTGTATCCCAGCCGAAATCAGGGCAGGAATTTAAATTTTAGTTTTTCTTATATTTTTAAAGTATCATGGTCTTCATAACTCTGCACATATACAAATATGTTTGTTTAGTTGACACAGAGGACTTACTAGGACTCATTTGAGTCGAGCACTGCCAGTAGCCTGTTGTTGTGATATTAGGCACTTTGAATCATAAGAGGAATGGAAATGCCCAATGAAGTGGCTATAAACATGTCTGTTTCAGACTGAGTGATAATGAAAAGAACAAGAGGAAAAAGTCAGGTTGAGTACGGCATGATGTCAGGGTAACTCTGTGCCAGGCTGAACTTGCATCCACAGAAGACCCTGGGCACATATCTATGCTTTCAGAAATTTAAGTGGTGTGAGCAACTTCTCCATAAGACGTTGCTGGTGCTTGGAGTATAGTTCTATTTCTTTTGAGGTATGATAGTGGTTTGAACATGTGTTTAACATGGGGGAAGTTCAAGAGTGGGTAACAACTTCCACCTTCCATTAACAGACTGAAAACTCCAGTGCTCATCTGTGATTCTCTTCGTTCCCCTGACAGTCTGCTTTCCTTTCTCTCTGGTGCGATCTGTTGCCAGTTGTCCTGCACGGTTCAGCATATCACCGTATTTTCTACCTTCTCATCCTCTTCATTAATGAGAGATTTCTGAGGTATGTATTTTTGTCCCCTTCATTCAGCCAACTTGATGCCTCCTATGCATCAAAAAGTGTTGGCAAGAGTCTCAACAGTAAACAATGGGCTGTTTCCAAGGTATTTTCTTGAAGAGGTTGACCTGATGCTACCAAAATGTATCACACTGGTGTGGTATGCAGGCACTCATTTAATAATACATGTGTAGGATGAGTATTTACTCTTCAGATTTGTTTGAGATATTTAGTTATCTAATTTTATTGAGCACAGTCACTTGCCTCCAACCATATAAGTATAGTGCAATCTAGTGTACTTAGGTACTTGGAATGAAACCATTTGGAAAATATCCAGTCAGCCAGATGGATTTTTGAAAAGAAGTGAAGGTGTAATATTCTTAAAATTTTAGCAACTTTTGCAGAGACTAAAACTATTTTAGAACCAGCAGAGGTTACCACTTCTTTGTAGAAGCGTACAAGGGCTGCATACATTGCCTTCAGGCACAGCGGATGGAGAGCATGTGGCAGAGGAATTTGGGAAGGGTAACCAATACATGCTTTGCAGGTATTTTTGGGCTCTTTGTTCCCTTCAGTTTTTCCCAGTTTAGTCACTTTGGGTTTCAGGGCTGCCAGAAAGGAAGCACCATGTTAACACGTAACTTTAAAATAAAAGAAAAGTGCCCATATTATTTTATTTTTAATTTCTCTGCCTCTGAGGTGTCATCTTGCTCTTTCTTGATTAGCTGGCATTTCTTGGCCTTTACGCCTGCAAAGAGAAATACCTTCATCTTCCAGGTGTTACTGACCAAATCAAATATTGTTGGCACCCTGACAGTTTTCTAGGCAAGAACAGACTAACCCTCGGTGCTCTTTCTTGCCACGTTCTGTGCTAACAACAGTGCCCCGCAAGTGAAGGGTGGAGGAAACTCTTACTTGTATCACTCTGAGTTGCACTGTTTTCTTACCTGTGCCTGAGAATCCCAGCATTTCTTACTACCTATTTCCCTGTAAGCATGGAAGCAGAAGCGTTTACAAGCGCAGAGTAAGAGAGGCTGTTGGTGCAGATGTTGCATTTATGCTTTTACCTATCTAGACTTTTTAATGGTTTCTCAGTCTCGTGTTTTTACCACTGATAGTAAAAATGCTGTTACTGCTGTGCCCAAGGTTTTCACCCAGCGCATATGTGATGTCTTTTTAGCTGTGTGGTATTATCACAAAGTGACCCTGAATCCAGTGCAGAAGCTGTCTAAGAGCCTACTTTCTTTCTGCTCCTTGCTACAAAAACCAACTGGGGTGCCTCCCTGGAATCCACAAGCTTAAACAGGTTTTGCCAGAACAAATGCTGTAGTTTAAGGTTTTGAAAATGCATTGACTTAAGGAGTTATACCTAACGCTGCTTTCTTCTTCACTAAGCATCTGTAGAAATGCTTTTGTAAAGGAGAAATCTAACGATCTTATTGCAGGACTTTGAAAGATGATTGAGTTGTCTACCATAAATGAAAGTCTCTTATTCGCCCCTGTTGAAAGATCACAAATCTTTATTCGGTATGAGCTAGTTCTTATGTAAATTGTAGTGAATAATATATGAATGTATAGGCCAGCTAATGTAGAACTATACAGTGTTTGATTATGAAGAATTGTACACACTTCCCAATGCAAAGGCATCAAGGAGGTGGGAGGAGCAGTTAGTATTTCATACCCATGCATTGCAGGAAATAAAAGTTACAGCTGTAGTAAAATTCATATGCAAGACAACTGTAGAGCTGAAGAGACAGAGAATCCCAGTGGGTTAACTCCTCCTCACCTAAGCAAAGTAAATTATTTGACTTTTTGAAATGTCTTCTGAAATGTAATAAAACCTGAAGGGGGTAAGGATCTTCATCTCATTAATACAGGGTCCCAGCAAATGTCATTTTCTAAGCTGCTTTGGGAAATGGGATTCTTTTCAGATTTCAGCGTATAGTTCACAGTCACAGTGCATTACTTTAGCAGCACATTTCTCTTCCTCACACATTACATGCAGAACAGTTTAAACAGTAGAGTGAGCTTATTTTGGCTTCATTCCTTTATATGAACAGAGAGAATTTTGATTTGCTATATATTTCACTGCTACTGTAGATTCCTTCTCCATCTTAAATGGTAGTTTATTCAGATTAAGTGCTTTCTTATGTAGATGTATTGAAAGGACCTTTGATTTGGTTTAAATTAAATTTGATTCAATTAAAATGTAAGATAGATTGAAGCAGTTTCATGAAGAGAAAATGAAAAAGGCTCTGCAAAAGAGAACCAAAGCTACAAGAGACATGGACTCAGGAGATTGATATCAGGTAGGCAGGTTTTGAAAACTGGATACCAGAAGCATTACTTTCAATGAAGAGTCTAACCTCGTGGTATCTAGGTGGAGTAGACAAAGGATGAATCATGTGGCTCATACCCTAAGAAATTATCGAAAGTGACTAACTGACTGGGTGAGGCCTCGTTAGCATTCAGCACCAGTGCTCGGACACAAAGAGAGAAAGAAGAAAAGAAAAGAAGAGAAACATGAAAGGGAGATTAAAGGAGGGGAATAAGACAGGAAAAAAACAAGGATTTGTGAAAGCGTTATGAACCCACTCCTTTTTCCTTTGTGCTCTCTTCAATCCACGTTAAATCCATATACCAGGCCACTAGGATGTCCTCTGGACAGGGCAAAAGAGGATTTTGTGTAGCTCATCTGCACTGAAATCACTAATGGAGACCTCTGAAAAATTTGCCTTCTTACTGAACCTTTGAATGGTCTTTCACCCTCACATGGAGGGTTTATGAGCTGCTGTTAAGAGTTTAGAGCATCCATGAGCTGTGGGTTTGGAGCCCAAGCATTTCACTGAAACAACTGTTCGCTGAAATGTTCGTGTCAAGCCCCCCAGCCTGTGCCAAGGGTGTGTTACAGCCTGGAGACGGGAGCTGGGCCTCTCCCCGGGAGAGGAAATTTGCCAGGGTGGGAGTCTGTATCCACTACTGCAAAGCCACCAATTTTTTCTACACAGACCATGTCACATTTAAGCAGCCTTTGGTCATTTCACACACAGACCGAATTTAAATCAGAAGTCTTGAAATAGGAAGTATTTTATTTTATTGTGAACAGCCAGACCTGCTTAGCCTTCTGCAAAAAGGTTAAAAAAGCATTTTTTAATCCCCTTTTTTTATTTTTGTTTGCATACGTATGATTCATTTTAAACCTGGAAATAAGTAAAGGATTTTGCATTCAGTGGCATTATACGCATATGTATATATATGTGTATATATATATAGCTTTTTACCATTAAGTCATTATGTGATTGTAAGTCATTATGCGATCAACTTAACAGTGACTTTCGCTTAGCAATACAATACTGACAGGCCACCAGAGCAAGTTTGCTTTGTCTATTATGTATAAACTGTCTTCTTATTTACATATTTGAAATTCTTAGAAATGCTTGAATATTTTTTTCAGATTGTTAAAGTTAAATATTTAAATTCTCGGCACTGCTTTAAAGATTTTATTTTCTTCTGAGGCAGAGTCACAAAGACCACATTTAATTTTTAAATATTGATTCTAGAAACAGTGATTGGTAAAAAAGCTGATTTCAACATCTTGTCTTAATTTAATGAGTTGCATTTAGATATTTTGCAGTCTGTTTATTGTGTGATATTACATATCAAACGTAATCATCTGATCTTGTTGACTTAGATTAACATTTTTCATGTTTTTAATGCACGAGTTTTTTCTCTGTGCTGCTTGGTGGCAGGTAATGAGAGTTTGCCCCTCATTTGGCGTTAGGGACAAAGCATCAATTTAATGCCATAGTTTTAAAAACGTATTTTTTAAAAGAAACACAGTGGGAATCTGACTCCATTTGCAAAAGGGAAGAAAACAGTTTCAAATGGAGCCACTAGATTCAGATATATGTATATATGCTCACTTTTCTTGGAATAAGTGCTCAGATACATGCCTTTCTTAGGAAATCTCAGAGTATGTTTTCTGAATGCACATTAGGAAGAGTAAATAGACTGTGGAAAAATGTATTAGGTATTATATAGGTTCATAACATATAATGTGTATTTCTGTTAATTGATGTAACCAATGTGCGGTATAATAGCTGCAAAGGAACTGTTACAGTGCATGCTGTGAAGGCATATTAAAACAATACACAATAGTCATTTAAATTCTAATAAGTCCTTTAACATACAGCAGTATTGGATCCAAGAGTAGCTCTATGATTTTTCTGTCTCAAAGGGATGTGTTGTATGTTTTTATTTCTGCAATATTAGTAGAAAAGAAATAATGAGCCCAAGTACTGCTGGTGTATGGATTATATTATGTGTATACGTATTGCTTTGGTATCAGGTAATATGAGTTTATTTTACATTAAAGCAAGTTGAATAATCTTTATGCTTTTAATATAAGCATCTAAACAACAGTTTCTGATATACAGTGCTGTGAACTACTTTGAAAGAGACTTTGCTGATTAAAAAACGGTTGTGTATAATTCTTTTAAACAACTGAATACCTACTCGCCCATGTAATTCAAGGCATTTCAAGAATGTGAGATGTCCAGAGGTTTTGACCTCAGTAAATGCAGTAGCACTGGCTAAAGAATTTTTCAATTACCAGAGACCAAAACTTGGTGGCTAGCATAAAGTCAGATACGGTGTCTGTGACACAAAAGGAGAAATGGGCACTAAACAATAAGAAAGGTTAAGAAAGAAAGGTAAATACAAAGGATGTTATTTCCCATGTATAATCCTCTGCACAGTAGTGTATCTTAAAGAATGGGATGCCCAGAAGCAGTGATCACAAGTTAATCAAATATCACCTGAAAAGTAGAACTGGGTCTAAGAAGGGCAGAGCTAATAAAACAAAGGGTGAGATAAAAGGAAGGATTGAATGGGAAATGTTGTTTGTCGATTGGAATACAGCAATAAAGGTAAGGATGAAGAGTGTTTTAAAAATTGCACTAACTTCATATCTCAAAGAAATACTGTGATATTTTTGTAGTTCATATATTAAAAAAATGAAATAAAATCTCCCCTTAGGGACTTACACTGTAAAACCAAAGAACTAATCCTTTGACAGTAGCACCATAAAGCAAAAATCTCCTAATCCTTGTCAATGACTGCGTACCCAGTAATTGTATCAGTTCAGAATTTTTCAACAAACTCCCCTGCAGCCAGACTTGGAACAGGGTAGTCTTGGATGCCTTGAAACAGGCTGTAGAAAAGGTGCTCTTTCAGTGTGAAACACTGTGTAGACCCTTTAAAAGTTCATCTAATGAATTTCATTTCATACTAAAGAACTGTTGCTACTTAGCTGTCACCTCCCATTTGTCTTGATTGTACCACAGCAAGACTGAAAGTTCGAAGATGTGTATCAGAATTTAGAGCAGTGGCAATTCTTTGAGCTGAGTTTAAGGTAGACCTTCAGGCAAGATTTACAAATGTGTTTTCCTGGAGCTCACTTTTCACGTGCTTCAAATCATTAATAATTAGAGGTGGTGTCTGTGAAAAGCTTAGCTGGAGAATAATTTGTGCAGCAGATGATCTTTCCTGTATATGACCCCATTTTGCTTTTACTGAGTGGAAAGGGTTCATGCTGAATGAGTTTAAGAAGACAAAAGATAATTTGTGCTGGAGCCTGAGTCCAATCCAAGGTGACATTTTCAGAGTCCTACTCTGAAACTGCAAACCCTATCTCCATATTTGATTTCACAGGAGAAGTGGCCCACATCTTCTGGAAATGTGCCCTGGTACTAGCAAGCCTGGACAAGAATTTTGCCTAGCTCAGACAAGCTGGTTTCCGAGCTGCGATACTCACTTTAGTCTGGAAAGAAAGGAAAGGTCTTTGCTGGTCTCTAATGATGCCTGTCCTCTGCTGTCACTTTCCTTTGTATTTCCTCCTACAAATTCTTCTTAACTTTCGATAGGAGCATATTGAGGATATTGACAGGAAATATGTCTTCCACAGATGTTGAACACTGAACAATCCATTGTGTTGCCTTTTTGTTTCTGCACCGGGGACAATCCATAAAATGGGGCTTCTCACTCACATGTAAAAACAAAATGAAACAAATTATTTGCAAGCTGTAGCTATTTCCTGTGTCCCTTCTCTTATGGTCCAACAGAGTTTTTCTGCTTTATGCTGCCCTGCTGATATGCAAGCTGCCAAGCATTACCACCTGTGTCTCTAAAAGAGAGCTGATACCACATGTGAAGGGGAGCGGGCAAGTGCTTTCTACCCAGCGAGCAGCAGAATGGAAAAAGGATCACCATGGCAGCAGCGTTATTAAGTGCAAAGCCGCTTTTCAATCATTTTCATCTTGTACCAACTCCCCAACAGTATTCCTTTCCCCTAAAGGTGGCAACTATATTGCAAGCTGGCTGCAAGGCACAGATGCCAGGTTCAGAAATGCATTACAGAGTTATCTTTGAACCCAATAAAAGTACAGTCTTGTCAGATCTCTGCTACAGGCTTTAGGCTGGTGCAGTGAAGGATGTGGACACAGTTTATGGGTCTGGTGTCACCTCACGTGACTTCTGGGTTGCCTTCCCCGTTCAGGTAACGTGTTTGGATTTTTTTTCGTCCGGTGATCGTCAATGCCTCTTTTTTACAGGGAGACACAGCAGGGAATGAGCTCATGAGTGAGACACCTCAGGAGCTAGCTACATGAAATGCACTTAGATTTCTCATAAAGTCCTGGAACTGCAATAGGTTTGAGATAATTACACCACTATTATGCTTGATTACTTAAATATACTTTAAGAATTCATAAACAAGCATAGACTCCTCATGAAATAATAATGAAATAAACATGGCAGATGTATATTTCCATTTCAAATTTAGATGCTGTGCCTCTGAGTTCAGTTTGTCATTACTTTGACTGAAATACAGTATATGTAATTTGGCTATTTAGATGCAACATGCTTCACTGTATGTTCTGGCCTACTCTGTATGCATTGCCTGAATGTTACTCACACTCTACCCTCTGTGTCTCATTGCGTATTTCAGGAAGACTCTGCTGCTCTGCGCGTGTCTGTTCGGCTGCTGTTTCTTAGTTACTCTTGAGCATTTTATTGGCTCAGAATTGAGACTGAAGCAACTGTGCAGCCTGAAGGATATGTGTTACCACTTCTCCGTAGGAAAGTGATTGATCTCATCCTTCTGTACTTCCATATTGTCAAAGCCTATGCTAAAACACGAAACAATGAGCTGTTTCTCTCCATCCTTTAGTGTGGCTTTTGTGTATTAATGAACTCTTTATTTTAGCTCAAATAATAAGAGAGTAGCAGGAACTCAGCAATTGCCTGTGTTGTTTACCTCCTCACCTTAGCTCCTAAAGTTGTCTCCTGGAACAGAATCTGCATCCACTCTAGTTCTGGATTCCTGCTGTGGTAGTGTGTGCAATGAATTATCCCTGAAATTTAGTTTTGGCCCTGCTCTCTGAAGGACTAAGTCTCTTGAGGACTATGAAAGGAAATATAAAATGTGCTTTCTGTTGTGCTAGGAATGCTGTGTTTTCTGTTCGCTAGGACACATCTTTCGCCTAATATTGTGCTTTCCTCTTTCTTAGAGAAGGTGGCACCATTTTGAGTGAAAAAGGCAGTAAATTGTGTAATAATAATATCGTAAGGAAAGTGGACTCAACAACTAGTCAAGTAAAACTTGAATTTGGCATTTCCATGTCAATCTTCTTAATACCTGAACTGAAGCAGACAGAAAAAGAAAATGTACTGTTGCGTCTATCTAAAAATGAACAGCACTATAACTATTCTCTTTTATTTCAAGGAAGAAATAATTGCTGTAACCCAGTGTTTGATAGCTCTTGGCAAAAGCTGTTTTTTTAAAACAGTAACTGGTGTTGCCCAAGGAAAATAGAAAGGAGAAGTTTCTCAATGAACCAACTGAAATGTACCTGTTGCTCTAACAAGCTTTCTGCATTTCAGTGAGGAGAACAGAAAAACTTACTGGTTGAAATTTCCTGTAAAAGGTATGGCAGTGGGATAAGCAGGTATCCGTCACTAGTACGATATAGAAGTAGCTCAGAATGCTTTCCTTCTGTTAGCATCATGAAGCATGGAGCTCACCTACAGATTCTTTAGAATTACCAGTGCTTGAGAACAAAAATTACACATAATTTTCCTTTCATCACTTCTTCACCATTTATATTTCAAGGTCATCATCATCCCCTTAATATCAGGACCCCTCCCTGTAACAATATGCTAAGATTACTCTTATTTTCTTGGAGGTAATGCTATGAAATTACCTGCGGTCTTTTGGTAATCTATGCAGTCATGTGAATGAAATTTTATTTTTCCTAGATAGATTGCCATCTATCAGTAGACTGCTTTTCTGCCATGTTGCACAAGGTTTACTGAAAACTCTCTACAAATTATTTTAATGTGCTATAGACTTAGCATTTGTTTTTAATGTATTTTCATGTCGCCTTTGTATATAGTACTAAGCTGTGTTTAGTTGTGAAGTATCAGGGATGACTTCATCCCATGAGGACTGAGACATCTTTAAAACAAGTTATGGCAGGTTTTTAAAAAGGGGATACTTTTTAGTAAAATTAACCAACTTTAATTTCACATTTTAATTGAACAATTACATCTAGTTTTCCTACCCTCTCAATCAAAACAAACAAGTTGGTGCCAGTATTCACCTGGCAAGTATTCATGTAACAATTACAAAATGCTAGAGAAACGCTGCTCTCGTTAGTCGAAGAACTGGGAGTGATATTAGAATATGGAAAACATTATCCGCTGTACCATAGATTCTGCATCTATTTACCTTCAGAATTTTAATTTTCTTTTCTTTTTTTTTTTTTTTTTTTTTTTATCCTTCCTTTTTTCCACCCCTTTTTTCGGGGAAAATATATAAAACCCCAATAAAAAATGGGTATTTATTTTTAAAAGGTGTTTTGGGGCTTTTTAACACCACCAACCAGAGGAAAGGTTAAAG
>Ga0181612_163423_pt1 | contig 15463 bp, 7 predicted proteins | sample HoacroProtozoa21_FD_119630 | JGI IMG/M metagenome (GOLD analysis project Ga0181612, IMG submission 119630) | Hoatzin crop microbial communities from Cojedes, Venezuel. Combined Assembly of Gp0051906, Gp0051904, Gp0051908 | reverse complement strand
TTTCTGTCTGTCTTTCTGTCTTTCTGTCTGTCTTTCTGTCTGTCTTTCTGTCTGTCTTTCTGTCTTTCTGTCTGTCTGCCTGTCTTTCTGCCTGTCTTTCTGTCTGTCTTTCTGTCTGTCTTTCTGTCTGTCTGTCTTTCTGTCTTTCTGTCTTTCTTTCTGTCCTTCTGTCTTTCTGTTCTTCTGTCCTTCTGTCCTTCCTTCTGTCCTCCCTCCCGTCCTCCCTTCCTTCCCTTCCTTCCCTTCCTTTCTTTCTTTTTTTTTGCCTGAGTGATTACTCAGAATTTGAGATCTTGCTGATTTTCTAGCTATGAAGGAAAACTAGTGATGGGTAAGATAAGATGGTGCTTGTCTGCACAAATCACTTATGATAGTTAATCCAAAATAAGAAAAGATATGGATTTGTTAAATGGTTTTAGATGTGTCTGAGGATATTTTGGTTCAAAATTAAAATATGACCTGAAGTCTGCTTTCTTGGTGTCCCTACCAATGTGAGCTATGCTACACCAAATTAATGCCTTTTCAGTTTTTAAGAAATGTGTCCTCACAATGGTGTTTAATGCAGTTTTAACATACTTATTTTCAAAGCTGATTTGCAGTAACTTTCCTAAAAGTTTCTCTCTGGAGAAGCCTATATTGCAACTCTGTTTATTTTGAAAAGAATGGACAGTGTACTATTTCCATGAACACAGCAGGAATTAAGCAACACGAGTTTCTTTGCTCATCGATCCAAGTTGGTTTTTTTCAGTCAGCACTTTACACAAAAGTAACGCCTCCAGGACTTCTATTCATTAGCTTCAGTTCCTCCCAATATTTGCTCTGAGTGTCTCCTTGGCTTTCCGCTCCTCTGTTTCTGTGGAATTTCTCATAGCATTTTTCTGCCACACCCAGGCAGACCTGCCAAGTCAATGCTGTAGTCTTTGAGCTTACTGTATGAGTTCCCTGGATAATCCTTTGAACCATATGGTTCAGCTCCTGCTCACATTTTCTCTGCAGCCACCCACCCATTGGCACACTGGTCCTTTGGCTATTTGAGCATGCCACTCCGTAACGGAGTTCACTTGGGTTTTGCGTGCTTCCTGAACAAGAAGCAGTTGGTTTACACCACCAGCTTCAAAGGGGTATAATCCAGTCCATAACAAGTGCAAGGCAAACTGCTTATGGATGCAGGCAGAACATTTGTGTGCATTAATGGGAGTACAAGTGGTTGCCTGACATACAGGGTATATTTAATAAGTCAGAAATAAGCAGACACTTTCTAAATATAGAAAAACTGACAATCTTTCATTTGCGAGCATCACAAATTCCCTTTGCTTATTTTGAATAAGTAGCACAAGGCCAATAACATCTGGGTTCACAGGGATTCCAGTTTTAAACATAGCATCTCAAATCTCTGCATCCTATAAATCAGTATGATCCAGGAAAACACTGTTGACTTGCACTAGCTCTGGTCTGGCCTGACAAGAGGTAATAATGTTATTGTACTTTCTCTTTTCAAAGCAGAATTAACCTGTGACCAAAAAAGCCCATTTCTGCTTAAGAGAAGAATTACTCTGTTGTCACTTTTCCTGCAAGGCTGTATGCCGAAATAACAGCCAGAGTCTCTTTTTTCATTGCCAGTTGTAAATTCAAGCCAAGGGTAATAAGTGTAAATATAATAAGCTTTTCACTCATGTCAACCCTCAAGTGTTAAGTGGACCTTAGAAGAAAATCCCTGAATGAGACTGGGATCCCATCTTAAGCAGTCAGGATGTTACTTAGCAGCTGCTGCTTGGTTGGTGAGGATTCAAGTTGTCCCCATGTAGGGAGTAGCTGCATTCTGTAAACTGTGTTCTGCTTAAAGAAAAGGTAAGACCAATCAGATCACATGTTTTCTTATTATTTTACTCCTGTCCAAAAGGAAAAGAAATATACCTACAAACAAAATCTGTTCTGTCAGGTACGTGGTAGATGGTATGACCTTGTGATATGCAACACTAGGACTGCATGTGTTTATAATTATAGCTCAGATTTTGCCTAGGTGAATTTGTGCCCTCTGAGGAATGTGTTTATGAAGAGCACTTTACCTATTTATTTTTGTTTTAGGGGACTATGGGCTACCACAGCCTTGGTATTTTCCTGTGCAGGAATCTTACTGGCTTGGCTCTAGAAACCCAAAAGCTGAGAAAACAGCAACTGCTGATGGTGAGTTCGTTCAAAACTTTGGTCTTTAGAAATAATTTCAAAACCACTGATCTGCTTAGAGGTGACTGCTTAAGATTTCCATTGCCTGAGCTGCTGCAAAGATTAGAGAAAGCCATACACTGGGAATCTTCAGCAGGTGCCTTTGAACTTAGAGTTACCTGCTATTATTAGAGTTATTAGAGATGAGTCACTGTTCCATCTGAGAACCTTTAAAGCATGGGTTAACAAGCAGCATCAAACCCCCACACTCTAACCAACACGTTTTGAGACATTCAAGGAGTTCTTATTGCCCAACACAGCATTTGTGAAATGAGTCAAAATTAAATACAATGTTGATCTTATTTACACTGAGGCTTCCCCATCTTTCAAAACCTGATTATTGTCTATTTAGATTGACAATAATTTAAGTCTGTTTACTTCGGGTTTGTAAGCAAGATCAAAATTGGTGCCACCCTTGGACCAACTTGAATGAGAGCCGAAGTCCCGCTTTTGAAGATTTTTTTCTGTACATTGATACTGGAGTAGTTAAGAACAACATGTGGGTGATTGTATTTAAATAGGAATTAATACAGAATGATGATTAATGTCTGGAATACAGGCTTGCTGAAGGTGGTGCTTTGAAATCTGTCTTAAATTTACAAGGTAACAGTGAAATTAATAGAAGTGACAGATGAAGAAATAATTTCTTCAGTCTTCTCATCACAATCCTTACCCTTCATCAACTGAGACAGACTGCTGACAAGGCAGTCTCATCTCAGGGTGATACCTATAAACCAGAAGCAAGTTAATCCTTTCTGTGAACATGCTGATAATATGTCCACTGCTCACATGTTTTGATCAGAAAACAAGGATAAAACATTTTGCTCAAGTGAAGCCTAGCGTTTATTTTGTAGGTGATGTTACATCAGATAGCTGAGCTGATCTAACATTTCACTGTTGAGAAAAAGAAAGGGGCAATTTTGCAGTCCCTTCCACAGCTCTCATCATAGTTCTGCTGATGCTTATCAGTTCCTGGTAAAATTAAGATGTAGATCCTTCTGGAAGCCATTCCCAAGAACGTGAAGGACAAGGTGACAGGAAATAATGAACATGGATTTACCAAGAGCAAATCTTGCCTAACCAGTCTGATTTTCTTCTGTGATGACTGGATCAATGGACAAAAGGAGAGCAGTGGATGCAATTTAACTTGACTTTAGCAAGAGCTTTAGTATGGATTCACATAGTATTCTGACAGCCAAGATGACTACATGCGTGCTGAACTTTATTACAAAAGAATAGCCATCAGTTCAAGTGAAGTGTTTCTTCCCTTCTAGTCAGCACTTGTGGGACTGCATCTGGAGTACTGTGTTGTCCAGTTTGGGGATCCTCATTGAAGGGAAGACATAGAGTTGCTGGAGGAAGCTCAGTAAAGAGCCACCAAGTTGATTAGGAGCTGGAGCCTATAACATGATGAGACGATGAGAGAGTTGACTCTACTCAGCCTCAAGAGAGAAGGCTAAGCTAGAGCTAGACTTCTCAGATGTGCCTAGTGGAAGCATGAGAGGCAATGGATGTAAGCTGGAACACAGGAATTCTGATTCAATATAAGAAAAAAACTATTTATTGTGAAGGTGGTTAGAACACTAGGAGAGGTTGCTCAGAAATGTTGCAAAATGTCCATTTTTGGAGATCGTCACTGTGATCTGAATTGGCCCTATTTTTTGAGGACTGAAATGGAGATCTGTGGAAGTCCCTTCTGGTCTAAATTATTCCATGATTATCGCAGCTAGCCTGAGTGTGCTGATGCTTATTTCGTTCTCTCTTCTACAAAAAAGTTGCCTTGGGTTTCTCAAGCAGGGACAGTTGGAAGGGTCATCTCTGATTAATTCCTTTGTAGGAGGTATGTAATTCTTACCTATTTGAAGAACTAAGACTCTTCAGTGCCTCAGCTTATATGAACAACTGTAGAACTTAATTCATCTTTCCTTCAAGGGCAATACTAAGCATTTTCTTGATTTATTATAACTGATTAATGTATTGGAAAGAAAACTGGATAAGAGAATGTCAGATAATGTAAATGCACAGCTGAAAATGAAGCTAAACTGGTAAATTATCTTGGTACTTGTAAAATTTACTTCTATCAGTGCACTTTTGTGTACCCCACTTTGCCATTTTAGGTAATGCAGTGACCTTCTTCATGTTGCTATTTGTGCACCTGATAATCTTATGCAGTTTTATGGGCTAAAATTTTTTCTAGCAGAAAGTTATGGTGAAATTTCCCAACAAAATTAAGTCCCAGGCCATCTGATAAATCAGAATTGTGCTAATTGCATGCTAGGCTGCCAGCTTGAATTTGTATTATAAAAAAGTTTTTTCAGGGGCTCGCTCTTCTTACATCACTGTTCTTCCTGCTTCAAGCCTCTCCCCATTAGTGATTTTATGTGACTGTTTTCATGCGTGGAAGCAAGGTCCAAGACCAAACTGGAAAGCCAGAAATTCTTGTACAAAAGTTAACTCCAACTCATTCACTCCAGCCTGGAGCTAGTCTCTTAATCTAAGTAGCAGTTTAGCAGTTTGGTTTTCATTTAACCTTTTCATTTTGTTTTTCTTCCTCTCACTCCCTGTAAGTCTGGCAAATGTCTGTATGGCCTTTCTCTTCATGTGGTGAAGAATTCGGTCTAGAGCTGCATGGACAAAATATAAAGCATGTACCTAATATTAGTCAGGATCTTCTACTCTGAGTTTATAATTGCAAAATTGTCAGTGGTCTTCCTTAAATATCTATTCCTGACACTATGAAGCACTGATGATTTATGCTCTTGAAGAGCTCAAGGCTTAGGACTACCTCCTTTTGTTCAAAGCACCTCTAGAGATAAGAGGAAATTAAATTTTGGTTAATTAATTGTTGGTTACTTTTGGTTTATATAGAAAAAAATACAGAGTCAGAAGGCTGTGTGGATCAGAAGGTCACGGAAGGGGAAAAAAATGAAAGCAGAACAAAGAAATCTGAAGAACCTGAAAAGCCAGAAAAGAGTGACAACCAGGGGGAGAAGGATGGTAAAAACAAACAATGTAAACACAAACGAGAAAAAGAAACCGGCGACCAGGGGAAGCCTAAAACAGATGTCCAGGACAAAGATGAAATTAATAGTAAGGAGAGAGAGCAACCTGAGTACTTCTGAGATACTATACTCATTGTACTTCTTAACAAACTAGACGTAGGAATGATTGGCGTCAAACTACAAGAGCCTGGTGGGCTGCAGAGGATAACATGCGACTGCCAGACCTAAGCTTAGGAGTGGCACTGACTGTCCCAGCTACCCTCTTACAGATTCCTCTACATTCACAATCCCTTAGAATATTTTAGCCACCATGCATAAGAGAGCTGCCTTCCAGAAGAGCTCTGTAACTTGCTTTTTATTGTGCAAATGCAGGCTGTTTCTATAGCAAGTTAGTGTTTATGCTGAGGGAAGCCTCAGAGACACATGCATCGACTTCTTAGAATTAAACAGAGACATGACTTCAGTAAAAATACTTATGCTAAGAGGAGTGTTCTTCCCTCCTAGCCCCTCCTTTTCTTGTTGGTTTTTTTTGCATATCTTTAGTATGTCTTGCATCTGTAGGGAAAGGCTGGTTTCAAAGGGATTTATCTGAAGTGCTCTGTGTGTCTGTCTGCAGCCTTTTCTGGTGTTGACATTAGCCACCACCTAAGAATTCCCTAATGACCTGTCTTGTTTTCAAGTCCCAATGTCTTCTTTTGTGGGGAGCCAGAGCAGTTTTCTGTATGTGATGCTCAGAGGAATGCATGTGGATTCTGCAGCAAAAGTAGCTGCTACAGACAGCTCTGGGCCCACTCTGACTCTCTTGAAAAGGTAGAGATGAAAATGGGGTCATCAGAGTTCCTCACCTAGACACTGAAAACATACATTCAGGGTGAATGGAAACAGGAGGGGACTTCAAAAGAAAAAAGACAGGCAGAGGGCAAAGGTTATTTCAGCCAATCTTCTCCTAGTACTGCCTTATCTTTGTGGTGCTGTACTCATCAGCTCCCAGGTTCCAGCTGCTCCATGGCCACAGAGGAAGGGCTTTGCCTGTCACTACACAAAAAATCCTGCCTTGCCTTTCAGCCAGCCACACAGGAACTGGGAGACATGTGGAGAAGCCAAGAGTAGACCTGGTATGGTCCAAGGACACTGTTTCCAAAATGGCTTCATGTAAGAGTAGTGAGATGGGAAATGGAGAGTAGTTCTGATGGCTTAACTCTAGTCCAGTCCAATACTAGCACAGAGGGCATAGGATCAGAATAGAGAAATATGGATCGCAAAAAAGGGAGCTCAACCCTCCACCAGTGTCTTTCAGGTGATGCAAAGCAGATACTGAGGGAGATCATCAGAGGATTTGCCTCAGAACTTGTTAGTGAGTCTTGCAGGCGAATATGAATTGAACTCATGATACGTTTAAAACCGAGGATGATACCTCAATTGCCAATATATGCAGAACTATTTAGCCAGACCCCATGTGAACTTTTGTAAAGACAAGGATGTTAATATTTGGCCCGGTAAGGTAAAAGGAAGCCTAGATTCCTTCACAAAGCAAAAGGAAAGTTTGTTGTAAACACAATTTTATTTAAAATAAAGCTACCCATTCTAGATTAATTATTTCATCTGCTTTGTATTATACAAACTTTCTCATGTACAATGTATTTGTGACTTTTTGCTGAGTATTGTTTATAATGACAGTCATACAAACCACTGGTGGGGGTGGGGCTGGTTTCACCCAGATGGCATTGGCTGCTCTCCACACAGGCCTGCTGGGTACTAAACAATTTAAATGAACTGCAATTGCAAAACAGGCCTCCCTACAAAGCCTTAAGCATTCTGTGTAAACAAAAGTGGACAGGGTCTTTAGTTTAAATTTCTCATCTCCCATAATCCACATTGCCCAAGGGCTTAATGTACTTCAAAGGAAGTTTGTTTTGTCTAGAAGCTGATGCAATAAAACATCCTGATGGTGCTATTTACAATAATGCATTTTTAATCCTGAGAGAAAGCCATCCCATGTAGTGCTCCTGTTAGATACTATCTAAGTCTTGAGCTGGCCTCAGGAAGGGGGTAAATTTTACCTACCAGGATTGAAGGCTAATGTTGTATTTTTTTAAAGCATCATGGTAAAAGAATGAACAGCTGGGCAGATGATTTGAATGGCAGATTTCAGCCTGGCTAGAAAGGCAACCTGCTGCTTGTTTAATGTGATCTCTCAGCCTATCTAAGTATCTACAGACAACAATCCCAAATAATCTTCCTGCTACACAATAAGAAAGCATGTTCAGCTTCACCTGATGCAGTGAGTTACCTCTCCACAGGCCATTACAATCCCAGGCTCTGCTGCTTCTGTCACTGATTCATGGGTGAATCTAAATAAATTGCACTGCAGTTAGAAATCTTGCCTCAGTTTGGTACTGGTGTGACTGGAAAATGTGGTGTTGGCACACGATGCTGTGTTTTACTGAGTATAAGCTGTTGCTTCTGCACTTATTGATGTGTCATCATCAGAACTGGGACTAAAACATGTTCTTTTATTCTTTTTTTCATTCTTGATTTCTTGCCTTTCAAGTAAATACCTTCTTTGAGCCTGAGCCAACAGGATTGATTCCAGGAGTATGCATTCAGAACCTGGTGAAGATTTTTGCAAACAGGCCCAAACCAGCAGTAGATGGGATGAATATTACTTTTTATGAGGGACAGATCACAGCCTTCCTGGGGCACAATGGAGCAGGAAAGACCACCACCATGTAAGTCTGTATTTTAGAAGAAGCAAATCCAGGGCAGTGCTCTGTTGCTCTGTTCCGAGGAGCTGTCTTCTCTTTTCATTCTTCTCTTGTCTCTCTACCACCCCTGAAGCACATCAGGATTTTTCCAGACAGGGAACTGCTGCCTGTAGGCAAAGAGAAGATACCCTGGATTAGCTAAAGCCCTGGGAGGGAGGCAATGCATGACATAAACAAGTGAAAGTCTAGAGAGAAGGAAGCAGTTCTCTTCCCCAGAATTCATTTCACATGGCCAAACTCCCGATAGGTGAAGAGGGAGAAGGATCTTCTGGCTTAAAGAGCTAAAGATTTGAAAGCCACCACACTCCACTGTTTCTCTGTGTAGTTGGCTTTAAGTCAGTCATGGTTTTTGGTCTTTGTGCAAAGGAATGTGAAATATAGGCCACCTTTACACAGAATGGTTACATATATGCAAGGTCTGTGTCCAGATGAAAATGTTCCTGTACTCGTAGAACCATAGCGTCTCAGGAAGCTGGACTTTAGGACTGCTTAATTTTCTTTATACAGAATTTTATTTGGCAAAATAGGATTAATTGGTGAAGAAAACATTTCATGAGTCTGTGACAAGCTCACCAAATGGTGAAAGCACTGAAGTGTTTCATTATAATGTTTCGCAGCAGAACACTTTAGGCTTTTTAACTAAAAAAGACTTTTCTTTCAAATGCACTTTAAATTGCCATTTAATTTTTTCATTTGTTCCGCAAGAAAGGTGTATGACCCAAAATAAAAGCATTCTAATCTGCTGAAATGTTTTGTAAATTTGTTTTTCTATTCTTCTGGTAAAAAACAAGAATTTCTATTACTGTGAAATTTTGAGAACTGAAAAATCCATTATCCATCCAAATCTAGCAACAGGTTCCACCTATTTCCAAAGTAATATTTGGCTCCCTTCCATTTTACAGGAAATAAAGGTGCAGAGCATGAGTCAGCGTGGCTGGAGACCTCAAACTGTTATTCTCTATCTCTGTCCTAGTGAGCTTCATTTTAGACCCATTTGTACACAGGGGTGATGTAACATGCTGAACAAACTACTCTGAAACACTGTAGCTGGCTAAAATTGGTTTTTAATGCAGGCCAGAACCATACAGATAGGTGTATCAAAAATTACATTAGCAGATCCACAAGATCCTCACTGTAGCAGGGCAAGAGTATTTGTATGTATGCTTTTTACTGGAGTTGTTTCCTCAAGGCCCATAGTAAGAAGTCATCATGCTCCATCTAGTGGAATCAGGCAATGCATTGTCCAAATCTGGCACAGCAAGATAGGAGAGTGGGAATTTTCTCATTTAATTTTCCCAGGTCGATACTGACAGGTGTGTTCCCACCCACCTCTGGAACTGTGCTGATTGGCGGCCTGGACATTCAGACTCACATGGACTCCATTCGGCACAGATTAGGCATGTGCCCTCAGTACAACATCTTATTCAACCAGTAAGTATCATTCCATACTGGCTTTAAGAATAAGGGTCCCAGTCTACATGCTTAACACATCCCCAAAGCCTGCGTTGTTTCTCTTACTGTGCTGGCAGTAGATACATCTCAGAGGCACTTCTCCCAGAGAAGATCTGTGATCCAGACTTAGGGTGAAGCAACCCTTCTTCCTTTAGTAAGATAAAGCTACAGTGAATTTATTGCTGCTTGGGAAAAAATATGCTTATTCATTTAAATTGCCTTGGTGCCTTTCTGTCTGATTTCACAGCCTTACTGTAGCAGAGCACATCTTGTTTTATTCTCAACTGAAAGGGAGATCCAGGGATGAAGCTGAGCAAGAGTTGGAAACCATGCTAGAAGACATGGGCCTCACCCATAAAAGGAGTGAAGAGGCTCAGAATTTATCAGGTGCCCACAGGATTGTTCTAAGATCTTTTTTTCTGCTGCTTTTTAATTGTCTTTGGTCAATTATTGTTTGAATTGCGTGTTTGAGGCCAAATTCTGACACATCACTGCACACTGGGGAAGTCTTTAGTCTCAAAGAGTAAATAGGACTGTACAAATAGTAAAGCTGGCACAACCTGTCCCTAAAGCTTCTGTTTCTTAAAAATATACAACAAATTCAAATATACTTAAGCTGTTATTTTTAAATGAGTGTATTAAAAAAAAATCTGTTAACGTAAGAAAAAACCAAAATACAATATTATATTATTTCAAGACAATTGAAATATTGTACTATCATGCTGCTCCACTGTTTGGATCAGTACTCTGTAATGCTGTATTATTTGGTAGGAATAATTTCTTTCATTCTAAAGCTACTGCACGTAGTGTATTTGAACACGTTTCACTTTCAGATTCAAAAGCTCATTTGAATAAACAGCCAGGTGGTCTTATACTACTTTGTCCTGAGTGCAACTAGAAAAGTTGGCTAGTTTCATATGAGAACATGAAAATCTCATACCTTGCTGCTTTTGCTTCTGGCAAGAAGCAGAAAATGCAACACATAGACAAAAAATATGTTAAAAAAAATTTTTGAACAAGCTGTTCTGAAGTTCAGAAGAAAAATGTGACTGTTGGTTTAACTTTGCAGAAATACTTGTCTGAGGGCAGCGTTAATTACATCCCTGCCATTTGCGTAACTCATCTCAGACTCCTGAATGTGTCTGTCCCCTGGTAGGTGGAATGCAAAGGAAATTGTCTGTTGCCATTGCTTTTGTGGGTGAAGCAAAAGTGGTAGTCTTGGATGAGCCCACTTCTGGAGTTGATCCATATTCCAGGCGATCTATCTGGGATCTTCTGCTGAAGTATCGCTCAGGTAACAGGTTTGAGAGTAGAAATTGTTTGGGTTGTTTTTTAAAACCTGTTGAAGATGCAGCAAGTACCTGCTGTGTAAACTGCCATGAGTAGTGGGGTATGAATACAAGCAAACAAGATTCTTTGAACAGATAACTATGGACCTGGGACCTGACTCAGATGCAGAGAAAACCCTGCGTTAATTGCCAAAATACTAACCACAGTTTTGAGTTCCGGAGAGAGTCCATGTCTCGAACATTCTTTCTTGTTCCTTCTAGGCAGAACCATCATCCTCTCAACCCATCACATGGATGAGGCAGACATCCTTGGAGACAGAGTAGCCATCATATCCCAAGGGAAACTCTTCTGCTCAGGCTCTCCTGTATTCCTAAAGAACTGCTTTGGGTCTGGCTTCTATCTCACTCTTGTTCGCAAGATGAAAAACACCAGAACTGGAAGGACTACAGTAAGTATGTAGCTCCTTCCCTGCACACATCATCTGAAAAAAGCTTATATGTATTCGTGCACTGCACCAAGATAGAAAGCAGTTAAGTGCTGCTAGGGGTTGTGTGCAAAACTGACTTCAAAATTAAGAAAGCAATGAGCAAATTTGATGAGACTTCATGAAATCATATGGACATGTGTGCATCTGTAAAAATCTTCTCTGGTTTTATAAATATATATTCAGCCAGACAGGTGAAAATAATAGGTGAATATGAAGCCATCAGTGGTCTGTAGTTCACTCTCATCAGTAGAGTATGTCTAAACTTTTACCAGTCAAGTTGCCTTTTTCCATATACAGGTCTTTCTGATGCTTGCTTTTGCTGTACTCTGGCTGTAAATGTGATGTAGTCTAGTAAATAGCTCAGGCACCAGAAGAGTCTACATTTATCCATAGCTAAACCAGCCTTGCACAGCTTGAGAAGTAGGGATCTAGATTTTTTCTGCTGTTAGTAGTGCTTCCAGTCTTAGTAGAAGCATGATCTGTTTACTCATGGCGACTGCTGATCACATTTCCCCAGATATTTTACATGCAATTTAGCTCTGACAGATATTATTTGTGCAGGTGGATTTATGTTTTCTGCATTACTTAATCCAGTGTTCAGATGGCTTTCCATATAATATGTTCAAGATGCTCCAGATATGAGATATTTTTCACTGACTCAAGCCATTCAAAGGCTGACAACCCTTATGTGCTCTTTTGAATGTATCTGAAGCACTTTCATCTTTGTATCTGTTGCTTGTCCATTCTAGTCGCTTTGTAGCTGTGGATCTCAGTGCTCCTGCTCCTGCTCCAGCTGTGCACGCAGGGACAAAGAAGGAGCTCCAGAGCAGGAACTGGATGGTAAGAAGTGGGATTGTTCAGCATTCCAGCACATAGCTGTCTCCTGTCATGATGCAATCTCATCTTGCAAATCAATGCCGCTGAGACCCACTTCTTCAGTACTTATGTCTAGCATTTGTATTGTGTTGTAACATGAATTTAATAAGGTTTCTTTGTGGTTTCGCTTACCATTACCCATTTTGCTTTATATGTGGTCTCAGGTACATATGATGAACTGGAAGTTTGTGTGCTTTGGAAGTATATACTGAGTTTTGAACTACTCAGCACCAAAATGTGTTATTTGTTAAAGAAAAAAGCATATATAGAGCAAAGGAAACCGGCTTTCTCAAAAAAATTGTTTTGGCTTTTCTACCGAAGAGAAAAACTTAAGTAGATATTCATGAAGATTTTGTTGTGCTTTATTAACAGACCTGAAATAGTTTCCTGCTGCATAGTTCCAGAGCATAATTAGCAACGTAGCTCAGTCTAGTACAGAATTAACTGAGAGATCTGTGAGTTATGTAATAGAGCAGTCCCCTTTTGTATAGTGCAAACAACAGCTTTTGAAATCATGCTTAACATGGTTAAATATTCATTCTTTGAACACTGTTTTTTGACTTTTCACAGGGGATCTGAATGAGCTAGCAGAAGTAATTCATCATCATATCCCAGAAGCAAAATTAATTGAAAGCATTGGTCAGGAACTGATTTACCTTTTGCCCAATAAACACTTTAAACAGCGATCTTATGCCAGTCTCTTCAGAGAACTGGAGGAAACATTGGATGACCTGGGACTCAGCAGTTTCGGAGTTTCAGACACACCACTTGAAGAGGTAACAGACATTAAAATACCTGCTGATCTTACCATCAGTCTCCAAAATGTTTTCTGAGACAGTTCCTGTTCTTAAACATGTAATCTTACTAATTCCTCATATCCCCTTCAAAACCTAGTCACGTACACTGTGGCACACTCAGAAAGTCTTTGGAATGGGCGTAGAGAAAGAATCCAAGCCTTACTTCATGTTAGCCTTGTGGAGCATAACTCATTAGCCTGACATCTGTCTCTTTATCTTAGTTTTTTCCTTTCTTTGTTTTCTGAGATATTTCATAAGAGACCTCTGATAGTGTAATAAGCAGTAGTACTGAAAGGATATCTAAATTTTTTTTCTGTTACATTAAAGGATGATATATAGTGTTCTAGAGGTCAGGTTATTGTACCTGTTCTATTCCTCACCAGGAGTTCTATTTGTCTATGGCAGGTTTTCCTGAAGGTCACAGAAGCAGCTGACCCTGGAATGCAAAAAGCAGGTATAGATCCATGAATCAGTATTTGATAAACTTTTCTGGGAGCTGTTCTGTATTCTGAATGCCAAGTAAAGAAGAGCCTCAGAACTTTCAGCATTTGTATGGTGTTTTTGCCAAAATAAATTTTGTCATCAAATTTCTGTTTTTAGGGCTTAACATGTTATCTGAGAAACAAGATGAAGTCAGCAGAAAGAGTTTTATTTAGATTGGATGAGGTTCTTAACTATGTAAATAAAAGTGGAGTGTCAAGCCCCTAGATGTCAGTGGTTTTAGTAGTTTTAGAAAAAGTACTTTGCTGACCATTAGTCCATAAACTACATACATGATTAACTTGTTCATCCTGCTGAGTAAGAGGAGTGTTAACCTATATGATGCCACTAGATACAGCCACAGTGGAACAGTTGTAATTAAAGCAATCTGATGAGGTGATATGTACAGTTGGTAAAATCTGGAGCTCATTAAAATGTTTGTGTTACTTTCACGTATGGAGGATAAAGTGTCTTCTCTGCCCCTTTTCGTCCTAACCTAGGAGACACTCAAGAAAATGGTTCTACTCTTGGCAAAAGTTCTGCTGAGAACAAACCAGCTGATCAAACCACACTGAAAAATAATGACATTTCTCGAATGCCAGTAGGTGTAGCAGGAGATCAAAATGAAGGCAAAGGGTCCCGACAGTATAAGGGTTTTCAGCTTGTACATCAGCAGATCAAAGCACTGCTCATCAAACGGTTCCACCATGCCTCCCGCAGCCACAAGGACTTCCTAGCCCAGGTATTGACTTACTTTTGCTGTTCTTGACTCTTTCCCACAACATTCTCAACGTGGTCTTTCCCAGCAATGTCTATGCAAAGCAACAGAGGTGCTGCAAATGGGTAACAGTGTCCCTAACTGTTCTAATTATGATTCCAGCTCTTCTGCCTCTTGTTCTTTTTGTCTAGTGTCTATCACCTGCACCAAGTTCATGATCCAATCTTTACTAGCCCAGAATTTTATTTTTAACATAATAAATTTCTGTGACAATCAGAATCTTAACTGAAAGCACTGGAAATTAAATTGTTTGTGTTCAGGAGCTAAAGCAGATCTGATCTGTGTGCTCTTGCTGCCTCTCCTTTGTTCACATATCTTATGAGGTGTGTACAGTGTCAGTCTACAACATATTTCTAATAACCTAGTGTGATGTTTCCATGTTCCCTGCAGATTGTTCTCCCTGCTAGTTTTGTGTTGCTGTCTTTAATACTTACAGTCATTATTCCTCCATTTGGAGAATATCCCGCCTTAACCTTACACCCTTGGATCTATGGACAACAGTTTACTTTCTTCAGGTAAGAGGAATCGCTGAGTAAAAGTACATCTGTCATATATACACCCTTTTCTCCCTAGTGTTTAGGATCCTGGGGCCCTATCTTATTGGGCTTTTTTCACTCTATTGTGGTATGAAAAAGGATTAACTCCACTAGAATCAGCAGATTTAAAATAGCATGAAGTTGGTGCAAGTGGAGAATACAGCTGCTAGTAGGTCTAATCGATAGTCCTTCAAATATCTTGCTATCTTTGGCACTCTCGTCTTCCTACCTGAGTTCAACCTCAACACTTACAAAGTTACATATCCTGCCTAACTTGACATCCAGAACAGTAAGATATCTGACTGTTTCTGATATGCCATTAAACTACTCCTGTATTCATAATCTTAGAGAACAATGAGATCCAAGCCTATCCGCTGGCCTGTGATAGATATATTTTTAGTTAGTACATTATTTGGACAAAGTTACGGAAAGAAGATGAAATCGGAGACTCTTAGGTTTTATTAAAGCTGCTGCTTAGCAGTTTTTGCCCACATAGTACCCTTCGGCTGGGTCTGAAATTTTTTTTTGTCTGCTAGCACTTTGCCTTCTTTCATTCTTCGTAGAAGCTTCATTTGTGTTCTCTCCACGTCACTGCACAATTCCTGTCTGTTCTTCTGAATACTTGCTTCACTTTCACTTCCACGTATTCCAAAGCTGAACTTGCACCATGTCAAAACATGTGCCATGCAGAGGAAATTTATAAATGATGTTTAAGTCCTAGACTAAGTTGCAACTAGCAGAAAGCAGCAAAACTGAAGGCAATAATTTTGAAACATT
>Ga0181612_133579_pt1 | contig 15463 bp, 6 predicted proteins | sample HoacroProtozoa21_FD_119630 | JGI IMG/M metagenome (GOLD analysis project Ga0181612, IMG submission 119630) | Hoatzin crop microbial communities from Cojedes, Venezuel. Combined Assembly of Gp0051906, Gp0051904, Gp0051908 | reverse complement strand
TCATGGCCTAACTGTTGTTCCCAAGGTGTCCTGTATTGAATGACTGTAGTATCCTGAATCCTTTCTTCCAAATGTGTTTTTGTTTTGAGCAGGATATTCAGAGAGAATCAGCTGCCATATCACAGCAAGGAAACTCTACGATGCATTCAGGGCTGTGGACTTGGAAAAATGAAGGATGCTAGAGAGGTCTTATCCCCCTGCTGTTGCCAAGGAAGGGTAACAAGGCCTTGCAAATCTTCTGAATAGGAGTGTTTAATTGAAAATGTGTGACTTCGTCAGCAAAACCAGCATTTTAATAAAGCAGGCCTTAACATAGGCCTAGTTCTTGCCAGTCTTCCTCCTGAGCCCCCACACTGTCATGCCCTCCCTCTGCTGCCATGCGCCATAGGCATCACTGGGACCTAAGTCTCAAGTACCAAAGGCTCAGACTTTTCCAGAAAAATACTGCTTAGCTGAAGCCAGCCATTACAGCTTCTTTTTCATTATGTAGCTTACAGGAATGAGATCAAGCAAACACAGTCAAAGCACGACTGCTCAAATACAAGATCCGGGAGCATATTGAACCAATGTGCAGCCAGAAAGCAATTTTCAAGAGTGTAATACGATTCAGCATGTTCTTGGTTTTCCTCATTAAACACCCTCCTTAACCAATGGAGTGGTTTAAACAGGCTTTTTGTCCCTCAGCTTGTGAACACAAGGAGAAAGCACCAGGTGACTACAGGAAATTATTCATCTGGTTGATTTGGGGAAGGACATTCATTCTTGTCTTCATAGCATATTTGATGTAACTTTCACACAATTTAAAGCTGACCTCCTAAAGTACCAAAGCAAGTTGCCTTCCAAATAATTTTTTTCTGAGAAGGTGTTGATCAGAGGTACATTCATAACAAAAAGTGGAGTGGTTCAGCCAGGTTAAGGCCCCTTCTCCAAAGATCGGATGCTTATCCAGACCTGAGCCACATGAGCCAGACTGTTTAGGCCTAGGAGCATTATACCCCAAGGGTCAGAAAACAAACGAAAGTTAGCACTGAACTGGCCAAAAGGGGACAGTAAATCAATTACTAACACATCCCTAACACAACGCTTCAGCCTTTCCTGAAGTCTGGGTTTTCCCTCATTTCCTCTGGGGATTTTTTAACAGCTGGATGAGTGGGATAACTTGGCTTAAGGATACTTTTCCTGTACTGGCTCGTAAGTTTGCAGTCAAAAACGACTCAAGATCACAAAGAGCGTTCCGGTCCAAAGAACAATGATCTCCCCCAGGTATCAAGAAATACATTATATTCAATGGGCCATATTTACCGGTATGCTTGGGATGCTTTGTATCATCTTGGTGATACAAAACAGTCATAAACCTGGACTGTCTGTGGAGCCGTATAAAGCAGCCAGAGCAGGTCTGATCTGCAATCATCAGCATTATATATCGCATGCACTGGAAGCCCCCAAAGAACTGTTCTTTTATATAGCTCTCTGGACCTTAGTGAAACACTACCTGATACTACAACTTTTATCATTGTAATCACAGAAATCACTACAAAATGGAGCATCTTCGAGCCAAGTTATTCAGCTGATCCAGCTGTTGTGAAATCCCCCAGAGGAAATGAGGGAAGACTCGGACTGTAAAAAAGAAAAATAATAAAAAAACAAACTCCGTGGTGTGCTAAGCGAGGCTGCAGCAGCGTGCGGGACGCCGCGCTGCCAGGATGGGACGAGGCTGCAGCCGCTGGCGTAGAACCAAAGGCAGAGACTGCTGCTTCCTGACGGCTGGTTCGGGCAGAAGTCACTGAGCGGGCGAGCACCACGGCCTGTCTATCAGCCTTCGAGATCTTTGCCACTCGCTGGGCTAGGTCAGAAGAGAGCCTTGCAAATGTGCTACCTATTCCCTGGAGACTCTTGTGGTTCAGGCTCTAATCCACTGTACTACTGTCTGCCAAAGAAACTTCCCCAGATTATGTTAGGTATTGGAACAGATTACACGCACGCAGACCCTGTTTTTTTAAACCCCTAAACCACACCACGCAGCTTAGCGCAGGAGCACTTCGACTCTGTCTGTACTAGCAAATAAAACTGGAAATGTTCCCAGGCACTGGAAACTGAACCTCTGTTAATTGTTTGAACAGCCTCTGCTATATGGTGTTGGCTCATGCTGAACCCTTCCTGAGCTCAGCCTGGAAGTTAGTGGGGCCAGAGACCATGGCCAATGGGCACTTTGCGTGCAGCTGTCCCACTCTGGAGGCAAACGGGCTCGGGTCTCACTGTGCTGGTGGTCTCCCTGGCAGACAGCAGACCAGGTCATGCTTAGTTTGCTGATAACAACTGAACTGCTGGGACTCCTTCAGCTGTACTGGGCACTGGGCACGCAAGAGACTGCCCGTAATTCTTGTTTTAAAAATTACTGTGTCCTTAGGAAAGAAATGGATTGCTTGTTAGCCTATTCGGTCATCTTTAGCAGAAGATTTATGTATGGAAGAATGCATTTACTTGAAGCATACCCTTTCATAATAATGAAATAAAAGTCTAAAAAACTATACCAAAATCACATTATTAAGACTAAACTTAACAGTAAGAAGGCTCCACTGCTTTCCCAGTCCCCCAGATAGCTTGCTAGGAAGGCCAGGCAGCTGCCATGACCAACTTCAGGTAGGCTGTGAGCATCCTTTCTTGCTTTTACTGTTCAGGACATCTCCTGAAGCCACCCTGAGCACGCACTTACAGTGCTCCTTTCCCACCACACTGGGGAATGACCTACTTCTTCTTCTCTTTTCCTGTTTACCTGCCCCATTCCCTGTGATTGGATGCTGAGGCATCGCACGGCAACGTGGGGAATGAAGTCATTTCCTCTTTTCATCCCTTCAGCCTCTGAAGTCATTTCCTTCCCCCACCCACTCAGGGTTTCTCAATATTTCAATAGTAGATGCTACTTACCACTATCTGGCTTCATTCTGCTTTCTCCTCTTACAGCCAAAGAAAGGCGTATTGGGGAAATATTACACACCAGATCATGAGAAATATGACTCCAGTAAGAATGCTGCGTATGTAAAAATCCTTTTGTCTGAGACTAGCACATAAAGAGAAAACAGTGTCACGGTGGGTACCTGCATTACTAATGCATCCCCCCCCATCCATATTGCTGGCTGGAAAGGGGACAAGGGTGCGTGGAGTGGGAAGGAGTGGAGTGGGATGGTAAAGTAACCTTAGCTGGTGTACAGCTGTAGCAGAAAGCTAGCTACCTAGGAGTTTTAAATGCCGTATCTTGTATAAAATCGTCCATAAGGAGTAGCATCACCATACCAAAATGTCTCCTTTCCTCCGCAGCAGGATTCAATCAATCAATAGCAAAGATTAGCTTAAAAAAAAAAATAAATCCTATAAACATGCCTTACCTACTGCTGGGAACCCCATCCTACAGAAGCCAGGGCAGATTTCCAGTGGGAACAAATTTCAGAGCTAAGGAACCTGGGGCAGAGCAGACCTGGCACCAGCGTTCGTCCCTAAGGGCACTCAGTAAGAGATTTCTACCTGGCTATCTCGAGAGCCCACAGGTAAGCTGTGGTGATCCGTGCCTGTCGTGAGACCCCACAGCACTGAGACACCCTACAACTATGACCGTTTGCAACCAGAGACAACCTAAAGCGGAGCTCAGGTGTATTTGGATAACAGTGGGCAGTTTCAGGTAGAAACACCCCTCAGCTGCATCGCCCATGGTGTGTTTTAACTTTGGGGCATACTGGAAAACTTACAGATAGGGTGAAGAATTCGCACAGCGTCTGTGCCCAGGACCAGTAGTGCAAGATACGCCCGAGCGTACATCTTGCTACCTGATTGACTTCACTTGGGAAATTAGGAATTTCATTTCAAACAAAAATACATAGCTGTAACTAATTCAAACCACAAGGGAATAAATCAAACAAATCAAATCAAACCAATAAATCAAGTTTACAGTTCTCTCAAAAAGAAGTGTGCTAATTCAGCCACAGGTTCTGAGACTTAATGCAGGAATTACTGGAGGTAACTCTATAGCCTGTGATTGCTGTTGATCACATGAAATGATCCTGTTAGTCTCTTTTATCTTTAGTGCCTGTAAGCTGTGCAAATACAGTTGTGTGAACGATGACAAGGGCTCTTTTTGCCTCACAGGGACTGCTGGCTACCTATTACGCTTGGTGTGCCGGCAGTGAAACAGCTGAGGAGTCTCCGCAGGCATTGAGAGGAGCACCCCTTCGAGCCACGGCTGCAGTCCGTAGCCCAGGAATCACTCTACAGGTGTATTTGCATTTCCAGTTATAAACTGTCTCTTATCGAGAAAGAATTTAACGAAAAATGAGCGCTGCTGAATACACTCTTTAAGTTACCAGAAAAAATACATACAAATTCTTATTAAAATTTAGGTTATAATGTTAAGAAAGGATATTGGTAGGGAGGGCTAAAGTGCAATTTCTTTGTTTCCCTTTGTAACCCTAACTCAGTGATAAGGTATTTATCCCTAGCACATAACCACTGTGTTTTCCAGGGGAAAATGTTTGGAAATTTCAGTAAAATGTTGCATCTGATGTTCTGTCATTGCCACCTTTTAAGAACAGCAAAAGACTTCTGAGAAGATTGATGCCCTGTTCTAGTCAATGACAAAAAAAATATGTAGTCCAGAGAAAAACCCATTCTTTTTCTTTTTGCAGTCAGTGTGACTTTTCATGGGAACATGTATTTCGAGTATGTTCACAGCTCTGCTGCCACCAAAGATAATAGCGGGTTTTAATTACTCCAGCCAAAGCAGTGTGGAGAAAACATTATATGATTTTTGAACTATCACAACAGAATTCAACAGAAGTTGAAAACATAATACATTTTCTGTTTGTATATGAATACTTTGCTGAGAAAACAAGTCATACCCATGTCTCAACCCACAGTAACTGCCTGTAATTCAAAACAATGATTCAGCACCGGGTATGCGAGGTTGTGAACATTTTAACGATTTTTTTTTCCACAAAACTTTTGGCACTTCTGCCTCGGACACTTTTTGTACAGAGCAAAAGTTCAAGCAAGTATTTCAGAAGTAAAAAACCGGAGGGTTTTCAATTCACGCTTAAATGCTTGAAGAGCAGCTTAAAGGCTATCACCTAAAAGGCTATGCATTTCCAGCCCATCTGGATTTTTCTGACGATGTTTTCCAGAACTGTGTGTTCAAATGCGATGTGGGAGTGAAGCTCCAAAGGCTGCTTCCTATTTCTTTCTGAGATGGGTGACCATTGCTCCTACACGTACTCTCTAACCCTCTTGGCCGGGCTCACGTCTCTGTGCACAGTCCTTCTGGATTTATTGCAAAGGATTTTCCAAACCATATCTGACTCCTGCCTCAGGTCCATTTTGTTTTGGGACAGGCTGGCTTCCCCCGGGGTGACAGTACGGTTGCAGCAGGCTGGGTTGTACAAGCTGGGTTATAGTATGCTTGCAGACAGACAGACAGACGGTCTGTAAGGATCTGACCCCAGCTGTAGGAGCCCATGACTCACACCCGCCCTTGGGAAGGCTGCAGGGAGTTTCCTCTCATCACCTTCCCGGAAAACTGGCAGGAGCGAGCGCGGTGCCAGCCGCTCCCGCGCTGCCAGGTGAGAATTACCCGGCTTCCAGGCAGGTGGTGAGACGGTCTCAAAATGGAAACTCGGTCTCCCTTCCCGGAGCGTTTCATGCACGCGGGTTGGTGTCGCCCGCCAGAGTGAGGAGCCAGTGAACCCCCGGGAACAGCCTGGCCCGACACCTCTGCAGCCTCCATGGAGATTCCCCAGCCAGCCAGCAGCCTCAGCCGAGCTGGCTCTCCACACTTAGCTTCCAAAAAAGAGGAAAAAGGGAGAATGTCAGCACTTGTCCTGGCACTAGGTTCCTGCTTGCATGTCTGAGAACAGTATTGACCCTTTTGGCCCTGCAGCGGAAGGTGGTCTCCAGATGGGCAGCTGCCCGTCACCTCCACCCTACGCTACAGATCAGTGGTTTTTAAGCTTCATCAGTGAGGTCACCCCCAAATATCCCAGTGGAAGCAGAGGGTGGCCAACTTGAACTGAGTATTTTTTTGTTAGTAAGTCATTTGTCCAAGGACCTGCAGAAGAGGACGGTGGATCAGAGATTTAAAAACTTGGGAGATGGAGAACACCCAAACTAAACCCCTAGGATGTGTTACAGCTACATTTTCAGAGAAAAATATTTCATTTTGTAGTTTTATGCTAGCCTCTTTTGCCTTTCAGAGTGATAAATTAAATTCAAATATCCGAATCTGATAAGTGTGCCAGGAAAAAAAGTCTATTTTTTGTGCATTTGTTTTAGTTTTCTTTTATATTGTCCTTTTCCAAGAGAAAATGCCTATTTTTCAGCCAGATCGGCAGAGCATCATAGGAGAGGGAATCAAGAGTTTCTGCACCAACTTCTGGGTTAACACAAAGTAGGAATTTTTTCAGAAAGAATTTTAACTGTCAGGATACCTGGTAGTGTCTAAATGTAGGCAAGGTGCAAGATAAACAGGGAATGTCCAAAGCTGTTAAGCAGGTGGTGGCGACACTAAAAGAAGAAACACTAAATACAAAAGAAGCTAATTCTTAACTAATAAACAAAGCTAAACTGAGATGCGGTAACTGCTGACATCCTTGTTCCTCATTATTAAAAGGCCATGTAGGCTTCCAAAGTACAGAGCTTGCAAGACAAAAGGAGATATTTTTAAACAAACTTAGAAAAACCGAGGATGAATGTTAATTATAAATGTGTGCATTGCACTGACTCTAAGTGTGTGTCACTGCAACATCGCATTTTTTAAGTGGAGTTATTTGAAATTGCAATAATGCTGTAGTAGTGTAGTATAGGGATTTTTAAAAAGCATTTTAAAATGTATCATGAAATCCAGTACTCTACAGCCTGCTTTTTGGGTACAAGAGGAAAACAGTAAGGATTAAGGTTATTTTTATCTTCTCATAAACTAGTTTTATTCCTGGGGAGAAAAAAAAAAAGTTTTTCTCTCTGAGATAAGCCACTGAAAATCTGTGTAAAAATGGAATATTGAGATTCAGTGCTTGGGAGAACAATGCTACTAAGAACAATTGCATTCTCCCAGTTCAATGCTTTGGAAAAGAAATAATTTTTTACATTTCCTTCTTGTTAGATACCTTAGATTTATTTTAATCCTTGAAATACTTGAAGCAAAAACTAGCTGTTGTGAGTACTACATTTCCTTCCCTGAAGTACTGACCAGCAAAGACAGCAAAAACGTTATTATATCAGATAAAAACATAATTTAATAAATATTCACCACGAAAGATCCTCCTGCCCTTTTCAGATTCTTGTCCTTATGTTTGTCTATTTGTGCTTCAAAGAAGACAGATTACACAGAAATCTTTCGATTCGAATTCTGTTTAAAAAAATTGTAATCTGGGAATCGTGGAAGGAAAGATGATCTCAGACAGACTTGGATTAATTTTCTTTTATATGGTTAGCCAAATTTCTTTTTCATTCTTCTTTTTAACCACTATTTTGGGAAGTTTTTGGGTTGTTTTTTTTTTTTTGAATCAGAAGTTTTAATCAGAGGGTGAAAGATTATTTCCATCCAACCCGTGTTCCGTATGAGGAATCTGCATTTGTTTCCTGTGAGCAAGTATGGATTTTCCACTTCTATCTAATCAGACCCTGAACGTAACGGCACCGTGTCAGCAGCTTTGCAAGAGATCACATGTTTTTTCCAAGATCTGATGATGGAAAATCTGGAAAGCAATATTTCATGACTCTCAGAAGGCTGTTTATTCTCAAAAATACTCAGTTATTTAGCCTCACAGCAATTATCCATTCCTAATTTGAACAACATTCGTCCAGGAGGTAAAACATTAAGCTGTAATGAATCATTTGTTTCTTTTATGAGGATTAAGTTCATTACTAAGCAAGGAATAAGTTGCATATTTTTTTTAAGCAAAAAGAGGAAAGTGACAAAGGACTGAGGAATACAGATTTTTTTGCAGTTTGTTTGGTTTTGTATTTCCTTTTTTAGACTCCATTTCAGGCACTGCCAGTACTACCAGCAGAGCCCGCTATGGGACCACTCAAATTTGGAGGAGAAAGGTGGACATTCACAGCCAGGTTGCGAAAGTTTTGATGTTTTCATAAATCACCGGAATTGGAGTCCACAAAGAGCCACCATCCGCCAGGCCCAGGCGCCTACATCACCATGGAAGAAGAGCCACTGAGTTTCACCCAGCGGATGTTACCCTGAGCAGATGAGCAATAATCTCGGAGGTAGCACCAGGTCCACCTAAGCTCGTCCTTCCTGACTGTTTGCAATGACATTTGCTTAAGTACAGAGTTAATTAAACTTCCCAGCTGGTCTAGGAGACAGAGGCAAGGCGTCAGACGGGTGTAATGTATTCAGCAGCGAAGGGACAAGGCGTATTTAGGTTGATTGTTAAGCAACAGCACTACGTGCTGTGGGCAAGAAGGACACAATGCCAGCGCTGGAGATTTCGCAACTGTTGTTTCTTTTCCTCAAGACTTTGTAATTGAGGCTTGCGGGGTTAATAAACAACAACCACCACCAAAAGTAACACTTGTGACAGGACAGAAGAAAAGGACAAGAACATTTTGGACTGCTTATGGTTGTTATTCTGTCAATACTCCAGTAAGAAAGTGAGAGCTCTTTTGTGTCTTTTTCGGTCCAACAGCACATCTCTGAACAAATCCCAGAGGAGACACGTTTTTGAACACCAAGATGAAAGTGGAGGCTAAAGCAGGCAGGGGAAAAGGTGGTTTTGGCTAAACCCGAGCAGCTGTGTTTTGCATGTCCAAAACCAAAACCACGCGTTGCCTTCATAGGTTAGATCTTGCTGCACTAGGAGAAGCAGTGTGTGGGATGGGGCCGTGCATGGCGTGGTGCAGCCCTGCGCAAGTGACCTGAGGAAGGGCACAACTCCCTCCCTGTAGCAGAGAGGAGGGTGAGTAAGGGAAAGCACCAGAGCTGGGAGCTTCGCCAGAGTCACAGGAAAGAAAGGCCACAGCAGAAGAGCAGTTGCTGCTGGTCCTGATGAGCAGTGCCCGGAGTGCATCTGGGGTGATGGAGGTTAATGCTGAGCTAGCAGTTAGCTCAAACTTTGGTCAACAGCGGTGGACCCCATGTCCTAGCTAAGGACTCACAGTGCTACCTCAAGAGATTTGTCTCTGAGGTAGATGGACATTTTAATTACCTCCATGCAGGGTCCTGGAGTGAACTTCTCGCCTTATCTCAAGACTGGAGGAAAAACAAGAGAAAGTCTCCCATGCTCACTGCTAGCCATGGCAGCTGCAGCAATAAATACGTGCTGAGACAAACCTACCCCAGCCAGGCTCACACACGCGCAAACACTAGTCCAGGCTGTGGTTGCTTAATATCCCAAATGAGTGGCTAATTATTTCATGAGCTAATTCAGAGTACATAGGCACTGCCTATGCAGCCTGGTAAAAATAGTTCTTGTGTGTTCAAAACCAGGTCAAACACAAAGCAATGCAAAAGAACTGGTCTGTGGGAGGGTGAGTGACACGTGTCTCAGGCTCTGCCATTTGCCCACAGGTAGCCACTCTCACGAGGGCACAGCGTCGCTGAAACTGGATGTGCAAACACTCAAGGAAGGGGAAAACTGGGTACTGGTGTTAAAGAAGCTGAATTTAAAAATTAGAGCAGTGCCAAACTTTGATACTGCCCTATGCTCCTGACAAATCCCTTTCTAAACAGCACTGAAAGTCCAGCCAGAGCAGGCGTTTGTGTAGGTGAAATGTTTCTCACCGCTATACAGAAAGTGCAAACCACAGCCAGAAGGTAAAATTATACTTTCCTGTGTCTGAAAGCTGGAGTCATGGCCACAGGAGGGATCGTATGCTGAAGTTTAGGGTGCAGAAGTCAATTGCTAAAATTAAAACAAGTTATTCGGACCACTGGAAAGTCGAGTATTCTTACCCCATGGAAGTAACCACTTCTTGTCAAGGCTACTCAGAGCTTCCTCTGGAGGACGTGGGTGGCACGGCACAGCCGCAGAGAGGCCACTGACAAGAGGCAGGGGTTAAACAGAGGGAGAGGGAGTATTTGAGGGGGGACAACTCAAGAGTGTGCTTTTCTTGACGTGCGCAGTTCACTGCTGCTGAATGAGAGGGGGAGAATGGTGGTGGCATTATTTTGTTTTTATAAAGTAAATTGCTGTGTTCGCTTATAAGCATGAAAGCATCATATATTGGAACATTACTACTATAATACAGCTTTAATATGCTGCATATGCTGTGTCTGTCTAATATTTTCTGGACTGTACAAGTCTCTGCAAATTAGCTGTAAGACACTAACAAAATGCTTCTGTGGTTGCAAATTGAAATTTTTGGAATTTTTGCTTTGCAGGAAATGTGACTTTTTATTCCACCCAAGACTGAAAAAAAAAATCCAGTTCTGAAATATATCTCTCCCACAAATCCTTAGGGATTTCAGTTCAACAGAGAAGCTATGGGGAAGATTCACCACTGTAAGATTTTGCAATTATTTGTGTGTTTGAAGCTGTCCCAAAATAGCAGGTCATCTGAGAGTTGGACTATTTATGTCCTGGATTTAGACACACTTCCACTGACTCAATTGTCTCTGCTGACTTAGTTGTCTTTTATCAGCCTTCGGCTTACTGTTTTTTACTTTGCTGGTAGTAGATTGTCTCAGGTTCATTTTAAACAAAGACCTGACCAACACCACAAATGGATCTCAGGAGATACAGTTCTGAAAGTAGTAAAATGTTATGGCATAGTCCAAGAGACAGGAAGGTAATGTGTTAGCAGGTAAACACTTGTTTAACGTGACGTCGCGTACAAGGGCGTGCTGTACATTTAGGTTACAATTCACTGCTCTTACTTCTGTCTGATGAGCATAAGGATGAATGCTTTTGTTGTTTAAGACCACAACCTTTTATCTAAACCTCTGCGTCTTTCCAAAGTAATTTCTTTTTTCTGGTTAAACCTCGCTTCCCTTCTCAACTCTTCTGATCAGAAGCTAGATAAATACCACTTGCCCATGGTCTGGAGGTGAATCCACAGCTTGGATAATTAGGGTAAAGTGCCTCCTGCAGCCAGACCTGCTCGTTCCCCACTGACTCGCTCCTCCTTACACACACACACACATACTTTTTTGGGTGAAAAGGACTCGTGTGGGACGGTGGGAGGAGGGGAGGAATGGAAAGCAAGCAGTATGGCTGCAGTGGCCCACACACAAGGACAGTGTAGGGGAAGGCTAAAGCTCCTGACCTGGCCTCCTTTCTTTCTCTCCAGATGAAAGGACACTAGGTTGTTGGAACTATTTTCTGGGAATAGGTCACCAACACTTTTACTCCACAGAAGACAATATTACCACCACTCTCTGTATTTTCCATTTCTCCGTATGTGTGTTTTCTGAGGGCTGATGTGTTGCTTCTCAGCTGTGGGAGTCCCTCTGGGATCAGTGGTTCCCTTGACACACTCCATGGAGTCCCCGCAACTCCCCAGCCACTGAGCACAGCAAAGCTATGCCAATGTGTGTATCCTGGGGTGGGAGGAAAAGAATTGAAAAGTCTCCAGAGCAGCTGCACAGGATGGCCGTAAACAGGAGAGATTTTTACTTCCTCTTGCCTGCTGAATGCAGGTCCAGGAGAGCTGTGCTCCTTGCTGGACCATGGCCCTGTCTTGCCAGAACAGATACTCATTTGGCATTGCAAAACTCAGAAGAGGTTATCCGGTCAAGGTGGCTGTGTCTGGAGCAGTCTAAACAAATACTGTATTTCTGGGAATTATCACTCCGTTGGTCAGAGTACTGGTCGTGTGGCTGCTGGCATACCAGCTCTACAAACAGAGAAAAAAGTGTCAGGACTATTTTAATAAAGGATTCCAATGGGAGTAAAAAGCATGTTGATGATTTCTTTCATGTGTTAATGCCATCAGCTACCTCAGGCATTAAGCGTGGGGAGTACCAGTAACTGACAGCGCACTGAGTGGGGAATGAATCATTTTATTTTTAAGTAACTTTGTTGTTCTCATGAAAGTTGGCCTCAGCAACATTGTCAGGTTTCAATTAGTGTTGGTAACACTGGTTCAAAAAAAAAAAGTTAAACTTGATCCATGATGCATTACTAGAAATTTGACAAAGAGTGCCTTCCAGCCCCCTTTAAAGTGGTCTGCATCGTGAAGGGCATTAAGAAAAAACAGGCCCATGACAGAGGGACTGCTGTTGTGTCCTGCTTTTTCGTGGAGGATGTAAGTAGAGAAAATTTCCTTACGGTTCTCCATGGCCAGCCCGTCCAACTGGTAGGCACCTCTTCGGTCAAAACGTGTAAGTTTTGTACAAACGAAGCTTTTGTGCCACTTCCTTAACAAACACCGTTGAGAATAGTCAGAGTCAAAGCATAAAGCACATCACAGCTGGAAATAGAGCCTTTCAAGGAGGAACAAATACATGAACAGCTATGCAACCAGAGCAAGATTTTTCATTTGTGCTGAACCTGGCCAGCTGCATACTACTTTTCTATTTGAAATGTAGAGCAGAAACAACAGGTAAGGGCTTTGGAGAATGAAGGGTAAAAACTCCAAAGGTTACACTCTCTGCTTTAAAAGCAAGTTCTTCAAAACCCCACTTAACAGTATCCTCCCCTCCCCAAACTTTTGCGTAGCTGAAGGTCCAGATGCAGAGGGAGGTCGGTCCTAGTGAGGACCTACAAGTCTCCTACCCCAGCCACGCGTTTCTGCTCCCTCCCTACCACGAGCCCAGCCAGGGACCCAAGCTGGCTGCAAATTCACTGTATTTCTTTGCAGGGTTAGTCTTTACCTAGTCCAGCCCTGAGAGCTGGCTCCCTGCCCAGACGAGCTGGGGAAGGGTAAAACGGCAGCAGCGCTGACTAAGCTTGGCTTTGTCTTCCAGGGAACTGATCTTTCCCCTCTGCCAGAAGAGCAGCAGCCGTCATGGCCTCGAGCTCTGCATAGCCAAATTTATGTTGCTGAGCAGACCTAGAAGTATTAATCAGTTCCATGGAACGGTGTGGAAAAGCGTTTCAAGAGCAATATGAAATCTCCTTGAGTAAATCTTAATGGGCAGACGCCTGTCCCTTGATACGGACCTAATTACTGAGCCATTAGTAAGCAAAGGAGTAATGCTATTAGCTAGGCATGCAGAGTTGACCCTCTTTAATCTCTATAAAGAGTCTGGGGACTTGGATCAGAGCTTCAGAGACTGCAGTGCGGTATAGACCTAAAAAGGAGTGAAAAACAGAGCTTTTACAGGTCAAACCCAAAGTCTCTAAGCTGTGTACAAGAGGGAGAAAGACAACAGTACCACAGGTGTGCTCAAGCAGAGCAGTCCGTGTGTTTAAGTCAGTTGAGCCTGGAGGAACCTTCCCGGGAAGTTAGAGGATATTTTGTGATTACTGCTGGACTTCTCAGCTGAGGCTGCAAGTGGGTGTGCCAATTAATTTCAGTGCTGAGTAAGTCTTAGCAAGTGGCCCCTAAGCAGTTAGGCACTGACCACCAAATAACTGCACGTATTTCTTCCACTGCAGATGTGAATGTACAAGCTGTCAATTAAAAGGAAACTTTTTTTAGCATGTAAATACTGATGTGAACAATACACACACACATGCGTCTTCTACTTTTTATTTTTCCTAAAGGAAGAAATACAGTAAAATCTCCTGAAAAATGCCATTACCTATGATGGAATTTTCATTAGAGGTGGAGATGAAATTTTGAGGTCTGCGTATACAAACAGTACACATCTTTGAAGGAGTTAAGAGCACTTTGTGTGACGGACAGCCACAAATTCACCTTTCCTGTGTGCTAAGTCATTGCCTCACTAGTGAGTTCTCAGCTGATGCAGGAAGAAGAGCAGGAGAGCTGATCAGAAGCCTTAAAAAGGTCTTAACGTACACAAGGAGGAAAAGGGGCAAAATGGGCTACTGAAGCTGTTTGAGCTGGTATGACAATGCGTTGTGCCTTGAAATTATTAAATCTCGTTCCCACTCCTCCTCCCTTCTCACTCATGTCTAGACCAAACACTGAATTTGAGATACTTTTACCACAGCATCTGGTTGCTTGGGAACTTCACTGGCCATCTTGATCACTGACTTTTTATGTCTGAAATGTGGTCACTGGATCAACTGCTGCAGCTCCCTGTTTCTTTGCTTGTCGGCATTGTGCTTTCTCTTGACTCATAAAAATTCTGGCTCATTAAGCAAGCTTCTGATGGTTCGACTATGGTGTCTACCCACTGCATACATATGTTTAAATCTGTTTTCATCTACATTCATATCCAACTAGTGCACAGCATTCGCTTTGTAGTTCTGGTCTAACAGCCACAAACCCTCTGATGCATTGCGAAATCATATGTTTGTAGCCCTTTCTTTCCCTTGATGAATTACAGCATAATCAGACTTCTCAGCCTCAAAAAAAAACAAAACCCAAAGATACAAAATACTTAGAAGTCAGGACACATTTCATCTGAAGTAAAATCCCATGAGTGGCAGTGTTGGCATAAGTGGTTTGCGGTTATCTGTTTCACACACACACACAAATTTATATGATTCACTTTAAATGCTCGGCCTTCTTTCTTCTTGCACAAAACAATTCTATTTGACTTCAGATTGATGAATGAAGGAACTGAGCTATCGAAAGCGTAAGGAATGAATGACTGTAATCAGGTTAGAAACATCAGGACTTTAATATTAAGAGTTAGCTAATGATCAGTAACTAGTGGAGCAGGAAAAGATCAAAAAAAACAAATCAGGTTCTCCCCTCCCTTGATGTAATCAATGTGGATCAATTTTTAGAACTGATTATATAAAGGTACCTTTTGAATATTGGCACCTTGCTTTCTGCCTCTGCTCATAACCATGCCAATATGATGCAGAGCTAGGGACTCTCAGGACAAGGGGAAGTCATCTACTCACTGCCAGACAGCTGAGGGCAGAAGGGGGAAGCAAAAGGAGGGTTCACGCTGCCAGACAGATCTGTTGTCAGCAAAAAAAAAAAAAAAACGAAATGGATAAGCTATCAAAGTTTTTTTTCTTATCTAGAGAAGATCATTGGGAAACCCATGAGACCAAGCTGGTCAGGGAGATCCTGCCAGCCCACACGCTTCAGTGGTATTATTAGGAAGGAACTGAACATGGAATTTCAGGGTTCCTTGTCTTCTACAAACTGAGAGGTTAACAGAATTTCATGTAAAGCCATATGTCTGAGTAAAGCATTTCACTTTTATTTAGATGGGTTTTTTCTCCCTGTTCTGGCAGATAAGAGAATGAATCACTGGAATTTTTGTACTCTCCATTTCTAAACAGTGGGAAAGGAAAGCTGGTTATTTCTGGTAGGATCAGCGGTTGTAGTGGTTTCACTCTGCGTATTCCACTTCTGCAAAATCATCTGCTCTGTGCCAGAGTTCAGAAAACACCACCATCTCACCTAAAAGAGGAGAGACCCGCTTTTAAGCACTCCT
>Ga0181612_117077_pt1 | contig 15465 bp, 7 predicted proteins | sample HoacroProtozoa21_FD_119630 | JGI IMG/M metagenome (GOLD analysis project Ga0181612, IMG submission 119630) | Hoatzin crop microbial communities from Cojedes, Venezuel. Combined Assembly of Gp0051906, Gp0051904, Gp0051908 | reverse complement strand
TGAGGGTGACGGAGCACTGGAACAGGCTGCCCAAGGAGGTTGTGGAGTCTCCTTCTCTGGAGATATTCAAGACCCGCCTGGACAAGGTCCTGTGCAGCCTGCTGTAGGTGACCCTGCTTCGGCAGGGGGGTTGGACTAGATGACCCAGGGAGGTCCTTTCCAACCCCCACCATTCTGTGACTCTGTGTGATTCTGTGAACAGCACTGGCCATTATGCTGCACTTCAGCTTCACTCCACCCTGCTTAAATAGAGCTGAAGTTATGGGGCAGCACAACAGTCCATAAAACATTCCCCTGTGCAGCAGAGCTGTGTTTAATCCTGTGATCCCAGGGCGGGGGGACAGTGAGTGATAGGATGACAGCAGTACTCCTATCCCTTATCACCTCATTTACACGAAGTTGGAGTGTGTGTCTGTTGAAAGGGCTTGTTTGCAAGTACTGCAGTTAAGATGTAACATCTCAACTACAGTGCAGTCTGTAAAGCTGTGTGTATGTCACTTCTTCTCAAAAACCGGTTCTGTCCCCTTGCCTAGTTTCTTCAAACTGCATCCACACATATGCTTGTTACGGTTTGTATGTTCCTCATCCAAGTTGTTACTGGAATAGCTTCCTGTAAGTGCTTTTCTGTTTTGGAAAACATTTTTTCTCTGAAAAGTAACATTTGCATGTCAGCAGTTTCTGCCTTTTGGAAATTCCACTTGCAAAATGCAGGTCGCAGTGTAGCTATTGCTACACTGCCCTTTGCCGTCCTCCAAAATGTCCTCCAAAAATACGGGCAAAAAAGCTCTCTGTCTCTCAGTGCACAGCTCAGGACACTGTTAGGTGAAATAAGCCCCTTTGCGAATTTGTTTAGCGCACAAGCTGGGTTGCGAGCCGTGAGGTCCTGCTTCCAAGCCCATCGATGTCAGTGGAACAGCTTCCCCTGGCTTTAGCTCATACCCTGCCTGAAGCTGGAGCAAACGGGGAAAGTTTTAAAAAAGCATTGTGTAATACTTACCAGATATTTTAAGTGGTTTTGTGTTCTGTTGTCCGCAGAGAAAGCTAACCTCATTTTAAAAACTCAATAGAGAGCTAGCAATCTTTTCTACTCCTGCTTCAGAAATGATTTAAAACTGTTTCATTCTTCTTCATTCAGGACACACCATCCAGTCTGTTCGGGGGATCTTAAAGCCAGAATAGTACATGATTGTGTAATTGGAGGCTTGTCTTGAGTTTTAGGGAAATTTTTCTGTGGAGTAAGAACTGTCTGATTGAGGCTATTATCAGCAGAAGCGCTATTCCAGCCTCCACTGGGATACAAGGGCACAGGCCCAGCTACTGAGCTGTGCTTTTTTCCCAGACTTAGTGATGTTGAGGAACTAATTTGACAAAGTATCTTCCACTGTCTCTTGGGGAGAGCTGCACCCTGTTGGAAACACCGTTATTTTACTGTTACCGCTGTAAGCCTGAGTTGAAAGCTCATTTTTCAAAAAAAGCCTTACATAACTACACAGAAAAGAAGTTATTTTGAGATTTTTCAATGCGAGTCCTGCTTTTGGCTAGCATAGAAGAGACTGTCCTCAAAGTGGTAGAACAGTGCTATGTGTGATTCTGAGTGAAGTATCCATAGACATCGGTCTGCTAATAGGGCTGAGCTTAAGAAGCATTTTTGGATTTGGATTAAATGATACCTACATCTAAGATGAAGTTGGGCCCCCTCCTAAGCTTCTCTGCGAGTTTCATATAGGTCAAAGTGCTACTTGAATATATTGCAAGGCTACAGAATGTGCTAAATTTTCTTACAAAAAAAATTCTCCTGCTAGCAAAATGTGTTAGAATAAGGCTTTATGCTTGACTGAAGATCATCACAGCTGCTGACACCTGTTGAAATTATTTCTTCAGTAAGTTTTCTGCTCATCCTGCACTGGTGCTCAGCTACTGAAAAATATATGTGCCCAGTGATAACCACAATAAGACAATTTGTTTTCCTTCCTTCAGTTTCCAAAATAGCCCCATTCAAAAGCTGTTGTAGTACCCTAATACTGTATTCTTCCAGGAGGGGAACTGGAGGGCCTTCAAAGGTGCATCTCATCTTCTGATGAAAGATGAAGTGAGAGCCGTGTATTCTAGTGATGGATATTCACTGGGTTTTAGAGAAACCTTGTAACCGTTGCCTTTAGGGTCCATGTGGTGAGTGGTGAGTAAATCAGGACTGTGAAACCCCCCAGCTGAAACGTGTTCTAAGGGTTTTTACAGCATTACCAGCCTCTTAATACTAGAGTAAAGGCAGGCATGATCAAGATTTGAGCTCTTTGGCACTGAACCCTCCCAGGCTGTCAAAAACATAATGCTAGTTCTTGTTCACCTTATCTGCTTCTTCCTTGCCAATGTTGAAGGTGGGAGGAACCTGAGCACTGCCATTCCAGCTTGCATCAACACATGTGCGGAGGTTTGTTGTCATTTTCCATAACCAAAGCCTTGAAGTACCAGACTCACTCCCATATTCTGAATTCCCGCGTATGAAGACCTTCCCAGCTGTGGCAGCTCCAGTACACAGCGTGAATGACGGAGTTACACACCTGCCTAAAAAGGGACTTGAGTGGTCGGAAGATTTGACAACGTGCAACCTTGTGAAGCACAGAACTGGAAGGCCATCTGGAGTTAAGGGAAGATGATTGCAGCTTGCTGTCCCCCTGCTGTGTAGGCTTCATGGCTACAGTAGTATCTGAGCTGCCGTTGCCTACGGTCTTCCATGTCCCTTGAAGAAGTGTTGCTTCAGATCAGCACATTTCTTTGTCATCCCAGTAAAATAGTCAGAACAACTGAAGTCTGTAATAGAAAGTCATCCTGTTACACTTCCAGGACATACTGTTTTCTTTACTGGGTACGTTCTGGACCGAAGGTTTTGGCACCAAAGGAATCATGAGTTCCTTCCACCAGAAAAACTCTTTTTCTTGTCTGTAAAAAACAGCAGATGTTCCCTCTGCGAGCGCTCCAGGTAGGCAGTGTGCTCTTACCAGGCACCCGTTCTTTTGTTTTCATTGTCTTGACCTCACCTTTTTTTTTCCCTAACCCTGAAGCTTCCAGCTAGTCAGGAAGGGCCTTTCTTCTTACAGCACAAATTACTATGCAAATGTTTCTTGCATATGCTGCATACATGGCATCTGTCCAAGGCACAGAAAAAAACCTACTCGATATTAACGAAGAGCTCCAGCCAACTTACTTCCCAGCTGATTTCCTTAGCTCTGTGCTCCTGTTATGGTCCAAAATCTCTGAGAGACCTTGTGAGTTGAACACAAAGTATAGCATGGAAACACTGTCAGAAATTACCCAAAAATAGTAGTTTATCTCTTATAGCATCAAAACTGTGTTCCAGGACTCAACATGCTAAATTGGCCGATTATAGGTAAAGAAATCTTAACCTTCATCTCGAAGGGAGTTTATTTTCACTATTTGTCCATATCCCTTCTACTCCTTTCCATTGTATGTCCTTTTTTTCCTGTAGCACTGTAGGAATCATAGCACTTGTACTTAACACTGCTCTTCCAAGACTGTCAAACAACTTTGCTACTGTCCGTTAGAGTACAAAAGAGCAGACTCTGTTGTTTTTTTCCCATTCCCAGTCAAGGACATTTTCAGCACTTACAGAAGACGTAGGCTCTGGAGCCAGAAGCTGTGGTTGTTCCTGAGAGGTTTTTCAGACTTTAGGCATTGTTAAGACTTCTGAAAAACAATTTTTTCAGGTTACAAGTATGCACTGACGGGTTCTCTATAGTTTTCATTTGTTTTAGCTGAAGCAGAATATTGTATGTGGAGTGTGTATCAGCACAGATAAAATGTTTAAAATACATGCATCAGTGACGATAAATATCCAATTCCATCTATGGCACTGGTTATTTGAATTGCATGTGGCTGGTTTCTAACCTGAATAATATACTTTGCAGTGCAATCAATGGTCCCTTGTAGACCACTGAATTACTATGGTTCTGTTAGTTACCTTTTAGCTATTGCTGTGATGCTAATACATATTCATATCAAATAACTGAGTGATTCAGCTGACAGGTAAAATAAGTTCCAGTGCAGTGGACAATATGTTGTAGTGCACTCTGGATGGGTTTAGCACAGAATTGTCCTTCAATATGCGTAGTATATTAGTTTGGACTATGAATGAGGAAGCACGTATGCAACTATGAAATTTGTATTGATGAACTTCTATGGCAAGATTTCAGCTGTATAATATGATGATGTGCTTGCATTTTTATGTGTTTGTATAAATAATACTGCAATTCAGTCTACTGAGGATGTAGTATTAGCTGTTTTGTATGATTGAAAGGAGATGATTGCAGTTGTCTGGTTTTCTTATTATTTTATTAATGTTGATTTTTTTTTTTCATTCCTGCTTTTCAAATTTCTCAGAAGTCTGTCTACTGGAAAATTTGGTCCGGAAAGTTTAGTCCTTCTGAGCTAGTGCATACCCAAAACTGTCTTACATGTTTGATGAATAGATATTACATATATATATACACACACAGAGATATATATGTATGTATTTCCCCACTTGTGTAAATTGGAAAATTTGGGTTAAGAAAAAATGATTTTCCTTAAGGTTTAAGGAAAAAAAAAATATTGCTATTTGTGCTGCAACCAGTCATGAAAGACTTTCAACTAAATAGGAAAGTTTTGAGCAGTCAGAGGCTGTGATTTAACAACAGCTGTTTGTGATCAGTGCCAGCAGAAATGACTTGTTTTCACCCAGCCGAAAAGAACAGGCTGGTAAAAGGGATTCCAGGAATAGGTACAGTCTTTCACACAGGGTTTAAATAAATCAAGTCTACATATTGTAAGATGGTGCCATTTACAATGTAAGATACTTGTCCTTTCTAATGACATTTTTCCAGAAATCAGACACAGAATAAAATTAGGGTTGATTGATAGTTGTTTTATAAAAGAATTGAGGAAATCAGAAGCCTAACTATACTTCTGACCCCTCAGAAAGTGCATAAAAGTTTTCACTGCTGGGCTTCTGGTTCAAAACCTGACTGTCTTCATCAACCAGCACCTTTATGGTCAGGATCCAGTATCCCTCTGTCCCAGTATTCTGCCTCTGACAGTAGCAGATGCTGTTTAGGCAGAGTCTAGAACCCTGGCCCCTCTCTGTGGTCCCATCCCCTTGGGCTCCCCAGCATCCAGAATTGCTGCATTAGGAAGAGTACTTCGCTGCCTAATTCTTTTAGTATCCATTGAGTATCTGGCTCACTCCGTCACGAAACAAATTATTCGCAAGAAGTTTTTTTACAAGCTAGAATATAGTCACTGCCAGCCTCAGTGGTGCCGAAAGCACCAAAGCCTAACATGGCATGCCTTCAGCTGGGTGTCTTCTGCCTTCCACGGAGACTCTGAGCAATCCTACTAATCCTTTCCTACTAGAGCAGTAGTAGCTACACATCCTCTGTGTTTCAGATAACACCAGGCACACCTCAGACACGTCAGATTCTGAGTTGTGCCTGTTGCTCTCCATTGATTATTACAGAAGCTCAGGATGACTGCCAGCTGTATTTGTGTACTTGGTAGACGACTAAACTTAGGTGAGCTCAATTCCCACTCTCTATGCCTAGATGTAAACTCCTACACGGAGAAAAGTTGGTCTGCAAGCTGGATGAATTGCCCTCTTCACTCATATGAGTTTTGGTAACACCGTCTTTCTGATTTTGTGAAGGTGGTGTTGCTGACGCCTGCATGAATGCATTCTGTTAGAAAAGTGTTTCACCGCGTTGGCACTTTTAACAAACATGAAAGTCACTTAAAGCCTTTTTGAACATACAAAATAAAGTTTTGCTGTTTTGAATCCCTGAAGGTGAATGCTGCCAAATAGTTCAAAAGCATTTTTCTTCCTGTTGTTACTAGCATTTATGGCCTGTGCAATAAAGATTTATAATTACTGGAAAGATTCAAGGGAGGTGGGAGAAAAACCCTCTCCTTTTTATGCCTTTGTAGAGTTGCTTTTCTAAGTTGTATAAAAAGAACCTGCTTTATTTAAAAGCTTCTCGTTTTTCATTCACATTCTTTAAAAGCCTTTCTGTAATGTAATTTTAAAAATGAATGTGGTTCTATTCAAATAAAAGTTTACTCTTAATGGCTTTTATGCTTCATATGATAGAGCACCTTCATTTACTTAGTTATACATAGCCAGTCAGCAGTGTTATGAACTGTTTCTTTATTACCAAGCAGTATGCGGACCTCTGGCATCTTCCACAAAGGAAAGGTTGAGGTTTTTTAAATTCTTTATGTGACATGATCATAAAGCACAAGTACTAGCCCAGTGTTTTATGATGTGCTCAAGTATGATTAATAATTTTAACTACCCTGGTTCTCCCTTAAGATCAATATTATAGAATTTTTCCAGTCACTATCTGAATGGATTTTAATTGAAATGGATTCCCTATAAAATAATAAATTGAAGTGTATTAACAATGATCTTGTGGTCCTTGACGTTAAGGAGTTCTGAATTCTAAACAAAATTCTGAACAGTTTTCAAAAAATACCTGGCTTTCCTCTGTGCAGCCTAAGTACTCATAAAGCATCTGTAGATTTTTTTATTTAAGTTCTAATTCCAACAGATGACAGCATAAATACAGCAGCCTTGATTTGCAGCACAAATGTGAATGGAAATGTGGCACGGAATTGTTGGTTTTTAAATAAATCTATTTTTCTGTTTGCAGTTCAGCTACAGCTGTATTGTGTGATCCTAACATTTAAATATATAGTGTTACACGTAGTGTTACCGTCAAAGATTTTGTCAGTAAAAATACCTCTCAGTCACCTGACATTAAAAGTGACCTGTTCAAAAAAAGGATGCCTTGAGAAAATCTGCAGCGAGCAGCTCCGTAAGAACCTCAGTGTTTTTCCAAAGGTATCACCTGTAAGGGTGCTGAGTCAGGCTTTGACTGTTTTTCTCAGTGTAAGAGCGACGGGTGGAGTTTTAAGCAATATGTACATGGCAAGACCGCACAGTTCTGAAGCTCTGCAACCAGACTAAGGTTTCATCCACATCCTAGAACTTATTCTCAGTTCAGCCTATCCACACAGTTGGAAAAGTAGTTGGTTGGCATACGTTTGGCTTGTACAATGGCTTCCACCTGGAGACAATCTGATCAGGAAATACGGAGGCTCAGGAACACGTGCACAATTTTACATCCAGCCAGCCTGGTATAAAATGTCAGGACTCTGATCTGACATACTCATTCAGTCAGCTATACAAGAGAGCCAGAGCTCATCCTCAGGAACCGTAAGGATAAGCAGGCTAGGTACTTTGGCATGTGAACAAAAAGGCGTGTCAAGGTTCCCCTTCGAGCCTGAGAGCAGCCTGAAGGCATGTACATTGACGTGGTCTTAGAACTTTGAGACCACTCCACTAGAAATAGCATTCAGATCTTCCCAGTCAGGGACATCCAGCTGCCATCAGCTGGCATTTAATGGTGTAAAATGGGAGTTGAAGCAACTGCAACACCTGGGCCTTGAAACGAGGAATTTTGCCGTGTTCTTTCATTCTTTACTGACACCAGTTGGGAGGGTCACTGTCAATAAAGTCTGCTGGCAGACTCTGAAGTTGAGTTCTTGTTTGTTGTGTTGGGAGAGCACTGTTGTGTAGGGCTTTCAGGAGCTGGGTTTTGAGAGAAAGACCTGAAAGAAAGAAAAGGTCTTGCACGGCAAAGAGAGGGAGTTCTTACTCACTGATTATGCCTTTGTTCAGGGAGCAGTAAGGCAAAGCTTCTGTTGTTAAAGCTTATTCTCCAAAGTCCTCTAAGCTGTATGGTTTTCATTTTCCTTGCTTTTCAGCGTATGTTGGAGGTAGACGTGGAGAGGGAATGGTAATCACATTTTGTGCTTTCTTGAAAGTGTTAGGTCATTCCAGTCTTCTCGAGAAATAAAGAGGAAAGCCTTCTTTCTTACTCTATTTCTTTTTATCTTTCATTCCTGTAAGAAATCCTGAGTAACTAAGGATTGTTGTTAATGTTGGACCAAGAGATTAATATCTCCTGCTCTAGTTTTCTTTGGTTGATTCTCCTTTAGCCTGAGTGTTTGAAGGGCTGATTAGACTACAGTTGTCTGGTGAGGAATTTGTTTAGCTTGCTCCAGAGAGCATAGCTGTGTGAAACACTTTTCAGCCATTCCTTCTGATTTTCTGTCGTAAGGTGCCAAGATGGTCCAGCCGTATTTAAAGACTCTTCGATGTCGGAAGGAGCAGTCAGCATCGTCTTAGGCAACGGACCGGCTTTTGAAAGTGTCAGGCAATTAAGGATGCAGATAGACCTTTGAAAATTCCTTGCACTGATCACTCCCACGGTGTCACAGCAGTTGTAATTCTCCGTCCAAACTTTCAAGACTTTGAAGCAAATAAACTATATTTCAGATGAAAGGGACAGGAAAGAGGAAGGGAGGGATAGTTCTACCTCTAAAGCTCCACTGACAAATCAGTTGTCACCTGTGTAGTTTCTGAATGCGTCTTTCTCTAGACTCCAGAATTGCCTTAATGTGTCCAGCAGTGCAGCTGCCATCCATTCCCTTTCAGCTGTTGACTGTGACACTAACCACTGATATTGTTGACTTTTGTAGATCTCTACTTAAACCTGGAGCATGGTTTTTTGAGGGTCATAGAAAAGCAGCCAGTCCTTACAGCCCATCAAGGTAATGAATGTCTTTTTGCTGGGATGTATCTTCATCAAATGAGACATCTATGAGCTTTTTTTGTCTTTTTCTAGAAATGTTTCCTTTAGGTGTTGAGGTTTCTTTCAGCTATCGTCACGAAAATAGTGTTTTATTTTCTTCTAATTATAATAAGACCTTTCTGAATGAATTATTATTGTTTACTAATATTTGTTTGCTAGAATTGTTTGTTGATAAGTTTTTTTTCTACCTTCTTAGGGAAGCTGCTGTGATAAGCACTAAAATGAATGACCATTGCTTTGTCAGCAACTCGTATTTTCCTTAATTATACCACTGCTGCTACTCTTGAGATCTCTTTGGTTCCCTCTAGTAATGGGAATGTCATTGTGGGAATTTTGCTGTACTTCTACATGGCTTAGCTGATCACATGATGATTCTGGTATAAGAATGTATGTTTTACTGATTTCTCTTGATCCAGATGATCAGAACCCAGGGTATTTAGATGAGGAACATAAAGACATGCTGGGACCAGAAGAGAGAAATCCTTGTATCAAGGAAGTCTCTAGGAATTAGGAGCACCTAAAGCTCTTGTCTTCTTAAAGTTTCTGCTGCTTATAATTAATTTGGCTAGAATCTTTGGGAAAGTCTTTAGCTGAGTTAAAACTTGATCCATACTCTTCATGCACACATTCTGTATCAATTCTAGCACAGTGAGCAAAAAGCAAGAGTAGCTACTCTGCTAAGAAGAATGTAAACTTATGTCTACCACCAGCTGCAGTTTGGTTTTATCCCAATTATGTCCTTTTGAAAATCTGACACCTCGACTTTGTGCTTGGTTCTGTGAGGGCAAATGAAGGAGTAATGCTCCATTGGTTTCAGCGAAATGTGAAAATAGTTAAAATGAGGACAGGATCAACCCCATTTTTTCTCTACAGCATGAGACTATAAAGCCCATTCAAATCAGTGAAGGGTACCAATGACTGCTGACCTTTGGATCAAATCCATAAACCTTTTTAGTAACTTAATTAAAACCACAAATACAGAAGCATAACTGTTCTGTTCTCAAACCCAACGTAGGTCTTCCTAAAATTGAAAAATATGATCCCTTGTCAATTTTATTGTGTCAAAAATACAGTTTTGATACTGTATTTTCTTTAGAACTTTTTTCTTAACTATATAAAGCCTATTTCTCACTTGGTCTCAAATTCTGTTTTGATCATGTGCACTGCCTATGTTATTTGCAATCCTAATTTCATAATCACTGTTGAAAATGAAACCCACAAAACTTGCTTTTATCTTACTCTTCTCATTCATGTTCTTTACTAAATTGGCATAATCAAAGATAAAAGCAAGTATACTGCCTTTTAGCTTGAGCAGTTTAAAGTGTCTTTGTCGCATCTTACATTAGCCAGCTAAAAGTTAGGTGTCTGGCTGAACTCATTGCTCGCATTCCTCAGAAAATGAATGAACAACGACAGGCACCTCCAGAGATAATCTGTGCCCTAATCTAAAACAGATGCCCATGATCGGTGCAATGCATTGCCCTCTGGAGATTCCTGCCTTTGGCAGCTGGATGACTTGCCATCCAATTTGGCATAGCTAAAATTAAATAGAGGAAAAATAGGCAGCAGCTTTTCCCATTTTTTGCTTCTCGGCGTGAAGCACGTAACAAGTGATGCTACCCACTTGTAGTTTGCCACCAATCTTCCACTGACTTAGTATATTAATTTTGTCTTTTTCTGTTTCTGTTAGCAGCATTTGGTTGTGCTATGCCCTTAAATTGCTTTTGTTCCTGCAATTGATAAAATAGTCTTTCATATTCTATTACTTTCTATGAACATTTTTCTAACTGAGCTAACTACTGCTCACTGGTAGTAGAATTAAAACACCAACCAAAAAGGCTAAAATTAATGAGTTACAAGTTCTGAGTTACGCAGTTTTGGGGTTGTTTTCTTACTTGTAATTTAAATGGTCCTCTAGCCTGAAGCAGACAAGGAGTCATTTTATATATTGTCTTGGGATTGGGTTATGACTTACCTGTGCTTTGGCACTTTTCCTGAGACATGAGTGCTTTAACAACTGCAGTTAGACAGATCCTAGTCCTCGGAGTTCCTCCTTTCATCTGGATGTGGTTGAGCCTGATACAAATACTAAACCATTATTGCTATTATTTAATAATTGTGGCTTTTGTTGCCTCTGTGGAGCCGGGTCCAGTCTTAGCCAGGAAGGCCAGGACCAGGCTGAGAGTCCCAGATGAGATGCTCATTGGGAACTGAAGTTTTGCTTTACAATTCAGAAATCTTAACTGAAAACTTCTTCCCTTTCATGTAATTAATTAGTACAGGCAATGAAGGTACAAGTGTCTTGAAAACCATGAACCACACAGTTTCAATTAAATAGAAAAGCTAGTAAAAGCTATCAAAAAATGGCTTGAAATAAAAACACAGAACGACTGAAAACCCAAGCTTCTTCATATATCTTTTGTTCGGGCTCTCTGTGTCTCCCTTAAGGTTCGCTTGCATCCTCATGTAGCTCGTTCATTGTACTGAATGCTAAAGCCTTTTACCATCTGCCAAAAAGTTTTATTTTGGGGTTTCCTCTTGTGTGGGAGGGCGCCTTCCTCCTTCCCTTCGTGCTAGTTTCATCGCTATCTTTAGGACTCCGAGCCTACTGGAGACCTTCCTGTCTCCCTGTTATTAGCCAGCCTCCTCTGTCCTTGCTGCAAGTTCCTGCTCGCGAGGGTAGGGAAGAAAACCAGAACTGAAGCTGCCTTTCTGAGCTTCCTGCCTGATGCCGGCGGCTTTTGTTTCAAACACAGGAGTCCCGTTCCTGGAGCGCAGGGCTCAGCAGAAGCGTTCCCCAGAGTGGGTGTTTTGAGGAACGGTTCCTGCGTGAAGGTGCACGTAACTGGCCAGTGCTTTGGCTACAGACTGCAGTGGGCTTCTGAGGAAGGGTGCTGTAACCTGTAGCGTTTACTCTGAAAGCTGTTTACTCTTTTCTGTCTGTTAGTCTTTTACCTCAGCACATTTAATCCAGCCTGTGCTGCCACTGTTAAGACATCTGTAGCCATAGCCCTTTAGTTTCTTCCTTTTATGGGAACTTTTAGATGTTTCTTTTTCTATGAACGTATCGATTTTCTATCTTTACCTTTTTTCAGCTGTAGAGAAAAAGAAGTGAGATTGGGGGTGTTATATTTGCAAAGGGATAGAATTGCATCTTTTTTTTTTTTTTCCCTGAGAGCAAAACAAAGTCAATACCAGTCTGGGTTTTTCAGCGTAGCTCTCAAGGATGCCAGGAGTAAGGCTGCAGTGGGATGCGAGCATCCAGGTGCCGGAGGAGGCAGCGAGTGTTGGTCAGGCACCTCTGTTTAAATCTCTGCTGTGGAGCTCTTTGGGCTATCATCTCTCCTCGAAGTAGGTGCTCTGTGGGGGAAACAAAGGGCCCTGCCTTCTCCCTTCAGCCTGTGCCTGCTGGGAGTGAGAGCCGTGTCCGTCTGCAGAGCGCGCAGTCCTGTTCCTGCCTGCCCTCCTTTGCTGCACAGCTGAGCCCGTGACCACAGGCAGTCTGGGTGCGCAGGGACAGGGACTTGCGCTGGGTGTCAGATCATCTCCTGAGAGCTCTGCCAGGACCCGTATTGACCACATTATGCCACAGCTGAGTGCATTTCTGGCTTACCTTTTTTGATTTTATTTTTTTTTTTTAATCCCTGGCATTACACCAACCAACATGTCAGGTAGTAATAGGAATGGAATAGTACTTTATTTGTGATTAGCTTATGTCTTGGACTCTGAGATGTTCTCTGTCCTTCCATCATCGGCCAGCTCTCTTTGAAGCTCTGTCCTTTGGTTTATTTACTCTCCCTCTGTAATTGAGAACTTTGTTGTTGATCGCCATGAAAAACTGTCAGTTCTTTAATGATCCATCTTTCTTCCCTTCAATGCATCTAGTTTTTATGACTATAGGAATCTAATGAAAGGTTGAAGGTGGGGTGAGGAAGATGAGGGTATCCCAGGGTGTTGCTTAAATGTCCGATCTACAGATAAAAAGGAATGCTGAGATTTCTGTTCAGGAAAGTGCCAGTAAAACTGCCCGTTTCTTAGCACTGGGTATTTTCATGACATTCGATTCCAGACTCCAAGTACAGCATTGCAGAGAGAGGTCAGTGGTGCCCATTTCTAACAGCAGAATGGTGCAACCTAACACAGCAGCCTGAGATGGCATTCTCCTGAAAATGAAGAGGGTGATGTGAAAAAATTTCAGGCAGGAGACACACATATCTCCTCACTTAGAAATCGAGGCATTGTACTTCAGAATAAACACGGTTTTCCATGTTCTCTCCATCACACAGATGCACACACACGCACACACTCTAATTGGATAAAAATGTAAACAATAAATTAAGGATATGATTAAAAATTAAACATCCACTGCAGAAACCATCAATAGCAAGTGCTTATTAACTTACATATAACAGCATGCTGGTGTGATAGCTTCAAATTGGCTGCTGAAACTGATTTGCAGCAAATAAGGCCAGCTTTCCAAAGGATATTTCTGGGTTTCAGTAATCAGACCCTCAGCTCTGATTGCTTGTTTTGTTCCTTCAGAATTTCTGCCAGCCTTTTTAAGTAACTGATCATACGCATGACTTTCTTGAACTATGGTGGGTGACGCACTTAATCCTTCACCTCTGGCGCTTAGCGAGAATGAGACAGTGTGGGTCTGATCCAGCTTGGTCCCATCCCACGCATTGTGAGACTTCCACGATTTGCCCCTCTTCTCTTTCCCCTTTTTCTGCAGGGCTTCAGCAGAGCCCCTGTCCATTCTGTGACCCACCTTGCTGGCTCTTTGTTTATGTGCATGCTGTATGATAAGCTGGAGGACAAAGTTGCTTTGTACGTACTCACCTGCCCCGCCGAGTACCACGTCCATGCCTATGATCTGCAGACCGGCTCCATCTGGCACTGCGTGGTGGAGGCTGCGGTTTCTGGAAGGGGCACCCCCCAACTCCGTGGTCCCTTTCCATCCCCTCTCGTAACATTTGTGCCCTCCTCTCTTGTGTGACCTGTGCGCGGAGTCCTGCGTATCGGAGGACGAGACGTTTGGCCGTCTTGCTTCAGAGTTAGAGTCAGTGTGGTTTTGAGCTAGAGCAAGTAACTGTCAGTAGAACTGTTACTGCCTGGATTCAACACCAGCAGCTCAAGGTCAGCTTGAAATGTTCAGGGGGAAGTTGAAACAAGGTTAAAGACATCTCAAAATTGGCGCTGATCTGGCAGGGCTGAGCACAGTGTGATCTTTTCCAGTGAGCTGTGTCTTCCTGGATGTTTGCTTTTCAGGTGGGTTGGAGAACATGGAAATGTGACCAGTGTATGGTACAAAGGAGCTTTTGCGTATTTGTTTCCTGCCTTCATATAGCCAAAACTGAGTGCTGCTCACTCCAGAGAGCAGCTGAGCTTTGTGCTTGTTATCTGGGTCTCCTGTGTTTGTTTAGGCTGGGGACCTCCTTCGCTTTTTTCTACTGCCAGTCAAAAGCAAGAAATGAATGGGCGTTACTTGAGTTAGAGATCTATAGCCAGCCCAGTATCAGTTGTATATGTCCTGTAGAAAAAGCTTCAGTTCTGCCTTCCTGTGAGAAAGTCGCACGTCCCCTGAATGGCTGCCAAACTGCTTGAACGTGGCTGCAGGTGGCTCAGATGTGGTTTTTGTTAAAACACAGCTGGAAGATGATTTCTGTCATGAACACCTCAGCCCTGTCAACTGTTTCGGTGCTTGTTCTGCTCCAGCTGGTGTGGTCCGTATTTGGAGCCATACTGTGGGCGGCTCTGTGGTCACCGCTGGAGTTGCAGTTCCTCATCTGCTGTAGGCACGCTGTAGGGACCTGGGCAAGCAAGTGGCAAATACCGGGGCAACTGTGTCCTGGTCAGAGTTCCCTTCCCTTGCTTAGACCACTGACTCATGCTATGAGGGGTACGAAGGCTGTCCTGATAGGGGTATTCACGGCGGGAGCTTCTGGATGTGTCAGGGGAATAGTACGAGAAGGGGATACTGTAGTGGAGGACATGGCGGGTGTGAGCCTGGCCTGAGGCGCAGAGCAGGGGACCTGCAGCTGCCGGGAGCTCCTGCTGGAGACAGGATCCTGGGTTAGCTGGACTCAGTGTGGGCTTTACTCTTGCTTTCTATACCTTGCTTCCTGACTTTGCCAAAGCCTTTTCGATATAGCTGCATCCCTGTTCCAGCCACCAGTTCTCAGACCGTGGAGAGAAGGGATGAAGCCAAGAGTTCACAGCATGCCCGGCTGGAACACAGAAGACAAAGCTGGAAACCCACTGGCATAGGCTGTAGAGCTGAATTGCTGTCAGCAGCAGAGGGAAGCCTCTCCAACATGGTCTCAAGTGTATGGATATACCACAGGGAGCAATTCGTTTTCTTCTCCATGTCCTGAAGAACAGATGGATCCGACATGTTTATTGCCTTAAGCTGTCTTATCAGCACATCAGATCTAGGTGCTTGACAGATGTGCCAAACAGAAAATAAAATTCATCCATGCTCAGTTGTATGGGTTTTAGCATCTCTAGTTCCTGTTTAGAACTATTCTCTTTATTGTCCAACTTAGCCTCTTGTATTAGGTTTGCATGGCAAGGTTTGGGGCATTTTTCATAGAGCAGGCGCAGTGAAGGCAGCAGATTGCTGCTGTGCATCCTTTCTCCTCCTCACTTCCCTGTTAGCCCAGGCAGGGCACTGCTGGCACGCAGAAGGCAGGGAGCTCTGCTCTAGAGAGCAAAGCCTGGAATGGGCTTTCCCATGGTCTGACTCTTCCTCCTGCGC
>Ga0181612_142592_pt1 | contig 15466 bp, 16 predicted proteins | sample HoacroProtozoa21_FD_119630 | JGI IMG/M metagenome (GOLD analysis project Ga0181612, IMG submission 119630) | Hoatzin crop microbial communities from Cojedes, Venezuel. Combined Assembly of Gp0051906, Gp0051904, Gp0051908 | reverse complement strand
GACTAGACGCCACTTCAAAATTAAGGAGTGAGTTAGCAGGTGAATCACAGAATCACAGAATGGTAGGGGTTGGAAGGGACCTCCGTGGGTCATCTAGTCCAACCCTCCTGCCGAAGCAGGGTCACCTACAGCAGGCAAAGAACCTAAGCTGAAAATTCCAGTTTACCACCAAAGCGAATGGAGCTCTGACAGACATGTCCCCATAACACATTGAACCTGATGTCTGCCAACACTGGCCTGTGGGAAACCGCTTAAGAGCAGGGAGGAGGATGTGGCCTCCACGGCCATCCGGCTGCTGAAGCTCTGTGCTGAAACGGGTGGTCATGACCAAAATAACTGCCATGGAGGGGGTGAATTCTTGATTTTGAGAGCTTTCCACCAGCAGCTTGGCTGAAAATGTCCAGAGATGAGTGAGTCCCTGATGGAGGTCACCTTGCAAGCCAGCAGGTTGGCTCTGAACCTTCTTTGGGGAATGGAGTAGCCTCCTCTGAAGTTACACACTGAACCTCAGTAATACAAATCCGGTTTTATCTTCCTGTCTACATTTTTGCCCCACTGAAAGCACAGAAGACGCAGTTCTCAAGTAGTATTTCAGCTGTCCTCCTCTTCCTCACCAAGCTCTCTTCAAAATCTGCCCTGTATACAAGCTACTTTCTCCCTCTTCAGCTTTTCAAGGGCATGCCTCCTCCAGTGGCCTGCATCCACCAAAGATATTGAGCACCTAAGGGACACATAGCAGGGGCTTTCAACTCTTAACTCAAAATTCACCTCCCTAAAATTCACACAGCTGCTGTTTACTCCTGGAGATGCCTGACATTGCTAGGGACCATGGCTCCCACTAGCAAGGTGCCTATCTGCCTGTTTGTGGGCACTGCCTCTCTCTCTGCAGCACTGTTTTTTCCTTCTGTTTTAAGGCTTTTCCTTGCAAGAAAATGTTTAAATACCCAATTTAAAAACAAGCATGTCCATGCAATGCAAATCAAGCTAAAGAGCAGCATGAGTATAGAAAGCCACAGCCACAGTCCTTGTAGAACACTCAAGACACATTGTGGTGTTACTCATTTCTCACATCACACACACAGACAGTCACGGTGCTGTCAAATGCTTGGGTTTTGCTCTGGAAATGGATCCCTCATCAGGGCGAAGCACAGCGGCTGTGACAGCCCATGTCAAAGGAGGCACAGAACATCTGCCAAGAGCAACAGGAGCGTTCGGGGCCATGCATGTAGGCAACCTCGCAGCAGGAGATGCTGCCTGCTACTCTACTGACCCACAGCCATCTCACACTCGTATCTGAGGAGCTGACAATGTGACTAACTGACACTTAAGCATGACGTTTTGCATCTAAGGAGCCTCTCCCACTCATTTGCTGCAGAACCTCCTTCCCATTTGCCATCCGTGGGGGTAAGTCAATCAGAATATTGAAGCTTTCAAAACCAACAGAAGCTCTGCGGTTTTTGGCAGTGATGTGTCCCTGCTGTCTTTGCAATACTGCTTCCAGACATGCACAACCTTCAGTCGGAAGCACTATTCAACACTGGGCACCTTCAAAACTTCACCCAGTCATCCCAAACCAGCTCACTGCCCCATCGCCCAGCGTGCAGATGAACCGCTTCGCAAAATCTGGAAGCTGTTCCCTTGACCCATCAGATAAGCCTGCTGCAGGAGCCAATTTCTCAGCAACACTCCTGGCCTGCAGCTGAAGCAATTCCTGCAGTAGCCCAGCCTGATAAAACTGCTGCTAGATTCCTCCCTTTTTGGCTGAAGATTTAATTTGAGATCTTGTATCCCACTGTGCACTCCCCCAGACTTCCAAAATGTTCTTCTCTAAAGAGCCTTCCAGTCTCGTGCTGCCAGGCTTTGCACATCTGGAGTCCAGACTTCGTTGTCACTGACCCAGGACGCACCATAGTTCTCCTCCTCCAGCTCGAAATTAAACACACACAGTCATCCTGATCTGAGCACAACCCTTCTGCCAGGTGGTGTTAGCATCCCACAGCGCCTGGTCCAACAGCTCACGTTCACTTTTAAAACAAAACATCCCGGGATCAAGGCATCCATGCCAAATTTCTAGGATCCCCAAAAAAACTCCACCATGTTCTTAGTAATCACCACAGCCTCCCCACCCACTTCAGTCTGAGGATGAAATCAGGGAAAAAAATAATCTATTACCGGGCTTCTCATTTCTCCCTGAGCTGGGAAAAAAATAAAATAGCTGGTGGGAATGGGCTGTAACAGTACCCCCGCAGAAGCACTGGCAGTCACTGGTGAAGTCCCTGCTGGTGGGAAGCCTCTGCAGGTGAACATGCTGATGGGTGTAATTTCTGTCCCCCAGTGCGTAAGCCCACGCAGCAGTCAGAGTCAGGGAGCAGTTAGGCTCAGGCGACGGAGGACAGGCTGTCTGTCCACGCCTGCCTTGTGCGGGGTGTCTTCTGCCCATATGTCACGCTGCCCAGAGCTGTCACATAGACCTCTTGCAGCCATAGACCCTTACGATGGCACAGGACCACAAGAAGGTAAAAAAAAGATCGACATTATATAGCTGCTTTGCCCTAACATAAAAACCTTCCCCTGCTCCATATTCTACTGTGCAACCAGTTTTGAATTTGTCTGCAGCTTCTGATGACTTTCAGGGTGTCACTGAAAACATTCAGGAGACTAAACTTCTGGCAAATAAAACTTTCATTTGTCTTACTGAGACGAATCTCTGCTTACGGGGCTTGTCCCCATCCAGACATCCAGCTTACTCAAGCAAAGAAACTCTGCAGGTGCAGATTCTCCTGCTCCTGATTGAGGACAACATCCTCATCTTCTGCTCTTGAATCATCAGGTGTAATTTAGCAGTAATGTTGCCCACAAGGAAGAGTCTGGAGGAAACATAGACTGGACAGATGTTCTGCTTTCAGAAGACAGCATGGGATATGTATGCAAGAGCAACGGGCGCTGTGAGAGGAGTGAGACTGCTATCGAGCAACCCTGGGAGGAAAGGGCCAGGACCAGCTACGGTCAGCCTGATGCTAGCAAGCAAGAGAGAGAAGCACAGGGAGATCTGAATCCCTCCTTCAAAAACTCCATCCTCTAGCATCACCTAACCTGACCCTTGCTGTATTAAAAACAAAACCATTTTTGCTCAGTACTTGAATACTAAGGTCCCGTCCATCACTGGACACTGTGATGGGTGGCAGGACCACGTCCTGTGCATGTGTCTCTCCTCTTTAGCAAGCACGCAGAGTATCTCAGTGCATCTGATGTCGACCAGACGGGCTTTAACTTTGGAGAGTCCTTGGGTGCCAGAATGACAGCGCTGAAGAATGAGATCCATCGCTGGAACGGGCGCTTGTTCAACAATGACTCAGGAGAGGAAAATGCCACTTACTGAATCTCAAATGCTTGCTTCTCAACAACCCGAAGCTCTTGGAGGTCTCCCATCTAAAGGCTAACCAGGCATGTGGCTGCGTGGCTTTTGAGACCTCACAAGAACAGGCATAGTACAAGGAGAACGTTGCGCTGTTTGGGACAAATTGGGAGACAGTCAATTTATAGAAAGACCCTCCTGGATTTTTAATAGGCTAATATTGAATGTTTTATTTGAGCACTCCTGCTTCATATTTCACTGCATAAAACACGCAGGTTTTGTTTGTACGCATTGATGCCTGAGTATGACACTTTGAGCCAGGGGGTCTGTGACCAGCAGGGAAATGAAACAGAGGAGGAGGTGGCTGGTCAAAGAAAAAAAGTTATTATTACCTTCACGCACATTTTAGGGTGGTAGTTTTCTCTGGCATCACCTCCCAAAGTGTCGATCTGCAATCTGCTCTCAGTGTACTTGTTCAGGCAAAAATCTACAGTCAGAATATGGGTTTTCACATGTGTTCCCCCCCACAACCCACTCTGAAATGCTCGCTCAAAATAAATTATGCCAAAGAGAAATCCTCGTCCACCAAAGAGATTCGGGATGCGGCTTCTGCTGCAGCTTAACGGGTGCCAGACCCCTGGCTAAAGGGCCCTGGAGAAGAGCAAAGCAGCGCTTGGTGTCCACTGTGCCTCTGTCCGTCCATCCATCCGTCCATCTGTCACTGCCCTCTGCCGGGGAGCACGCCTTCGGGGCCCTGCGTGTCCGCCATGGGCACGCAGCCCCGGGACACGAGTGGCGTGGGCGTCAGGCAGCGATGCTGCGGGTGGGGAGGGGAGGGTGCAAACCTGCACCGCTGCCAGGCAAAGCTTTTACTCCCTCCCATGCCGCACAGGGAAGGTGAAACCCAAACCGGAGCAGCGAGTGATGCCGATGCCCCCACACGTGTGAGCCCACCTATGCAGACACCTACGACATCCACAAATTATAAACACATTGACCAGTATAAAATGAATATTAACTTGCCTTGAGTCTCGGTATAAGCTTACTAAAATTGTGTAGCTAGCAAGAGCATGCGAGTGCTTTCTAACACCGGCACAGCCACACACAAATTTGCATATGCATATCAGCACTGTGATCACCAAAAAGGCAGACAGAGCTGGGGCAGGCAGACTTAGGAGGCATCTCAGTAATAAAAGTTGCCAGAGGGAGGCCAAGATAAACACAAGGGGCTGCAAAAAGGCAGAGCACCCCCCCTGTACACAAAGAGGATGGCTGGCAAGACAAAGAAAACAAGGTGAGCGGCTTCGGGAGCGGAAGAACACACTGCCACCGCCCCCCTTCCCCTTCTGGGGATTGGGCAGTAGCATAAAAACACCAGACATAACTGAAGGAAAATGGAGGGAAAAAAAAGCAAACAAGTAGTTTGGTTCTGACTTGCTCTGTCAAGCCTGGTCACCTTGACCTGGGTGACCAGCAGCCACCGACACTGCAGCCACCAGCACTCACTGCACAGCACTCCTCGGTTTTGTGGTTTTACAGTTAATGTGTACAGAATTGCTGGGGACTGAGGCTCGTGTGTGCAGTGACGCTGATTGACGCTGTGGAAGAACTGACCATCAGCAAGCAGCCTGTTGCGAATTTAGCAAAGTTTAGTTCTGCTGTTCAAAACTTGCCTGATGTGTCAGTCTTCTAAATACTCCTATCACAGCCACCTCTAATTCTCCCACAGATGGGTGGATGTGTGGATGGATGGATGGACAGACAGACTGATTCATGTGAACACAGGGCTCTACTGGAGAAGGACTACAGGCTCAGCAGTGTTTCACTGCGTGCTTGCTTGTTTAGGTACCAAACATCACCTCCGTGGTGCAAAGCAACCAGCCCAGGACCCAGGCAGAGGACAGCAGCTGGGATTTGTGCTCTCACCCATCGCCTGCGTTGTCTGCAGACCACTCCTGTCCCCTTTGGTGGCTTTATTTGTACCAGGGGCCTTGAGGAGCACAGCTGGTGACGGGGGGCCACAATCACATGGTGGCCATCAGAGGTAGTTCTCACTTACCTGCCTTGAGGATGGGGAACCCCGAGCCCCACACAGATGCCTTATTCTGTTCCTTGGTCATGAGAGGTTTGGACGCTCATGCACCCCTTTCTTAGCACTGTAATACAGGTTACAGAGAAGAGAATGAGAATTGCCTCCCAAATGACATGAGAAGATACCCCACCTAATCCCAGCATCCAAACTGTGCTGGCTTCTCCTTCGCTCTGAGAGCTGGGACAAGCACAGTATTTGTCAGGAGCATCTTGCTTACAATCCCTCAGCTAGTCTGCACACACTGGAAATGGACAGCCACAGCACAGGTAATACGGCTCAGAGCCATGCTTTCTCCAGCACACAGCAATGGGAAGGTCCAAGAAGACCTTGACGAGGCAGATAGTTGGGAATCTTTCAAAACATGAGGGTCTTGTCCTAAGCCCTAAGCACTAGACAACAGCTAAGGTCTGAAAGCACTATTCAGATCTGCTCCAAGACTTGTTACCATAATCCTTTACAGGTCTGGACTAGTGTTGTGACCCACACAAACATCCAACCTCCTTTTGAATTTTGCTAAGTGCCTGGATTCAGCAATACTCTGCAGCAACACGCTCCAGAAAAGGATCGCACTTTCCATGAGAAAACCGTGTTCAGATGCCCCCTGAATGAGGTGTGTGACATAAAAAATCACAATACAATCCCATAAAACAGTGGGAGATCCTTACTTTGGAGAGCGCAATAACAGTTAGCTCATCTCAGAGAGGAAATCCATGATGCTGAGGCCAGGTCCTCAGCCTGGATTTTTCCTGAGCTCTGCACTTCTCTAACCTCATAGCCTAGGAAGCACTGCAATTGATAAAGAAGCGAAACCCACCGTTTTTTAGCTCCTCATCCCTCTTTTTCATCTGGAAGGAGGCGGCTTCAGCACTGAGCTGCAGGATCTAAAGGCCACAGACTTGGGCAGCAATCAATGGAAAGTCTATCTGAGGGTGCGAAGGAAAAGAAATGCATTCACACAGGGAAATCTGGCATCAGTAGAAGCAGCAAATGAGACAGAGAAAAAGATTTCCTTTCTCTCGGGGGGGAAAAGCACAAGAGCTACCCCAGCAAATTTTATGGACTACAGTCTCGCAGCCAGACCTGGAATCTCCTGGCTGCTGTGAAGGACTTTATGATTCCCCTAATAGGTGCACTGAAGTAGCCTGTTTCATACACTCCACTTCTCCCTTTTGATTTATATCGCTCATGCTTTGTCTGCTTGAGGAAAACAGAGCCATTGGCAAGCGAGGTACTTCAAGGAGAGCCGCGACTGTCAGCAGGACTGCTCTTTTGAAAGGGCTTCGGAGGAGCAGCAGCACAAGCTGTGTAATCACAGCAGTGAGAGCAGAAGAGAGCATCTGATCAGTTCTGCTACGGAGCAAACGCAACACACAAGTCAGCAGAAGGCGACCGTGGTCCTTCCATTCCCTTCCAGCGCAACCTAGTGATGAGGCTGGGTGGTGTTTCCTGACCTGAACACCATTCCCCACTCACTGCTGGCAAGGAAGCCATCAAATCCATCGGTTCCTTCCAGTGAGGATGAAACTCCTGCCTGCAAAGACTTCCTGTTGTAATTTCAAGCATTATCTTGTCAAGCAAAATGAAAAACGCCATGGACTGTACTTCTGCATCCCAAAATTCACTCCTAAAATTGTACCTGCAAAAGCCAAAGTTAGAAGGTCTGTGAGCTGCAGGATTAAGCAAGCCTGGATTCCTACCAAGTATCGCAGCCAGAGCTGGCTGGCCGAAACAGGGTGGGAAATGACCTACCTTTTTCCTCCCCTTACCAAGCACAGACTTTTACATTATTTATGAACTTGTAATACCTTTAACAACTTTCCCCACATGTAAAGTTTATTTAAAATCAGTTGTGACCTACTTGGGGGACCAATGGGCAGAGGTCACACTGCATAATCTTTATTTCTTCAGTAAACCTAAAGAAAAAAGGAAGAAATACTTGTCATTCAACGTACCAACGACTTGTTCAAGAACAAAGTGAAAGCCAGATACAGGTTACAGCGGAGGCAACACGCTTACCCCTCTTCCCTACCCTGCCTGCCTGCCGCAGGGATGCCCGCCTGCAGGGACACCAGCAAAAAGGAAACTGCTCTCACCGTGAAATTGGGACCCAACCAAAAGGGCTCACAGAGATCAAGCAAAAGCAAAATTTGACCTGCTAAAAGATCCATCAGTTTAAAACTTTGCCAAGTACTCTCCAAAGGCAGTTGGAGGTGTTCCATGGGTCTCCTATGGGAAGCCACTGCCAGACCTGCAGATCTTCCTGGAGCGGTGTCTGCACGCATTTGCTGGATGAGGGGCCTCAACACCCAGTTGCCTCCCTGTTTCTGGATAAGAACACACCTGCATGTCTGTTCTCTTTCCAGGGAGCTGGTAACACAGGGGATGACTGCAGGCTTTGGGTGATACCATGGGCCTGGGGTTTCAGCTGCTGTTAGCAAGGTAACTGTGCCACAGGGGTGGTGCATGTTGCATCTCCTGTGATGTTCCTATCCCTTGCTTTCATGCAGCCCTTTGATGAGATGATGAATTGAGCATCGTTTAGTTCTTGCCTAACAGCTAGTGCAGATGGGAAGAAATGTCAAAGCCAGAATAAAAGCACTCTGGGTGTATTTTCTTCATTCCTGCATTTTGCAGCAGTATTCCTAGCACCACTGGTTAAAAAAAATGATATGTTCTTGGCTTGCGCTTTTTATGGCAGCTTTACACTGGGAAACATCTTTGTCAAAGGATCGAAAGCTGCACAAGAATGTATTTTATTTGGAGCTCTGCATGTTGATGATTGCCAGCTGCTGCGTCGAACATCAGGATCTCCTCACAGGTACATCAGGAGGTTGTTGTACAACCAGGTGTGATCATTTTATGGCAACTCTGTCTTTCGTGGACTGCAGAGAGAAATGACAGCAAAGCTCTGATCTGGGAAGCGCTGTTTGGGAGGAGAGGGGTGGGACTCTCCCTGTCTGGCCCACATATGCTCAGGAACCAGCTTACATTTAAAAAGAGCGAGACCTCCATGCAATGTCAGCTGGAGCAAGCGCCTAAAAGATGCCATTACGTTGTCATAACCCACTGCAGCCATCACCAGCAGCAAGTAAACCAGTTCAGAATGGGGGATGAGAGTTGACTGTCACATGTGTCAGATCAGGGACAGGCTACACCCCCTAATAAGAGTCACAACAGGCTCGTGAGACTAGCTAAGGGCAACCACATAGGCCAAGAACAAATAATATGGGGTCACGCTTGTAAGTGTATCCCAGAACAAGAACAGGAGTGGCGTGCACACAACCACTTTCTAGTCAAGGATTGGGCCAAGGACTCTATCAAGGAGGGTCACAAATAAGCAGAGCTTGGGAAAAATGTTTGAGTTGTCCAGGCCAGTGGTTTAAGCAGTTATGTTTTTCTTCTCTTCTCTCTTCACCGATAGAGCGATCAGAAAAGTTGGAGTAGAGAAAAACCAGAGGTCCTTCAAACACAAGAAAGAGATTCTCCAGGGACATTAGACATGGCAGAAGCGGCTGAAGTCGGTATCAGTAGGTGAGCTCACACCCTGCTGTGGCATCAATCAATGCAGCTCCCAGCTACACCGGTCTGCGCCTGTATAGAACCCACCTCTGACCTCACTTCAGTGGCTTCATGTGCAGTGATCTAAATGGTGTGTACGGACCGAGACACATCCCCCTCCGTGTCACCCCACCTCATCAGCTGCCCAGGGAAGCAGTGGAGTCACCATCCCTCGAGGCGTTCAAAAAACATGTAGATTTGGCACTTCAGGACATGGTTTAGCAGGCAGGGTGGGGAGAGGTTGACAGTTGGACTTGATGATCTTAGAGGTCTTTTCCAACCTTCATGATTCTATGATTCTATCTGTGCTGCAGCCTCCACGTGGTAGCTCCTCCAGTTGCCACCACCACTGCAGGTGCGAGGAGCAGCTGAAGCACGACGCCAGCTGAGAGTGCAATGAGCCATGGAGCAAATCCTCCCTGGAGAGGCTGCAGGCAGGTCTTAGTCGGGAAGTGTTTTACAGTGTCAGGGTCCATTGCATCCCTCGGCTCCAGCTGGCTGCTCCAGATTTCACACATTATTTTCACAGGAGGAGAGAGAAACTAAATGGAAGTGCAGAGAGCAGGTTTTCTGCAGTTTTTAAGCTACTTCTTCATTGCTGCACAATGTAGAACCTCTTCTGTCACCAGAGCTCCTCTCCTAAGCTGACATTCCCAGTCACCGTTCAGGAGCAGAGGTAAGTCAAGCCCCAGTGCTCAAACATACCTGAAGATGCATTTCCAACTAAATAATAGCTTCTGCAAGCTGATAAGGTACTTTTTCCAGGATTGTCAATTTTAAGTCTGTTCAGGAGATGCTCTAATTTTGGCCATAGTGGGGTTCAACACACAGCTACTTCTGAACCAAGGGCTTGCAATTCCCTCCCTTCTGCCCCCAGCATCAACAGGGGAGAGAGTCTGTCCCTAGTTTTACGGCTGGGCTTTCCTTTTTCACAACATGTCCTATAAGTACAGCTAAAAATGCTTCAGGAGGAAGGGTGAGTAACCGCAGCCCCACCATCAGTGTCTAATATCATGCATCAAGCCGAAAGGGCAGAAAGAGAGAGGCTGGAAAGAACACTCCTTTCCTCCCTCCGGGGCAGCTAAATCCATCTCCTGCCCACGGTGGGATCAGCTACAGCTGAAAGTCCTGGCTGGAGCTCATCCAATGCAGTCTTCAAAATTTCCAGTGCTGGAAGACCTCCCAGCACAATCCATGCCAATGGTTCTCTAATCTCATGTTAGAAAAAATCTTCTTGCTGAACCTAAACCTCCCAGGATACTATTTGTGTCCATTACATCTTGTCCTCTCCCTGGAATGATGCAGAGGGAAGAAGGGAATCACTCTCTCCTGCATTGACCCTTTGCATTGTCTTCTCTGGACTAGTTGGTCTCTGTTCGCTTGTGCATCCTGGCCAGCCATGTTTTCGGAGGTCTCAGGATTTCTGTTGCTCTCCAAGACTCTCTGGTGTCATAAACGGCTGAGCCAGGCTGGACAGACCTCCATACATTGCTCCAGCTCCGTGGGAAATGGAGCAACCCACGATGTAAGTAGCAACGCTCCCTCTAGAGACAGAGACTGTTGCCTTCCACAAACCTCTGCACAGCAAGATTTCTACAGTATACGCACATGTCGATCAGGCTGGCAGAACCTGCTTTTCCTCCAGCACAGAATTTTCCTTCAATTTGTGCTCCATGTTTCTGAAGGCAGAGCTAAGACTAAAAATAAGGAGAGAAAATAATAGGAAGGTTTTCTCAACAGGCAGCTTCTGCCATCTTCACGTGCCTGAAAACACCATCCTGGAGTCACCCTGTGCTGCAAAATACAGAAGGGTTCGGGTGAATTCAGCAGGCAAGCACCCAGTACCTTCATCTTAGTGCTAATGAATCCCAAACAAGCGAGAAGGTACACCCCCAAAAGTCACATAACTGCTTGGTTTCCACATGATACCTTCCCTCCTACAGCACTAATGCGTACTTGGAGCTACCGTGTGTTGAGAGTATTTTAGTGCTCTGTAAAGTTGGCTCAGCACAGACCTGGTCCATAGCCTGTTGAAGTCAATGAGCCTCTGCATTTTTGCGGGCTTTGGATGAGGTACTAAATGACCTCCATGGCAACTTCACAGCAGAGAACTAGGAAAACACTACTGATTTCAAGTCTTCTCTTGAACAGCATTCACTGTGAGGACCCAACACAGGAGACGCATCCATGACAGATCAATACTGAGTCATCGCTACAAACTCGTGGGCTCAGACCATTCCCAGGGCTCAGTGCTGATCTTCTTCCCATTTGCTTCTAGAATCAGCAATCTGCTGAATCCATTTTACACAGAGATGCATCAACACTGAGATGAGCTGCAACATTAGCCACCACCAAACAGGCTCTGGCTCATCAATTATGTGCTCCAAAGCAAGGAACAAACTTGAGCACGACTCATGGTGTCCTGGGTTAAAGCCAGGACTGCCGAGGATTTTACATGCATCACTGTTGCCCTATCCATTACGGCTGCCCAGGCTTTCCCATGCAGATAAATCTCAGCTTTTCACAGATCCAGAAGATTCCTGCTGCCTACAAACCGCTGGGAACCATGAGCAACATCCTGTACGCTCATGGAGGCTGGAACAGGAGGCACCAGTAATCCTGCACATGCACTCCCACATCCAGAGATGTGAAGATGCATCATAAAGCCTCCATCTCAAGTGCCTTCTTCCACTTTCTCATGCTGGAAGGGAATAAAATGTAGGAAAAAGTTCTTCAAATTATACCAAACTCCAGTACTCTATGAATCCTAGGAGGACAGATCTTCTGATAAGCCCACAGTTCTGCCTCCAGCCATAGCCAGGGCTTCGGGTTGGCAGTCAAAGGGCTAAAGACCCTTTTTGAGGTCATTTCTGCAAGACTCATGCATGCAACCACTGAGCCAAGAGCCAATTAGGCTGTGTACAAAGGAGACCTCATTCCTGAGCTGGGGAAGGGCCTCATGCTGGGCTGCACGTGGGGCATCTGCCTTCCCAAAGGCCCAGCAAGGCGGTACGGAGGCAGCTCATCACTGCAGCATCTCTGCTGCTCCATGACTCCGCGCCTAACACTATGGTTCCCGGAGCAGGGCAGAGGCACAAGCTTACAGGGGGAAGCAAGGACTCTCCTCCATGTGCAGGGAAGGACCACCAGATCTGGCCGATCAAGACCATGAGGTGGTTCTTCAGAAGCTGCACAAAGCAGGCTCAGGGCAGAGACCCTGACTGTTGTCTCCAAAATACTGTGTTGGATCCTCACAGACTCAGGGTTTCTGGTAAAGCCGTTGGTATTTTTTGGACTATTCTGAAGAGGTCTGATGAGTTTCTGCTTTGGTAGGCAAGATCCACACTTCTGTCTTCACCAACCTCCAACAAAAATGGAGTTTCTCCTCCTGCACTGCTGGCAAGTAGTGCATGACTTTCCCTGTCCATGAAACCTGCAAGCACTCCTCAGCCTGCCCCTTCCAGACCTCAGGATGCTGGACTGGGCTGAGGGAACAGGAAATGCTCTTAAACATTTGGGGAGGAAATAAAATACAAACATCTTAAATCAGTAAGCAGTCTCTCCTACCCGATTTTCCCTACAACCACCAGAGGAAAAAAAATAAATAACAGAGGGACAAACCTAAATACCTCTATATGGCGTATGAAGACACACAGTTATTTTTCTCCAGGTGCAGGCAGCAGATCCAGGACTGGTGCTGTATTCTGGTGACCTCAGTGCCACCAGCACTAAAGGCGAGCACGATGCTCTGCTCAGAGGACACACACCTGTGTGGGGCACAGAGTGGGGACTTAGCGAATGGGGACATCAGCTCTCGTCTCTCCAGCCCATGTAGCATGTCCCACCTCTTCAGATGGCTTTGCTACAGCCAGGCCCTTGGTCTGCACCTCTCTTGCTCTGAGAACATGCTCCATGCCAACAGCCACCACCTGCAGAAACATTTCTGTAGAGGAAGGGGATCATCACCGCATGAGCTACCAAACATAACACAAAAACCTGCCCCAAGACAGGGAGAAAACCTTCTAATCCCATCGCTTGTTTGTCACTTTACACTCCTCCAATTTAAGAGCTCTACGACCCATCTTACACCTACCCTGCGCTCCCAGTTCTTCTTTGGATCCCCAGTTTAGGTCGATTTGTCCCAGGCAAGGGACACACAGGTGTCGAGTCAGACACCCAGGTCCTTTAACAGCTCTCAGACCATCGATGGACACTTTGAGGAAAGGGAATTCAGAAATATTACTAGATACAAGTTTTGCTACTTCATGCCTACACAGATGGAAGAAACTGAATTTATAATCCAAGAAGACATTATCTGATAAAAAAAAAAACCACACATACTTTGGCTCTTCCTGTAGAGCATCAGGCTTGGGTGTAGGGTGATATCTGCAACCTTGGTTTGCGTTCTTGACTATGCTGCGGTTGGGCTGACAACAGATGATATTTAATACTCAATCATGGGATAAAAGTCCTTATTTTGAGCTCCACTTGGGTGTTGAGCAAGGAAACCAGTTCATTCCCATGGCCTTCACTTCAGGCTCACCTTCCGGCACGCAGCCCACGCGTGTTGCGTTAGCGGTGGAGGCTTTTCCCGGGCAGCAGCAGGACTCGCAGCACAGCACTAGATGGGGCTGCGCGCCCGCCTCCCATTCCCGGTTCTCCCAGACGCTCAGCTGGAAGAGAAGCCCAGGCTGCGTTTACTGATCACGGGGAGCCCTCCTTGGAGCTGCTTTCGTGGGCCACTTCACCCCATTTGCTTTTACACCACGGCGTAAAATTCAGCATTTGCTATCAGTGAGCCTCCACATGGGCTGTGGGGACGTCTCTTTTGGTACTCAGCTATTTAGAAACACTGAAATTTCTAACGCAGCCTGAGCATCAGCTGTTACAGGCAATGGCTGGGGCTGTCCCTCTGCAGCAGGAGATTCCAGCTCAGGACACCCCCAAGTGCCTCCCCGAGCTTCAGAGCTACGAACTGACATCCATCCATCCATCCACTTCTGAGTAGTGGCCAAAGCCGGGGACAAGGTGGCACATATTGCTGGCTGGCGACACAAGGGACATGATGGCTTCCCCCCATCTAGGGGGAAAAGTAGGCTTAGAAATCAAGCCTGATAAAACCAGACAGGGGAAATGGTGACAGGCTGCAAACCCTCGTGACCACGCGGAGGAAAACCCTTTGGGGTTTTGAGCTAAGCCATGATCTGTCCTCGTTAACGGCCTCTAAGAACAGGAAAGGACTTGCTTAAAAATAACCCCAGACCTTTCCACCCTGTAGAACTGAAAATGTTCATGGTAATCTCGATATTCAACTGCTAGCACAAACCAACCCTTCTTTCTTATTGAAGGTTTTGCATTAAAAAGGCATGATACAACCAGCTACAATAATCTGCAAACTTCTTTCCCTGACAGAGCAGCACAGAGGGCTCATAAAACTGCCCTGGACCCACATCCTGATTTTTTCCTGCAGGTATAACGCCAAGCCCTGAAGAATCACACCAGCTGCTTCTCCTGAGCATCTCCTCTCCTCAGCAGAAAGGAGAAGTTGGCCAAAAAACTGCTGAGATATTTTGTTGTCATTTACATTATGGCAGCATGAAAGGCCCAGGCACGTGGTGCTATAGGGGGTCAATCCTGGCAGCTGCTGTCCTGCCACAGCGGCATTCCTAAGGCTGCGCTTGCACATTCACATTAGATGTGTCCATGTTCCTGCCTTCTCCAGCCCACTGCCAAGGTCCTGGTCTCATTCCCCCTCTAGCCCTGCTTGTCCCAACCCTCCTTCCCACCGCATCCCATGTTTCCCCAAGTCCTTTTCTCAGGCTTCTCTGCCACAGTCTCCTAACCCCACAGCAAATACCTTTGTACCCCTTGGGCACAAACCATTTCTACCTGAACTTCTCCAGCTGGTCAGTCTCGAGAAGAGGCCAGCGAGACACCGCAGCCCAGTGTGGCACACAGGAGTACACAAGATGGCAGAGAAAAGAGTGAAACAGCTTAAAAACAACTCAAAACATATTGACAGCCCAAAATAAAGGAGGCAGAACTAAAAGGGATGCAAATGAAAAAAAAAAAAATCATGAGCAACAACCCAGCTCTTGAAAACTCCTTCGCAGCTTCTCTATCAGCTCCACCAGGTCCTCACATCCTCTCATCCTGAGGTGGTGGGGAATAACCCCAGCTTGTGCAAAATTTGGGTTTTTTAAGCTGAAATCAAGTAGAAACAGGCTGGAGAAAGAGAGAAATTTGCAAGTAACCTTGTTTCTGCTTCCCTCTCTTGTCTGGCTTACACACTGAAGTCTCAAGACTACAGAATAATTATTACAGCTACAGCAGGAAAGCAAAGACCGCTGAGAAAGCGGTGTGCAATGCTTAGCACTGCAGTGCCTGCTTGCACTTCTTGTTCTCCTTTGTCAAAAGGATGGAAAAAAGTCTTGTTTTTCTGTGACTCGCCCATCACGTTG
>Ga0181612_168584_pt1 | contig 15468 bp, 4 predicted proteins | sample HoacroProtozoa21_FD_119630 | JGI IMG/M metagenome (GOLD analysis project Ga0181612, IMG submission 119630) | Hoatzin crop microbial communities from Cojedes, Venezuel. Combined Assembly of Gp0051906, Gp0051904, Gp0051908 | reverse complement strand
GTCTCCTTCTCTGGAGATATTCAAGACCCGCCTGGACAAGGTCCTGTGCAGCTTGCTATAGGTGACCCTGCTTCGGCAGGAAGGGTGGACTAGATGACCCACAGAGGTCCCTTCCAACCCCTACCATTCTGTGATTCTGTGATTCTGTGATTCTGTGAGTGTCTGTTTCTTTTAAAGCTGATTGGGTCATATACACAGCTGTCATGTATTTACAGATAAAAAGCATTGCAGAGGACAAGCTTGTGAGAAAGGAGATACATAGGCAAAACCGATTTAGTGGACAGGCACTAAGCCCTGTGATGGCAATATGCAGGACTCAGGATAAGAGAGCTCCTTTGGTCAGTCAGCACCTTACTGGCAAAGGGCAGGCTTCCAAGACCGGCTCATTCCCATCTTCAGCCTACTTTTTTTTCTTAATCCAGTTTCTGGTAAGCAGTGAGAAAAAAGGATAAGGATCCCTTGACATGTTGCTGGGCAGGCAGGTTGTAGGTGTCTCTTTCCAAACCTCTGAGGAATGAAGAATGGAAAAGGACAGACAACATTGAAGAGCTTGAGGGTTTTTTTCCCCCACATTGCTAAAAATGGAGAGTATTCAGGATTATTTTAAGGTTTATTGCATGACTAAAAAACTTGCTTACAACACACGTCAGCATGCCTGGTGGTATCACTGGCCTGCACGACTACTGCCTGATTAACTGTAATGGAAAAAACTGTCTGATCACTAAGTTTCTGACTACATTTAAATGCATACCCGTACACACTCCATTTAAATCTTATCTGACTGACATATTCAAGGAAAACCTGGTGCTTTACTTCAAATAACAAGACAGCACCGAGTTATGAGCTAGCCAAAACGTTGAACTGTATAAAATCTATATAGTCTTTTTTTCACAGACCAATAGTTTTAGACAAAATGTTTCTTCGCTCTCAGATCCCTTTGTTGCTTTTTCATTTTGCACACAGGGTTTCCAAAATTATTTCTTCTGTTTCAGGCCACCTGTTAGCTCTTCAGATGTAAGAATATGCCATAGACCATTCCAAATGGAAAGATATTGTGAAGTATGAATGTGGACAAGGAAAGGGAAAGGAGGCTGTGCTTTACAAAAAAACAACAGAAACAATCACCATCAAAATTTAGAAGATACTGTAAAAAAAAAGTATCATGAACAGATACATTCAAATGGAATTGTGAAACATACCACCATTTGTGAGGTCGGATGACTGAGATACTCTCTTTAGACTTTTCCTCCACAGTTAAACTTGTCTTAACAGTTTTGACTGAGCAGGGAAATGCCAAAATGCTCTGAGAATTTGGCAGGAGTTTCATATTTCGTTTTTATGGGTTTGAGAGAGGTGGAAGTTTTGTCTTGGTATCTAACCTCTGGATCTCTAGTCTAAACTAAGGGAAATTCCAAAGCTTTCTCTTCTCCATCAGTCTAATATTTTTGTCCTAGTGAGAAGATTCATCAGCTTGAGGATGGCTTTCAAGTTGAAGTCTCAGCTAGTACAGCAAATACTTCAAAACTAGGACAAGATTAGGAGTAGGATTCAGCCCAAGATTAAGACCTCATTGATCATGACTACATCTCCACAGTACTGGAAGCCAAGACAGCTATGACACTTTAGAAAGTTAAATTAAGTTGGCAGTGTCAAGCTGAATCACATGCTATACTGACACAGAGAAAAAATATGTGTAACTTGTTAAGCAATTGTCAGTTCTGTACCAGTTTTGCAGACACATAGATTAAAGATGACCAAAAAACCGCCAGACTAATAAAGTACAGTATCAGTTAGGTATGATTATCAAAAAAAAAAAAAAAAAAAAGAAAATAAAAGATACAGGATTCTTTTCAAGGACATATCACCAAGTAATTGTACTCCGTTGAATTTAACCCACATTTCATATTAAGCCTGGCACAAAGAAGTATGAACATAAGGGCAGCTAGGAATGATGACGTAAAATACTAAATCTAGCCTTCAGTAGAATCTATCAGCCTCACAGGGTCAAAAGCTGACCTTCAGAGACCAGGGGAAAACTAGCCTTTTTCAAATATTTGCAGAACTAGACTGTTACAAAATCCCTTTGACTCTCTGCCTTAGCCATGCTTTCTACTTCTCAAGTGATTGCTTAAGGAAGAAAAGCAAAAAAAAAGCCATGTTTCTTAGCCTATGAATATTTATTACTAGCAGGGAGCTGGAAGTGAAATACTTGTATCTATATAAAAAGCAATGGTAATGACTTAGGAATCTATAAAGACTAGAAATATTATACAATAAATGATCAGTAATTATTAAAAAAAATAACACAAACCAGTTCTGTGTCCATATTTCTTCCCTTCCTTTTCTGTTTTTTATTTTTTCTGCTAATCATTAATTCCTTCTGTCCCTCTCCCCAACTCCTGGCTGCAGTTTTTGCTGACCGTTGGAATTGATCATACCAGTCTGCTAACTGTAAGGCCTAAAGAACATTAAATCATTTTGTTGCTACTCCTAGTGGTCTGCTCCATGTCTTCATGTGTGTTTACCCAATAAATTGTAAAGGGGAACAGCATCTCCCTGAGGCAGGTAAGTCAGGGGTGGGGAACCCATCAGCTGCTCACTTGCCAGCAGAGACTGATGCAGTGCCTAGGAGACAGTCAGGCTGAAATGCTGAGCAACCTGCTGAAGAAAAGCCATCAGATCAGCTTTTCAAAATTGTGAGTACAGAGGTGTACACGCACAGAAGTCTTCTGTGAAAGAAAGAGGCTTGAAAAGGCCTGAGAGATAGCAAGTGTTTGGGAGCGAAGATACTGATAGCTGAGTGGTAGGGAGTCTGTAGCTGAGTTGTTTGGGCATATGGATACAGGGAAGAGGGGGAGTTGGGACACAGGGAATGGGGAGAGGGAAAGAGAGATGACAGAGAACTATCTCTCAATCCAAAGTGTATCTCCTGGATAAAAATTCACTGTCTGTTATCAGCTGTTACAAGCAGCTCTTACTAAGAAGTCACCAAAAAAGGAAAGCAGCCAAATACATTTCCTTTGCTGCTCCAAGCACTAGGGTGAAACTGCACACAACATTACAGCAGCACATTAAAACCAAAATAGCTTCTTGTTCACAGGCAGTTATACTTTGCAGTACCCAGGTGTTATCTACTGCATACTTGCACAGGACATGCTCACTTCTGGTAAACTGAGGTCTTGGAACACTGGTGGAGACCAGCTTAATATGGGCATGCTTCAAATCTCAACTTTTAAATGATTATGATCCAATAAAACTCTGCAGTCTTCTAAGGTTTCTCTAAGAAAGTGTAAAGTAAATGGATAACACCAAGGTGAAAAACATCCCTACATGTAGAACTGAATTCTGTGCAAGAGGAATGAAATTAAACTAGACAACATAACACTTAAATTTGAAGGACACATTCTGATTTCAGAGAAAAAAATCATGTATATTCTTGAGAACCAGCAGTATGATATTCATAGAATTATGGAATCATTTAGGTTGGAAAAGACCTTTTAAGATCATAGAGTCCAACTGTAAACCTAACACTGCCAAGTCCATCACTTAACCACGTCCCTAAGTGCCACATCTACAAGTCTTTTCCATATCTCCAGGGATGGTGACTCATCCACTTCCTTGGGCAGCTTGTTCCAATGCTTCATAACCCTTATGGTGAAGAAATTTTTCCTAATACCCAACCTAAACCTCCCCTGGTACAAGTTGAGGCCGTTTCCTTTGGTTCTATCTCTAGTTACTTGGGAGAAGAGACCAACACCTGCATCACTACAATCTCCTTTCAGGTAGCTGTACAGAGGGATAAGGTCTCCCCTCAGCCTCCTCTTCTGCAGACTGAACAGCCCCAGCTCCCTCAGCTGCTCCTCATAAGACTTGTTCTCCAGACCCCTCACCAGCCTTGTTGCCCTTCTCTGGAAAAGCTCCAGCACCTCCATGTCCTTCTTGTAGTGAGGGGCCCAAAACTGAACACAGTACTCGAGGTGCGGCCTCACCAGTGCTGAGTACAGGGGATCATAACTAACTGTAACGTGCTGTTGCTTTTACGATATGTGGGAAATGAAGGCACTTAACACTCTTCTCTGCAAAGCAACATCTATAAGTGGTTTGTGTGTGTTTGGGCATGTGGGAGCTAATAGTCGTGGTGAGCATGGAGCAAAAACGACTCCAGCTTGGGATGCAAACCAGCAGGTATGTACATGTAGGTTTATGTGGGGCATCATACTGCCAAGATTTCCCTGCTGTTATTGCACGTTATTGCTAGAATAAAATGCATATGATATAACCTTGTCTGCAGCTGCAGTGTGGAAAAGCCTAGGGCGGAGTGTACAACTAAGTGGTTGCACTGTAAGATAGGTACATGACATTAAAGGAAAACTACTTCATGTATTCATTCCTAAAGAAATGACCTACTTGTACTCAACTTGTTTTGTTCTTTTGCTGCTATTTTTGAAATTTATAGGGATAATGTTTTTTTTTTTTAATCTCTAGCTGGAAGTGGAAGATTGGTTACAGATGGACAATTGGCAAGCAAGTGCAAGAAAACCTGTGCATTAGCAAATGCAGAATTCCATAATGCAAAGAAGTGTATAATATGATTGTATGTAAAGATTTTAGTGAAGCGTTTCATACAATGGCTCATAAAATTTGACCTGAAAAAATTAATTCAGGTCAACTGGGAAAAACATGAAGAGAAAATTACCAGAAGATCATTAAAAAGTGCCATGATAAACAGTAATGTGTTAAGATGCTGGAAGGTTGCTTTTGGGATATCAAAAGGATTAACAATAATTTCAGTTTCATAAAATAACTGAATTAATTGCCTGAAATAAAAATATGAAAACACATTTATTAGATTTGTAAATGATCCTGAATTAACACTTCGTGTCAGTCCCTCTAGCATAAAACCCATAAAAGAACAGTTTATAGTTAGACCTGTGAGTCAGAGAAGTATGCAAACACCACCAGCTATGTATTTTACATACTAATATGGTAGGGATATCAGTTTTTCTAAGGAAAAGTAAAACTAATTTCATTCTTCTTACCATCCTGTTGGTGAATATCACTGTGGAAGACTAATCCTCTGTCAACAACTAAAGATAAGGGAGGGTGAGTTGGTGGCAGGCATGTCAGAAGTCATCGGACAGGCACTGTATATGTTTCCTCTGCATGTTGGTGAGATGGCAATGGGGGAGGCTGTAGCTGTGAAGCTGTCTGCATGGGTCAGACCCCCAAAATACTGAATGCAGAGGCTGTATGAAATCCTAAACATGCACTTGTGTGTACACATGCAGACACACACAGAGACATTGTGTTTGGGGTGCTGTGGTTGCTGTACTTTCGTCTCTGCTTTTTCTGTTGCTGGCGGAGAGAGGACAGAGAGAGATGCCATGTGTGCACTGACAGTGTACTCACTGCTGAGAATTTCACTGGCTGTTCTTGATGTTCAGCAAGATCTCTTTAGGTTCTGTTTTGCTTTACAACTCTAGCAAGATTATTTACAACAGGAAAATGTTTTCTAGTGTGGCAGTTTGCTGTTAACACCAGTGAATAGATAGATGACTTGCCAAGATGGACTGGGCCCACAAACTTCTGTCACTTTACTACATCGTATTCATGGTCTGTAAAAGAAGACTAGAGTAAGGCCTGTGTTGTTGCCTTTTTCATGTCTAGTCTGCAAACTCTTGTCTTCCACCATTTCTTGTCCTGTGTCTTTGTACAAGGAATGGCATGTAATCTTCCTGCTCCTAAAGGATGTGAAGCGGGGTGAGGTTTGCAAAGCTAATGTCTGCTGAGCCATGTCTTTGTGTGATTAACTCTGAAGAGACTATAGAGAGGCAGTAGTTTTTTGCTATAATTTTGCTGAAAAGGGTAATTATTTGCTTTTCAGCCTTCATTAAGGCTATGAGCCTCATGTGCACAAGGAGGGACATGTTCTAATGCAGTAGATGGATGTAGTGCCATGGTTTGTCTTGGGCACACTGAGGTTCAAAGCTGCAGCTGCTCTCGCACACCTTTTCTCTCCTCCTGCTTCTAGGAATATAGGATGTTCATCAATTGTCAAACATCTCTAAGGGAACTCCAAACTTCACAAAACCATGCACTGTGTTCCCTTACAAGATTCTATGCAAGTTTTTTTTTTTTGCTATCTTCAAACAGCAAATGTTGCTGTGATGAAGAGCATTGCAAAGCCCTTCCAGTGGCTGGAGGACACTGTCCAAAGGAGCTAAACCATTGGGCTTATCAGCAATTTATCAATAGACCTGGCTTCACATTTATTTTCCTTCTTAAGTTATTTCTGTCTGTCAAGAACATGGTTTTGACAGCAATTAGAACAGTCCCATCAGTGAAGACTACCCTCTCCTTTGTAATATTGAAGTCTTGTCTTTGGCTCCAACATCTGCTTCTAATAAAATTCTAATCTCACAGGATTACAAGTGAAAACAGAGCAGGTACATTTTGCTGGTTTCCTTCATGAGTAAAACAAGAAGTCACCACAGTTGGAAAGTGACAATTTTTGAAAGTTTTAAAGTATCCCTATGACTGCTTCTGTCTGAAAGGACTGATCATCCATTACTACAGATTTTATAATTCATCTCAGACTGAGACAGTTTAATTTTAGCTAGCAAGAACAGTGATGAAAAAACCAACCCACCTACTGGAACCAGCAGAGGCACTCAAAGGATGATGGAACATAGTACAGTACACACGGTCAGGTGGTTTGAAGATACAGTTTCATTTTTTTGTGATAATTAGTGTCACCTGCATGAAAGCTTCGCCTTAAAATATATCTGTTTACTCAGTGATGTTCTGCTTCAGTGGTACCCTTAGGGACAGCTGTGAATAATAATAAAGGAAGAAGAGGTTTGAACTAGATAGATACGCAGACAGATGGATAGACAGGTGATTTACACGTGAGTGTGATATATAGGTGAAGTCCTACCAATTAAAGAAGGAATTATAAGAAGAGATGGTGAATCATTTCTAGTGTTGCATGATTGACAACAAAGCCGAGTCTCCCCACACTGCAGAGCAGCAGTCATCGTGCTGCTTGTAGGATCATTACCCTTCTGATTCAATGTTCATTTCACTTTTCATCTCAAATTTCTTTTGTAACCAGTTTTGTTAATCTAAGCTTTTTTTTCTGTCCTCATTGCCAGTAATTAGAAAGGGATCTTCACACCCAAGAATAATTTTACTGATGTACGGTTATTTCTCATCATCTGAGGAGCTGTCAGCACTGTTCCTTAAAATTCTTTCACCCACAAATTCCAGTTGCTGAAAATAATCATGGCCAGCAGCCTTTTCATTTTCATGCTGCAACCGGATAATAGAGGAGCTTTACACCAGATTCTGTGCTGACCTGCTACAAAAGCTACTAATAAAATGTGCAGTGGAAAATAGTTTTAAGCAGCTGGGCAAGCAGCAAGAGAGATGGTTCGCTGTTGGCAACAGTAGGGGCCTAATGCTATTTGTAGGAATGCCCTATTTCTTTGCCTCCGCTTCAGCCGTCCATTGTATGGGCGCGTGCTGAGAGGTTGTGCTCCCAAGCAGGTCCTGTGCCTGGACTTGATGAAAGGCACCTCCTGGTCCCTGTGCTCTTCCTGCAATGCCAACATCCATGAGAGCTGTTAAAATGTGTAGACTTTTGGTTCATTCTTCATCACAACTAAGATGAAAAGGGTTTTACAGAAAAGTATACGAATTTTACAGCATTGTTATTGATGCATTTAAGCATTGCAATAGGTTTGCAGAAGTTCAATAGCCTAGCATATCACAAGGTTTCATTTGGACAGTAAACATGTAAGCAAACTCCTGCAAGATTTTTTAGCTGCCCCAGTCCTGCTCTGCACTTGAAAAAAGTGATGCCTCATCTTACAATGAGCTCCAGCAGAAAAGAGAAGCCATCCTGCTAATCCTTCCCAGCCATTGCTTACTGTCAGTTAATATTCTTCTGTAGCTCCTCCGTAGTGGACAAGAAGCTCAGCTAGGCTAGACAGTGCTGAAGTTTTTGTAAGTGAGTTTACTGACCCTTTAGGAAGTCCCATTTTCAGCAGGGAAGAACAGCATACTGCGGCTGCCTCTATGACCTCTACTTGTGCCCGAGCAAAACGCAGCGTAGGCGGCTGGGATGCCACCCATTAGCAAACTCGAATAAAGGTGCAGGTATGCAAACAATCCTGTTGCTTGAGCACACAAAGTCAGCGTGGCTGTCAGCACCCGGGAAGAGCAGGTTCATGTGTATACTTGCCACGAGAGGTGGAGGTTACCAAGCGAGACCTGCAGTGCCGACTCCCACAGTCCTGCTGCCCAGGGGAGCAGTGCCCTTACTTATTCCACAAGGGAGTTATGGTCTCAGAGTGTCAGGAGTTGAAATTTTAAGGGTAAACACTTCAAATATAGTCTTTAAATACAAATGTATGAAAACTATGTGCTGATAGCAGAGTGGTGCTTTTCATGCAATTAGGAGCTGTGTCTCAAGATGGAAGCGGCCTTCATATTTTTGTGTTAAATCTATGTTAAAAAACAAAGACTCCCCCGAACATAACTAAAAGACTTGTACCAAATCGAAGCAAATGCAGTTTGTCTTTGCAACTGATTTGTACATGTAGGACCCTTTCTCTTTTTATTGCTTAGGCTAAATACTGGCATTTTTTGTATCTTACCCAGCATGCAGGAAAAAATACTGAAACAAATATGAGAAATATGCTCCTTTTGATAATGCAAAATGAAAAGCATATGAAAAAGAATATAAAGATGAAATCAACACATAGACTAAGCAAATGAGTGATCTGGAGAGCCACATCTTTCAACCTTATATCATAGAATCCCTGATTGTCTCTAGTGTAATTTTAGTGGTAAACCTGTGGATCCAAATGAATCCATATCCTGACTGTCATTCAAAATCCCGCTATATTGGAATTCCAGCATTCCCCTTATCCCATCTATTCATATTTTTCTCTGCCTTTAGTTGCCTATAATTCTTAATTGTATATTTATTTCCCAAAAATATTTTAAAATATAATATAAGCATATAAAAGGAAATCATACTGAAAATTAAAAGGATGTCTTGAATTACATCTCTTCTAGCAATCTCTTTCAAGTTGTGTTACTGTATTTCTCTGTCAAAGAGTAAGTAGTGCACACTATGTCCTCTGAGCTCATTGTCTTTTGGGACTGGAAAGTATACAGAGGAGTGAACCCTAATACTGTAAAGATTTCAAGTTAAATATATTTGGTAATTATCCTCAGAATTACTTGGGAAAGACCAAGCAGAATTAATCAATTTTCCAATTCAGAAATGCCAACACACTAAAACAAAAACAAACAAACAAAAACCTGCCTCTATTCTTCCCTCTGCTCCCACACAGACCTTTTCCATCTAGGTGTTCTTGTCAAGAAAAGTGAGGTATCAGAAGGTCTCCTGGTGCATATTGGCATAACATTAAAGCAATGCGGTTGAAGCCTGGGGTGAAACTGATCCAAGTTAAAGGACTATCAAGATACTTTTAAAAAAATGGAAGAAGCTCCATATTCACTAACCCAGTGCCACCATGGGATATTGACAGGTACACACCAGTCCCCGTCTCCCACAGCCTTCACAGTAATTTGATTGCAATATCATATTTCTTTTGAGCTGACAGAAGTTCCTACAGCTGGTATTTTAAGAACACCACATGTAGCTGGAAACTTGCAGCCACAGGGGCAGTAGATGTGTGTCAGGATCCTTCATTATGCATGAAGGTCACTTCTTTTCGCCCGTGCTGGAGAAGCCCCTTGTACTTTGGGGGTGGTCTGTCACTGAGTTCAGCATGGCAGTACTGTCAGCAGCCCAGCAATTTGCCTTCCAGAGCCTGCTGTTTTGAAGACTCTCTGCTAACCCAAGATGTGCAAAAAGGCAGAGGTGATGAATCTAGATGTTAATATGAATATTTTTGAAGGAAGGTCTTGTAAAGAACAAACATACTTGTTTTGCAAGGACGGACCTTGAGCTGCTCTGGTTTTATACAGTCTGTTTAAACTAGATTTGTAGTCTCACTGTTTTTAGGTAACTATATTTGGGCAATACTGTGTGTATAAAATTAAATGCATTGAAGCTGTGCATTTCAAAAACTTCTTATAAGTAGGAAAAGTCTCAGGTAGAAATACATTGTCTAAAACAGGTAAGTCAGGCAGAGTGAGTAATTAAACCTTTGTGTGCTTAATACCATTTAAAAAAACATTTTCAAGGGTTGTACATTAAAGATGACATGTCTATCAGTCCAAACTCTTCTCAGATTTAGAATACACAGATCTTTTAGACAACTGTGATATTCAATATATTGGTATATGTTTGGGCTGTCCTTCTGACTTTGCAAACTATTCACCCCCTTTCCGTCTGCTTTTGACTAAACTTATTTTAGAATAAAAGAATATACTTCTGCCTCTCCAATAAAAAGGGAAGAAAAAATGTCACAACAACATGAAATACAACTCTCCATCCTTTTTTAAATCACTCCTTTTCATACTAGATTGCATGTATTTGAAATGTCTTGGCTTAAGTCTCTATTCTATTAGCTAAATCATGTTATAAAAACCCACTGAATTAACAGTCCCCTATACATTTATTCAGTGACTTGAACAGAGTACAGGTTTTGAGGAAGCAGTTCTCCATTATTGCACTTCCTGAATCAATACTGTTTTGAAGGAGTCACTAAGTTAATTTATGCTTTTAGTCCCATGGTGCTTGTTCAATCTGGCGGCTGCAGAGAAGGTCAATGGAGGTAAAGCTGTGTTTCTTAAGATGTAGTAGTTCTGAAAAATTTCGGGTCACTCTAATTACTACCAGACCAAGCTAAGCATAATGGCAGCCTGCCTGATGCTTCAGAGAGCCTGACAGTGTGGTGTGCCTTGGGAAAATGAAACGCCCTCTCTGGTTTGTGCACTTAGAGGGCTGAAGTGGCAGTCAGCTGGGACGTGGTTGGATTTACCTTTGAATGAAATCCTTTGAAGTAAAACAGCTTAACTTCCTTTTATTGTAAACCAGTCACCAAATGGGTCTGCTGATGCACAGTAGGTAACATGGCGTTTTTCTTACCAAAAGGAGTCAGTGTGTTGAGTTTTACTTTTCCTCTTCCAGTGTCATTTGTGTTCTCGCCAAAGCCAAAGCAACACATTGGGATCATGGCTGATAAAGACATCACTTTTGGTTACGCATACTGATCTCCTTACCTGGGACTTGTCATGCCCACATAGTTTAATCAGTCTCAGTGCTGAGCACATTTTCCTAACGACCAGCCTAAAGTTTTGCTTGCCCAATAAATCCTTATTTGTCTTAGAGTCCCACAGCTTTCACGAATTGTTCATTTTATAACAGATGAGTTTCTGACCCTGCCTCCCCCTGAGTTTATGCATGTATTTATGAAAGTGTGAGTGTGTACGAAAACGTTAAGCAAATAATGCTAGACATTTTCTTTTGTTTGAAGGGAAATGTTTTCAGTCAGCTGTGTGGGAATGCTTCAATATTTCATTAAAACAAGTGTATAAGATTTGAAATAATGAAGATTAATGCATGCTGACAGTTTCTGGGTTAAGCTCCTCTTCTGAGGAGGTTTGTTCCTTATGACTCCAGAACCATAAAATGTGAAAAACCAGTAAATAGTTACAAATAAACCAGTAAAATATACACTCCATTTTTATTTAGGCAGAGCTTCAGTTCAGTGAAGCAGGATAGCGCTTGGTTTTATCAAAACATGTTTGAAACAAGTGGAAAAGAGTTTATGTTAAAACCTATATCTTGTGAGATTTCCTTTGTGTTGAATCTGAGAAGCCGAGGACGTATGAACCCAATAAATATACACCAACTATTTCTTAAACAATGCATATTAACTATTTTTAAAAAATTTGTTTGCTCTTCTAAAGGAATTACATGTCCTTAAATATAAGCCCTGGTAACTTCTGTTTGCTGTGTCTCAGAGGACATTAAGGAGAACAGCCCTAATGACTTAAGATGGCAAACTTTCACTCCCTGCAAAACCAAGATAGGTGGTCTCTATGGTAACTTCCTAAGAGAGTGTCTCATATTGTTTTAAGCCACTGTAGTATTTCAAACTCAAGCAGTACAACAGATGGTTGTATCACAAGAGAAACTTTCGTTAGTACACTGAAGAAAGTGGCAAGCTGGCGACATGTTACTAGTCGAGACACCAGTTTGAACCACAGTTACCAAACAGACAAGAATGCGGATCCAATTTGGTGAATATTGACCTGCTCATGGTCTTACCGGTCAGATGGGACTTTCGCCTTGCTTCCAATGGTAAGAAGCCAGGGAAATAAATTTAATCAGGATTACTTATTTTAGAGGGAAATGATGTAATTTCCAGAGAATGAGGAATCCATGGAAGAAATTTGCAGAAAAAAAATTTAGTCAGATCTGTATCACCATCCCATTATTTAAAATATTTTCTCCGAAGGAAGCACCTGTATTTTCAGGTGAAATATACAGACTCATATATCTCAGAAAATGTATGCAACAAAGAATTATGATTAGAAGGGGGAAATAATAATCCAAATTTAGAAAAGATTTTCCTCCGAATTTCCTACTATTAATGATGCAGAACTTACACCAGTAGAAATTAAGCATGAGAAGACCCTAGCTTTTGGGTGCTCTTGATGATGTATGGGCTATTTCTTCTATTTTTTTCAAATAATGAGTATAATTTTATCAGCTGCATTTCACATATTTTATAAAGAACAAAATACTGCCTCTATTAGAAACTTGAACTACAAAGAGGCTAAGGTGTTCAGCATTCATTGCTTTTCTTCAAGCTGCAATGATAAGGCATAACCTCTCTCCTGATGGTAATTGTTTGCTGCATTTATCACATTCATTTTCTCTCTCTCTCAAAATATGGCTGCAGGAAGATGGAAGAAAAGAAATGGCTTCAATAAGAGGGACTGAGTAAGCCTTATCCTTAAATATCATACGGCATTCCACAAAACTGTAAGAGTTGTGCTCTGAATAAATAGTGTCAGCTGTCTGCATAATATTAGACTAGCAAATGTTAGACTTTGTGAATTTAAAACTGCATCACTGAAAGTAAATGGAAGATCTGAATTCGATCCACATTAATTTTTTTATTTAAACATTTGAATGATGCATTGGTTCTAGGCAGTATTCTCAGAAAAAAATAAGGTTATGGTAATACCTAGCAATTCCACTTCCTCACTTCCCACTTAACCATGTTAAGATAAAAGAACAGTTTTTAGGGGCCACAATATACTAAAGCACTTCAGTACCTACTGAATATGAGACAGCACATAAGTCCTATGCAAGTTAATGGAGTTTGAACAGAAAACAAAACAGGACAAAACAAACCACCTTATCAACAGATGAGCACAGAGCTGCAGTCACTGCAGAGGATGGTAGAAAAAACATGTATGTCTTTGACGGACTCCTAGGTCTGGAAAAATCTAGAGCCAAATAATGCACAGGTAGAGAAAGGCTGAATATTTTTGGTTTTCACAGTTTTGTTGTGAAGTCCGGGCATAATGGACACCTACAAATGTGCAAAATACGTGTTTGGCTATATTGCAGAATCAGATGAGTTTTAGGTGATGGATTGCACTCTTTACTCGTGTATGCAAGTGAGAGCAAGGCAGGTACCGCAGTGCCCTGGAGGAGTAACTCATGGGTGCTTCTTCCTCATCTGATGGGCTGGATCCTCCTTATGGCTTCACTGCTACCAGGAGACTTACTGTGCAGTAAGTCCTGATGGTTTTCCTTTGGGTCTCCCCAGCATCACTACGGTGCTCTGCTTGCAACCCTCTTCAGACCTTCAGTAATAAGGGGGAGTCAGCTACCTCCAGGGCAGTTTTCCCTCTTCCGTCTGCCACAGCTATTGGAGAGGGACAGGATGGGGTTCATGAAGGTGTTTCCATCCTTCCTGCTGGCTCTCAGGTCAGTCACATACCTACACATGCTCTGCTGCATGGCATGGTGGCAACGACAGGGCTGTAGAAAAGGCACCATCAAAGATGTACGGCCATGGAAATAAAACCTGAAAAGTTTCTGCTCAGCAGATGTTTTATCTGAGCACAGGTTGTGGCAAGTCCTCTTTGGTTTGAAAACAATTCTGATGTTTTTCTTTGTGTCTTTTGTTCTCGCCTTTTATTTAGTGCCTGGCTTTTAAGTATTCACAAAACAAAACAAAATAGTGCTTTTCTAGGTAAATAAGCAAAGTAATATGGAACATATTAGCATGTAGTGATTTTTCATTATACTGAATTTTAACTCTTTGGTCTTTGTGTTTCATTGTCAGCTGCAAGAAATAATTAACATCGGACAAAGAATATATGCCATTATAAGGAGAAGTACAGCTGAGATTTCTTGTCTCATTTGCAATTATGCCTGAAGGTAACAGGATCACATAGCAGGCTGAGATCCTGCATAATCAGTTAAGAGACTTTAATGTAATATGAACAGAAAGAGGTTATGGTGAAGGCATAGGCAAAGATGCCAGTCATGCAACTGCTTCTGCATAACACAGTCAGTGTAGCATTCCCATTCAAATCTGTGCACCTACCCAGGATAATAGTCAATCACATGTGTACACACGTGTGGTGCCATATTACCCTTATTACACCTGAGGAGAGCACAGAAAAAAGGTAACTCTTACAGCTTTGTTCCTCCTGATTATGCGAATGTGTCTCAAATTCTGGCTTGCATTTTCAGGCACTGCTTTTCTGTTCCTCCTTCCCCCACCCCTACCCCCCTCAACTTCAGTTTAATAAAGGCTGAGAAATAGTATTCATGGGTATGATCTTTCCTGTTCTCAAAGTAACTAATTCCACTGCATGCAATCAGATTGTCTCAAGATGAAAACAGATGAAGAACAAGCCCCTGTGAAATAGTTAAGATGTGCATTAAGACACCATTGGCATTTCAAATAATTTTAGCCAGAAGTGTATCGTATGAATTAGTCTTTCAGCCAGGTTGGTTGTAAAATTAATCTTAGCTTAAGTAATTTAACTAAAAGTAAATCAATTGTTCAGATCCAGACCACACTTAGAAGATATCTTAGACACTGGAAAACCTGAAGAGTGACAGATGTGTTGGGGGTGCAAGTTCAGATAAATATCTACCCTTTTCCCCTCCAGTCCCGCTATAATGAATATACAAAAAATTATAAAAACAGATTCTGTACTTCATAGGCTTGGAGCACCTTTTTTGAATAAGAGGTGATGACTCTGTCTATGTTGTTTCTGGCAGTGATGCTCATAGAGCCTCATGGTTTTAATAGCTGCATACAGGCACCAGACCAAATCCCCTCCTCTCCCTCCACCTTTATTTCAGTTTCTGTGTGCTTCAGACTGGGGAAAGAAGAGCAAGCCAACACCATAGGAAGGGTCAGAGATGCAGTTCAAAGTGGGAGCTGGAGTCACCTTCACAGAATCATAGAATCGTTTAGGTTGGAGGAGACCTTCAAGATCATC
>Ga0181612_138337_pt1 | contig 15468 bp, 6 predicted proteins | sample HoacroProtozoa21_FD_119630 | JGI IMG/M metagenome (GOLD analysis project Ga0181612, IMG submission 119630) | Hoatzin crop microbial communities from Cojedes, Venezuel. Combined Assembly of Gp0051906, Gp0051904, Gp0051908 | reverse complement strand
CCCCTCTCAGCCTTCTCTTCTTCAGGCTGAAAAAGCCCAGTTCCCTCAACCTCTCCTCGTAGGGGAGATGCTCCAGTCCCCTCACCATCCTTGTAGCCCTCCGCTGGACTCTCTCCAGTAGCTCTTCATCTTTCTTGAACTGGGGAGCCAACTACGGATTACTCATATGCTATAAGCAGAAGACATGCTTCTTTTTAAGAATGTGCCAGCATCTGTACCCAGGAGACCTCCTGGGTGAATGGCTTCTGCTCTAAAATTTTTCCTGTGTTTATCTGACAATGTGCAAATCTGTCATATAACCATTGTCATGGAAACAAATGAGATTTTTATAAGACATCTTGATGCTAGGTCTCAAGAAGCATGTCTATGCTCAAGGTCATGAGATCTTCAGAGCTCACACCTACAGTTCGATTCATGTGCTCACCAAGTGTTTTTGTTCTTGTTGAAGCTTCTGTACAGTCCCATAGTTTTTGTTGAACAAGATACTCCAGGGCACTCTTCTGGGCAAATGGTATTTGTGAGACGAGCACATCACGCTTCTTCAGAAGAGCAGTAACAAATGTTTCTCTCCTAAGTGAAGAAGTTCACTTTAAGCTGTTGAAAGGTCAACATTTGCTGTTCTCTGCTGAGCTTAAATTCTCATTCTGAAACAGAAGTTGACTGTAAGCTCATCAGGTCTTCCAGAGGTGTAGTCAGGATGTTGGTCCTGTCCTGGCCAGAGGAGCTGGAGAACCCATAGCAGCTCAGGTCATGCACAAAGAATTTTGCACTGGTGGCTGCTTTGTACCCAAAATGAAACAGAGCTGATGTCTTAACCTTAATTTGTGCAAGTGTGAATACAGATATTCAGGTCTAAGTTTGACAGAAATTTAGCACATGTCTATAGCAGCAGTGCCTGGAGGCTTGTGTTTCTTGTTTGGGGGACTCTATTTTTCATGTCTGGCTGTTGAATCCTTATTATCTCCAGTTCATACACAGTGATCTGGATCAGAATTGTTACTGTTTGAGGGTGTTTCCATTTGTTCACAACATTTTTTAATATTCGTCAAGGTCATGCTGACAAACTAATCTTGAGGATGGTTTTTTTTTTTTTTTGCTGACGAGGGTCCCAGGGGTTGTCATACGACAGTGCTCTTTTGACGTTTTATGTGTTTCTCTAATGATCTTTCTGGTGTCTGTCAGAACAAAAAACATGGCTTATTCCTGAATAAATTGTGTTCATCAAGGGAATATAGACTCCTAAGTGACAGTGTTTTATGTGCCATGAAGTTAGTTCACAGTGCTTTAAACCATCAGGAGATTTGGATTTGTAGCACATCAGCAACCATATAAGTAATAATTTTTCCTAGTTCTCCCATAACTTTCACAGGGTATCTCAGAAGGTCCTTGAATAGTGAAATCCAGGCCACTGTCTTGGCAATTACTTCAGGTGGGTTTGGTTGTTTCGGAAAAAAATTGCGAGGAGCAGCCTGTTCGTCTGGATGTGTTTCCCTTGCTGTGTTTGTTTTTTAAGCTGTATGTATCTGTGGGTTCTTTTCAAATCATCTGTGCTCCACCTTGATTTCAGTTCTGGTTCCAGGGCTTTCCCTATCTGTCCATTCAGAACCAGAGGCCTTTGCCTTTTCCTGGAATTTATTGTTAGGACTTTGAAGAAGGGCCTCAGGTGTCCTTGAGGCACTTGGTTTTCCAGTGTAGATGGTAGTTAGTTCTCTGTGGTGAACTGCGTTCTTCTCTGGTCAAGGGTTTGGGTTTTTTTCAACGTCAAGAGTGTATACTTCAGTCTGACACTGCCAAAATACATCTATTAATGTTATTTTCAGTCTTTTTCAGTGTGTTTATCTTGCTTATTTTGGGATATTTCTTGGATTTGAAGAACGTGGAGCTGTTCTTTAACTTCTCTGCCCTTCTCTACTAAAAATTTTTAATTTATCAGACCTGTCGATTTTTATGTGAATGATGCATAGTTTTCCAAATGTTTGCTTTGGATTTAGCTATGTAGTCATGAATTGATCTCCCAGTGGGATTTTAGTCTCTTGTTTTAGAGTACTCGCATGTCTTCCCTTCAAGTCCATGAACCAGCCCCTTTCTTGTTTGTGAAGCTTGTTCCTCATGGCTATTACATGAGCCAGAATGTTGGCTAGTGTCCAGCCCCTGGGGTTGCAGTGTTACCCAAGATGGTTGGTTTTCCAGTGCTGTTCTCAGTCTTCTGTTTCTAGGGCTGTCCTTCATAATCTTGAGATAAAGAGTACACCTTTTCTTTTTATGTTCATAAGACCAGAAAGTTCCTGAGGTTTTTTTCATACAGATAAAGCATTTGGCTGGTCTGAGTGGAAACAAACCGCATCCTCACAGTGCTTTTCCAAAGGGCGCTCTGTGCACAGGCGAGGTGTGAAAATAGAAAGCTGGACCTTGGGATGACAGTGAGAGCAAATATTGCCAGACCTCACATGACTTCAGAAGTTAGTCTAAGCAATGGACTGCTTTCATTGGGGTGATTTTGCAGTGCAGTCAGTAATGAAAAAAGTGATCAAAGCATTTGAGTATGTGAATCGGCTTGCTGTGAAATATCTAGATCCAGCCTGCTATCCCAGTCCAGATTTTCTGAGGCTGTATCTTAGCTGAGGTTGAACCTGCTGAAGTCATCTTCCCGAGGGAATACAGCACGTGACTTTAAGGTCTTGCCTAGTTGTTATATAGCCTGAAGCAGAAAGAATTAATCATGATGTTTATTCAAAAACTGAATTATTTAACTTGTATTTGTGTCACATTTTCCTTAGGTTAGGCTGTTTGTTTATTTGTGATAGTAGCTTTTTTGTTTGTTTTAAAAATGCTTCATGGAGAAGTAATACTGTTAGCTTAGCATCTAATGTGTGATTGTATAGCATTTGAATTTATAGTATATTTCCGATCACATATCATTTCTGTCTTTAGTGTAATCCTAATCAGGTAAAATCTTAATGAAACCAGATTTGACAATAGCTAATCGAGTTGAATACAAAGATTAAAGCATATGTTGAGATAAATGTTGTGATGCTGTACTAAATGCACTGTAATGTGTTGCCTACATATCTCAAATAGAAAAACAGATATGATAGGCTTGGAATTAGAGTTATTTCAAAATATCTTTGATTTGTTTCTGAATGCTTTCTTGGAGAAATTACCTTTTTCCCCAATTTAATTCTATCACAATAGCAAAAGGTGGTAAAAAAATTCTGGTTCTACAGTCAGGAGAAATAGAGGGTCTAGACTCATCCTTTTTGCATTTGCTCCATTTACCGCTTTTTGTTTAGGGAAGAATGCTTATGCAAATGAACAGTAGATAACTTCAGAAGAAAGAATGTTCTTTCTATTACAATCATTCTCCTAATTTAAAAAACTACTTTTTTTCCATAATTGGATTAAATTAAAGGTTTTGATTGAGTCATTGAGCTTTGACCAATCTTCTCTAACAAATTTAGTGTTTGGGGGGATTGGAGAGTCTTCACAGAGATGGAAATAAATGAGCTGATCTGTGCGCAGGCCTCTGATATGGCTGTATATTTCAATGAATGAACAACACCCCCCTCCCACCCCAGATACCAAGCAACAAGATTCCCAAACCAGAAAAAAACCCAAAACAAACCAAAATAAGCCAACCCACATCCTTCCTTCTGATGATCTAATACCAGAAAAGTTTTACATGATTGCTAGTTGTAATAATATTTTCACTTGCAGCTAAAGAATGTTGCCCTAATATCAGTCGTCTTCATGGTAGCGCTTGTATAAGTTCTGATTAAATAAGAGCAAGTACTGTTTAAGTAAGGGGTCTTTTATTAAGTCAGTATTTATTGTGGAAAAATATAAAATGGATACAAAAATACAAGAACAACTGGTATTCATGATATAAACAAACCTTATGTGATGCTAATTTTATTGTTAAAGTGACATTTGGTACACCAAAGTCCCTTAAAATTTCTTTCAGTAATTCCAAGTCTTGTCCTTTTTGGCTTATAGTTATAATAAATATTTAATTCATGAAGATACCGTATGACACTTCATATTTATTAATTTACCTCTTTTCATCAAATTCACATTTTTACTTAGAACACAGATTTTGTGAGAAAGAATCCCACCACAAATTAACTTGTTAAAACTCAAGTCATAAAACAGGGTACCCTTACACATTTGCTGCGAAGAATTTTTTAGAAGCATTAGGCCTGAATCCAGAAATTGTATATCATTCATATTGGTGGCTAAGACCACTTGTTCAGTGTCCAAAATCTCTCAGATAGTTACTGTCTTTACTATATAAAAACTTGTAAATACTTTAAAATGATTCAGTCTTTCAAAGTGGACAGTGTAAGTCTCAAAACTAAGATTATTCAGGGAAACTTCATAGGGAAAAGAAATCTTTGTGGCACTCTGGTGTAGATTTGTGTACTGGAAGTGTCCACATGTTATCTATAGATGGGGAACATTTATTGATAGGAGACAGCATTCAGCCTTTCCATTATTTTGAGAATAGTAGTTGTGAATTAGGAATATGTCTTCCCCATTTTATCAGAGATTATACGTTCTCTGACTTGCTCTGTAGACCCTGTATTTTGACATTACACTTCTATGATTTCTTAGCTAAAATGTGTGCCTTGTTTAATTGTCTTGTATTTGGTTTATTTTTCAAGAACAAACTTGGTCATTGATCTCACTAGGACTACTTTTGCATATAAGCTGAATGAATACAACTACGAATTTACAAATTTAACCAGCCAATTCTAAGCTTTCTTTTCTGATATTAAAACTGCCACCTGACTTTTTTAGCGCGTGTTTATTGGTGCTGTGTTAGTGTTACTGACACCATCCTAACATGACATGGTTTAAACTAGTTGTTTTAAAAATTTGAGTTACAGTATTTCAGACTATTAAGTTTTCACAGTCTTCAGTTTATTGCTGATAAATGGAAAGAGGTATTAGAAATAACATGTTATATCTGGCTATTGTCATGTGAGATTATAATGTTAAAAAGGCTGTGTGCAATTAAAGAAGAGTGGACTGTTCAAAAATCTGGTTTAAGTACTGGTAAGAAAAAAGTGTAAGCGTTGACTAGTGGCTGGTGAGTGGGCTTGTGACAGCAGAACAAAAAAACCAGCATAGGAAAGGAAAACTTGAGAGAATGCAAGACATACAGAAACACAGTGAGAAGCACAGCTAACCTGTTTGATAAGAAAAAACTATAAGAAAACAGAAGACTTTTAGAGTACGTGCACAGATTTTATTATACATAGAGCACAGTTGAAAGTACATAAGGTAGATGGTTGAACTAGAAAATATATTTCTTAAAGTTTGGATTTTGTATTCTAACCACCAAAAGGATGTAACAAAAATGTATGGTCAGGTGCTGTTGTGACTGTTTATTATCGAGTCACAGTAGGGTTGAGGTTGGAAGGTGCCTCTGGAAGCTATCTGGTCTAATCCCCTGGCTCAAGAAGTGCCATCTAGAGCTGGATGCCCAGGACCATGTCCAGGCGGGTTTGACTGTCTCTGAGGGTGGAGACTTCACAGTCTCTCTGGGCAACCTGTGCTCAGTCAAACGTGCCTTTTGGGGCAAATGATAGGAACAGTAGAGTTAAAATGCGTATTTTTTTTGCTGTTGTTAGAGGTGAATGGCATTAATTTCAGTGTGTCCAATTTAGAAGTATTTAAATGCATTAGTCAAATCTTAGACTTCAGTTTCATGAGCAGTTAATTAGCCTAAATGGGCCCTGCTGGTGTCGAAGGCAGTTCTACTTTGTTCATCCCTGCCTGTTGAGTTTCCATTCCTTTCATTACACTGGCCTTAGGACTACATGGTAAAATAGATTAAAAAAATTATCCAAGTATACGCTTACCTGGGGAAGGTGAAGAGGAATGAAGTTCGTGTTCAGTTGGCAGGAATGGGTGGACAGAATTAGGGGCTGTGTCTTCACGCTTCAGCAACTTCAATTTGTGGTGTATTAAACTACTCATGAAATTTTTATTTAGAGTAGAAAGAAGGAAAAAAGAAGCACACAAAAAAGTCAAAGGGATAAACAAAGTTCAGGATGAGGAAACAGGAAAACAAAGAACGAACATATGAAATAAAAATGTTTCAGCTTATAGTTCTTGAAACAGTTATGTTGCAAACTTAGAATGTACACGAAGCAAACACTTTTTTTTCTTTGTAAACTTTTCTTTTTTCTTTTTTTTTTTTTTTGAAGTATTTCAGATACTTGCTTTCATACTTCGTAATAGTCCAGACTTTGACATAGCATTGCAACAGAGGAATGTGGGTTATCTATCATATCTAAAACCAGGCATGACTGTCTTTTGAAATAGGTGGCTGTAAACTCATGCAGGATTTACCAGTTAAATGAAAATGTGTCACTGAAAACTAGCCAAAAAATTTCTAATCGTAAAATACACATTTTTATAGCGTTATTTTAAAACTATATGAAAACAGAGAAGTGGAATACTCAGGTGCATTAACCCTGCTTGCATTTGCAGCTCACACCATTGACTTTCAGCAGATGACTGTATAAAACTTTGAAAAATAGCCCACCACTAAGGAAACAAAATCAACTAGCATGAGAGATGTTGCCTTTTAAAATGATTAACTCAATTTTATTTAATGTCCATCTTCATTTAATAAGGTGCCCAGGGGTTGCTGCAGGAAATATGGGCATGTATTGACATATTCTTGTCTTTCAGACTTTCTCTTACCCTTCTGTTATGATTTAATGAGTTCATTACAGACATACATGAAATAAGAACTTCAGGCTAGAAAACCTATACATTAAGAATGGAGGAAAAAATACAGGTATTTTTAAGAGACATTAATAAAATACCTTCTTCTGGATCATGACTGCCTCTTTCTTTCAATTTTTAAAGTGTGCTAGAACACAGTTAGGTTTTGTTGCTTGCGAGTCGTGATGCAAATTGCAGGGGAGAAATTGGTCTGTTATGGTGCCCTGAGTATTTCCATGTGCAGTGCTGAACACGATGCGATCAAGTACTCTCCACTACAGAAGACAAGTCAAAGAGTAATAAAAGGAAAAGGAGCTCTGGGAAAGCTGTAACAATGATTTTTTTAGCCTGTAAGCAAGTCCCTGAGGGAAAACAGCTTAAATCTGAGACAATTGTGCTATACATGCATACATTCTAAACATGAAACCTTCAAAATCGGTTTAAAATATGTAAGAAATATCTGAAAGTAGCAAAAAGGACAGATGGCTATACCGTCCAGGTGGCAAAGGGCACTGGAGAGTCTGGGGCCAGGACTTAGTGCTGAGATGGTCACAAACTGGCCTGAAAGAGAACAAAACTGGAACATGTTCAGATGTGCTCGAGCAGTTGCACACAATCCTATCTTCAGTCGCCTTTTGAAATAAAGCTAGAAATGAGTCCATACTTAACTGAATCTATAGTAGAAAGATTATAATTTTGAAAAAACTTAATTCTGCGATTTTCAAGTAACACTAACTTTGAGTAAGTGAAAAGAACAGTGGATAATTACAGAGCCCCAGCTATCCTGCTATGCAGCATCTTAGCTTTGAACGCCGAGGATCTATAAAGCAGGTGGCTGCATACAGCTGCCAAACATCATCGTAACCTCATTAGTAGTTAGCAAAGCAGCAGCAGAAAAGCAAGTTGCAGATGGCAGCAAAAGAAAAGGCACTTAAGAACTAACAAAAAAGAGTCATTGAGTGTGTACATTTACTTGCAAAATAAAGCAATGTAGTGTAAATGTCTTAATGTATGTAGAGGCAAAAAGATTGCTGTGTGAATTCAGGTAGGTTTGAGTGGAGGTCTGTTTCTGGGTACCACTAGTGAAAAACAGCTGCAAGCTTCCTTTCATTATGTGCACAAATGTAGTAGGAAAGATAATATTTATTATGAATGATAATTCTGTTTTATTTAAAGAGAGGATTGTTAGTTTCTCTCACATAGAGGACTCGTTTCTAGCTGGGCTCCATTCTGTTGCAATTTTTAACCTTTTTTTGTTTCTTCTCTTATCAACTTTTCCCCTGTTAAAGCCAGTTAATCTACTAAACCTGTTCTTCTTTGGATGTGTTTAACGTGCCCCCTATTCCTCAACCCTATCATATATGCAGAAGTTGAACCTGGTCCCCTGTGTTGTGGCCGATTTAAACTTATATATGTGCCAAGTATCAGGCTTATCATATGGCTGTCTTCTGGCTGCCTCTCAGAATGAGTAGGAGCAGAATTATAACTTGTTTTTTCTGAATGAGACACAATGTTGGTCTGGCTTTTTTACCCAACCAGAACTTTTAATCAACATGTAGGAGTTGTATAGCTGTATCGTCTCTGCTTGTCAAATTTGGCTGAAATTGGCCAACCGGTCAAAGTTGGGGAGGTGACGTGGTGGAGAGGGTAAAGGAGCAGGAGTAAAATGATGCCTGCCAGTGCAATCACATACATTAATAAATTTAACAAACCGGATAAAAGTCTCTGGTCTGTTCTGGTGGACGTCTGATCTATGGAGCACTGTATCGATGTCAGGAAAGTACAGCAGACAAATCCATGTGGTAACCTAATAGCAGCCTCTGGGAGGTCTGAGAAGGAGTCTGAAGGGAGTGGGACAGTAGTTCCTTGGTGAAATGGCAGTGCAGCTGGGCAATAAAGATTGAGCTGCTGCAAGATAACATGGTTGCTCTTTAAGAATTTAAAGTCCCTCAAGGCCAGCTCTGATAACATGACCATTACAAATTTCATATGTCAGTAGCATTGATTCAATGAAATTCTCTTCTTCACCATAAAGGTGGGGTCAGGATTTTCCAAAGGATGGGTCAAGGGCTTAAGTGGGCTAGATTTCAGAAGAGTTTGTTCAGAATAATCTCTCCTACAAAACTGGAATTTTCCTGTAAGTGCCCCTTTGTTCTGTCATCATTGATGGTGTGGTATCTGTCATTTGAAGTTACCATTTTTCCTCTGAGCTGTCAGAGAAGACAACAGCAGCTTGATCTTGCATCCTGTGAATCACTGTGAATTAGTGAATCAAAAGCTGGCTTTGAGAATCCTTTTCTGCTTTTCAGGGTAGTTGGATAATGGCATCGTTGACACAAAAAGCAGCTATAACTGTGGTCTGTGATCAAAAGTTAAATTGCAGAAAGACTACTAGCCTTTTAGCTGATCACCTTTTTCAAAAAGTTCTCTCAAATTATGAGAGAACCTCGATGCTTTTAATTTTTTGGGGTTTATACTCAGAATCTGTCCATACTTGAGTTTTTGTTTGCTCACTGGAGGTTCTGAGAGTTAAAATATATTTACACCTGGATTTAGAGAACTTTTTATTTATATAATTTATATTAAGTGTAGTCTTGATTAAATGAATAATTTTGAGAAAACCAAAAGTGTTTATGAACTACATTAAATTAGTTGACTGATTTCAGCTGGAAAATTCAGGTTAGAAAAGTCTGAATGCTACGGAACATTTTGAATGTTCCTTTCAGCTGACCAACAGACACATAGGTCTGCTGACCATTACTCCAAATTATGTGAAAAATACTTTTAAAAAAAATGCATACAATGTGGTTAGCATTTACTTGAAGTAGAGATAGCTCTTTTGCATCGCATAGATTTCACTGTAAGGGACAAACAGGAAAACGTAACGCAATACGTAATTGAAGTGGTTAGAATAGATGAGTTTTTCTTCAATCCTTAACTACTTAATGGTACACTAATTTTTTCAGTCAATTTCAAAGGAGGGAGGAGGTGAAAAAAAAATGTACACAGATAGTGGCAGATTTCAGACTTAATTGCGTAGTTGGTCTTGATCTTTTACAGATGATTTAACAGGAGGTGGCAAGAGGGACAGAAATGTCATCAGTTGGGCTATTAGAGGGAAACAATGCGGCTAAGTACTTTCTTGGCAGTGTGTTGCTGTTTTTAGCTGTTCAGCAAATGTAATTTATTTATACATCTGTCAATAAATACAAGGCGGCATCCAATAATGAGTACAGCAGGGATTTAAGCTGGAGTGTATTGCTGTGTTAGACACAAAGGTCGACCTTGGGAAAGGGGCTTGAAATTAACATTTCTTGAAAACTATTTTTCCTTCCACTGAGGCTATCTCTTAATTCCAGCAATTTTCTCTGTTTGGTAAGCAGAGAGAGCATACGTTTGGGTTACATGAAGGAGGAAAGAGGTGATGAAACTTTACAATATTTCAACTGGCAGTGCATTCTGGTGATAAGAATGGGACTCTCTGCAGCGCAGAAGAGATTACCTGAAGCAGAACTGGGAAGAAAATTGTATTTACAAAAGATGGCATGATTTTCCTAATAGGTGTTCAAAACAGGCTGTTCACTCACATATTCTGCTGAGCTTGACTAGAAATAACTTCATTTCAAAAAGGACAAATCTGATTGAAGGTAAAAGCATTCCCCTCTCACAGATACTTGTCTAAAGGATTTGCATTAAATTTTCTTGATGGGAGCACAGTAGTATTTTATTCTCCATCTGCATGAACTGATAATGTGGAAAATAAAAATACAAATCATATCCTTGATTGCTTCATGCCTCAGCCACTTGAATTACTGGATTTATGTCTGCAATTATGGAAGAGATGTTGCAATATGATCATTTGACAATAACTGTCACAATTATATTGCCAAAATATAGATTCAACTTATTCTTGAACTTAAGAGTGTTGAAATTACACTTTAAGGACCAGGCGTATCTTCCCGTGGTTTTATCTTGTTTTTAATGTAGCCAGCGCATTTTTAAAGAACTGTAATATGTCTAAATGTTGTCAGTTATTAGTAGGATACACAGATGTCAAATATGTCATGTGCTGCAAATTTCCACGAGCTGTTATACAGGGTTGTTGTGAAACACCTTGTCATGATAAGTATCAACAAGATGTACGTGTGCCACTTCTGAATCTGTTACATTTTTCTACCTCTGTATAGATCCTGGAATTGGTGAAGGGCATGCATTACCAGCTGGCCTGTCAGAAGTACTTTGAATTGACGCATGATGTGAGTAGCTACTAATTTTTATTAAACGATTATCACTGTCTTTGTCTTGAAGAAGGCCTTGGAAATCATATATGAAGCAGTCTTGCCTTCTTAATTTTCATTTCAACAATTGTTCTTGTATTTTTCTGCATTTATATATTGATGTTATTAGTACCCTGAACATTACAAGATATAGTAAAAGGTTATGCTTTCTTCCTGAAAATGTCAATATTTTTGAATTTTGTCTATTTCAAGCTATTTAACTTTTTAAATATCCTGTTTTTAATCAGATCTGTGGATTTTAACCTGTTATGCGAGTTTGATATTTGGAGATATACCTTAAAAAACAGACAAAAAAATTTAAAAAGTGTAATTAAAACTCTAATCTCCCAGCATGTACATAGTTAATATAGTTAATTTTCACTTGATATTTTTTCACATGTTTAGTCATGTGTGATTAGTTTTTAAATCAAGATGAACATTCTCAGAGCTTTCCCATTTGCTTCAGTCTTAGAAAATGATAAACAGGTCTAATAATCTGGAAGGAAAATGAAAATTATCTACAATTTGAAATTTAGATAACACTTGCCCTGTGTAAGGCTAAGTCAGTAGAAATACTTTCCCAAGATGACTGTAGACCCCAAGGCTGACAGTCACCAAAGGCTAAATCAGCACAGTGCTGAAGATCTGTTGCTTTTTAGGAAAGCTGTCTTTCCATTCTTCTATGGCAAATTCCAGAAGACCGTTATTTTTTTCAGTCTTGTGGTAATATAAATATCTGTCTTTGCTGTTTGCACTAAGAATCATCTTTCTGCTTTGCTGTTAATAAGTCTCTTACTTCAGTGAGAGAATGCAGAACGCACAGAAAGGCACTTTCTGTAGTTTGAATGGGACATGCTCATGAAGGCAATTTTTTTAGAGAATTTAGCTGCCAAACTTGTTTGTTTTTTTCTCCTTGGGGTGGTCAAAAGATGTGTCTCTGAAACTGGTGACACCTAATCAGACACTCAAACCGTTGCTTTCCTGTATATCACTAACATAGCTTTTCAGTTAAGTTCTGAGGAATCATTCAGCACAACATTGATTTGTTTCTTCAAATAGGTGAACAGTCTTACGTACAATTTTCCTAGAAATAATGGACTGGCTCACATGGAGAATTTCAGCTTCAATTGTGTAAAAAAATTTTACTGAGAAAGTTTTTGCTGTATGTGCAGAGCTGTTAGTGTTACCTAGAATTCTTGAAAGTTACGGTGCGTATGTGAGTTAGATCTACTATGAATGCCTTTGTAGTGGAGACTTGTTTAAGATTATAATACTTTTCTAAGGTCACAGAGTCAGTTGCACACTATGTCTACTTAAGGACTCTTGCATTTCCTCCCCATTAGCCTCTCAAGTTTCTACTGCATCTTATACTCGTGCTGGCAGCAGCTTTGCTGTTGGCTTCAGTAGTCTAGTGCTCGGCACTACGACTGTGCTAGTAAATCCAGCTGGACTAGAGTGAGAATGTTTAGATCTATTTTTTGGGGGGGATGGGGGTGTGTCTTTGCACCTCAGTGCTACTGGTTCAAATAGCACAGGTTACCTAAAAGCTGCTTCTCTGCATATTCTGTGTAAACTGGGCTTAGTGGGTCTAATGCTATGCTTCTCCTGACCCTTCACTATCTCACAACCACAGAACAAAAGCATTTGTGTGTCGTTTGTGTGGCCCAGTGCATTGTCTTCAGGCAGGAACTAAGGAGTTAAGGAAATGTACACGTTTGCAATTTGTTAAGTCTTTCCATAAGTGTGGGAAAGTGCTATGTATAGTGCATGAATGGTTTTACCATATTTTTCAAGTCCTGGGATATTAGGGCATACTCCTTTTGGGGAAAGTTGTTTTCTAAATAACACCACCATAATTTGATCAGGAGAAGATGTCCTATATATGTGAAGAAAAGAAGGTCTTCTGACTTGATAGAAGTATGGCTGAATGGCCTGTAGGGGTAGATATTTTCAAACATTATCATATTTTAAGAAGAATCAAGAATAAACTATGTTTATATGGTAACTAGAGTAAGCATTCAATCAAACGCTACCAAAATACTAAAGTCATGGTCAGATTTGGATTTTAAGCCATATGGAAAGCATCATAAGTGTCTGAAGTTCTAATATGTGTGCTTGAGTTCATAATAAGCTATTTCAGGTTGATTGTCCCTCTTAGGTAAGTTTCTGTTTTGTACTAAAGTGAGGACACAAGGCAATGTATGTAAAGTGGAAATGAGACACCCTGATAACGTAAGCAGTGTAACCATAACACAAAGTAAATTGTCAGAGTAACGAGGAATGCCTTTCGCGGTCACAATAGTAGCAAGATTTTATTTTACTGTAGTTGGTAGAATTGGGTGGCAACTCAAAATAGAGAAAAATATTTCAAATCCAAACAGTTTGGAGATCTTGGCTACGTATATGCAGTCAAGTAAAAGAGATTGATGATATCAGCTATGAACTGCTAGAAAGCTAAATAAATGTTCTTGTTGACAGCGTGCCTGTAGAAAGAATTAGTGCTTTAAAATCTGATTGTGTATGAATTCACCATTTTTTAGAGCCTAAGCATTACGAATAAATAAGAAAGCCTAACTGGCTAATGCCTGTGTTACTAAGTTATATTCCGAAGGAACTAATGATGTTAACGTTGTTTACATGAATATTGCCGTATTAGTTATTTGTTACAGTTACAGCTGTTAACAGCTGATTATTTATATAGTAATATTTATCTCTAAACATTTTGTTCTCGAGTACTGATATTTTGCAATCCTTGTGTATTTTTAAGAATTAAATGAAATCTGACACATAGCAGAGTGTCTTGTACAGAAGAATCACTTTTGAGCAGTTTATTTAAAAACATATGCAAACCCAATTTTTCTTAGTCCTTTGTCATCAAATCGTAAGAACACTACAGCTTTTTTTTTTACAGGGATGTGGTTAATTGATATAATTTACTGTAGCACCGTGATTGTTCCACATGTTTTTTCTGTAATATCAGCTGTAGTGTTATCAGCTGTAGTGTTATCAGCTGTCACTTTAAAACTTCTTGGATAAAACCCAAAAATAGTACAGCTACAAAATGATTGCTTCAGGTTTTTCAAAACAAAACTAAACTTTGTGTGAAAGCCAGTATGTGCAAAATATGGTGAATCCAAAAAATGTCTTGTGTTAGTGTCACCTACTAGATGGAATAAACAGTTCAGTCCGAAGTGACAGGCCTTTTCACTTGGGTCAATACATGTTGCAAGCTTAAATTTTTGACTGATTTACAGGTGTGAATGGATAAAGCTGTTAGAGAAATCTAATTTCTCTATCTCTGGTAGTAAGTTTTAGGTAACTTACAGCTAAATTAATGATGAGGCTTTTAAAATTTATGTGCTTTGATCTATATCAGGTAAAAACATTGTAAAACTTACATAAAGTAACATGAACAGTCTAACATTAAAAAAACAGGAAGTTTCTGTATGCTTCACCTCCATTTTTGTGGTTGAATTTCTTGTGTATTTCCAACCAGAGCAGAATATTTTTATTCAGAGAAAAGCTCACTGAACCTTGTTGAAAATTACAGAGAACAGAATTATGTATCGCTGTATCACAAATGGAGATGATGATTATGAACAAAACTTCCCCTTTTTCTCAAAAAAGGTGGTAGTATGAATGGGCAGAATTCTTTTAATTAAAATAGTCATCTAAGCTTCATCCGGCAGAGCTTTATTTTAGTAGCATTCAGGATTGAAAAGGAGAAATGGTACATGAAATCATACTACGATTTTAACTGATGATCTGTAAATGGCTTTTAGCCAAATACTGTCAATCACCTCTGAAAACATGGTTGTAGGCTCCAGTCATACAGTGAGCTGCCTCTACAGCGTATTCTAATTTGTTGGGGAGAGAGGGGTTTAGAAAGAAATTAAGAGTTACAAAATGAATCTTAAATTTGTCTGAAGAAAAATGAGATTTTAAGGTTAAAAAAGCCAAAACTAATTAAGAGCTGCTTCTACGAAAGCCAGCTTTTTACTGTATCGCTCCTTTTTAAGCCTTTTTGGTGTAAAGAAGTAATTTAATTATCACATAATGGAAACTGCAGCATGGATGAAAGCTGGCTGGGTGAAATTCATCCAGATAAGACTGAAAGGAAACTCAGTGGTGGCTTTGGGTTTAGTTTTGGGGTTTTTTTTCTTTGTGCCTTTTATTTTGAATAGCAAATTAGTGTTCTAGGCCTGTCCCTTTGTCGTGGTTTCACCTGGCAGCTGGCAGTGATAAATCTTGTGGGTTGAGGTAAAGGCAATTGAATAAGACAGCAAAGGAATAATAGTAAGAATAATGATAATAATAATTAAAAATATGCAAAACAAGCAATATACAATACAATTTTTCTCACTGCCTAATGACTGATGGCACAGCCTGTCCCAGAGCGGCAGTCTCGGAACCTGCAGAACTCACGGATTCCTGCCCCCCGGCCAACCCCCAT
>Ga0181612_114508_pt1 | contig 15468 bp, 7 predicted proteins | sample HoacroProtozoa21_FD_119630 | JGI IMG/M metagenome (GOLD analysis project Ga0181612, IMG submission 119630) | Hoatzin crop microbial communities from Cojedes, Venezuel. Combined Assembly of Gp0051906, Gp0051904, Gp0051908 | reverse complement strand
CCCCCCCCCCCCCCCCGGTCATTTTTAAAGGAACCTTTTTCCATTTTAGGGCTAGATTCTACAAAGTCTAAAATAATAACAGAGAGGATATAAACCAGTGGACTTCAGATTTTTGTCCTAAATCTGTTTCACTGATTACAGTAGGAAACCATGAGTGGAGGCTGATTGTTTGAGAAGCTCCTCAGTCTGGCTCACTGCCTTATTTCCCTGGTAAAGGCAATAATAATATATTTGCTCTGCTCGTATTTTTATAGCATAACTCTCGACATCTTTCTTGTGGACTAACCCATTCCTTTGTATTCCCAATCTAGATCTTGTTCCTTTCTCTCACAGTCGGACTGGGATTGGGGAGTAATAAGGCAGGGGATGTTTGAAGCTTTTTAATTGTTTTGTTGAATAATGAGTGCCTGTAAGTACAAGAGCTGAAGAATTTGCCCAGATTATGAGGGGTGCATAGTTACCTTCTTTGCAAGAAAGGGTTAAAATCAAACCTTCTTGGAAAGAGGGATTTCCCTTATATGGCTTTTTTTCTGGATTGCACTGGATTATGCAGAGGGATTTAGAGGTTGTGGAATGCAGTATTAAGGCATAGGGCAGCCAGGTTTCCGCATAAAATATTGAAAGTTGAGGAGGATAAAACTGGGCCTAAAGTTTAAATAAGAAACTTGGACAGTTTTATTTTCAGCACATCCTTCCTTGAAATTCTTTCACAGCAGGTTATATGAGTTTATTGACCTATTCATCAGTACGCTTAGGAGTATGTTTCTTTGTCATCTGTCCCTGCTGTGCTGTTGCAGTTTGCAACATTGAGCACTTGATGCTGCACAGCCTCATAAGTGAAAACAGCCATTTTCAAGCATTGTTCTAGGATAATGGCTAAGGGGTTAACCACTCCAGTGTAGCGATGATGCAGACATGGAGAGATGGAAAGGATCTCAAGGGGAACAAGTTTCAAATGGAAAGAACTCAAGCTGTTTAGGGAAAATGCCATGATATTGTGGACTACCACGTTTGGAGGAGGCACTGCCTAGAACAGCAGTGTACTGACGTGTAGTGGGCCACCTCCTCTCCCAGCATGAGTTTGCTCTACACAGTTTCTCCTACTGGAGCTGTTTATGTGTCAAAAGCCTTCCGTAACTCCTGTTGCTTCTGAATGAGGATATGCAGAGCTCTTCAACAGTCACAATACAGCCTTAAGGTGTGCTGGTCACCTGCAGTTCCCTTAAAGACAGAAGGATCAGATCCTCAGCATCGCTCTGGATTTTGTCTCTGCATAAAGAAGAGTTTGAGATATCTGCCCTCTGAAGTCACCAAACATTTTCTCCTTTGGACTTCAATCGGTAGTAAACAGTTCTATTTTGCCACTTTGCCGACGCTGAAAATCCTTTAACCTCATAATACAAGGCCAGGTGTGAGACTTCTATGTGGACGCTACCACAGGCATTGGGAAAATACAATTACTTCTGTTTATTTAACTTCTTTAATTTGTAGTATGACATTTCTCAACTGTACTAAGAGCCAAGATTCATTTGCAGTCTTAAAGCATTTCTTTATATTTTTCTTGGGTGAATGAAGAGATTTTATGGAATGACCTGAGGTTTTACAGATTTTTTATATTAAAATCAAGAAATTATTCAGAAAGGAGGATTTACTGCAAAAATTCCTACTGCAGGGAAAAATTATTGGAGTTTAAATATCTGCTAATTTTTCTTAAGACTTTGGATTGTCTTTTATTTGTCCTGAATTTGTTTTTTTCCTGTAGAGGCTGAAAACTCCCCTAATACTTTATTTGGCACAAGTTAAAAACCCTCTGTGCAATCCCCCCAAACCATTCTCAGAATTCAGAGACTTAAATGGGTCTACGCCATCTGTTCCTTTTCACTTTGGCAGCTCTCACTTGACATCTGGTACTTATAGAACTAAGTGTGAGCTTGTAATTGGAATTCAGGGATCATGACAGAGATCTCATGTTCCTTGTTTTAATAAAACTTCCCCATGCTATGTAATGTTGCAGAGATGCTGTTTGAATCCTGGTGTACCCAGCATGCTTGTACGTTTTTGATGACTCACCTAGAATATGTAGAAAGAAGCAGCTATATAGTGATTTTTGATTTACTTCTTCCAGTTGTGAATAGACTATACTTTAGTGATGACACTGGAGTTATTTTTGTTGGTATTATAGCCTCACTATTTCTATAATCTTTCTCTGGTTAAACCAGCAACTTGACTCCTTCCAGTGGGAGAGTTCTCAGCCAAAGAACAGCAGGATTAATCCATCAGGAGGTAGTGCATTCATTTGTAGTAAATAAAATGGCTGAGAGGCTGTAAAGAGTAAAGCACCAAGTGTCTGGGGACTGTCAGTATTATGAACTATGACATTAAACCCAGCTGCTGATGGAGAAGGGAGTAGAGAGAAAAATAAGACAGACAGGCAGCAACTGATTCAAAGATGAAGTTAATTGGTAGGAGGTGGAGAAAGGAGAAAGTAGATGTAAGAGAGACCAGAGAATCAGTTAAGGAGTTATACTTCATTTCTTCTTTTTTCTCTAGATATGGCTCTCCTTCTCTGCTCAGGATTTCTGTCCTGAACACTTTCTGATGGGGCCTTTTTGTTCATTTGCCCTTGTGTTTCTTTGCTTCATCAGTGGAAATCATTTGGGGAGTATACCCTCACTTCAGTGAAAAAGCGATTTTGCTTTTTGCTTCAGTTAGCAGCTTGAGCTCAGTTCTGCAGGGGATCCTGAAAGTGAACTTAAGCAGCTGAATTTGAATGAAAACCCAGGTTAATGTGCTTCTGCTGCCATTTAAACCCACGCTATTTAAGATGATTAATAACTTCAAAGAATTTCTCCCCACCTCCTCATCCCTCACTCCTCGTGTCCCTGTACCCCTCTTCGGCCCGTGAAACTGAATTAAAATGCTGTCTTAAAGGCAAGGTACATTATGCTTTTTGGAGGACGGTGTTTATTTTCCCCTGATTTGTCATGATGCTGCTTTTATGAAAATGGTGCACTTTCTCTTGGTAACAGCTTTTCATTTAACCTGGACTTGGATTTGTTTATATCTATTACAGTCTGTTTCCCTGTATGTTTCTTATGCAGTTCTAAATTTGAAAGAGCGCCATTATCTTGACATTTTATTTGGGCTAGATTTTGAATAAATGTGATTAGGCTTTGTCACACTTCTTTTAGACAGTCAACACAAAGTTATTTCTTTCCTCTTTGATATAAAAAGCTGGTTTAAAATGGTTCCCTTTTAATTACTCCTGAAGATGTTCATATTTGAATAAGGCAATAAATGTCAAGTCTCAATGAGTCAGGCCTAAAATGTTAGAAAGCAAACTATCTCCTAATGTTCTCACTCCTTGTGAAGTGCCAAGAACTTCCTTGTAGGTGCTGAGCACTTTTTTCCAGCGTCAAAGACAGGGAAAGCTGAAATTGCCTAGCACCTCGCATTGCAATCCCACATCAAACAGCCTGCGTTAACCCCAAATATGCCTGATCTCCACACAAAAGCAACTATGACACTTTTTCAAGAACTAAGTATCTTATTATGACTGGTGTCTTCATTTTTGAAAGGCAGAGTCAAAGCCGGGTTGAATTCCATGTGTTGGTCCCATATTGTTACCTATTTGGAGATAAAAATTAAATTAGCAAAAGCTACCCATGTATGCAGATAGCTGCATAGAGAGAGTTCGGTGAGAAGTACGTGTAAAGAGAACTATAGAGCTAGAAAGGCATCCTTATCTATGTAGACCAATACTAGCTCTATTCAATAATTTCTGCTCCCTGCTATCTCTTCTGCCTTGAGCTGCACTGTGGCATGTTAATTAGAACTCATTTTTACTCGGAAAACAGATGTAGCACACTGTGGTAAGTGGGGAAAAGCAGCAGACCATGGGCCTGATTTTATGCACTCTTCAGTCTCTAATGCTTCAGTATTTCCAGAACATTACAGTATTATTGAGATTCAGGCGGCAGCTTGATCTTTCCACAAAATATTTCATTCTTCTTCCCTCTCTCCTATTTTCTTTTCAGGCACCAAGGGTCTGGAGACAGGTCTTCTTTTGCTCCTGTCACCTGACTCTCATGCTATGCTGTGGATATACAAAGGGAGAAAACTTACAAAGCCATTTTTCTTCTATAAGCATCTGGTGACAAAGGGAATACTAATTCTCTGCTAGCTTGAACAATTCTGCCAGATTCTGATTTTCTATAAAGAAGGGGCTTCAGCCTTATAAACTGCTGGTATAGTCTTTTTTGTGCTTTTTCTTGAGAATTTCCTTTTGGTTTAACGACAGTGAAGGGCTGGGAAGGTGGAGTTAAGCTGGAGTTACTGACAGGGGGTAACAATGTTTCATTTCACTTAATCTGTCCTTCCACATGTCCTTGATATTTATTCACAGCTGAATGGCAACTTCAGAAGGTTGAGCTCTCGCAAGATTGCTGCAATGTGAAGTAGAGAAATCCAGATTAGTACTAATCCAATTTGTTTAGTAGCTACGTAACTATTCATATCAGAGTTTAGAATTCGTTGCTAACTTCCTCTCACTTGTTTCTGCTGTGGCTGCATCTCTTCCATGAATTTAGCATGCTGAGATATCTGGCTGGAGTTCCCTCTACCCTCTGGGCCTGTGCTAGTGACCTCATTAGCTTGTCAGTTACAGACTCTGCACTGATTTCTGATCAGAAGTCCTGTTAATGTCCCTGTACCAACATCTTTAGCTCACTGCTGTGCCAGCTATGAGAATTTTTTACATTCCAACTTCTTAGTATTGCGGGTGGGTGGTAAGAAATTAGTCTGTGGGTTTAATAGCTTGACAATTTACATAATGTTTCCATGCCTATATTGAAAGAATACATTGTTTGCCTTCTCCATGTTTCCTATGCAACTGTGCTTGTCTTTTGTGTTACCATTTTACAGTGCCAACTCAGGTTTAATATGCTGCTCACAATAACTCTTTCAAAACATTGTTTTCCAGGTGACAGCTGTTCGATAGCTTTGTTTCATGTTATAGCTTTTGCACTTGTTCTGGTGTACTGTCCAAGGTGACTCTGGTGTTTTATTGCAAATTGTCTTTCTTTAGTCTCCAAAGCATTTGTACCTTTTCTTCCCTTTTAGTGGACTTGTGATTGTGACTTACAGCCTATCTAATCTGTGTGTTTCATTTTGTTTATCAACATTAGTAAATTAACAGTTTTCACAGAGTTGCGGGTACCTCCCACCAGTTCAATATAAATGCTCAGCATCCGTTTACTGCTTCTGTTGCAGTATAGATACTGACTGTATCTATTATCACTTTCATTTGAATGAGTTTTGTGACAAGGAGAGGCAGGACATAGTAAATGTTGTTCAGTGGTGATGTTTGCCACTTCATATTGCTGTGCTAGCTTTTGAAAGAAGGAAAGGTAACCTGTCTTCAAAGAGTAACAAGTGTGAATTGGAATGGGAACTTTACAGACAGAAACTTCTGAAAAATTTGAATCAGCATTCTTTATACAGCCATTAAAATAAAGTGAGTGGTGTTGGAAATATTAGAGCTCAGTTTGTTAAATTATTTGGCCACTCTGACCAGGCTGATGCAGCCAACTTCCAAGAAATCCTGGGATGATGGGCAAGATACCACTGACAGAGTGGAGATACCGCTCAACACAGCAGAGACAAAACCAGAAAACTTTTGTTAATATTGTCTAGCACTTCCTGAAATACTCCTCATTTTCAGTTGTTTATAATTCTAGCACAGGATAAACCTTCTGGCTGAAACTTTTCAAGTTTTTTCTTGTCTCAGCTTGAATTTTGAATTTTTTTAATCAAAGCATTCTTACCCAGAAAAAAGAATTAATTTTTTAAGGTGGAGAAATTAAAAATAGATAGCGTTGCTGATGTCAAAAGTGCCTGTCATCTGTTTGTTTGATTTGATGTTGATTGATTTAACTACTTCAACACCTTGCTTTGTGTTTGTCTACATTACATTTCATCAGGCCATTTGTTTGTTACCGTAAGGTCTTTCCTTGGCAGTCAGCCCTCACCTTTCATAACCTGGATTAGACATTTCATCAGCAAACTGGCTCACATGAGGCTTCATTGTCTTTTCCAGATTGTTTATGAATATGTGAGAGAGAGAATGGGCCTGGTACAGATCCCTGTGAGATTTCATTAATGACTGCTTTCATTAGAAAAACAGAACATTTATTTCTGTCTTGTTTCCTAATTTCTAAGGAGTTTTTCATAACTTTTTCGTTCTTTATTTTTTCAACCCATATAAGAACTTCTGTCACATTGCTTAGCTTCTTCAGGAATGTACAAAGAGGGGGACCTTATCAAACAGTGTGCAAATTCAAACAATCTGCATGGCCCATTCAAATGCTGATTCAAGTTGTTAAATGACTTTATTCACCTGTGGGGCAGTTTTCACATCAGATCGTGCTCTCTGAATCCTTGATCTGTAAAAAACATAATTCTCTGGACAGGTGAGTGTCTAAAATCTCCCTATGATTCTCTGAATCAGGTCTTTGTCCTAGTCATCTAGCTCAGCCAGAGGCAGGGCTTAACACTGCTACAGCTTTGCTGCTGTCTCAAATGGGAGGTCTAGCAGGAGTTCTGAAACCACTGCTAAATCTTGGTTGTGTGTCTGGCCGCACTCCGTGTGCCAACAAGAACTGAACAAAGACTTTTCTGCTCGAGAATGTTGTTTGAGATCATGCAATCTTGCTGCTGGTCTGGATCTCCTTCCTCTCTGTGTGTACACAGGTATGTTAGTATATATTGCAGTGAACACCACTAGGACTGACTGCATTTAAGGGCTAATTTATTCTCTGACTGGAGTGAGATACAGAGAATACTGAAGTAGTGCTGGGTTAGAGTAGCTCCACACAGCATGATCTGGTGCAGATATATCAGTGTGGGTCCTCAAGGCTGATCCCTCAAGTCCATGTAGCAATGAACCTGAGCTAACAGAGTCTGCTGCTCCAGTGATGCTACAAAAACATGGCTACGATGTTTCTGGTTCTGAAATGATCTTAGTGCTTCCTAGGCTGGGATTCTCTACATACCATTCAATCTTATTGTGCAGACATGCAGTAGGACATCTGGAACAACTCCCAAAAGCGAGTGCTATGATATATTTTCTTCCAGAATGCCATGCATCAAAAAAAAAGTAATTTTCTGTCACAAAGGTAATTTATTCTTCTGTACGTCCTCCTAAGGTAGAAACTATGCCTACATAGAAATTCATACAGCTGTGTGATGCTAAATGTCATCCACGTCACACGGCATATCTTGCATTAATCCCGCATTCATAGGACAGATTTTATTTTTATAGTAACTATTTAGTGCAATATTACATGATTGTTCAGCTGTGTTTTGTCCTAACGTCAGTGTTTTCTCTGACATACTCTGTTTCTCCTAATCGCCATAAAAAGTTAATTCTGAAGACTTTTAATAAACTTACATAAAATACACAGAAGTATATATAGAATGAAGCCACGTGAGGAACTTTGAGTGCAGTAACTCCCCATTTTCTTGCTCATTCTCCATACATTTTAATACCAGTATAATGAAGGTGAAAGAAAAGATGATTTTTCGCTGTCAGAGGCCTTATAAATCAATTCATGGAAGGAATTCTTCAGAGAAAGTTACCAAATACATTTTAGGGTCAGCTGTGGATAGGTCTGTAAAAAGAGGATGGTTGTCAGTAAACGTAAACGTAGAATGACAGACCTCTGAAAATGTCTCTGAAAACAAAACTAGGAGTTCAGATAATTTATGTGATAGATCAAAGGACTTGGTGGAATAACTGAATTACTTCAGTTGGATTTCCAGAACTGACCTTCACAGGAACACATCTTGGTCTCATGTTTCTCTTCAGGACTCAGGTCCTGATTATCTTATCTTCTACATGTCTAGAACGCAACATGGAGAACCAGAGATCTCTGGTCTAGACTGCAATATGGATATTCCTGGTGGACAAGAACTCAGATTCCTGAATTCTTTTTTTACGTGTAATTAGAGACTGTTACCTGAGAGTGAAAAATATATTAAAACATTTCTTGAGATGATGTTATGTTAAGCTCTGTGTGTGGAGATAGCCAATGGGAAACCAATTTGCAGTGTTTTTTCTGAGTAAATGATGCAGCATCTGTTGTTTTCCTAGCCAAACTCTGGTAACATTTTTGTGGAATACTGAATCAGCATAAATTCTGGACAAGCTGAATAAAGTGAATTCCATAGTGACTAAGCAGACAAAGATCCTTTGTTTATAAAGAGGATGTGCTGGGAGGCACTGGTTCTTGTAAAGGATGTTGCTTTGTGCAGAGTTGTGCAACTGCTCACCCAAAAGAGACTGCTGCCCTTAAAAAACATGTACTCTTCTGAACTGGGAAATGATCAAAAAGATTCTTTTATATTAAAAGCTGGCTTGATTTGTTGTTGCACCATGCAGCTAGGCATAGATCTTCATCTTTCCAGAGGAGTGTGTTTCTAATGTTTTTCTCCTTCATATTTTAATATTTGGTATCTTTGAAGTTAATGAAGGCATATTTGTGTTAGAAATACATCAGTTGTCAGTCTTTATTTTTTTTCAAAAAAGGGAAGCATAATGCATTTTTTTACATTTCTTACTGTAAAGCATTTTTCCAACATTTTACCATCCTTTCATAATTCTCCAGTCTTTCAGCATCCTGTTCTAAAATATATGCAACAGAACTGACACTTGGTGTAGTTCACTGATGCTGGACATCAACACATAACCACTTTACTGCTCACTATTCTGTTTGTAAGACTCTGACATTCACATTAGAAATTCCTGTTGAGATGTTTCTGGCCCATTATTTGGAAAAATTCGTTTTAATACCCCTTTTATTCTGAGTATGGTAGCCATTTCTATGACATTTTCTGACATAATTGTTTCCTAAACATGTCATTACTTTTGTTTTGCAAGTGTTTGAATAGTAAGCAAGCTTGATGACATTGTATGCTATTGTTATTTAGTGGTTTACCAAACACTGGGGCATCTACGCTTTTGTTATAAGTAGTTGTATATCTACATTTGAATCTTGGATATTGTGTTGAGTAACATCAAGCCTGAAAACAAATCCTGAAAAAAATGCTGCTAACATACTGAGTTATAAGACAAACGACAAAAAATTCTGCTTTCTGATACCTAACTATTGAACAGATCTCAGTTTGTTTCACCTAGGACAGATTGATCTTCTGTAGTGCTAAGTCTTCGATCAGATGATTGCAAGTTAGTGGAGGTTCAATATCTTTTCGGACTATTGTACCTACCCAGTTATCTTTATCACGCTTGTAGTCTCATACAAAATTAAGCAGTTTGTTTGGTGAGACCTATCTTCTGTAAAATGATTTTGGCTGGCATAAATTATTATTCTGTATTGATTAATTGAATCTCATATCAACTTTATTTTTAACTTGGTTTAACGGCAGGCTAGCAAGCCTATAACTACATGGATGCATGCCATCACTCTTATTGAGTGTCAGCAGAGCACTAGCATCCTTCCAGGCTTCTTGAATGTCCCTGCAATTCTGAAACTAGAAATACTCTCATCCAGCTGTTTCAGGGGTGTAAATTACCAAGGCCTCAATTTTAAAAGTATCTATACTTCATAGGGCTGTTTGACATTTCCGATTACTAGTGAACTTATATCTCTTCAGCACCTTCTTTTGAATACCTTGTTCTGCTTCCTTTTTTAAACACATATGAGAAAACTAAATAAACAATTCTACTTTTCCACATTATTGTGAATATTGAAAATCTGCTTAATGGTGAGGCTATACCATTATTACAATATGTTAAGCTATAACTATGCTCTAAAAAGCTTTCATTCTTATTTGCTTTAGCTTTGCTAGCTATGAGTTTTCCCAGAGATCAACTTCCCTAAACATTGTACTCCTTTTTTATTTGATATATAAAAATATATATTAAGTATTTTTAAAACTCTTACCTTCATGGAATACCTCTTTTAAGCAGCTGTGTATATGTTGTCCCTTCTTTGCTTGATTATTTTCACTCAAATTAATGGTCTTCAGATTTAGAAAATTAGCTCTATTGAAAAATCTAGTTTGCATTGGAACTGGGATCTGTCTTCTGTTACAAAATTTAAATCATATTGTAATTATTGATTCTCAGATATTCACAAAGTTGCAGTCCAGCAATTAATTCATCTTTGTGTATTGTGTGATTCTGATAACAATTACATCATGCCATTTGCATTAGAAAATTATCATCTGTATTATTTAGCTAAAACAGTTTCGGATTTTGGATTCAGTTACGGAACGTGGTTAAATTAGTCATGCAGAAATGTTTTTGATAGAAAAAAACAAAGGCTGGAGACCTGAGCCAGGCTGAGATGAAAATCTGAGTTCTGTGCCATAAATCCTTTTTGGATTTTGAGGTAACAAACTCAGTGTAATTTTTGCTTGTGCCTAGAAGTGTCTGAACTCAATAAATTGATATGTTATTGTGTTTTGAAAATATGATTTATATGTGTTTGATTGTCTTCAATTAAAATTATATGAAAGCAACTGTGTATAACTGCTCCTGAAAGGTGCAAGACTTACAAAGGGGAAACGAAATATAAATATCATAGGGGGGATGATATTAAAGGTACATTAAAAGTATTTGTTAATTTTTGCATGTTCCCTTAGAACAATAGAATTGGATGTTCATGATTGCCATAACAACCAGATGCATGTTTGAAGTTTTTTAATTCACTTAGACATCTGAGGTCTGTTATGTTCATTGTTTGTGACCTCTGCATATGGCCTCATCCCAGGTCTCACCAATCATTCATCTGCTGTTGTCTGTCTGTAAAGCCAAGAAAGGTGAGGATAACCAGAGACTACTGCCAAGTCACTGAGATGTTGTTGATGCTGGGTATGAATGACAGCTTTTTAAGGTATTGTCTGTATAGGTGGATTTATTGAAGCATGCAGTGTGTCCAAAGAATGGGAATTTTTGACAGCATACCAATACTTTCATGTCCCCAACCACTGTAGTGTGCTTAATGTCTCAATTATGTACAAACTGAACAGTGAAATAAGCCATATTGTTCTCTTGGTCTTTTATGTAATTGAAACAAAAAATGTAATGGCAGAGTCTAAAAAAAATGTGTAGGCAGAGTGAGTTGCCATTCATAATAAGCTTTATTGGATTGGATGGGATGTTCTAAAAGAAATCTTTGTAATAACAAATCCGTTGAATTTACTAAATTTAATAAATCTTACAAACAATTCTAGATTCCATTGGCATGAAAAATGTTGTCTATATCAAATACCTTCAAAATAACCCATTCAAGTCTTCTTCTTCAGTGCCTGTTTTTTTCTATGGAATATTTTTTTATTTTTAACTGGGGTCCTCTGCTTAATACAAAGTGGATATTAGATTGAATTGAAACACTTGTGTGGTGAAGGAAAGGCTCAAGACTCTATCACATGACTATTAATACTTAAGAATTTTTAAGCAACAACGTTGATTGCTCTTTGTCTTCTGAACTATTGTCCAAAGCAGTCATCAGATGTAAGGATAATGAGTGCTGGTGACTTTGTCTTGATCTCCTTCACAGATCTGCTTTAACTAGAAAGACCAAAGCCAACAACAGAAAAAGAACTCTGACAAGATTAAAGAAAAGGCCACTCTTTCCTTGATACAGAGGCAATTCAGCTGAAACCTGGCCAAGATAAGAATATGTCTAGAATTACTTAAGTAGACTTTGTTTGTAGTAGCAGCTTTAGATAAGAGAACCATACACACACGCTTGTCTTTAAATCCTTTTTTTCTCTTATACTTGTTTTTAAAATAATCTTAAAAATATAATAACTTCTTATAGAAGAAGAAAATTTTTCTTGCCTATCACTGTTTATGTTATGGATAGGAAAAAAGTTAGTGGCAGTATGTGCTGAATCCTAGAGACTGATTTAAGAGAACCCAAGAATGGTAAAAGTGCAAGGCCTAAGTCCTGAGTGAGTGAACTCAGGGAGACCAGTCAAAATTGCAATAGCCTGATAAAAAATATATGCACTATACTATACGCTACACTCCAAATTGCGATGGAATCTGGATTACCCCACAAAGCCTAAAATGGATGTAATATTTCCTCCTTCTCCAAGGACTTGTCTCCCCTTAGAATCTTCTATGTTGAATCCATATTTTCTTTCCCCAAAATGTCACCCATCTGGTAGGTTTGGCAAACCTGCCTGAATTCAGTATTTCTAGATTGCACAAGAAAAAACTGAAATAAACATAAGTCCTTTCTGATATGCATGGGAAATTTGGTATGGCCTGCCTGGATTTCCTTATGAGTCAGAAAATCTCTACTAAATAAGAACCATGAAATATTTTTCTACCATTAATGCGACAGAATCATAAAGTTAGAGAAAATTGTAGCAGCAGACTATGTACATGTAGCTAATAAATAGAGCAGCCCTTCTTTCAATAACTTTGTCAGGAATCTACCCACTCCTTTCTCGTCACGCAGCAGGGGTACCCCACAGACAGCAGTCCCTCAACTTCACATACTTCCACGTAGAGCAAACCCCTCTCCTTGTTTGGACCAATGGGTAGGAGTAGACCAGGTCCCTCAGTGCCTGCCTGTCGCCAGGTTTGAAGGAAGTTTTTCTCAGTCCCTCTCATGAAAAGGAGAAGGGGCAAATATTTGTCATTACAGACCTGGGAAAATAGGGTTGATACTCAATTTCCATGTAAAGATATCATTCTAGGGCAAAAACCCATTTCAGAGTGTGTAGCATGGTAGTAAAAGCGGACAGACTGCGTAGAGGTCCCTCAGCTCTCATTTTGCCCTAGTCTTTGGCAGAAGGGGACCACAATGGGCTCTTTAGATCCATTGTTCCTCCTTGCATGAAGCTGCAGCCCATTCTTTAACCCCAGCGTAGGGGTGGGGACAGACACAAGCCTTCGTGGTGAAGGGAAAATCCACCAAAGACCAGGAAGTAGTCTGTTGCTGTAATCACCTTGTCTACTGCAACCACAGGATCAGGGCTTGCAGTGAAGCCTTGCTGTGATGCCTATTTTTTAATACCTTTCACTATCCCCTTATGGCATCATAAAATGTCGGGACAGAAAACCATATTCTACTGCACTGAAAGGTTTTTTTTTGACACAAACCTTGGTCTTAACCTCTTTAGCCAAATCAAGGATGTTTGAGATGACAGCTGCTTCCAGCTATCAACAATTAACACTCAAGTATACCTAGGGGAAGTCTGGGGTTATTCATACTGCCAATCCCTGGCATGAAAGATGGCAGACTATTGTTCTTAATGTAAAAGGAGATGTCAAAGCTTCTGCAGGGAATTTTTCAGAGCACTTCAATCAGCCTCCTGTTTTAAAATGCACTTCAGAGGAATTCACCTCTTTTATACAGGGAGCTGAAGCAAGTATATACAAGGAAATACTGAAACTTACTGCATCCATTGTTGGGTAATTATCAAATGGTTTTCACTTGTAGTACTGACTTCAAAGAGCCTTTCTCATTATACAGCTAGTATCACAGACATAGGGCTTTGTAATCACACAAACATTTTTCTACCAGGTAAATTAGTACTTGATGTTATTAAGTTGGGCTTTTGAAATCCTTTTAGCTTTTTAATCCCTTTTTTTTTTGAGTTGGGCTTTTGAATTCCTTTTATTTGACTCAAATTAGCTGAAAAGGAATACTTTAATTTGAACATTTTGGTGCAATTATATTAAAGCTGTATTCTGAGAGGCATTACCTTAAAAGGGGTTGTAAACATTTACAGTAAGTAGCTTAGAATTAGCATAGCTGAAGTGGGAGTAATTTTTCATTTTTATCACTCTCTGCCATGCCTCACTTACCTACTAAGTGCAGTCTGTTCTGTGCAGCCTTGATGGATGAAGTAACATACTTGTAAATAACAGATATATTTATATTCCTTGATGATCAGGAAAGAAACACATCATTGCCACAGCCATGTATCCACAACAGCTTTAAGACTCTTCTAGTACTCTCAGATCAGTTTTTAAGTTTGTGCCCAGGAAGTTTTCAATTTTCATATGTTTACAACATGATGGAAAATAACAGGGTTATAAAAGCACATAAAATTTAAGTCTACTATTGAATTTTCTTCTTTTTTACTGGTCTCTATTAAAAATATTTTCTTGTTTTACACAGCAATGTGGGAAAGCTTATTTAGGACAGAATTTAAATGCATCTCTTAACTTTGCATTTCAGGCTCATCAATATGTATTTACATGTCAGTAACCTCTGTCAGTTGTCTTAGCCCAGCGAGAGAGAAATCTAAAGGTTATTCAGTCAGAAAAAGCTAGATCCATTTGTGAAGGCCAGGATCTTCAAGGCTGTGTGGGTAATTATAGTTTACTAAAATGTAGATGTAGCAGTCTAAAATATGAGGGCTACCTTTCAGGCATGCTAAACAACCTTATATTTTCATTGACTGCTAAATAATGCAAAACTGTTGACTGAAACATTTGAACTGGTAAGCAATTAAGAAGGAACTGCAAAATTGTCCTGGTTTCAGCTGGGGTAGAGTTAATTTTCCTCCCAGTGGCTCCTGTGTTTTGGATTTAGTATGAGAAGAATATCGATAATACACTGATATTTTTAGTTTTTGCTAAGAAATCAAGGACTTCTTTCAGTTTCTCGTGTTTGGTTAATGAGCAGGTGTGCAGGAGCTGGGAGGGAGCACAGCCCATCAGCTAACCCAAGCTGGCCAATGGAAATATTCCATACCATAGATGTCATGCTCAGTATATAAATGGGGGTTGGCTGGGAGGGGGCAACCCTTTTTCCGTGAGTCTGAACTTTTCCAGGAGTTCGGTCTTTTTGCGTGAGTTCGGTGAGTTCTGCAAAATTCGTGAGTTCAATGAGATCCATAAAATCTGCGAGTTCCATAACCACCGCTCGGGGCCTGGTTGCGCAATCAGTCATTGGGCAGTGAGAAAAATGTAATTGTGTATTGCCTGTTTTGCATGTTCTTTATTACTGTTGTTATTATTATTATTCCTTTCTGTGTTGTCTCATTGAATTGTCGTTCTCTCAACCCAGCAAAGGTTTGGAGAACCAAAAACAATCCTTTGTTTTATATTTTGTCCATTATCCTCTCTATCCCACTGGAGCAGGGGGAGGAGCGAGCGAGCAGCTGCATGGTCCTAGTTGCTGGCTGCCAGGTTAAACCACAACAAAACTGTTATACAAAATTCCAACTTTTTCTAAGTTGTATAATGAAGAGGTGGAAAACCACAAGAGAGAAGTTAATCTTGAAACATGCATATGTGGAATTTCATGTTTAACGCATTTCTAATTGAAGGAATTACTTCAGTCTTCAGTGCTAAGACTGGCCCTCAGGAATCCCAGGCCCCGGAGGTAAGAGAAGAAGCCTACAAAGAGGACGACTTTCCCTTGGTTGAGGAGGACTGTGTGAGGGATCGCTTAAGCAATCTGGACGTCCACAAAT
>Ga0181612_107994_pt1 | contig 15468 bp, 6 predicted proteins | sample HoacroProtozoa21_FD_119630 | JGI IMG/M metagenome (GOLD analysis project Ga0181612, IMG submission 119630) | Hoatzin crop microbial communities from Cojedes, Venezuel. Combined Assembly of Gp0051906, Gp0051904, Gp0051908 | reverse complement strand
GGGTCCTCCTTCTTGCCCTTTTTGAAGATTGGAGTGACATTGGCTTTCCTCCAGTCCTTGGGCACCTCTCCTGTCCTCCAGGACCTTTCAAAGGTGATGGAGAGTGGCTCAGCAACAACATCCACCAGCTCTTTCAGCTCTCGTGGGTGCATTCCATCGGGGCCCATGGATTTGTGGGTGTCCAGATCGCTTAAGTGATCCCTCACACAGTCCTCCTCGACAAAGGGAAAGTCATCCTCTTTGTAGGCTTCTTCTCTTACCTCCGGGGCCTGGGATTCCTGAGGGCCAGTCTTAGCACTGAAGACTGAAGCAAAGAAGGCATTCAGTAGCTCTGCCTTCTCCGCATCCTCCGTCACCAGGACAGCCGCCACATTCAGCAGCGGCCCCACGTTGTCCCTAGCCTTCCTTTTGCTGCTGATGTAGTTGAGAGTTTTGCTGCAGGTGAAGCAGTCCGGTGCTGACATAAGTTTTGAATGGAAAATGGGTCATATATTTCCTTGCAGAGTTGTCTGAATTTGTTGCATTACTCCTCCATGAGTTTATTACTCAATTGTGTTTCTACGTGGGAAAGAATCTTCATTATTTTTTATCTTACTGTTCCTAACAGGCAATTTTACTGCTAGACTTCCATCTGTTTTCTCTTTTATACCATTCTCAAATTATATTTATTCATAAAATGTACCTATATTTTTATATTTTCTCACTCTTTTTGAGATGTTAATATGCTTTCTGACTGTTAAATTTAAAACTGTCCATATTAGTAGAAGCTGGAGTCTCCTCTGAGTCTGCTGTCAACACCCTACTGTAATTTTTTATGTCCAGAGTTATTGTCCTTGTTCTATAGAGCTAGGAAAGAAAAGAGCATCAGGTCAGTTATTACTCACTGTATCATTACAAATACATTGAACTTAAAAATACATCACATATGAGGAAGGAAAAGGTTTTCCCTGGTAGAGAAAGAATAACAGATTTGGGCAGTACTTTCAGGAATACAGCCACACTAGACTTCTAACATCCTTTGTGCCTTCAATTGCCTTTGAAATCTCAGGATAGAGAAGATGATTTCATTCAAGATGGTGCAGGATTGGAGTTTATATCAACACTAGCTAGTGGAGACAGAGTGCCATGAACTTGTATCTCAAATGTGAAAGAGCAGAAATCAAATTATTTCTTGATTTATTTTGATGTTATAGACTCAACATTTGGATTTTTACATAACGTTCCGTTGCCATTTAAGCTGTAGCACCAAAGATATTGGTTCTAATAGAATCTGCCTTGAAATAATTTCTTATATGAGAAAAGCAGCTTGGAAATTTGTGGCTTCTCTTAAAGCACCTGGAAAACACAGCAAGGGATAACTTAATGCAATAAACCAGGACCATGCCTGTCATTTCTATAGGCAAAGCAGGGACAAATAATTCTGCACCATGTTTTAGGAATTGCTGATCTACTGACTCTAGGACTAGCTTACAGCTACTGAATAGTCAGTGTTAGTGACTGGCTGAGATTCTAATAACCATTACTTAATTAGAAGATATTTCTGAATGTATTTCTATCAATAATAATACTAAAGGAAACTCACTGGTATCATTATCCCCTTCCACTGATCTCTACATCTTTCCTTCAGGGTACTTTCTGAAGCATAAAACTGCCATGCACTATACAGCCACTTCATCCTCTCCCCTTTTTTAGCTTTGAGAATAGCAGTAAAAAAATTATAGTCTTTGTAAAGTCATTATAATTTTTTCAAAACTTTGAATCATACAATGGCAGACATAGTTTTCCATTGAGTTGCTTGTAACTGTTGATACTGCACTGTTCTGTGGCGAGCTGAATGCATGCATTTTATAAATCTCCAAACAAAAATTGGTGTTGACTGTGCCCGTTTCACAAGCGAAGGCTTGAAGTACTGTATTTTCAAAAATTCTTAATGCTAGCCTGTAATTGATAACTGCCTGTTTATTTATTAAGCAGTACCTAAGCCTGTTGATGGAGAATGATTCTCCTGTCTACCAGAAGAAGGCATAACAATATTTCCAGCTCTTACTCTTTGTGTGTTCCTTGCCTAGGAAAACTTTTTTTTGTACTACAACTTTGGAAAACTAATTAGACTAAGGGAAATTTTAAAGTTGAAAATGCAACTTGCCTCTGTTTAAGTGTTATTATCTGATGCACTGTCAGTTCATGTTTTTGGCATTGTTCCAAGGAAACATAAAGTCAAGCAAGGGAGCAGTAGCTGCATTTGCTGCTGCAGAAATAGAGTGCCTGAAACCTGGTCAGGTAGAGGCCACATTCAATGTAAGGCAGAGCTGTACAAATAGCCAGTCAGACAGATTCAGTGGCTGAATGGAAAAAAGAGAAACCTCCTTTTTCCATCTCCTTTCCATCTCCTAAATCCAGTTTCATGCTAATCCAGCTATTGCTTCATGCTTAGTTTGGAATGACAAAGAAACAAATATCATTATGCTGATTCAGGTAAATATTTTATACCAGAAGGTGGTTACATGCTACAGGAAGATATTGCTTGTCCCAGAAGTTTCCCTCCATAAGTATTTCCCAACAAGTGGAAAGACAATGGGCAAAGATAATTGATAGTTCATGATATGCATCAAGGGCTGTGAGGATTTACATGATGTTTTAGTGCTCTAGAATCCATTGTTTCTGCTGACCATGACCAGAGTTAGTAACTTGAATCTCAATATAGATACTTCAATAAATTAATATTTATTCATATTGATAGTTTTGGATGCATCCAATTCTTGCTTTTGATCAGGATTGCTTAAGACTTCTGGTGTCAGAGTTCATGGTGTGATCCTGTGAGATAAGGATCCAGTCTTTGCACTAAGTTAAAATGCATACAATTATCTCAGCAATCTTTGACATCAGTACCTTGAAATGCATCAGCAAAAAAATATGTGCAATAATACATTGAACCTGTAGTATTTGTTGGAAAAATATACAGCTTCTGTTTGTACAGCCAGGGTATTTTTCACTTCGCTGAATTTGCTCTTTTAGATTTTGGCTTCCAAAGATAGCTTGGCAGCAGATGCAGAATGGCTCCATAAGCAGGCATAGATATCAATAAAAATGCTGGCTAAGAGTCTGCAAGGAATAAATTACTTGTACATACTTGGGTACTGAAGTATGGACCAAATGTAACTTGAGATCTTTGAGGGAGAGGTCCACTACTAAAATCACGGTCAAACACCACTGTGCTTGGATCCAAAAGTTTAATACAACCAATGTCTCTTTTCAAAAGAATTTTTGGGGAGGGGGGAAAGGAGCAACAACATGGTGGACTTGGAGAATAGCTTTGTGTGGTTTTTCGTATTTTTGAAAAGCAGATGCTTTATAAAGGTTACAACTATGCCTCTCTCTACATCCACAAGATTTGCACCTCCAGTTTTAGTCTCATGGAATGATTGAGTACTTAGTATAAAACTGTATTTCTGCATGTTTCCCTTGATTGCACTGTAGTCATGATCTGTTATGATGTATGGTCCTGAGCTGGTACATGGATCTTGGGCACCAAAATATGGGCATATATTTTGGGGCTTAAATTATTCTTCTAGTCTAAGAATATTTGATGACATATGGAACTATATTTTCCTGGTATGCTTACAAAAGTTATAGAACTAAAAAATAAAGCAACAAGAAATCCATGGGAGATACAAAGAAATGAAGGAGGGAAGAAAGATGGATTAGGTCTACTTAAGCAGAGGAAATTCTACTGAATCATTCTTTTCTATGGTAGTTCTATCTTTTCTGATTCCACCTGGGTTTATATTCCATTGAAATAATAACATGCTGAAGTACTGAGATACGTTTTGAATTTTGTGACGATTCACATATCTTGTCATTTATGATTGACCAGTCTTGTGCTGGAAAACAGAAGAGTAAGAAGGAGGAAATGCAGTGGAAGTTGTATGTTTTTCTCTATATTTTGGCTTGAAACTAGGACAGTTGTCAGAAATGTGGCATTTGTATTGGCTTAGTTTTGGAAGTAATTAGAAAAAGGTTATTATTACTAACAGGCGTATCTTTGCTTTGTATTACCAGAGGATGAAAAAGAAGCTTAACTGTTGGGTGTTTAGAGAAAATTGGAATAAATCTTAGGCAGTTCATGGTTGCTGATCTTTTATATTTGTTAGTTGTGGCCAGAAACCATGCCAGCTGAGAGTAAATCAGTCAGAGCTGAGGAAACAGAAGAGTGACCCATTAAGATATTGAGGGGAAAACCAATGAAATATAATAAAATAACATTATATTCTGCAACACTGAAGCATAAAGCCTCTCTGACGGCACAGGAGGAAAAGTTTGCTGTAATTGCATGTAACAGGTTATGTTTAAGGAAGGAAAGGTAATCTAGTACATCCTGTACACCTGTACTTGAACTGTCAGATATTTGGCCAAGTTGCTACTAGCAAATTTTGAAGTTGCGGGGAAGTTCAACAGCTGAGATATGTACATGCTTTTTAAAGATACATATCAACACTTCTGGGTGCCTTTGAAACTTCTGACCTGAAATTATTCCTTACATGGTTGTGATCTGAGGGTAATATAATTCTTTGTTAGTTAAATGAGAGACTTGGAGGTCACGTTCTAAAGGTTGTGAGTTGATCAAATTCTTTTGTGCTGGAGACCGTAGGAGTACTGTGGACACAGACAAATCTTGACATTGTACTGTTTGAGTTTCTTAAACAAAAATTAGTTATTTCCTTTGGGTGTGTGATGTGGAAGGAACAAGCCCTAAATGTAATGCAGCCAACATTTTGGATAGAAATATTGAATGACTTTTTTTTTCATTTTTGCTCATTTTAGAAATAGAAATATGCTGATAGTGTCAAAACAGTCAGCTGTTGACAAGCTGTGAAACAAAGTGAATGTGTTGCTTCCTGCCTGCCTATTTATTTATACTTTACTTTTTTATGTACCGTGTTAGGACAGAAGGTGTCTGAATTTTTTTTCTTCCCGCTCACACCAGCAGAGGCTTCTTGATCTGATTTTTATGCAGCTTTTGATGGAACGTTTTGCAAGTGCTAAGCACAGCATTTCTGCTGCTCTAAAAAATTATATGGAAATGTTAACAGAAGAAAGTACTGACATGTCTCCATGGAGAAATCTAAGCTGATGGTGGACAAAAATAATTACTTCCTTGGTCTAAGCAAAGAGGGGAAACCCGTCATGTACCCACCTTGCAAATATGCACAAAAATTACTAGACCGTGTACAAAAAAGACATATTGCCACTTTGTCATTCCGACTGAAGACAAAAAAGAAAACATTAATATTTTACTTGTTTCAGTCTCTCTTCTTGGATGAATTGATGAATGCATCAATATATACACTTATATTACACATATTACACTTAATTTGTGCTACAGGTTTCTGTCACTAAAGGAAGAATTAGGGATTAATGTTTTTATTTTAGTCACTGGAGCCTCCAGAGGGCGATATACGCTTTAATTTTCACTCTATCACGACTATAATGGCTGTGCAAGCACTGTTCTGCAAGTTTTGTGCATATGGCTACTGTTAAAAAAAAAATAAAATCTAGGTTCGACTGTAATTGTCCCAAACAATGTTGCTTATAGTTTTGGTATCTTGTACTTTGGAAATAAAAGAGAATGCTTAAAAGACAGTCATCTGCTTGACCTAGTGGGAATGAAGATGAGTGAATGAATCTTGCATAAACGTGTGCTGCAGGTATTATTATACAAAAGCTCATGAAAAACAGTGCAACCTTTTAAACTGGTAAGACCCTCTCTCTCTCTTTCTTTCTCTTGTCTATGCATCAGTGCCCTTCCCCGCTCTCTAATCTGAGCACTTCTCCAGCCTAGCTATAAACTGGGGTCAAGTGATTAAGGTCACAAAATAAAATTCTACAATTTTATTCTCTGTTTTTCTGAGCTGGCTGTTTTTCAGGATTATTCTTTGCACTCTGCAGAAATTTTAAAGTCCTGTCAGGCAGTTATGACTAATACTATTTCATATAACATTCACAATTACATTTTCAGTTCCTTTTTTGGATATGACAAAGCAAGGTCAATATGCAGGATCCAGCTGAAAAGAGGATGCAGCAGGATGGTACTCCTTGCTCTCTGTGAGGGCCAAGCCCATGCTGGATCTGCCAACAGGTTACAGTTGCTTCTGTCAACAAGCTGAGAATTGCCTAGAATATCTGATTCTTCCAGCTTATTCCAGACACTTCTATATGTCAGAAACAGAGCTGGTATATGACATGATTATTAAAATACTTTCATAAATAGCAAAAAAGGAGGAATTTTTTTTCCTCTCAGGAAAACTGTTGTCAGTCAAAATTTGTCACATTCATCATTTTCTTTTTCAGCCTGCTCTAATCAGAATCTTCTTGCACCCAGCAGATGCTGAGTGCTTATAACTCCTGCTAATCTCAGCAGGGGTTGAGGGTTTTTAGTATTTGGCACAGGATAAAGCAGTAATAGAACTCAGGCACTAATAGCATATGTTTTCAGGGGACCAAAGCAACTGCATCTCCCATTGACTTTGCTTGGAGATTGGAGTGCTCTGAGTCTCTGAAAAATATGACTGTCTTACTGATGTTTCCTAGTAACAGCTGGAGATGGGGAACTAAAGCATCAAGAATGTGAAGAAACGGCTTTTAAAAAAATATTTTGCTCAGAGAGCTACATCAAAATGGCTTCATTAAGGTGGAAAATTATTAAAACATAGCAAGTGCTAGAATTAAAGGTAGATTTAAGAAGCTTAATCTAACTCTACAACATGTATGTTATCATACAGTATATCATTGGAGCCTCTGTCTAGTAAATGCACAGAATGCTTCTGTATTGAACAGTTAATTCTTTATGTTACTTCATCAATGTTTGCCCTATTTACTGCACCTTGTTCAAAATTTTAATTTCTGTGGGGTCTTTCCTTTCATGCTTATTACTGTAGTAGCCAAGTAGCATTAAGTGTAAGGTCAGCCATGTTGTGGTAATATGCATACATTTTCTAATATATGGTCACCTGCATTGGTTATCAAAGTCACTGGTTCTATCACACTGGAGTGTAGCTTTGGAGCTGATGCAGCAGCTGATGACAGCAGACAATTGTCCATCTGCCAGTGTGTTTTCTATATTTGCTAATGATAAAATCGTAATGAAATTCAGAAATATTCACTTCAGTTCCTGCATCTGATATAATGTGCTATTACAAACACACACTTCTGTTCTGTGTTTGCTCCTGTTCCAATCATCTTCCTTCCCAACCCAGTTTCCTTCTCCCAGTCCTTCTGCTTTCATCTTCCCTCTTCCAGTTTTTGTTCTTCAGGCTATATCTTCACTGCAGCCATATCCATCTTATCTGCTGTACAACGCCCAGTCTTCTCTTCTTCTACAGGTTCTTCTTCTTCCCAGCTTCATTCCTGTATCCCTGTTAAGCCAATACAGTCTCTTGCTCTTTTTCCTTAATCTGCTTGCACATGCAAAGAAACTTCTTACTGCTGCAACTTTATTCTTTTTTTCTTTCATTTCCAGTGGAGACTTGAAACTTTCCCTATCAGAATCCATTTAGCCTCTACCCATCTTGCACTGTTCCACTCTATTTGCCCACCCAGTCACAGTCTCGGCAACCTCTTTCCCAAACAAGTGCTAGATACTTAGCTTCAACCCAGCCTCCCAGCAACTGCCACTTATGGGTGTCCAGCCCAACCTCTCCCCCAGAAACCAGTTTCAGCTCTTGCCTTCAGACCTCCCAGTTCTGGAAGATCAAACACCTGTGTAGTCACAAGCCTTTCTTCCCTTACATTCTCCCTTCCCTCCAGTCTCAGGTTAGACCAGCTTGTTTTGGGACCGCTGGATCCTTTTGCTCTTTGTGCTAGTCTGTCATCCAGCTAACCACCACAACAGGTCTGCCCCTCTTTCTGTTTCAGTACTGCCAGATCCCTTTACAAAAACAACCATTCTGTATTAGAAAAGGGAAGGGAAGCTCCCATGTGTGGTCCTGGAAGGCCAGTTAAACTGGGTTTTGTGAAACAAGCATAAGATGGAAGCCTCATCTGGATTTGCATCAGAGCATGTTCAGTTGTCCAGTTCGGTTGTGAACATAATCTTAGTGGCAGTAAGAAAGCAAAAGAAAACACAGTTAGTAAGAATGAAATTGAAGACTTTTGCTACAGAATATGATGAAAAGGTGTGAATAGCTGTTTTAAGTAGTGTATTTACTTGCCTAAATATGTCTTCCTTTTACCAAAGATGTCTGAAAGCACAATTCCTTCCACCATGGCCAACACACTGCCAAATTCCACATCAATCCTCCAAAACACTAGAGTCATTGAGAAACAAGCCAACACAATTTTTTACGTTAGTACTTATTTACAATATTAAAATCAAATATTTTTTGTTGAAGTTGTTGAAAAAGGTAAAAATTGAGCTGCCACTCAAAACTTCATTTCAATTCATTTCAATTTGGCAAGGAAAAATTGTTATGAACCACTAAGAATAGAATTTTATTATGGAGACTGGGCTAAACTTGCTTCCAGATTGTAGTAACTTACTACTTTCTCCAAACTCTGCTTCTCATTTGCTGCTTCTAGAAGCCAGGACACTCTCCTCATTTTGCTGTACTGCTAGTTGAAAATATAGACCATTGCTGGAAGATTGCAGGGACACAACTCCAAAAATCAGATAAATGAAACACCAAACTGTGTATTTTTTCTCCATTAAATTTTTTTTCCTGAAAATGTGGGAATTTAACCACCCTGCTCAAACTTTCAACTCTAATTGCTTAATTTCTATTAAAAGTCATTGTTATAATTTCTTAGCACCAAGCCAGCTTTCATCCGTGCACCTTCCTGAAGGTCAAAACTTACAATAACTGTCAAGCCTCTCTAACCGAGTACTCATTTTCTGCCTTGAGGTAGTTCCTTCTGCAATCAATGCCACAAAATGTACAATTATAAATGTTTGACGTTGGCTGGTTTTGTCCTTCATGTTACCTAAGATACTGGATATATCACATAGTCCATTTTTATATATATGAAGGTTACTGTTTTGCAGCATATTAAATTGAATTGTAACGCATGCAGAAATCGCAGACGCTGCTGTTTGTGGTAAGAGCCAACCAATTAAAGTATACTGCATAAAACAGATTTTGAATTTTTTTTTATGGCGTTCTAAGAGCAATATTTTTTAATCTGGTCTGGAGTAAACACCTGCTTCTTAAAACACTGTGAGTGCCACTGGAACTTTTGTATCACAGCGAAAAGTCAGATCAGGAACATTGAAACACGATTTTAAGAGGACCAGTAAAATTGCTTTAGCAGATAAATATTCTACAGTTGAAGAGAAAAAAATCACAAATCATGACTTAATTTTCTCTTTCTGCCTTCTGTGGTGCTTTTTTTATCCATTTGCTTTTCTGTGTTGCAGCAGTAGTTGTAGTAGCAACTGCAGCTATATTACAATCGCCGTGTTGCTGTCTACCAACTTAATAGACGTTGTTTTCACTTCGATTCAAGACAAGCAGAGTGAATTTTCATCTTTTCAGAAAGAAAGAAAAAAAAGGTAAAGTGTAGGGGAGAAGGCAAGAGAGAAGGGAAAAGAGACATAAACTGATTAAGGGACAGATCTGGGAAAAAATTTAGGAACTGAAATAACCCATCTGGAAGCAAAACAAAGTCGCTGTTCTGAAACCCAGCCTAGCTGTCTAATTCTACATAATGCAGTGATCCTTTATGTCACATGGGGAGGATAGAAGTTTGTTACTCTTATTGGGAGCTCAGGAATATGGGGGCAGGCTGATGGAATCAGGTGTGACTGGAGAAACAATGAATGAACCTACCTGGAAGAAATAAACTTCCAGGAGTCCAGGTAATGGCAGTGGTTCAGGGAATCCCAGACTTGTTGCTTCCTACTACCTTTTGAAACTGGGCTTCGGGAAAGCGGGCTTAGTGTAGATTGCAGTAACCACCTTTGCTACTGGTATGCCTTTGTACTTCCTGTGCTTAGCATTCATTTTGCTTCCTTCATGTTACAGTTATGATACCTGAAGTCCCAGTTACTTAAAGCATGTGATACTACTCTGCATCTGAATGTCTGCTAAGTATTCTTAACTGAACAAAGTTTCTTCACTCATTCACAAAGAATAAGATCCAGAGAATAGTAAGAAAGCTGTTTTTTTTTCATACAATTGCAGGAAACTTGTTAGATCTGCTTGTAAGTCTCTGACTAGAAATCACAACCAGAGTTGGTCATCTGAGTTTGCATAAAGTTTTCAATTTTTCAGAGTAACTTGTGGAAACATTTGACTTCTTTTGGAAAGTCTAGTGTTTTTTAATGAGATCTATTTTTTCATAACTTTCAGGTTACCAAATCACAAAAAAATGTACTGTGTTCAGAGAATGGAGAGTTTTGTTTTGCTTGTGTTGCAGAAGACATCTATGCTAATGCAAATGTTTGTACAGTTGTATTGGAGCCATGTATTTCAGCCTGTTTTGATCAAGGTTGTGTCAGCAATTCTGCTTAAAAAACTCTAAAGAGGTTATAGTTTAGCAGAAGGTAAAAGACTGCTGTAGCTTCGAACCTGGCACTATGCCAGGGAGTGATATTTTAAACCAAATTCGTAGCAATGTCATCAGCTACATTAAGGTCTTTTTTTTTGTTAGTCTGCATCAACTCTTTCAAGAAGCTTAGTTTGCTAACCCACTAGACCTAGAATATCACAAGACAGTACACTAAATTCCCAAAGGAAAGTGACTACTCCTTTCCAACCAGCTGTAGCAATATTTGTTCCTGTTCCTATTTCGGTCGACAAGTATTTTGCAATCATTTTAAACAGAGAAGGAGTAAGATCTGTCTTTTAAGAAATATGTGGCTATTTAGGGGTCTTAGCCAGGTATGGTTGTTTTAAGAATAACATATCCTATCAGGTTAAGTACTGGGGAATAATAAATGTGTAAGTAAAGTAATTAATGTGTATCACAGTTCCCTCAAACTTGAAAAGATTTGTTTGAAACTGTGTTTGATTAACTTTGGGGAATATTCATAGTCTAACATCTGAAAGATTTCTGTGGTTGTCTCCTGAGTTTTGGAATCTACACCTAGTAGGGAAAAAGGTCCTTTATTTTCACATGACACTGTGTATTGACACAACACGTAGTCACTCTCCTGACTCAAATTTATTAAAAAAATATTTAATGAGGTAATTTTGTCCTAGAAGAGTTTATATTGGATCAAATATTTTTTGTCCTTCTACACTGTAAATGAAACATAAACATTCAGTTGTGTGGCCTGATTAATTTGGGCAAAAAATTTCATCATGCCCTGTCATCCCACCGGGGTAAGATTCATGCTTCCAAGCAATGAAGTATATATAAATCTATGCTAATGACTAGAGAATCACAGTCTATATATCTCTGAATAAGACTTGTCGTATCTTTTCATTGTTCCTTACTTCCTGTTACATTTGAAATACTATCCATGAAACTACCTTTAACATTCTCTGGCAACAATAATCATCAGACATGTGACTGAAGTTATGCACATGCTTAAAATGGTGGAAATTCAGAGATTCAGAGACTATTTATTTTCTTTGTGGTTTAGAGAATCCCTACCAGACCTTTGGAAGTGATAAAGTAATGGAAAATAATTAGATTAGCTAATAAAAATATCTTAAATGACTGAGTAACATAGCATGGATTAAAGAAGAATCCTCTGGTTTTGAGCAGCATAGGATAGATTGTACTATAACTTCCTGGTTTTGGCTGGGATAAAGTTAATTTTTCTCTCAGTAGCTGCTGTATTTTGGATTTAGTATGAGAAGACTGTTGATAGTACACTGATGTTTTCAGTTGTTGCAATGGACTCAAGGACTTTTTCCAGTCTCCCATGTTCAGCTAATGAGCTGGTGTGCAGGAGCTGAGAGGGGGCATAGCCAGCCAGCTAGCCCAAGCTGGCCAATGGAAATACTCCATACTATTCCATAAATCACTTTCAGTTTATGAATGGGTGTTGACCGGCTAACAGGATTCTGTTTTGCTTTCTTATTTCCATGAGTTTGAATCCTCTCTTCTCCAGGAGTTCAAATTTTTCAAGGAGTTTGGTCTTTTTCAGGAGTTTTGTGAAATTTGCAAAAATCGTCAGGTTCATTGTTCCATGATTGCTGCTTGGGGACTGACTGCAAATTTGTCATTGGCAGATGAGGAAATTGTGTTGTGTATAGTTTATTTTGCATATTCATTATTATAGTTATTCTTAGTAGTATTATTAGTAGTATTAGTATTTATTGTCTTATTAAACTGTCTTTATCTCAACCCATGACATTTACCTTTTGTCCATTCTCCTCTCCATCCCACTGACTAGTGCTTAGTTGCCTATTGCCAGCTTAAGCTATGACATATATATAATGCTTTTTGTTTATACGTAAAATCTATATGTACCATATGAAGACAGAAATATTAACTACACCTAGCATGTTTATTTTGTAGTTACAGAGGGCAATAAAAGCAACACCTAGTTTTGCTGCACTGGTTCAGTGTCCTTGGTGAAAAAAAATCACAGATCAACTGTTCTGAACCTGAAGGAAAGCTAAAACGCAACTTTACCTATGATTCAATCAAGACAAAAGGGAAAAATATCTGTTTCTCATGGTTTCTGATCCAGCATTTATGCTGCAAGAGAAAAATAGATGAATATCATGTAAACAACTCATGATGCGTTGAATTGTTCAATAATATGGTTAGCTGGCACTGTAGTTCTTTACCTGTTTATAGCTTCACTGAAATACTAAGCAGGAGTGTAATGACCAGCCAATCTAACTGCAGAGCAGTGCAAAGGCCAAGGTAGTTTCCTATTATTACATTTTGTTTTGCTTGACATGATATTGTTAGAAATAATATATTTTTAATGCTTCCCATACTGAACAAAGACAGTGAAGAGAACAGGAAAAGACACTTGGCTCATCTATTGTTCTGGCAAAGTCTGTAATGAGGATGGGTTATAGTATAACCATTCTTCTTACAATTTCAAAACTGTAATCTACTGATCCTCCCTGCTTGTCACATTCATTTTGTTCCAAGGCATGTTTTAAACAAGACCACATTTCTATTCAGAGGTAGCCTGAAGTTGACAGGGATTATGGTTAAATTCCCTTTCTAATGGCTGTAGAACTAGAAAGATCCTGTCATATCATCATTCTGGAGGCTATACAACTACCTAAGTGAAGAAAACAAAATTAATTGATAAAAAAATTATGTGTTTTTTATCTTCAACCTCTTTTCAGGAGCATTCAGATTAATGTGAGACTATGATCTGGAATTAGAAAAAGAAGTGAGAAGAAGAAAATACTAGACATACAACTAAGAAATACTCCCCAGAGCTGCTGTTTTATTTCAGCAGCAGGTGTAGGAGGAACATGCGTAATATCAAGATGTAGTCAGAAAAACTTTGTCAGAATGTTAGCCACCACAATACTCTGCTACTGGAATCAGAACACTTTGTAGGATTCATATCTACTTACGGAGCAAAACAAAAGCAAAAACCAACTGTATTTGAAAAACTGAAAAGCATTTTAAAATTAATATATGGCATTGCTAACTTGATCTTTTGTATTTTTGTTGTGTAACCACAGTAAAAATACAGAGCAACAGCACATAAACCAGCAAAAACAACTACTTTAGCAAGAACAGAACTATTCCTCTTTTTCCTTCACCCTGAATTGTTTCATGCTTATTTGAAATTAAGTTGGATTTTAGAGGTCTGCTCATCAGTGGAATTACTTAGGAAAGAGTGGGAGAGCTATAGGAGGAAGTAGACAGGCAAAGGACAAGCTGGGTCATGCTTAGACATGTGCGAATAAAGAAATTAACCAGCCAGAGAAATCATCAGAGTTTTACGTAAAGCTATCACCAATTTTTCCTGTTTATGGTCAAGATTTCGGTAGTGGCAGATGCACCCTGGAAAAAAACCAAACTTGTGGCTTAGGAAGAGGAATGTGCTTCTTGAACTGTAAAGTAAATCTTAAGAGTTGCTGTCACCTCACAAAAGAGGATAATTGTTTTTTTACACTTGCTTTGTAATCTGTTGAGAACAGCTTGAAACCTGATCCATGGAGGACAGCATCAAAAGAGCACAAGAAGGGTAAACCAAGTCATCTGCACAAAGGCCAAAAATCATCAGGAGAGAGTTATTCACAACAGGACAAAAGACCAGAGAAAGTGAAGAGTAGCAGGTCAGTCACCAAACATATCTCCAAAGACTGCTGTAGGTGACAATGTTGAACAGTTGAAAACCCACTAGAAAATTATATTAGACAGATATTAGTCATTGGTTCTTAAAAGGGAAAGATTTATTAACCTGAATTCTCTAGAGTCCTTGGACTTAAACTTGGCAATATTTTAGTGAAGGATCAGAAGACAGCAGAGAGGTAGTTTTTTTGCTTATTTTATAGACAACATTTAACAGAGGGAATTGAGATATTTGATAATAGGGATGGAAATCAGAATGATTCTGGAAAACTACAGAAAGCAATAGCTGCTATTACATAGGATCTCTGGTGGTATAACTAGGCAGGGGGAGTAACAGTGTAGGGAACAATGGGGGTGATTATGCTGACTTACATTATTCTTTTTGTTGGGGCAAAATGGAAGCATGCCTCCTGCCTAAGCAATGTCAAGGTGGAGAGGAAGGCAAGGGTGTGCTCACTCCTGAACTTTTCATACCTGGCAGAACATATGATATGTAGAGCTGTGCAGTAATACAGCTCAAACTGTGTTTGCTTCTGCTAAATTCTGTTTCTTGGTAGTTACCTCCATTAAAAAATGTGGAAGGTATAGCCATGACATACGAAATCTTGGTCGACTCAGATCCTTTAAAACTATGTAATGCTGACACATGGCTTGTGCAGGTGCCACTGAACCCCCTGATGACCTTTATTCTATTATTTGTCAGCTTGTCCCTCTGAAACATGCTCCTATGTCTCCCAAAGAATACAAAGTAACCACTTCCACTGCTGTTTTCTTTTAGGTCCTGAGAGCTCCCTAATTTTTCTTTTCTCGTTGTTGGTATTGAATCTCTGTATGATACAGGTTGAGACTGTATCTTTCTCGTGTTCATGTTTAAAGTATGTGTCTCCTCAGGTACTTAAGTAAAGGCCAGCTGGGCAAGATTCTTGATGACGTATGTTGCTCTACTTATTGCCGTTCCAGAGAAGGCTGGCTAATGGAAGTAACAAACTGGCATTTAAGAAGTTTTGGATGAGTCTGTAAAAATTGCTGCAATGCAACACTAACAACTTGCTTTTACTCATGAGACTCCCGAGCAGGATCACAGAATCACAGAATCACAGAATCACAGAATCACAGAATGTCAGGGGTTGGAAGGGACCTCTGTGGGTCACCTAGTCCAACCCTCCTACCGAAGTAGGGTCACCTACAGCAGGCTGCACAGTACCTTGTCCAGGTGGGTCTTGAATATCTCCAGAGAAGGAGACT
>Ga0181612_144676_pt1 | contig 15470 bp, 10 predicted proteins | sample HoacroProtozoa21_FD_119630 | JGI IMG/M metagenome (GOLD analysis project Ga0181612, IMG submission 119630) | Hoatzin crop microbial communities from Cojedes, Venezuel. Combined Assembly of Gp0051906, Gp0051904, Gp0051908 | reverse complement strand
CTCAGACATCAAGCTAGCTCTTTGCATTACAAGCTGCTAGAAGAAACCACAGCAGTTGTTCACTTACCAGGACCATGACATCCAGTCACCTTGTTTAGGGGAATTCTACGCTCTATTAATTGCATACCATTTATGTATATGGAAACATGTAACAAATGAACATACCTAAAAATTAATATAATTGAGCTCACATTTCTAGAGGCAAGCACATGGTACAGAGTGGCAATTTAATCTGTGGTAAATTAGCCATTATCAGCTGTTGAAAATATCTTATTTTTATGCTTTTTTTTCCATCTGCTTCTCTTCAGTTTTCAATAAACAAAACACCAGTTGACCTCAGGTGGAGTTCAGGCTTTACTACTCATAGTAAGGTAACTCTATCCTTAGACATGAGGAAGATTCTGTTCTGAGAAGAAAAGAAGCAGAGCCCACTGATGCCACCAGTGACAAGGTCACCAAGCAGTATCATACACAGGATGCAGTTTCACTATCCTGTAAGCCACCAAGATGATGCATACTATTAGATTCCATCAAAATATCCCTGACATATGGAAAAAAAAGTCTGTCACAAACTCACTTTCTATAGTTTGGCTCATCCAAGAAAAATGGGATGTCATGCGTATAAACACAGCATTGGTTTTGCAGGTTTTCTCCCTTCCTTCTATAAACCTTTTCTTCTTGGGAAGCCTAGTTCTATGTGGGGTGGCAGATATAAAATAATTTAAGTCACAAATAAGCAACACTTGTGGGAAACTGTGTCATTAATATTAAAACACGTACTTTAAAATAATGGAAAAAAACCCCAAACAAAATAGAGATTGGTATTGGGATTCTTGTGTGACGTCAGCTACTTAACTGTGCCAAGTACGTAAGAACCTCTTGAACATTTGTCCAAATAAAGCTTGTTCTCCACCTCTGTTTCCAAGAGATACTGGTCTTGCCTGTTAAAAAAGCCATTTTTATCTTTTATCCAGTGGCACACATGCTCCCTGTGGCACACCCCAAACGTATTCCTTCTTTTCTGGTAGATCCAAACACTATTACAGACGATTGAGACAGATATTGCAGAAATTTTGAAGCATGTAACAGCATAGATTTTTTTTTCTCCATGAAAGCTATTTACAATTGCATAACATCAGACCATGCCAAATATTCAACCTCTCCATAATTAAAACATTCATACTGGTACCCCTTGCCTGGAGTACAGCATTGTGAAAACCCTTACTGTAAACTCCATCAAAGCTTGCATAAGGTGTCTCACCTTGATGAGTCCTTCCTTCAGCATAAAAAGGTAATGAAGAGGCATTTTCTCACTCCAGACATAATATCTGGAGATCTAAATAAAGTAATTAAACATGAATAACGTTCTGATTTTACACACTGCTAACTCAAAAACTGAGTTCTCTTTGGGCAAGCATGAGAGAAAATCCTGGAGGCAATTGGTACTGCCATATATTTTGTATTTGGTATACGTTCTTCTAACCTCCAGTTACTCCTCTAACTATAAGAACCTGCAGAAAAAGTACTCTGTCATTATCTACCGAAGAACTCAGGCTAAAGGTATGAATTCATACCTACTTGCTCATCTTTGTGCTTCCAAATACATGTGCAGTTTCCTTCAGTCTTCACATTAAAAAACCCCAAGTATTTAGATCTTTTATAGATATAAGTTTCATGAAAAATAAAATATTTCAGGATCCCTTTTTTCCTCCAATACCTCGTTTGTATTTCTGTTTGCCACACGCACTGAAGATACGTTCACATTAACCAAACTTCAGATATATTTAAATTAATCCATTTCAGAATTCACAAATGTATCAAACCTATAAACATGCAGTAAAAATCTCATTAGGAGCTATTTCCACTGTGTTAGTGTCAACAGATGATTTTAAATTCGGGTAGAAAACTGTCTACTCAGAGCACAGAGGAACATTCATTTTCAATTTACAGTAACATAACTGTGACTGATCTTTTAAAATAATCACAACTTTCCACAACTGCAACTTTGTTCAAATTTTAAACTGAATATAAAATCAATGAAGATGATGTACACAGGCACATGAACTGTCATTAAAAATGTCTTCTGACAGCAAGTTTCTTCAGAATGGGAATCAATACACTTCAATTAGCAGAGGTGGCAGTGAAGTATCCATTCGTTGACATCATCACTAGCGCCCGTTATCTGGCCAATGGATAATTAGGGGGTTTGCCTTCTTTAACGAAACACACTTTCAAATGCCTGGTTACAAAATCCTTGTGTAATATTTAAAGATAATTTTTAAGTCTTTTTAAAAAGACTGGTAAGTTAGAATACATTTTTGATAAGCAGAATGGTGACCGAAATATTCTGAGGAACTTTCATTAAAAATAATCTTCCTACACTAGTACAGAATTCTTTAGCAAAGTCAAGCCACCACCTGTTGCACAGCCTTCTTCACTAACACCATAAAGTTGATCTTTTCTGTTCCTCCAGTGATCTGCATTGTTGGCTGGTAACTGCTCTGCTTATGAACACAAACGCAGTTTTGACCACGAATGCAATTTCGAAGCAGCCAAGAGAACTTTACGAAAAAGGAAATCCTCTTCCCTTCAACGACACCAACTTTCTTCTAAACCTTTACAGATAATTCCATGCACAGTCATTAGATCCAGAAACCTCTCAGTAAGAGAACCAAAAGTTGCTTAATGACACATTACAAGTATGACTTGTGATGCTCTGCATGCAGTTCACTTTCTAAGACCTTTTGTGTTGCTTCCTTTTCCGAACATAATGGGTTCAAGATGCATGATGTCTAGTCCCCAGCTATGCTTGTATCTGCTGGATGTCATTACGGACTGAAGATTTATGCTCAATGTCAAATCAAATGCAAGTTTCACACTCTAAGTAGGGATGCCCACAAACATATTGTTCTTTGGAGAACAGCTCTCTGGCTCCATAGATATAACTTGGACAGAGTAGTTACGTTCTTCTGCAGCCCATGCCCGATCCAGATCCACAAGCCCCATACACTGCTTTCCTAAAATGAGAGCAAAGAAGAGCATGGAAACTCTAAAAATGTAGAAACATCATCAGAAACGTGCATTTCAATATTCAATGTTACGAAAACACATCAGTTAAGTCATCTAAAAAGTAAGCTCCAAACCCACTTAAAAAACTATCTTAATCTGTTCTACTTCAAATAGACAGTCATTAATAGTTTAAAATAACATCTTTGATTAGAAGGATTAATAACTTTTTATATGTAGAGATATGTGACAAGCACAACTATTTTTAAGTATTCTCAAAACTTACAGAAAAATCCATGCATTACTGTAAAAGCCACAGGAAGGAAAAAAAATGCCTAGTTTACCCCTTAGCTCTCTGACTTGCCAAAGTTCTACTCCCTTTATAAGCATAATTGTTTTCCTCCTGTACTTTTCATCTAAAATCTGAAAAGGTCTGGTTATTGAATATCAATAAAAGACTAAAATACCAAACAGTAATCCAGTGTAATTGATTTGAGACATATGAATGTAACTGCTTATAAACAAAAATACTAAATTATTAATGAAAGCTAATCTTATCTCAGATTTACCTGCAGAAAAAATGGGAAGGATAAATTCAAGGTTTTTTTCTGCTAAGTTTGTATTATGATACAGCCATGCTAAGATGATGGGGCCATTTGTCTTTACATATTTACTCGTTATAATTGAACTGATTTGTCAGATCGTATTTTCAGCAGTTTTACTCTCTTGCAAGAAAGATTTAGCACCTCCCTGAGATGTTTTATTGCTAATAGTCATACAGTCTCAACTCACAATCCTGCTTCAGTCTCAAAGCCAACGATCCTTTCTTCTTTTCTTGTTCCTAACAATATCATACAGTTAAATATATTTGGGATCTGAGATGAAGGGAAGATACAGTAGCACTCATTCTGTTTACCATCAGAATACAAGTCTGTCATTCCAAACTACCCTCTGGAACTGCCTACGTCTCTCCCCTGAATATATTCAGAGCTTGAGCGCCTGTACAAGCCCTGGTATGCACCTGTTCAGTGCTTGTAGAAGTTTTGTGTGGGTGGCACAACCATGCCTCTCAGTATCCTCACAATTCACAATAGCTGGTGCACATCACACTTTAATACAGTAGTCAGTCCAATCTATTTTGTCTTTCCACAGTGAGCTGACAGAAGTATTTTCTCCTTCTCAGATTAATTCCTTATTTACAAAAGAAATTCACTACTGGGACTTCAACAACATTATGACATTTGGACTCTGTTCTGTTGGTGGCGTAGAATTTGAGAGGGGTAGTAATTAGGAAAGAGACAATTTAGAGATACAACAATAAGGTTAGGACTGAAAAAGAACTTTTAAACTCAGCCCTGTATGAATTTAATGTTGCAGGGAGAAATAACCAGTTTATACAACCAACCAGGGCAGATCTCTATAAATTACTTCTTCTGGCACTATTTTACATTTGTTGTTTCATAGAAAATCACCTTCTGCGGTTGGTTGAACAAAATGGCATGCACACGCTCCTGCCACTGACAGCAATATCATTATTATTCAAAGTGCACACACTAAGGGGAGCTGCGATTGTTGCAACAGGGGCCTGGTTCGCCGCGTGCTCTCAGTCAGACCGTGTGAAATACACGGAGCAGTTCTGTGATCAGACAGAACAAATCACGTGGGCAGCAGCGATGTTCACAAAACCATTCGGTATGTCTGCACTCAGGTCCCACTGCTGCATACATCGGATAAAACACACATCTTCAGTGAAAATGGGAAACAGAATTTTGTTCATTTAAGAGGGAATTGCTGTGTGTAGCAGACCTGGGTTCAGCTGTGTATTTTTACATTCACCGATACTACAGAAATTGGTGGTAACTCCTTTGACAAATGTGTTATTGCAGCCATGACAGTCACAGACAGCATACTGTACTTCAGTACTTCAGGGGTTTTCGGGTAATTAAGCAAAATGATTTGTCACTTCACTGAAGCTGCATAAATTCAGTGGTAATTGCTAAAATACAGTTTACAACACAATCCTAAAATATTCAGAAACTAGCAGGAGTCATTTTGCCACCATTTACAACAGAAAAGAAAAAGTCTCCAGCTGTTCATCAATATTTTCATTAAATGAAATTACACAGTTTTTTCAATACCTGACCATGCATTGCACAAAATTAATTTAAAAAAAAAAATCTCACCATGGCTGTAATACTGACCTGATTCAATCTTCAATTATTTGCAAGCAAAACTTAAAAGTACCCCAACAAGATTCCCATAAAACCAGTTTCAAAGCTGAAACAGAACACTGAAATAGGAATGATCTTCACTGAAACAGATTAGTATTACATAGAACATAAAGAAAAAGTAACTTTCTTTAAAACAGAAAAAGCAATGATGTAGGGGAAGGGAGAGGAATAAGATTTATGTTTGCTTTTCTGTCAAGGCAAAGCACATAAAAGTTAAATTTGTGAAAAAAAATTGCCGTTTCAGAGACAGAGAACAGATAAAAGTTGCTATATTTCAAAAAAGTTTTTTGGGTCCTTTTCCAATTTTCAGTCCAGCTGGCAAGCAGCAGGACACAACGTGGGGTGCTACACTGGTAACTGAACTCTGCCCTTTTTAAAAAATTTTTTTCAAATATGACGATAACAAAATAGCCAACAAATCTATTATAAAATAGACAGTTACGTCAGAATCTGTCTTATTTTCTTTTTGGGCAGTGAGTATATGAAATACTTATGAAGCTTTTTAAAAACATTATGATATTTGCTACTACTGCTTTAATGTGCTTTCTAAGTGTTTCTTGCAAGCCAAGAATGCACAGGTATATCCTGAGAGTTCGCAGCCCCTTCTGTCTTTTCTGACCTGGAAGCTAGTTTATAGCTTCTATCAGAACACTTAGACAGGAGCACTTTACACCCCTTTGTAAGTCAAAGCATACTAGAATGTTGCACGTAATGAAGAAATGGCTTTGCTTATTCCAAATATTTGAAGTGTTATGTATTTTACTGTCCTTCTGAGTAATGAAATTCCCACTGTGTTAAGGACAGCTTCTTGTATTTCTTTTCCTCAGAAATCATTGACACCTGACGAAGAAACTAAAATCTCAGGGATCAACACACTTCTGCTGTTAATTGCACAGAAATGACTCAACAGAAGGCAGCTGCTCTTACTCAGAATGGCAATAAATTACAAGCCTGAAACAACTGATTACCGAAAGGTAAAAATTGAGTCATGCACTGCTGTAGCTATAACACTAGCTTCCCCTCAACGGGAAGGCTGGTACCCCAGGTAAGGGGTAAGACAAACTGTGTTCTTGCAAAGTGTTCAGGTTATAAATATTACTCACAATTAAAAAGAATAAAAATCTCAGGAAGCCTCCTGTGTTTTTTCTAAAATTATGACGATTCTAATAATGAGGTGGGCCAAATAGGTTTGTATGCTCTTAAGCCTACCTATACCAAAGGTAGCCCAACCTCTGCAACTCAGCCTTATTGTTTCCAGTTGGCATTACGTTTGCCCTTCTGAGAGAGTTATCACCAGCGATTACAAGGAGGACAAAAGCTGCACACTGAAAATCACTACTACAAATAGCCTGTGCTTTTAATGTAAGATAAACTGGGAATAGCAGGACTTTAGTGAACTTTAAAAACACCTCATTCTTTTCAGAGAATGGTGGGAGAAGAAAAAAAAAAAGGTGAAGCAACAAAAATCAGTAAAATGCAAACCCTCTATCTCATATTGATAGTTTTGAAAGAAGAAAAGAGTTTCTATACCATAGTTCAGAACAGCAAGAGGTGAAATGTGAAGAAACTCAAATTTTTCAAGTGTTATGTGAAGACAGCAACTTAATGACCTGTTCATAAATGTACTGCTACTTCCTCTACGTATCAAAGTAAAATCATTACTGAGATAGTTTACACAACATCTGCAGAAATTCATACCAATTAGCCTGCGTTCAGGTGGAAGCTGAACAGCCGTCTGATCTGCAAATCTGCAAAGGATCATATGCTCCTAGGAAAAAAAAAAAAGAAATTTGGTCCAGCAGCATTTCCCTCTTCCAAATAAAGTAACAAAAATCTAATTAAATGTTTAAAAATATCAAAAACATTATCATGTTGAAGACTATTTCTAGAAAGATTATGCATGAAAATCCTAATTTTGATACTGCTTTGGCTTGTAAATATGTGCGTAAATCAAGTGTTTGTCACCACAACCACATTTCTACTCACATGTTTCTTGCTAAATTTCCTCTAATTCTCTGCAGCACCTGAACTGGATGCAATGTATACAAGACAGCATTCTTCAAAGACATACTGCAGACTAATTATGCCTTCAATTACTGATGAGCAACACAGCCTTCTTTTGGCACAGTCATCATGGGGCAGCATCTCTGCATCAACAAGCAGCCAAGACAAAATTCTTAAATAGGTGATTTGAACTACTTGCACTGATTTTGAATCCCTGAGGAATCACCCTGTGGGTCAAACTTCCTCTGCTCTGCCAGCCCAAAAGATCTCGAAGGTAAAATTGATCCTAAAGGCGAAAAATACTTGGCTGTGAACATGAAAGTTTCCTACATCAAAATGAGTACTATTTACTTTCAAACTATCCCTATTCCACTTAAAGTTTCTGCAGAGGCTTCTACAACAGCTGCTGTTGATTTCTCATGTCTTGACAGCCAGGGGTATGATGCAGTGGAGGGTTAGCCCCACCACCTTACTCCCAGTTTAGATCACTACACAAGCAGGCAGAACCCCATCCTCATTTGCCTTCAAAAAAACACCGCCTATGCTGGCATAATGGTTTCTCAAAGACCAGCCAAGCCAAGGAAGGCAAGTTAGCCAGATGGTGAGAGAAAAAGCTTTGAAGGTGTAGCAATGAAATTAATGCTTTGATGACAGCTGTGCTCTTTGGGACAGCTGCAATATTAAGTACAGGACATAGTAAATCAGAACCATTTTAGAACTATACAACATTTCCAAGTCTCCTACAATGTCATATGGAGCAAACAGAAATAGACAACAACAAAAAGTGCTCTGCTAAGCAAAGCTTCCAGAGCTATAGTTCTGAAAAGAGGATATATGTCTTGCATCAAAAAGAATTATTTTTTTTTAATTCTTTCCTGATATAAAATCATTACTTTAAAGGTTTGGTTCCTGAAACAGATGGAGAGAGCAACTTCACTCAAGGATACTTCAGCTTCCTTCGGTATCTTGAAGTAAGGATACTTACTCCAGCTTTTTATTCGGGGGACATAAGCATCCAAAGTCTTCATTTCATATAAAACCTGAATAAAATCCCATCTTCATATTAAATCAAGATGGTAACTGCCTCCACAGTACACTCCATCCAATTCATAAATTTAATAGACAGCTGACCACAAAAAAGTTTGCCCACATATTATAAAATAAAATATTATCACTACTTGATACTCCAATATTACTCATTTAAATAACTTTACAATATCTTGAGGCAGGGATATTTGTTCCCTAGTACAGCTCATTCACATGAAGGTTTGCAGCTCACAGCTCCGTAAGAAATATGCAAAACAAAATAAGAACATCTTATAACATGTTTAGGACTTAAACATGTTATGCCCAGTAATTTCAGTTCAAACGCGACTATTTCTGTAATGCAAAAGAGCTGAAAACATTAAACCCAGATGTGACTGCTGAAGAATGGAGAAGAAGGAGAGCCACAGGCAATATGGCTGCTGTTAGGAGAGAAGCAGCAGTGACAGGCAGCTTGGGGAGAAAAAGAGAGATTCAGAGGAGAGGGAGAAGATCCACGTTAGCACAGAACCCCTCACCAGCCTTCAGGCACCCAACACAACCCAGTTCTTGGCAACATCAGGTTCTCAGCTCATCCGACTAGACCAGAGCCAAGGTAAGCCTCGCTACTTAACCTGAAAATCTGTACTGACTCTAATGCCTTGGCTTCCTTCTAAGATGATCCAAAAAGTTAAACTAGCGCCTAAGTTATCATTGCATCGTTTCCCCATGACAGTCATTAAATTGTCACATTGCCTGTCGGTAGAATTAGAAGAAAAGCATTTCTAAAACAATGAAGATACTAATTATAAACTGCCCGAACTTCGTGTGTGCTTATACAGTTAAGTTGCTTACTAGAATATCCACACCTTCAATTCCTGTTAATTTTTCAAAGCTGTACGTGCAAAGTTTTTCAGTTTTACTTTCCAATTCTGTTCTAGGGAGAGTGGCTTGACAAACAGTCTCAAAAATGCATCACTGTAGAAATCTACAGCTATCATAACCTTATTCTTTGCAGCTATAAACTAATGAATTACAGCATAATGTTCTCATCAAAACAGTTCTGGAATTGCCAGACTTCTGGATGTCTTTTTAGATCTCACTAAAACGAAAGATAAGAGAAATGAATTTAAAATGGGAAGTGGAGGGCGGTGACACAGACAACGTCTGGCTAACACATGGCAGCTTTGGCTACTAGCCAATAACCTGTAACAATTTATTAATACGAAATATAAAAATGCATATAGCTAGCTGTATAACAAAAGTTATTTATAACTAGGATTATTTGAGGCACCAACCAGCCTAGACTGTTTGCATAGACTCTTACATTATTAAGAGCAGCAATATTTTTTAGCATTGTCCTTGCCCCCTGTGCCCTTCTGCAACACAAATAATAAAATACTGGAACTTCTATAGCGTTGACAAACCCTGTGATTTAAACCTCCAGGGATTAACAGATTAAGAAAAAAATTCACTGAGCTTTAATGAGATTACACACACTACCCTAATCTAGGCATCCTTGACTTTATAATTGACATCATCTCCCTCTATACTGTCAACAGGTCTCCTTTTAATACTATGTTAGTAAATAAACTTTTTCTGAACTGAAACCTGAGTTCTTTGTGATTATGTGTTAGAAACATATAAATGTGTTGAAAAGAATGTTAATCAAGGGTAAAAATAATGGCAGGTCCAAATCCATTGTGCTGCTTTTATCTCAATCTACGGACATTTATTTCCATATAAATTAGTAAAGTGTACATAAAGCAGACTGTCATGAAGATAAGATTAATGTATTACCAGATAACTGCACTTCTCTATATAAGATGGCTGGAAATCTTCTGAATTTTTAAAATGCCCTCTTACTTGAAGGTTAAAAAGAATAAGCTCAATTTTCCTGCAACATATAGCATCTTTGCTACGTTCACTGTCCCAAAAAACATCTGGATAGTGGAAATACCGTGTATCTCTCGTATTTCTGCATCTCCAAAATTCATTTCTATATTGTAAACACCACGACCCTTGTCTAAGATTTGACATGTAAGCTCAGTAAAGTTTATATACAGCCTTGCATCTCTCAAATGGAAACATTTTCTTTCCATGTCACATTAAGTGCATTTAACTTCCAAATTTCTGGTTGCTCACCACTAGCTAGTTTAAATGCACTCGACAAAGCTTAACAGATCAGTACCAGGCGTCTGCTGTCCATCTCTCTGCTCTTGTCCTTTTTCACTCCTCCGTTGTCTTCATTCTGCCAGATCTACATGCCTCATTGATTCTTTCTTACAACTTTTCTCCAATACTATCTCTACACAGATCCTGGCTCCCCAGGGTTAAAACATATTTGCATATTTAAAAAATAATTTCAAATAACATTTTTAAAGCAATATTTTATAAAATTCTTGCTCATGAGTATGAGCTCTTCCTACTCACTATGCCCAGCCTTCAAGACATAAATCAGAAGGAGAAATCTAATGTTTATCAGAAAATAGCATCTACAAAAGCAGTAATTTTACCTAAAAAATGATCAGACATTTCCACAGTATCAACAGTTGTATTTAAGACCTAAATAAATTGGTATTCTGTAATTGTTAACCGATACATGTTGAAGTATCTTAGGAACGGCTTGCTCATACATTATGATAAAGAAAGCTCCTTTGTGGAGAAACCATTTGATTTGACTGAAGAAAAAAAGCCTTAAAAAATGGACAGTGGAGAGAAAGCAACACAATGACATTTGCACTACTAATGAACATGTCACATAACACATGCTCCTCCTTGCACGGAAAAGATAACCACTTATATTTCATTTGATAAGAAGACCCAGTGAAACACAGGAAACTGCACATAACCGCCCCCCTCCAACCCTTTTCATACCTTGTAGGACAAAATTTCTTTGAACTGATGACTGAAAAGAAAAACAGACCCATTCAATTAACATCTAAAGACGCAGAGGTGAAAAATAGAAGCAATCATTACATACTTGAACACATTTTAAACAAAATAGCAATATGTGTATCCTACAGAAAGGCATTAAAACCCCCCCCGAAACCATTACAGTTCCAGTTCACTAGAAAAGGAGAAGTGTATTTGGTATTGTCTTATTTTTTCCCTATTGTATTATTCATAAAAATTCTTTCTTTAAATCATTATAAATGCTAACACAGATATACTGGCGTTTCCATGTTGTCACATAAATTCTTTATGTCACCTATACACAACCCCTATGCATGCATGTATTTTGTTTGTATCACAAAAGTAAGGTGACCGTACAATGCAACTGAGTACAGAACATGGGGAATATGGGCATATTGGCAGGCTATCACGTTCTATGATCATAGCAACTAAGGAAAAAAGAAAAAGCAAACTCTAAAATGTAGCTCGAGCTAGGGCTGATAATTTTCCATATAGGCTTACAATGTTAGATTCAAAATTTTAGCAAACAAAAAACCATAATTTACATTCTTGCAGCATCTACAGCAACAGAAGTTTTCTACCCTATGAGCATTTCCAGTTTTCATGATCTGAAAACGTAACTGGTCAAAAGTTAAACAGTATCCAGTTAATCTTAAAAGCAGTCAACAGAGAAACACTCTATGCCTGCTAACTTTAGAAGGCTTAAAAATACTTATTTGTTTTACCGTGTCACAAGAGAAAACAAAACTAGACACACACAAAGAGATGGAAGAATCATATTGACTAAGAAAACACTGTTCAATGCAAAGTTTATCAAGCTGACAAATTCTAAATATTTACACTCTACACGCTTCAGTGACAGCACACTTAGAGAAAAATATTTAACATGGATGCATAATAATTTAACATTAATAATTTAATTTAATAATAAATAATTTATATTAATAATAATTTAACATGGATGCTGGAGAGAGTCCAGCGGAGGGCTACGAGGATGGTGAGGGGACTGGAGCATCTCTCCTATGAGGAAAGGCTGAGAGAGCTGGGCTTGTTCAGCCTGAAGAAGAGAAGGCTGAGAGGGGACCTTATAAATGCTATAAATATCTCAGGGGTGGGTGTCAGGAGGATGGAGCCAGACTCTTTTCAGTGTGTACTTTCTTTCTTTACAATGAAAGTGAGCACAAAGTCTGTATGTGAATCCAAACAGTTGTGGAGCATTTGGATTTGAGAATTTGGTTTGGACCTCTTCATTTGCTCCTTACGTTGCCCTTAAAACAACTGAGCTGATTCTGACAGGCTGGAATTTGGTCTTGCTGGTGTTGCATTTGATCCTTTCAGCTCATGCCTTCCAAAACTTCACAAATGCCTGCTTTCCCTCCCAAGACACCTCATATGCAAGGCTTGTACTGAAGTGCAGTTCCTCTGGCACATTTGAGCAGAACCAGTTTGCAGAAATGTGTCAGCTGGCAAGATGCACAGTTCTCACATTATCCCAGTAAAGCTCCTTTCTGAACTCTGACACTGATTTCACATGAACCAACACATCAGAATATAACAGCCTCGACCCCAGCTCTTCCCACCACAAAGCAGGGCAGGTGAATTGCCCTTTGAATCTTTTCTTGGCGCCCATCTCTACAGCAATAAAGCAATTTTTCCACTTCTTTTCTGAAGTCTCTTCAATTTATACAGAGTTTCTGCTCTTGTAGATCTCTGGCCTTTGTATTTACTACTTGGCATCTCCTAAGTTTTATTTCAATTCGTTATTCTCTGCTCGAATTTCCAGTAGGTCTAGATCCCTTTGTAGCATTTATTATCTGCATTTATTCTCTGGTCTCAATAGCACTGCTACTTTCATTATCATGCAGCTCCCTCTCTTTTCAACATCATTAAGGAAAATATTCAATGACGTTGGATTAAATAACATCCCATACAAGCTTCTCAATAACTTAATCCATTTTGATTCGTTAGGGCACACATTTTTATTTCATATTATTCCATAATTTTCATAATAAAGATAATGCAAACTAGTTTTTAAACTGCAAAAATCCAGAACATACTGCATGAAATTATTTAAATCCAAATATATTGCATTTATTGCGCATTATTCACTAATTTTACAACTGCTTAAAAATAAACGAGATTATAAGACTTATGCATTGTAAATCCAGGTTACCAATTGTTCACAGGTCTATTATTGTCTAAATGCTTCATGGAAGTTAATTAAGTTCCCATTTTCTGCCAGATCTGGTTTTATCACCAAACAGAGGGATCTAATTAGCATAGAACAAGATGGATTCAATAATTTAGGAAGAACGTCATAACAAATCTGGATCATCCATGTTGCTATATCACACCCTTCATCACTGCCTCTGAGCACATCAGTAAAAGGATGTGTTCATTCACGTTTAAATCACAAAATGCAATTATGTCAGTATACTCACTGAGGTTAATGTGAGCTTGCAGCTCTGTGAAGAAAAATCACAGAATAAGCAATTGCAGAAAAAGTCTCTGCACAGGTCAGAACAGTTGAGCACATGTGCAATATGGTCATAAAAAAAACAAGTACATGCCGCAAATGACAAAACGAAAAGGGGAAAAAAAAAACAACTGGAAACCTAATGGCAGACAAACTTAATCAAGAGCCAATGCAGCATTATGGAACATATGGTAGAAGCCTTCATTTCAGGCAAAACTGGAAGCATTCAGGCACCTTCACATACTCTCTAAGTGTCTGTCACCCAGCGATGTTCTCTATTTAACTTCACAAGAGTCAGCTAAAGGACTCCTCAGTCCATCTCATTTCAGCACCAAAGGCTTTCCTTTGCTGTATGTGGCACCTCCCTGCTGCCCCACCGAGGTGGCAGGTGAATTACCCCTTCCAGCAGCACCTCCCCAGCCCTGCTGGGGCAGGAGAAGTGGAGGTGGCACCAGGGGTAGTTCATGCTCAGGGACTGAAAGCCTGCCTGGGGAGAAAGAGGGAAAGAAGCACATCGAGTTTGGAGAGGAAGAGATTCCTGTGGCCCTGCTCTCTGGTGTCACAAAAATAACATGTTATGTTGTCATCAATATGTTCAGTTAATACATGAATATATTCTGTTAATATACAATCTAAATACAGTTTAAAATCTTTGCTTTAAAATAGCAAAGCTACTTTGAATGGCTGAGATTTGGCCAGACCAGACTTTTCTGTCCTTCCCCATAGATCTCCATCCTTCATTCTGGCCCCGACAGGAACTGGACATCAAAAGAAAACAGAAGTTCAAAAGCTAGCAGCTGTCTTGGGGAGACAGACAGACATGCTCTTCCATGTGGGTGGTGATGAGGCCTCAACGCATAGTCCAAGGGCAATCAAAAGAGACTTCAGGGCCTTGGGCTGGTTCATAAGGGAATCTGGAGTACAGGTTATTTTTTCCTCTCTCCCTCCAGTCACGGGCAGTGACATGGGCAGAGACAGATGGGCCCAGTCTATTAATACGTGACTCTGTGGCTGGTGTCGCCGCCACAGGGTTGGGTTTTTTGGTAACTGGATGGCCTACAGAGCACCAGGCTTGCTGGCATCAGATGGGATTCACCTCTCTCAAAGTGGGAAGAGGGTCTTTGCTCACAGGCTAGTGAGGCTCATTGACAGAGCCTTAAACTAGTCTTGAAGGGGGAGGGGGATAACATCAGGCTTGCCCATGACCAGCTGTGGGGTGATACAGCAAGGTTAGAGGGATGGGTTGCTAGCAAGGGCCCTCAGCCTGTTGCTCTGGGACATGCTGGCTACACTGCAGCACACCTGAAGTCTTACGGAGATGAGCCAGGGGCTCCTGAGGTAACAGAGGCCAACAGGGAAACACCAGTGAAATACCTCAAAGGAATTAAGGGTGTTCCTCTAAGAAGGTGACATGGCCGATAACCCACCTGAAGTGCCTCTACACCAGTACATGCAGCATGAGCAACAAACAAGAGTTGGAAGCCACCGTGCCACTAGAAAGCTAGGACCTCGTTGTCATTACTGAAACTTGGTGTGACAAATCCCATGACTAGAGTGTGGCTATCAATGGCTACAGGCTGTTCAGAAGGGACAGGCGAGGAAGGAGGGGTGAAGATGTTGCCCTCTATATCAAGAAATGGATAGATTGTGAAGAGCTGCCTCTGAAGGATGGCCATGAGCAGGTAGAAAGCTTATGGGTAAGAATCAGAGACTGAGACAACAAAGGGAACTTTGTGGTTGGTGTCTATTACAGGCCACCTGATCAAGAGGAGCCTGCTGATGAAGCCTTCTTCCTTCAGCTCCAGGAGGCTTTG
>Ga0181612_153245_pt1 | contig 15471 bp, 10 predicted proteins | sample HoacroProtozoa21_FD_119630 | JGI IMG/M metagenome (GOLD analysis project Ga0181612, IMG submission 119630) | Hoatzin crop microbial communities from Cojedes, Venezuel. Combined Assembly of Gp0051906, Gp0051904, Gp0051908 | reverse complement strand
GGCTGCCTGCCCTGCCTCCGCTGCCTGTCGGCCTCGCAGGGCGCTGCCTACGCAGTGCAGGTGACGACAGTAACGCTGCTGAGAACGGATCTGCCATTAAGGAGCTCTGTCACTTGGCTCTCAAAACCCCTTAATTTTACAGAGTGGGGAAGAGATAAAAGCTGATCAGCTAGATAATGGGCCAACACCAACGAGAGTGGTGCACGAGCAGTGACTGGACTTTTTTCCCCCTCTTTTTACTCTACCGTATAGATTTCAGTGAGAATTTCAGCACGTTAGATCGCCCCACTGCCTTCTCTTTGCACACCCATGTACAATAGTGCCAGGCCAAATACAGAATAAAGGAAGGAGTTAGGACCTTCCACCTACAGCATGCATGTACACAGTCATAGCTTTTACTGAACAGTAAGTCCTGAGTTTTAAAATTGTTGCTTCCTCGCTATAAGAGGAGTCAAAGGTGATCATGTCATTTCAGCAGCTGAGATTTAAGGAAAAACACTACAGGGGAACTATTTAAAAAGCCTCCAATTAGCATTACTGCGATGAACACATACATTAGTTCCTGATTCTTGCGCATATTTAACTATTCCGACTCAGTTTACTGAAATTCACCATAAACCCCCCTCTGTGTACAATATATAGGGATATAAACACTACTTCTTACTGTGTGGTGAATAATTAAAGAAATATTTATACACACATATCTCCCATCCCCCCCATTCGTAACATCTTTGTGAATGTAATGGATCACTCATAGCTGTTTTCTTCACAAAAGAAAGCAGACAAAAGAAATACACCGGCAGGATAAGGTGACCATTTCTAAAGCTGAGCTGTAACATGCGGTACCAGAGCTTCTCCAAGTTTCTTCAGCCAGTTCAGCTGCAAATGCTGAACCGCTCATGCCTGCCCACAGCTGAAGACCAGCCGCAGCCTACACTCCGAGGGCCTCTTCTTCCTTCCGTAAAAGAACACAGGAGAAGCTTCCTCAAAATGAAACATCTCCGTTGCTGAGGATTTCAGAGAGGGAGAAAAGGCAGCTGGGTCACCAGATCTGCCTCTGCTGAAACGACTCCGAAGGTGAGGCATTCACCCCGCAACACCCAGGGACGCAGCCTCTCCGGCACGCGGTTCCTCACAAGCAGAAATCTCCTCCTCGGAGAGCGGGGAAGAGAAATATCGGCTCTGTCAGTCAGCCTGACGCACGGCTCTTCCAACCGTGGCATCTGCCGCGGCTGCCGCGCGTCGCAGACGGTGTTTAACAAAGGTCAGGAGCCCGCCGCGCGGATCTGCTGGCCGCACCGCAGAGACCGGCACGCTTCTGCAGCAGGCGGGAGATGCCGTCCGCCTCCCCAAGGAAAGCGCTTTGACATTCAGAGAGGGGCTTGCCAGCCAGCTGGCAGCACTGTAAAAGGAACCTCGGGATCCATTTTGAGATTTGCTGGGACAGGACAGCTTGACTTTCCAATTTCCAAAGAGAACCAAAATGCAGGGAAAAGACTGGCTTGTCGAGGCAACACAGCAAAGTTTGGGACACGTCCTGACTACGTGCCTAGGAATGACAACTGATCAAGCGACCGCTCAGGTGGAACTTCAGAAAACCCCATGTTGGCCAATTTTTTGGCAGTTTCATCACTAACTGGTCCCTGCAGAGAGAGATAACGAGATCATTTTTAGGGACAGAGGATACAGAAATTGTTTGGCTGCTTGATGGGACACTGAAATGCCCTTCACCACCAGGAGAATTCAGGAGTTTGGATCTATTTTCATGGATTGTCCCGGGACCCGCAACTGCATTCTTCCATTTCTGACAAATTATGGGCATATTACGCATCTCTTGACTCAAGTCCAGGACTCTCGCAGGCGGAGGAGGCACTGAGGGCTCCCGTTCTTCCACATATTGTGAGACAGTAAGCGAGCCCCAAAACGTGCACGCTTGGAGTGCACTGCCAGGGAATGCGGTGCGGCAGAAGCAGCCAGCACACATCACAACAGGAGAGCGAGAACGTCCCAAGGATTCCCAAAAGACATTTTGGGGGAATTTGGGCCAAACACATATAAAAATTAGATCAGATATCAGTGAGGCTCTGTTCTGAGCTCAAGCAGAGAGACGGTCAAAGCTGCCTTGCACTTCACGACCTCATTCAGACTCACGTTGTCTCATGCACCAGTGAATATTTTGACTCACAAAGCCACTTTCTTGAAGAACTTCCCATTTGTTTGCTAAAGGGCTTCTGTCTGCCTCTTTCTGTAACTCTTCAGCAGGCAATGAGAGGAGGTGAGCACGTTGCATTCAGCTTTGGCTTTTCCTTAGAGAGACTTTTGGGGTTAGTGAATGATGACACTACAAAATATATGGGAAGGAAGAGTGATCTGCTGGCACCAAAACATGAATTTTCTGGCAAGTTTTGATGAAAATTAATGAGAAATACATGCAGTCATGGTCATATTAGCCAATATTGACTCTCCTGGACTAGTTACCAGATGAAATCATGCCCTGGAATGCAGCCTGCTTTGCCAGAAGCATTATTACTTTCTGGAATTCCATTTTTCAACCCAAGAAACAACCACGTTCTGTCTAAACTGAAAATACCAGACAAGAGTGTCACATTTTAAGCGTGTACTGAAAGTTTGAGTAAAAAGGAAAACAAACAACCCTTCTGCCTCTTTACCTAGCTCTGTCAGTTTATTCAAACGTTGCTTTCAGGCTCCAAAGCAGAAAGGACTAACACTTTCAGAGACCTGGCTGGCTTCCAGCACTGTCAAAAATCAGGCACGGCCTATTCTGCTGCCACATTTCCCTCAGAATAAGGGGTCTTGCACTGCTAAAAAGTGAATTTCTCCAACCCCGATTCGGAGAACCACTCGAGCTGACCCCAGACCCATTCCCAGTCGGGCTGGGAAGCCTTTAAGTGGATGTTCAGCTTCAGGCATGTTCTTCAGCCATTTGCTGACCAAGAATAGACCACCAAACTGGGAGAACGTGCCCGTGCGCGCGGGGCGGTGGGCAGTGCCAGAGCTGGCGTTTCAAAGTCCTGCCCTGAAGCCTGCCACACACCTACAGTGGCAGGTTTGGAAGAGGCAGCTGGGGGGTGTCCTGTATCAAACCCAGAGCACACCCACAGCTGCATCTGGCAGCCGAGACACCAACAGGGTGTCACCTGAAGGGGTAATGCAGCTGTACAGTTATATAAAGACATATGTTTGCACAGGGAACGACTGAATGTGAGCGGGTGAGAAGCAGCATATCATTTTGCTAGCTGTAGAATAGAGAAAGATGAGTGAAAGATGGTGATGCTGGACTTTTTTTGTAAAGAATACTGGTAAACTGCCTGTGAACCACATTGCAAGCAACAGCAAGCTGTTTCTGGTCACCTAGTGAAGAAAATCAGAGCCCTCAGGTTTGCCAGGTTATTCTGCACGCATTTGCATGAATGGGAATAAACTTACAGGTGGGAGAATGGCCGAGCTAAGAAGCAAAGCAGAGAGCAACCAGGCTGCTGAAGGATGTGCCAGTCCACGCACCGTAAGAATGATCCCCGTGCAAAATGGAATGTGCTTCAGTTCCTGCCTTAGCTTTACAATTTTGTTGGCTTGTCCCATACCTGAAAGCAAGCTACCAGAACATTAACAGAGCAGGGAAATCACTTATATGGGCCCTACGTCTGCACTCAGAACAGTACTGGCTTCCTTTAAATGCAGTCGCCTCATGCACATAAAAATAGGACGCTTATCAGTGGGGATGCAGTATTCAGAGACTGCCAGGGGAAGATGGAGAGCACGGAGAACACCTGTCTTATCCTTGTTCAGACTGAGTCCAGGGATGCGAAGAGAAGCAGCGTGGAGGGACACGCACATCCCTGCAGGAGCTGTCTGCTGGAAGGACGTGCTGCGGGAGCCAGGGCAAGAGTTTTTGGGTTTCCACCAGGGTGGCTGGCACTGACTTCAGAACATGAGAAAATTCACAGCTCTTCTTGTGCGACTAGCTCGAAGCGAGTGAAAAATGAGCCTGGGGATGAGAGCCTAATGCGGGATCCAGAGGTGCTCTGCCCTGGCCCAAGTCAGCTGCTGCCGAAGTCTGCAGAGTTTTATCAGTTAATTCAGTGAGAGTGAAGCCAGTACTGAATGTGACTCTTTCTGTGGCTGTGCCTGAGGAGGAACAGGTCATCCTTTACATTTACCTCTCTGTATGGCAATAAAGCACCACACAAAGGCACTTCATCTTTACTCGGGCCTGCAGGAGCTTTTTTACATTGATTGGTATGTCCGAAACGTGCTGCCTTTGATATTGAAAGGGCAGCGATTTCCTTGCAGCAAATATGCATATATGGCATGGAGGTGATGTGTTCAGAATAGGGAGATAGGCAAGAAGGAGAAAAGGAAGCCAGCAGCAATCTTGCTTATCTGTGCCTTGCTGTGTTCACAGTCCAGGAGAACTGATATCTGTATCACTCAGATACGGCCTCGTTCCTCCTGGGACTGCAGTAACCACCTTCACACGGAAAACAGCTAACAACATGCTACATATAAAAGAGCTTGCCACAACTGATCCTCAACCGCTCCACTTGAAGACTATTAATACAATTTCTTCATGATTATCTTTTCAGAAATTGGATCCAGCTGTTCAGCAATCTTCAGCGGGAGGTTAATGAATAATGCTGAGCTTGCAGAACAAAATGTTGAGCTTCAAAAAACCTCTGGGTTCTTTTTTAATGAAATGTTTTAAATTCTTGGCTTTTATCTATTTTGTAAGCTTCAGAAGTAGCCCTGGCACTCTTTTAACTTGCTTACTTGATATTTTTCTTTAGAAGAAACTAAAACCGCATGTATTAAAATGCATCATATTGTTGCCCTTTCAGCCCAAACAGTATGCAAAATTCAAAGCCTTCCTATCTTGTTTCCATGAAAAATTGATATGGCTTCAATAATTCTTTGCAAGTAAGTAAGACTATACAAGAATCTACAAAAAGTCCTTTTTTTTTTCTGAACACACAAAGGAAAAAGAAAAGGAATAAAAACACTCTTGGAGGTATCCTCCATGCTTGACATGCTCCTGGCCATCCCTCAGCACCACTTCTGACTGCTCCTAGGCAAAGGTGGATTTGGCTTGACCCGGTACAGCTGTCCTCAGCCTTCTCCAGAACTCACCCTTCCACTGGTGTTCTGCCTCAGCATCCTTCACAACCAAACTTACCCTGTTTTCACCCCTTCCTTTGTGGTTGCTTTCACGGGAGGAGCTGAAGAGATGTTGGGAACTTGCTGATTCAGTGGCCCTGCCCTGCTAGGCAGCATACACGGAAAATATGTGGGACTTAGCTTTGGCCTTCTTTGCTGGCCTTCTCTTATTAAACTGTTACCAAGAAAGGACCATTAAATGGCTTCATTATTTAGGCTCAAGGTAGAACGCTTACGACGTACATAGATGTCTGCCAGGTCTGTGACTGATGGCTGTTTTTACCATCCACCACCGCAATATATTTTCTCCCCCAGGAAACGGAGAACGCAGCAGCGGAACCACCTCCTTGTGGAACATTTTGCTTCTTGTCAGGTACCACATGCTGCCTTCTGCGCCCCGGCACTCAGCTGAGACACAGCACGACACAAACACACAGCGAAGGCAGTCCCTGGCTCCAAGGACTTCCCACCATAACACACAACGCGGCACAACAAGATCTCTTCTGAAGCTGTCAGAAAGGAACTTCTGCCTGAGGCCCCAGACCAGATGACAGAGGCTCTGCCTCCAAGGAGCCCTCCGTTAGTGGGGGTTATTTTGCTTCTTATTTTATGGCTTCCTTCTGCTTCTCATCTCCTGTGTATGCTCAGACTACACAATTCTAGTGCCCAGAGGTTTAGCAGTGGGGTCTCGTTATTCACCTGTATATTTACTGTTGGTATTTCACCCTGTTCATCTCCTCTAGGAAAAGACTGGTTGGGCGACCTCTTCTACACTCTCGACACAGCTCTGTTTTAATTCTATATTCTCCTCATTTGCATTACTACCTGTGAAGTTTAACATCAACTTCTACAGGACCAGCTCCAGGCACGGCAACACGAACAGCTGAGCTGTGTGTTATCTCGGGTCAACTTCTCACGTAGCTGTCCTGCCAGCTTTCCGAAACCATTTTGCCAAAGAAGTCAGGAACAGATCTAATCTATGCTCATACATATCGTATCTTCCAGCGTTAGGCGTTTACAGATGGACCTTTGCGACAAGTTTATTACTTCCCATGTTTATGTCCTCAGCAAACACCAGCAGGGTAAGTGTGCTGTCTGCTTCGGTCCCCACTCGCCTGTTCCTCGCCAAAATAGTTCTGCAGGATCTGAACGCCTTTGGAACAGCTCCACAGCTCTCTATGGCAAGCTGGTTCTCTTCTCTGTTTATTCCCTAACTAAACACTGGCAAGTACAAAAATGACATGCCACCTTCTTGCAGGAAGAAATAAACTGACCTTCGGTCTGGCTTTGCCCTTTGCTATGTAAGATAATGCAAAGAGTAAGAAAAATATGTACTTGGTACGCAGTCTCGGTGGCTTTTAGGTAAATCTTAAGCAAGATCTGCAGCGTGCAAGTAGACACAGTTTATTACAACTCTGGCATTTTTACATCGGTTTACTATCAACAGGAAACAAACTGTTAAGAGAAATGCCAGACAAATGGCTTTGTGAAATCTTGCAGCCTCCTAAAGTAATGCTTTTAAGCAGCTAAACCGGGGAAATCTCTCCAATGAAACTAAGCAATAGCTCGCAGTCAGATGCGCTGACAGAAGGACAGAGCACTTTTTCAACCACAAGCAAATCCACCCTACTATTAAGTTAAAAGCTGCACTAGGCTAATTATGAACCCAGATAATAACTGCGAGAGGAAATGGGAGAGACTGTTCCTTACAAGTTGTAAAATGCATTTATCCTGCACAAAACTCCTCTGGCAGCTCTCTAAGTACACGGGCTGGCACTCAAACAGCCTGATTCCCAGCTCAGGCTCCGGGGCTAGCGCTTCTTTGCTGGCTTGCTCACCCCTAACTCGTACCCTGTCAAACCACCATTTAGGGGTACAGCTTTCATCACCAACTCCGGGACGTGAAACTCAGGCTGCCCCAATATAAGGCCCAGCTTAAGAGCCAGATTCACATAAATACATTTGAAGATATCATACTTCTTACATTCAGACTACAAGTTTCACGCTTTGTCGGGCGTATGTGGCATAACACCCTGATGGATCTCACAGATGGAGAAGTAATACCCTTTTCCCAGTTCGCAAAAGTCAGATCTTCGTAACCTCTTTCCTCTTTGCCTTGGACTGTTGGATAGCAACCGTGGGAAAGGGTCAGCTTTAAAATACTGCAAAGATTTGCAATAGGAAGGTACCATTAGCTTGCATATCCTTCTTGCAAATTGAGAAATCCAGTTAAAAATGCCTCTGTATGTAATATTCTCCCACTTTGTAATCTTCAGGAAATCTGTACTGACTGGTATAACAGTCCTTGGCACTGCAAATTAATTATGGGTAGACTCCAATCTTTCAGTATAATTGCTGGATACTGTGGTATTATAAACATTGGCAAGGACATCACAGGCCTCCTCATATATACGGTTTAAAAAGATCTTACTCTGAATTGACATTTAACTCCTTCATAATGTTAATAAAAAGCTTCACGAGCAGCATCTATTTTAAGACCAGCTCTGACACTCCAGAGTAGGCACACACATTTAGAAAGATATAATTTACACTTTGATTCTGAGTACATGCAACACTTACTGCATAAAAGAGTTGACTTGTCCTCTATAAATATTTTCGAGGTAACTTCAAAGGCCAGCTGGAATCTCTTCTATGGAAAATACCCAAACTCTAGGATTACACACACGGGGAGGGAGACTCGGCTCAGGGGAAAGATAACGAACAGCCAGGCTCTCCTTCCAAGGTCACAGCCTCACGACCAGCCTTGATAGATGTTTCTACCTAGAGACTGGTCAGTGCTCGACCTAAACTAATCCAGTCCCCAGGCAACAGATATCTATACTAAAAAACAAACCCTTACACAACTTGGTGGACGGTAACTGGCAAGGCCAGGAAAGATGCAAAGGAATGAGGACATGTGAATTAAAGACCACTTTGACCTACATGCATCCTCATCACTGTAATAGCTCAGCTAATGTTCCTAAAAGGCTTTCTTCGTGCCAAAGTGGAAACGCTCTGCTTGGGGACTGCAGGGAAAACTCTTCTTCTTCTCTCCATAATGAGTCTAAATGGTGAAGAGGGGAGCCCGTGCACCAGCGTTTTCAAGGCAGCACTGCTCCGCTGTGCTTCTTTCAGGCGGAAGAATGATCTACACTTCTTTCAGCAGCAAGGTCAACTGAAGTAGCTCCCACCATCCCCCCTTGCCTCGCACGGCTCTTGTCCACCCCCAAAGCATTCACCTTAGCAGTGCCAGAACAACTGCTTCATGGGGCTGAATCCTGCGATTGATCCGGCAACCGACCCAAATTAAAAATAACCCAGCAAAGAAACGAGCCCTGACTGCTTTCCTGCTCCAGTGCAGCACGCAGCCCGGAGCCAGCAGCTGAAAGGAGGGGCCAGCAAAGGAACTGCTAGCCAGCAAAGCCACCGATAATCAGATTTCGGAACCACGCTCTAATTTGATCCCCACATTCTCCAACCTCGTGGAATTGCACTAATTTTTGCCTCCTTTTATGTATTAAGAAAAGAATGAGTTAGTGAAATATTGTGGTGCCAGTGCCCTGCCTGTGTAACTGGAGAGTTGGGAGCTGACAAGGTGAACGTCAAGCATCTCTAAACACCCAGAAGTGCCAAGGGTCCTGGAGGAGAGAAGAGACGGCGTATGGGGGAAGAGATGTAACAGCTGATCCTCAGCACCAGGCCCAGACACCAGAGAACAGCTCTGATGGGGCCACACACCAGCAGTGAACTGGGATCAAGGATAGGATGCTGCAGGACTGGGCCCCACTCCACAGGACCTCAGCACGTCCCTGAGTGTCTCTGACGCTTCTTCACGTGGCCTCGTTGGCAAAACCCAGCCGCTGCCAGCTGCCTGCTACCTGAGCGTACTTCAGAGAGAAGATTTCTCCACAGGGGCCTCTCCAGTCTCTGATGTGCTGTATGGGGGCTGCAAACTGCCTGTCCAGCCTCGACAGCACTCCTGCGGTGTGCAGCCCTGCGGTAGCGACAGACAGGCTCCTGCCCCACTGAGGGACCAAGCAGGGAACTACAAAATCAAATTCACCTTGTGTAGCTCCAACTTACTAACCGAAAGACAACTCCAAAACCATCATGTTTTTCCCAGTCAGCAGAGCTGTGTCTCTCTCCTCCTTGCAGTTCAGTTGTACTTCCCCCATACAGAGGTTTCCCATGGGTCCAGCCAAACTCACGGGACAATCATGTCATAAACTTTTACCACCAAGATGCAGAACTTCTGGCAAACTCCATCATCAGCCTGCTATAGTATTACATCCCTTTTCTAGATTAAGAAACCAGGCTCAGCATTGTTAAACAGATACCCAAGCGACTCTGTTAAGAAGAGAAGACTCAGAAATACCACAACACGGAGTATTTCAGCCCATCTCAAGACAGAAAGGGTCTATCAAACCTCCAGGGCTACACAGACATCCATCCAACCCACGCTCCCACTGTGCCCTGTATTTCTGAGGTTTGCTATGAAATCCTGTGCAGGGTGAAGCAACGCCCAGTGACAGGATGGTGGGCAGATACCCAGCTGGCAGCCAAAGCAACCACCCACAGCACCTGAGGAATCTCCACCGTTAGAGCTTTTAATAAGTTAGATAAATATCTGTTGGGGACAGCTTCGTTGGAATTGATCCTGCCTGGGGGCAGCAGATGACCTCTTGTCCTTTCTAGGTTGATCTTCTGCAATTCTGATGAAAGCAGAGACAGCAGAAGCCTGATTCCAGTCCTGTCTCTGAGGAAGACTTTTCATTCACCCTTGCAATCACCATTAGCTTCTCAGACTGCTCTACTTGCTATAAAACAGGGATTAAAGCACTTTCTAATTCATATAAGCATCTAAAGTGGATATACACACAGACAGAAATACATGCATGATGCACGTCTCTAGCTATATTTGTGCCTATACCCATTTATCTACAAAACAGACATATACTGTTTCTATAAACAAGAGTCATTCCAGATCATCATGAACACAGTAAAATAAGAATGAAAATGGAAAAGAAAAGCATTAAGGCTAAGGATACCGCTACAATAATGCCAAGGCTGCTACTCAGGATTTCTATTTTTAAAGGAGGGAGAGTTTACGTGTCAGACTAGACAAACTTTTCTTGTGATACACATGAATGATTACAGCTCCCGAAGCCGGAACAACCAGCCAGCTGCCATGGTATGCAGTAGCCATCACATTCCAAAACTTCCCGTGTACCAGTAACACCTCCCTTTCGTGCCAGTATGTGCCAAACTGAGTAAAACATAAGCTCCAAGATAACGGACTATTCTCCAGCTCACGTCATATGAGAGAAGCCATAAGAAAGGGACAGACTTACAACAAACCTTCTGTGTGAAGGCCCCAGAAGGCAGAAAAAGCTAGCTGCGTTTCAGCGGTTGCTTTTCAGTCAATGCCTGAGCAGAGTGGTGGTTTGAACTTCACTAAATCACACCACAGAACAGAAACAGAAACCAGAAAAATCGTTCTTGGCTTATCTGTTGAGCTATTGCTTCAACGTGCTCCATGCCAGCAGCTGAACTATAATATATGGTCTTGCATCTTATACATAAAATGTAGTTTACTGAAATATATTTCACAGGCAAGGGCACACAATATGGGATTCGTATGTAGCAACGAGCCTCCACTTAGGTTTTCACAAACCGCAGGGCAGCCAAACCTAATCGCTGCTTGTTGAATCACGTTCATTATATCTCAAAATATGATTCTGCTCTTTGAAGAGGAGCACACACAGATATTGCAGGTGCATTCATCAGGGCCAGCTGAGATGTCCGGTGTCCTGTGTGCACCTACGTACGTTGTCTATGACCGTGCAATAGCTGAATAGGTATAGTCAAGTTTTCAACACTATAGAACTATTACACACAGACACTTCTGCAGAGAGTAGACGTCTGCTCTCAGGAAATGACAGGAAATGACTGGGGAAAATTTATGAAAACTGAAATAATCACCATGCAAATCACCAAAGTGGGTTTGAGATGCAAAGGGATTTAATTCATCAATTTGCACAGATTAGGCAAAACTGAAATTCACTGCATTAAGAGCTCCTATTTATTTCTTAAAACCTTTCTTGGCTGGGAGCCATTAGGTGCTTGTGAAAGATTAGAATTATTGGTGTTTGATGGGCTCTCCTAAAAGGAATGGAAGGGAGCAAATGGCAGATTTGAGTCATTAGGATCATCTTCTGTTAACTTCTCTATTTTACAAAAATATACTTTTAAAGGCATAAATAGATGACAAATTGCCTACCTACCACCTAGCACAATTCCCGGCCATTCCCACTCTCGGTAAGCACGCTTCCAGGCAAACCGCCTGCACTTTGTGAGTGTTCCTCCTCACTCACGCTGACACGTACCAGCGGCTGAAAGATTCATTTTGCAGACTGTTCTGTTTTGTCCTGCACGTGAACACTCAACAGCTCTGCCATAGTAGCAAAACAGCCATTACAGACCGCCAAGCTAGCTCCCTTTTTCTGTTCAATAATGCAAGCGGGCTGCCTTTATTCAAGCTGAAGGACGAGCCATCCTGAGAGCAAGACGCCATTCATTAGGCTGCCTGCAAATCTTCTTCACGCAGCATCTGTCAATAGACCTCCCAAGCAAGTATCCGATCTTCCCTGCTCTTCTTCTCCCACACCCACTGCCACCCTCCTCCTAGCCATCCCTGGTCTGGATGCGGCTGCTCGTACCAAACCCAGTGGGGTTTTGGGATGCTTCTGGGAAAGAACCACCATCATTCCAGCCAATTTGATTTACAAACTGGGACTTCATCTCAGGTTTTTACTGGGCAAGAGATTAGCACCCTAATGCATTTCATTAATTGTCTATCAGCAGACCCAATTTGTTGATTGACTGCTTATTTGATTTGCAAGGCTTGTGGAAAGAAATGCTTATGTTGACCTTGTAGTCCAATAAAGAAGAAACCCAGCAATCTCCAAGACAATTCCACCACACAGAAACACGCCCGGCGTAGACAAAGCAGTAATTTGTGGTTTTAAAGGTAAAATGGTTTTCAAAATTACATTTATACAGACCTACTTTATCTTCGGCTTCAAAACAGCCTTTAACTTGCCTCCAGTGCTGCTTCTGCACTAAAGTAATGACAAATGGAACTTGAGAAATAACCCGAACTCCAAGGGCCCGATCCTGCCCAAACAGATTTGGGGAGGTGAGACATCTGCTTGACTTCAGCACATATGGGATTGCGTGTGAGACTGGAGTTACTGCTTAGTCCAGAAAAGTTGGCCCCAATCTAGTTTCTTACATTGTTTTTCCTTTCCATTAATCTGTCAGCCTGAAAAATGGTTTACATTGTTGTTACGCCCACTTACAGAATTCCTTTATTTTGTCAGAATTTTGTAAAAGAATCTGAATGTTTGGTATGCCCAGCTTAGGGTGAAAGCCATCACCTCGCAATGGAACAAATGTTAAAATTCTACTGCAAACAGGTTACATGGCATTTTAAGACGTTAACTCCTCTAGGGTTCACGCATCTATCCAGGATGCATTAGAAATGCACTGCTTATCATAGCTCAGACAGGCACTGAAAGAGAACTGGCTAAAAATCCGGCTGAGACAAAATGTATTTGTCAAGAGTAATGCTAGCCATAGACACGTGGCTGCTTAATTCCAGTCTTTTGCAAAAATGAGCTGTATGTTAACCTTTCCTCTTTGTTTTATAATTTATATCAGGTGCTAACAGTGACTGAACTATAATTAAAATTTGTTTGGGTCTTGAAGAATGGGATAAAACGTGGCACTTGAAGAGGAGATCTGGCAGCAGCGCAGGGTGCGTTCAGCAGCAAGCGGATCAGGCCCAGCTCTGTGCAATTTGTTGCGCCGCCGGAGGCTCAAACCTGCAGCTCCTGTAGAGACTGACCAGACTTCTCTTCTCGTCTTGCCATCCCTGCGCATTTTATAAGCTCCTCCAGTAACACTGAGTACGATGGAATCTTGCCTGAATTATAAAGGTGTTCTCTTTCATACCTTGAGAAGCTGCAAAGAAACCACATGGGGCTTGTACTTGGCAGGATGACTAAAGAAAGCTTAAATGACAGGGGTTTCTGAGTTTTTTGTTTTACTACGTTTTCTTCCCTGCTTCTTATGTACCATACAGATTTACACCTTGCCTACTCTGGCAGGCCATGCTAATGCCCAAAATGATGATAGCGCGAGAACCAAGAGAATGAAAACCGCCTAACTGAGAAGACCTTTCAATTTAGACTCCTTAAAAGCTCTAATATTTTCCTTAAAATTCCAACAGTTAACAAGCATTTTCCAGACCCGATGCCCTTGTTAGCAATTGAATAGCTCTACTCTTTCAATTATCGAGTAGGATCACACTTCTGCTTGAATACCTAGGAGCAAAAATGGGTACAAGCCTCGAGCACAAGAGCATCCTTTGAAAAGGTCACTTTTAAAAGACATTCCAGATTTCGACTCAGGGCAGCTGTGTTACCTCCCCCAAGAGCCTAGCATATTTTCACTCCTTTTAAATAAAATCCTGAGGAAACGAACAAGCCTCATTTTTGTCCTCAGCTTCGCAGAGACCTGGATGTAATACTCCGCTCTTGGTACACGGGTACTCCTCTCTTAGGGCATGCACAGCATCCAAATTTGGACATTTATTCTAACTGCTTGTGTTGGGAGCAGCTGGAGAAAGGCTCCCCTGGATGGTGATACAAAGCATGCGAAACAGAAGCCTGTCTCTCCGTTAGCAACATAAAAAGCTTGAAGTTACACGCTGTGCTGTTACTCTAGATGTGGTGGTCTAAATAAAAGTTGCACATTAGCCCTGATTAAGAGTGAATTAGTATGAATATACATCACTGTGCATAAGCACCTTCAAAACCAAGGACATTTTGGAAAATGCTAGATAAAATTCAGTTACGATTTACAAATAGTATGTTCTCCTGCCTTATGTTCATACCTATACATGTATGGCCTCTGTGTGTGTGTGTTTGAAAGTTCTCACCGTTTCATTCACTCCTGGGTGTAACTGGGGTGATGGCTGGGACCTCACGAGGCCTCGCGGGGGAAGGAGCTGGGCAGGCGAGGGACCAGCTCGCTCCTCCAGACCCTGGGCTGCGGGGCTGGGAGCGGCGTGGGGCTCGCAGGCCTCCAGCAGCCGCTCTGCCTGGCAGCCTGCCGGCATCTCTACCCACTTACTGAGCTCCAGAGCGGGATGCCACACGTGTTTTTTTAAATTTGGCTTTGCATTTGTTCTTACCTATTTGGCTTCTTCCTGACAAAATGTCAGTGGTGTTATTAAGATTCGGCAGCCAGCAGAGATGGCTTGTGGGCTCCCCCTCTCCCTCCCATCTAGATCCCAGCCCTAGCAGAAAATACATATTTTTGTTATTGCTTAAATCCCCTTCCCCAAACTCCTCTTTACTCAGTGGGCTAATAACATGAAAACTATTAACAGCAGTAGTTCAAGGCAGAAGTTCGCTGCGCCCTTCAACTCCCCTGCTCTACAGTTATGGCCGGGGAAGAAAAGAAACACATCTTTTGATAGAGGGAGATGACAGTGAGGTTGGGAGGCACAGGGCTGTTTCATTTCAGATATTCTCTGTATTTTGGAGTTTGTTTCTATAAACTGTCACAACAGCTAACATACAAGACACAGAGGAAAAAAATCACAGTATTTTGAAACTACACAGTTTTTGCAAAAGCTATAGTCACAAGGATGACTGGTACCTAACCAGATCACAACTCAGGAGGAAATAAGCATAGGACTTGTGAAACCATGCTTCACGTTAGGACTGGACTTCACACAGCAGGACAATCAACCACCACTGGTTCCAGCAGGGCACTCCTGCGAAACTGCCCTTACTGCTCTGAGTAACGACAGGAAAGAAAAAATCAGGTGATGGGGGGATGTTAGTTTATGCTGCGATAATGTACAGATGCAGCATGTAAGCTGGGTAGGGTTGTTTTCAGTCATCTTGGAATAGCTGAAAAGAAGAATGAAAAGTAAGCAAAGGTTGTCTGGGTTAGAGAACGCTCTCGTCTCTGCAAGCTCACTGCTGCTTCCCACTCTGGAATGTGGAATAAAATGATCTAATTCAAAAAAAATAAACTAATGGAAAACAACTTTCAAAGGAACAAAGCCAAAGGATGCTCGTTAGCCAAGTGGGCCCCCCTCCATTTTATTATAATTATATATTATTATATATGATATCCCACTGCGGGAGCTCGTTTCTGGCGTTGCCTCTGCCCTGCATCGCAGAGCTCCGGCCACGCAAGGCTCTCGCGCGGACCCACAGG
>Ga0181612_102172_pt1 | contig 15471 bp, 8 predicted proteins | sample HoacroProtozoa21_FD_119630 | JGI IMG/M metagenome (GOLD analysis project Ga0181612, IMG submission 119630) | Hoatzin crop microbial communities from Cojedes, Venezuel. Combined Assembly of Gp0051906, Gp0051904, Gp0051908 | reverse complement strand
TGACTATGTATGGACTATTTCCATTGGCCAGCTTGGTTAGCAGTCCAGCTGTACTCCTTCCCAGCTCCTGCACACCTGCTCAGTAGCTGAATATGAGAAACAGGAAACAGTCGATGATTTCAAAACAACAACTGAAAACATCAGTGTTATCCACATTATTTTCATACTAAATCCATAACACAGCAGCTACTGGGAAGAAAATTATCTCAGCTGAAACCAGGACAACACTCTTCTCCTCCTCCTCCCATTTTTATTTCCTCTCTCATCCATTTATGCCATATTTGAACTTCTCTCAAGTGGGTCAATGAATCGGCTACAGATGTTACAATATCAGTAAAAGGGACCTGTACTCCAGATGAGGTTTCTTCTGATTCCTTACCAAGACAATTCTTCATTTTGTTTCCACAGAAACAACCTAAGAGCGGGAATGTTCTGATATGAATCAACTAGAGTGATCTACAGGAATTAGATTTTTCTGAAGAAGCTGAACAATAAGTGTTTACACAAAATACATTTATGTACAAACAAAGTAGCTTGAAACCACTTAAATCAATGCCAACAGTTATTCTGTGTAAATCCTTCTGTTTGGACTATCTGACCAGCCGATGGCAGAAGGAAGCAGGAACATCCATTATAGAATTTATTCATTAGAGTTAATTCACCTCCCAATAAATGCCAGTTATAAATGTGCGTGTCATGAACAAAATAGTTTAAAGAACAAGAACTGGAAGGAAAAATAGAACACCATGAAACAGATTTTGCAGTGTTTCATTTTGCATATTATTTGCATATCTTACAAAAAAATCTAGTATAACAAACCTGAAAAGAAGAGCTTAGAATTCTGTTACCATGATGGGACAACTTCTAACAGAGGAGTGGAGGAAAAGAACAACAAAAAAAAATCAAGGCAAGCCTACAGATACTGGTGTAAAAAGAGATAATTTTTTCAAGTTATGACTATTTGCATTCCTCTAATCATACTGTGATAACTGAAGTCAAATTCCAGTGGTTTACTGAGGTTACACAACTCTGCTGCAGTTACCGTAACTCTAATACTTGATAGCCATTGGATTGCACTTCAGTAATCGTGAAAAAAAAAAAGAGTGGCTTGAGCTGATTTTTATTTTTCCTCAATTGATCTGGCCAGATCAACTTGGTTAAAGAAGCAGCGAGACCATTTGTCTTATAGACCATAGAAAGCAGGGTGTCAGTAGCATGAACTGAGGCTTATGGTATTGATCTCACCATCATGATTGACAGTGATTACTTCCCAAGCTGGTAGCTAGATGGGAGAGAAAAATAAATGACAAATTCTTTGCTCAACCAGAAAATGTCAGTTAACAGTCCTGGTGACAAAACTGTTACCTACCTGGATTGTTTTACAGTGAGACAGTGTAAAACAAGTAAGTAGTGGAGGACTATTTGTTTGCTACCTAAAACCACAGTCAGTCCCTGCAGGTACTATTGCAACATATCTATTTAAGAATGGCACCCTGATACCTTTCTCGAGCATGAAAACAAAAAAGTGACTAACCAGAGGAAGTTAGAGTATTATTCAAATTGTAGTGAACTTTGGTCGGTGAAGAATCCAGAACACATGACATCATCTAGTACACTAGCACTGTTAGTGTTTGTAAGTACTCCTTTTCATTTAACTGCAACAGCAGTTGATTTATTTTGTACTCTGGCACACAACCTATAAAACTCTTGATCTCTTGCTCACCCATTTTTAAAAAACATTTTCAGAAGTTTTGATCATTCCCTTCCACTATCTGGAGAACATATCTGTTGAGTTTAGGAAAAGGTTGATGCCAACTATCAGGTTTGTATTTGTTCTTAATAGTGGATGTCAGGCATGGGATAAGTCTCAGAGTGATAGCATTTGATAAGAAGTATCTCTTTTTATGCACACAAGGCAGCAACATGGGCATCAGCTCTGGCAGCCTTCCTTGGTGTGCCTGGGGAGGACTATCATAGTGCTTGGGGGAATTGCTCAGTGCCTGAGTCCTTTCCCACTGGTTTCTTTGTGGGTAGTAAGAGCACCAATCAGTGGTGATTATACTGCCAATTTCACTTCATGGAAATATCACTGGTAGGTTTTATGCTAAAAACAACCACCTCTTAGGCGTGAGCATGAGGTGTGCTATGCATGAACTACGAAACTAGTGGTAATGACCTTCAGGAACCCGCTACTGGCATAGGTTGTCCCTGACTTAATCCTGAAATGTCATACACCAGCCCAATGCCTGTTCACACAATACAATCCTTCCTTCTCTCCTGGCATTATTACTTTATACTTTCTTTTCAGTTTCTAAGCCTAGTTCTTAATTTAGCATGCAAGATTCTTTAATATTTCAGGACTGTCCTAACCATGTGCAATATTTTATCTTTCGTGTTCCAGGTAGCATTTCCAAATTCTTCAAATGAAATGATTAGATCTAAGAAATAGGTCACAACCTTGGCAACCATCTGATGTGAGACATTGTAATCTGGTAGCACACTGGTTGTCATGGAAACTGACAATATTGGATTTTTCCTTCAATGCAACCTGTATTTTATGCATAAATTATTAGCATATTAAATCTAAGGCATTGGCACTTCAAAGCAGATCACCCATGTGTTTTATATGTGTTCACAAGTAACTTAAACTCATTCCTATTGGCATTCAGAAGAGTGTTCAGCAGTCGATGACTCCGACAAAGCAATGATTTTTTTAGATTGGAAAGTACAGATCTGTGCTTTTGAGCTGAAGAGATTTCAGATTCTATCCTTTTTAGCTAATGACCCACCCAAGCGTGCTGTACTACAGTAACTCATTTTTTTTGGTTTTAGTGTCTGTACTATCAATCATCTCATACCTAAATATTTGTCTGATGCAAAAACAACTTTGTGAGATATGTTGAAAATTTGTGTATTGTTTGTTTGTCTTTCATCCTAGCTGGGTTTATGACAAGATCTGGATTCTTTGAGAGACAGCAAACAATTCTTTCATTCCTGTCCAGCCCCTTATTCCTCCCTCATCGCCTTTCCTGAACAGCCAGAAGCTAAACTTCCTCTTTTAATCTCAGGGACTAGTGCTTGCGTCTCTCTCCCACCTTGCTGAATTCCTGAATTACTAAACCATGGTCTCTCTTTCCATGTTGGCTTCCTTCATCTGTTCTGTATTTGTCTGTAGTACATACTTGTTGCAAAGAAATGGCATTTCTGAATGGCAAAAGATTCACTTAATTTCCTTTTTTCCCCCAGCCTGAAGCTGTGTGTGTAGTAACTTTCAACGTGGGAAATACCCAGAGTTATATAATGAGACCTTTAACCAAAGAACAATTGTCATACAGCATATAATCTGAGCTGACATCCACCTCTCTTACTTCTGCAAAGAACATCTTGCCCTCCTCTGAAACATTAAAGAGGTTTGAAAGTGGAGAGCAAAGGACTGAAAAATGTTCTGAATTTTATATGTAGACCTTTGAAAAGAGTCAAGGTGGCAGCCCATCACTCTTCCCTTCCTGCAAACCCTTGGCATGGCAAAGAAAACCTCATGACCTGGAAGTTTTTTCACATAGTGCTACAAACCAGTTTGGCTTCCCGATAAGGACTGTCCTTCCCATTTTTCATAGAATTTGGATTTGATCTGTAGTGTAAACACACTTTAAAGTGTATGTCAGGAGACAGAGGAGGGTCACTGATTCCTGAATGCAACATGAATGTCCTCCTTGTGAGCAGAAGGGAACACATCCTAAATATACGGGGGATTCACAAGTAATGCAAGTTGTTTTTCTCAGTGGAAAGTGGAGCACATTTCCATGTTTTCTATTAACAAATCATGCAAAGTCAGTACGGGGACCAAAGAACGTCTGTTTTCCTCAAATGTTTCCCCTCTCATTACAAAATATTTATGAAAACTGCAAAATCAGCTCCACAAATTATGTTCTTAAATTATATACCCTTTAGACATGACTAATTTACAGAAATTTCATTTACTAACATAGTTACATGTAATTCCTTACCTTGAAAATATTATTTGCTGGGCCTTTTCATGTCACCCATTTTGGACAAATGATCTCAAGCCCTGCACATCTTCCATTGGCCTGGCCCTACTGTTGCCGGTGTCAGGGGAAATATTCTGTATTTGCAAGTTTCATCAAAACTTTCTCTTCCCACACAATCATTGGTGTAAGAAAAATCTGTATTAGCCAGAATAAATGCTTCTTGCTAAAAGATATTTTTTTTTAAGAAAACACAGAAGACATATTATTTTGCTATTCACTATGAGGTTTAAAACAGGTGAATTACTTTTCTTTAGCTATGACATTTATCTGGTAACTTTTGCTGGTCTCACTATATAATATTAAATAGTAAGGCTCATAGTAGTAAGATTCCTCTATGTAAAGCAGAACCTCCATTGAATGTATTGGATCTTTTCTGACTGCAGATCAGGCCAGATTTTTTTTGTTGTTGTTTTTGTTTGTTAGTTTGTTTGTTATATCCCCGGCCCCCCCTGCCCCCCAACAATAAGCTAATGAGTAGCTGTTTAAAATCTCCAGTTGTGGAGACTAAAGACTGTTCACTTATTTTACTAAACAAAAAGATAAGCACCTTGTTTTCCCCTCTTCTATTCTCTGAAGTGTTTTTGTCTGTGCTGACAGCAAACAGCCTTTGCTTCTAAATCTTCCAGTACCTCCCTACAACTCAATAATATGCAGAAGCAGCAATTCTGGATACAGTGTTTATGAAGTGGAACAGGTTTTCCTATAATCTTTCAATATGACACTATGGCCTTTTCTGCTATTGATTTTTCCAATGTAATTAACAGAAGTGAAAAGAGTTTTACTGCAGAATCAACATAATGTCAAGATTTTGTTTGTGATCCAGAAGGATGAGATTGTCTTCTCCTTAGTGATGTTTCGAAATGGCCAAGGAGTACATGACTATGAATTCAGACTTCAAATTACAGTTCTACAAAATTTTTAGGAACAGAAACACTGTTTACAAGAACGTGTTTAAGTAAAAAGTAGTCTCTCAACTAAAGAAAAGTCAGAAGTGATTTGGCTCAGACAGATTTCTCATGCTTTTAGCCCCACAAGAATCTGTTCAAACTGTCTGAGCATATCCATAAAGCTTTCTGTGAACGTCCACCTCACTCACGAAAGTTATCTATCACTTTTGTATTTGAATGACAGAACATGCAATACCTGATGTTGCTCAGTTCTCTCTTTTACTTGAAGAATGCAGAGCTCCTTCTGGTAAAACCAAATTCTGAGTAAATTTATGGTTTTGATAGCAGAGATTTCCATCCTGAAAGCAGGTTTGGAGTTCCTTCTAGACATTAAACCTAGAGTAAAGGGCAACAAACATCAAGTATATCTTTTGTCAAACAACATTTATTCTAGTTAATGCAGTCTATCCACTTAAAATATCTGTGTTTGCTCCACGAGCCACTTCATAAATTTATTCTATTTAATAACTCAATCTCCTGAGCGGATTTATTACTGATTATCAAAATGAAACACCTTTAAATTCGTTTGCAGCTGTGCATAAATAACCCACAGCATGCACACACAAAACCTAAGGTGCTCAAGAGTCCTTGCACACTTCCCGTGGTGAAGTTGTTACTTTTGAGAGGCTCCTGAAAGCTGAAAGGAACTGTTGTTCATGTGGAGGTGGCTCTGTGCAATACTGATCACACTTACAGATCTGCGATGGATTACTTGTTGCTCTGGTTATCCCCACAGCAACTTGTTGATTTGGGGCCAGGTACACAGGGACCTCTCATTAAGCCAGCGATCTGGGACCTAGCTGCTCTTTGGAATACTTTATCCTGGATTGCTAACGTGACAGTCTGCTGTGTGCTTGGTAACTGCAGTGACTGTCACTCCTAACCAGTCCTGTGGTGCCATCTCTCCTTGAAGCTATCCAGCCCACAGCCCGCCCTTGAGAGCCAGGTAAACGTCAGTGGATGTCTGCAGATGTAAGTTACATGTTTTGATCTCTCCCCTGGGCTCTGGACTATATTCCCTTCAGCCCCTCTGGGTTTCTTAGGAACCGATTTGTAGTTTTCAAGATCTGACTCTTTTTCTGACTCATGCTGGAAACTACCTCATGGGGCAGAATTTTTTGACGGATGAAGAGGTTCTGGGGCTATATAATTTCCAGATCTCGATTTTGGCAAAGCAACCATAGTGATGTTAACCAGGCTACTATATTTTGGTACTTGTTGAGATGTCTCTTAACTGGATTATTGTGTAGCTTCTGAAGTGTAACTCCCTTTAGAACTAATCTCCATAGCAAGTAATCCATCATAAATACACACACAGAGGCACAGGCCGTAGTCATAACAAAAGAATACAGTTTTGTTTTGTGTTGTTTTGTTTTGTTATGTTTTCTGATAGTTCTCCGCGGTGGCTTTCAAAGCCTTCTTTATTGTCATTTTGTTTTATCAATGTTAATCAGACACCCAGGTGGCAAGCCAGAATGAAGTATATTGGTCTCAGGTTCCAGTAGAAATGGGCAAAATGCAATGTATTAAAATGGATTTTGATTAAATCCAATTCCCAAGTTTTTTTAGGCTACCTAACTGATTTTGGCATATTACTGCAAACAGCTTTTCTTATGCCTTTTGGAGGGGGGAAATTTGGTTTTATTTATTTTCAATAATTTGAGAAGGTGGTGTACTCCAAACAGAAGTATGTCCCCTTCCACACTGCTACGTACAAGTACTCATAGCTTTCTGTATTTTCATACTCTGCCTAGCCATGATTAGAATTAGAAAGCAGAACAAGGAATGGGACAGTTATTTGACAGTCGAATGCTGAAGCTCCTACTTCTGAACACCAAGGAGAAAAAAATCAAATTATTATCAAAAGGTTATATTGACAAAAGTAAAAATATTCTTGGCACAGACGTATTTTCTCACACATACAAATTTTCTGTTCATTTTTATAAGAAGTTTTGTTTTGTTTTGTTGTGGTTTGGTTTGGTTTGGTTTGGTTTGGTTTGGTTTGGTTTGGTTTGGTTTGGTTTGGTTTGGTTTGGTTTGGTTTGGTTTGTAGGTCATCCTGATGTGTGTTCAGTACTGAAGAAACCCAGGCAAAGAGAAAATAATGACCCACCTCTAGCTGCTCATATTGGAGGGTGTAGACTTCTACTTGTGAATTTAGCTTATTCTCAACCTTCTTTTGCTCTAGAGAGACATCACAGACATTCAAGTATAAGAAATTCTACTTGTCATCTCTACGAGTGAGGTGACAACTATCAATCCTAATCAGTGCCTTTGACCATGAGTAGAGAGATGAGTTCATGCATAGCTTTCTGTTCCTGAAGCTGACATCCTTGATGAACTCTTACTCACTGTAACTTCAGACCCTGCCACTAAAATACTTGGTCACCTGTCCCTTTTTATGCTATTGAATGCTTTTACCACCAGGTGGTAGGCAATAAAAACAGGAAGCACAAGCTCATCCAATGCTGTATACTTAAAAGAAATCAAATAAAATTAAAGTGCAACTGTGAAACAATTCTCCATATGCCAAACTCCTGTTGATGCCTGCAACTAAAGGAAAGCACTGAAAGAGATCTGGTCAGTGTTTGCAGGTATTTGATTAATAGCACGGGTAAAGCCTGCATAAATAAGCACATGCTGCATATGTTATTACATATTGGAACGATTCTATTGTGTCTCCTATTCTGTTGTTGTCTAGTTGTAAACAAAACTAATTATTATCAGGATATGCATTTTCTGTCAATTCTTTTAAGGAAAACCATTTATTCCACTTATCCTCCTGTAACCAGATAAATGAAATTGTCTCCCCAATGTGTAAATATCTTCTCCTGCCTTATTAGTGTTGTCTTGTACATGAAGTACTCATTTAGTCGCAAAAACCAATTATCATCCCTGTCTGGATACATTAAGAATTTTCCTACAAGTCTTTTTCTCTCTATCACATTCTAAGCAACACTGTACATGAATTATTCATATTGCCCATCTTGCAGGCAGGTTTTTTTATTATTAAATTCCATCATAATAATAGTTATTACCACAGTCATGGCAGTTTTATGAGTATTCTTCAATGCCATTACCTGGAAAGTTTTCAATCAAGACGTATAAAAGATGCAAATCAATTTCCATAATAAAATTAAACTGTACCATCTACTCTTTCATCCTTACAATAGAGTTGATTGACAACTTCTCGCCGATACTTGCAGCTGATAGCTTGCAGGTATGGTAATGGAGAATGGCAGATTCTCTTGCTCTAGTATTCTAAGAAATTCAGTATTTTTCTTGCCTTGTCAGTGTTTAATGCTCATGTCTTCACGCAAACATAGTGTTTAAGATGCAGACATCCAGTTTACAAATTTTCCTTCAGAACAAGACAATTATTTACCTCTGGCAATATGAGACTTGCCTTTTACTAACCAAAAGCAGTGCAGAATAAATGAAATTCTTTAATGAATATTCTTGTTTGTTGTACTCTGAGTAGTGCAGCTCTTCACAAAGGGATCTTTTCCCAAGGAGGACGTTTTCCAGGAGATTCCTCTAACTTCATCCTGCACGTTTATTTTAAATCTTTCTCTCTCCCTTGTTTTAGCACCACTTCAGCACAGGGTTTAATGACCACCTGATGGTTCTTCTTTGCTTCTTTTCTATGCAAGCATTTTATAGCTTGTTCCTACTTCCTACTGCTTCTGTCTCTCTGTATGCTCCCCATTTATCATTTCGTTGTGATTTAGATCAAAGTTGCTGTCTAAATAAAGCATTAAATGTAACTTCCACTGGTGTTGGAATTAACTTCCATATAATTTTGCCTTTAATCTGCAGGTGTATTACTCTTGATGAAAGTTTCAAACCAGGACCCTTGACTTAAGATTCATTTACATCAATTGAAAGGCGGAGCAATGCATTCATCATGAAGGAGTTACTCCAGAATGATGCTGGAGTAATTAAGATGAGAATATAAACAGCATTAATAGGGAAAAATGGGTCTTCTCTCTTCAATTAAACTTCAAGTAAGGCCAAACAGCACGAAACATCAATCAACCCTAATACCTTGGAAAATAAAGTGATCGCTATTTAGAATGAAGAAAAAATTCATTTTCATGGTATAGAATTGGACAATTCTGTGCATTATGTAAAGGTTAATGTTCCCATTGAAGTCTCTGGGTGGCATTTGTTCAAAGTAGACCCCTGGAGTAGAGACACTCTTGATCTGTTCCAGTATAAAATTCTTACACTTCTAAGAACTTTCTCTTTCATGTTCAAAAACACTTAAAAAGATAGATTACATCACACTTCAAGAAAGTAAACCATGCAAGACTGAACTGATGTCTGTTATGTAATTCAATATATTACAGTAAGGCTTCAGAATTAATGAGTGAATTAAAATTTTTCCCATAAACAATTTTTTATTCCTGCTAAGGTCATGTTAGGACTATTACTGTTATTTTCAAAGATACATGATGAAAAATGAAATAAGCTGTACTTTTCTCGATATAAATTTTCTATTTTCAAAAGTATAGATTGTCTAGATTGCCATTTAAATTATTCACCAACCTTTAATGCTACCTGCGTATTATAGCATCTGTCAAAATCACTTTCTGCTGAGAATTAATTGCCTTCCTCATCTGCAAAAGATCCTGAAAAATTGTTGATATTTTTCCAACTGGTGTATAGCGAAGTATTAGCCATCTGTAACAGAGACTTATTTTCAAAATTCATGACTCTCCTTCCCCACGATCATGTCATTGGCTAGACTCATATGTTATTCCACCATGTTTTCATGGGATCGATGGCAGCACAATAGACCATGTGTAAAATATGGAGTCTGTGTGTACAATGAGACATTTAGAACAAATGTCTTCATCTTCACTTTGGGATAAACTGTAGCTTTTACAACACAGATCACTAGAAATTCCACAGGGTATTGCATGGCATTTTCCAAGGTCCATTTGATTCTCACTGCCTTTGAAAGAAACAAATCCCTGGCAAGTGAGTTCTGGCTGATCTTGCTGTGTCAGTTTAAGATACCTGCTGGAAGCAAGCATCTCTGTAGCAGAGCTGACGGGAAAAATGCATGTGCTAGTCATTTCAGTCTGAAGGTTAGTGCATTAGTTTAGCAGTAAGTGGGAAAAGGGGAAACATGCTAAGATAGATACACGCCGAACTAATTGGAGTACCAGCACACACTGTGCTTCATGAAGTCTGCCAGAGGAATGGTAACCACAGGCAGACAGTTAATATTACAAGTTTTGGCTACTAGTGTCTTAAACTTCTGCAGTGGTTTATTCTGCCATTGAGCCAGAGCCTTAGGGTTTAGACTTTGGAAAGACCCATACACTACTAACAGGGAAAAACCTTCCTGTGTAGGTATGAAGCATCCATCATCAAGCTGCTACTGTGATTTAATTCTATGTCTTCTAACTTGACAGATCTTAGACCAGTTCTCTGTCTGTGAAGAGCAAGCAGTGCAGCATAACCTGTGTCCACTCTCACAGATGGGAAGACTTTCACGGCTGAAGTTCTCCTCAAACCACACTTAGGCTGTCTCTGAGAAAGTTTTACATGGCATAGACTGAAGTTGTGCCAGAGAGAGGAAAATAATTAACCTGTACAGATGATGATGGGTCAGTGTCACTGGGTCATCCACTATAGAAAGCCCAGAGACCTTTCTGGTATTTTTCACATGCCTACTACAAGTAAAGGATAGTACCTTTTTTCCCTCTGCAAAAAAAAACACCTTTGCTAGGCCTCCTTTCTGCTTAGGAATGCAGATACAATACTGTAGAGTCCATGAGAATCCACTAGATGACTGTTGAAATTCCCTTTTCCTGTCTCCCCAGTCAAGCTGTACAACACCAGTTTTACCTGTATTAATTATGGTGATGTCCTTGTGATGTCTCCTTTTTCATCGTGGAGTAGGATAGCAAAGAGACTCGTGTCGCTCATCACCGTGTTGCACAAGCATACAAGTTTTCAGTTTTCTGTACTTACAGAGACAAGGGAAACATTTGCCATGATGGGAAAGTACTTCAGTTTCTGCAGCTTGTTTTGGGGTTGTGTCTTCATCATGGAATCACAGGAACATTGAGGTTAGTAGACACTTCTCAAAATCATTTGGTTCAACCCCCTGCTCAAGCAGGGACACCTAAAGAAGGTTGCCCAGGACTGTGTTCAGACAGATTTTGAGTAGCTCCAAAGACAGAGACTGCAAAACTTCTCTGAGCAACCTGTTCCACCATCTGATCATCCTCATGGTAAAAAAAGTTTTCCTTACATTCAGATGAAGTTTCACGTGTTTTAATTTCTGCCCATTGCCTCTGGTATTGTGACTGGGCACCACTGAGAAGAGCCTGGTACCCACTTCTTTGTTCCCTCCCCAAAAAAAGTGAGAATCTTCTGAATATCACTTTTCACTCCACGTTTATTGTTTAATACTACTAGAATTTATTTCAGTGCCAATAGGTGCCAATGAAAATTAATGAGGTGTTTGAATAAGAGACTTAGTGTTTTACAGCACAACGCAGAGACATAAGACACGGAAAATAAATTGCAAGCAAGAAAACTTTCTCCCGAATCACCACCACAAGTCTAATAGCATTTTCATTGTGATATTGTCATATCACATGGGCAGGAACTCTGAAAAACACTCCTTGGGAGTTTCATGTGGATTTAGACACCAGTGTATGAAAGCACACAATGAATTTTTTTAACAGGATATTCAGGTTGTAGAAAGAGAACTCCACAGATGCTGTGTTTTTCTGGGGTTACTATGGTTTGGTTTTGCAGGTCTTATGGGCAGAATCCCTGTACTACCACCTACTGAGTGGACTGGAGGAGAAGAAATGAGCTGAGTGACTGTCGATGGAGCACTGTTCTTGAGGTTCCTATCCGCTTTTCTGTTCTTCAGATTTGCCTGGAATGTTGAGGCAGGCATACAAAAGGGGCAGATACATAAAACTCCACTGTGCATCCACAGAAGACTGGAAAGTCCCTGGACGCTCCCTTCATTTGTCAGTGTCACATATTAATTGCCAAGTAATTTACAGCCATTACCTGACAAAGATGTAATGGTGCTTTCAAGGTAAATAAGTTTCACTTTCTCCTCCTCTTTAATTCTGCTAGATCTTCAGAATCAGCCTGCTGAGGTCAGTGAAGCTGGAAGGTAAACAGTAAATAAGGAATCAGAAAGGAAAAATGCTAATGAATATTGTGGAGGAAAGCTTGGAGTAACACTTAACCACCTTCTTCAATTAACAGGAGTAGTTTCACAGATCAAGACTGCAATGTATCTGTTAGGGGTTTATTTTTCTTAAGTTTGAATTTTTAATGTATTCTCTTCTGTTGCCTGAATGAAATGTACAACAGGAAAATTCCAGAAACATCTCTTCACTCTATCCACCTCATTTGATATGCTCTGACCTCTTTTTCAAACTGTAAAAGTACAGTGCACCCACCCTTCATTGCCTTATCTGGAACATGCAGTCTCCCATTTGTGTCAGATTCCACCTAAAAGAGAGTTATCAAAGGTAACTGTTGACAGTTCAGCCGGATATTTTCTCTGTCCCTCTCCACATTATTGCAGCTCCCTTGGAAATCTGTCAACTTCACATTTGTTACAGAGACCTTTACAGCAGTCAGAAATCACTGGTAATTTACTTTTCTTCTTAAATTAATTTGTTTATTTCCTGCCAGGAAACTTAAATTTAAATAAAATCAATGATTTTTCCAGCACCCATTCTTAAATACATTGTCAGACAAGGGAAAACTCTAGTTGAAGTCTGCATGGGGGAAGGTGTTCTTGTAAGAGGCAGTGACCTTAGCATCTTGTCACCACACATCCTTACATGTTTTCAACAGGTATAATGCATTACCCTGTTACATTTTGGTTCTCGTGAGTACTTGTCATGTTCACTTTCATCACACTGTGTGTCAGAGACCCATCCGTATCTGTCTACCTGTATGTCTGTCTGTCTATCTGTCAATGTATTTGACTATCTCTGTACCTACCTGAAACCAGATAGACGCCTAGAAAAGATACTAGGATTTGCTGCAATGTGAAAATTCAACACAGCAAAGATAATTTAGTTCTTTTGAAATTTCTTTCTTTGGGAAAATGAAAAGTAGAAAGAAGTTAGCCACATTTGTGACTTTGTATTCTAATGAAATAGTTCAAATATCATCCTAAATTGTGCTGGCTTTATTAAAACATCATAATCAGAGAAAGAATGTTCTAAATGGAATTGCCTTGAGTTCAAAATTGGATTTTAAATTGTATTATTCTAACGTAACTTTTTATTCAGTGTTTGGTAAAATATAACTTCAGATCACACATGTTTTCTGAGGCTCTGCCTTATACTTTAAAGCCAGTACATCTTTTCCATGGCCCAGTTTCCAACTACTGCCCTGTAAATTCTTATATGCCAGCTAGTAAAAAAATGTAAGGAGACTAAATAGTCTGCTCTGGAGCTCATGGCTGAATTGTGCTTTACCTATACGGGCTTCCTTTCCCATATGAATATGTTCATATTAAGCTCCGTGTTTGCAGCTGAATTCCCTTTGCCTGACCTACTGTAATGGAGATTCTAAGCAGACAGAGGCCTCCTGTGCTTGCATGTCTGAACCATTTCTTTGGATCCTGGTTCCACCTATTTTCAAATCTTTATTTCACTATTTCTATTAAAACTTGACATGACTAACAATATCATTTTCAGAACTAGATTAATTTCTCATGAATGACAGATATCTCTTTATTTCTGCTGTGAATATTGTAAAAGAGGGGAAAATTAGAGATATCGAAGCATTTGCATGGTATCAAAAATTGCACTTTTCTTTATAATCGTAACGCTTTGTAGTGATCCATCAGTCTTCAAACACTAATCAATTTTAACTTATTACAAGATTTATAATGGAATATATCATTTTTACTTCTCTTATCTTCATTGGAATTCATTCAAGTAGATTTTTTTTTTAATTTAAACTATCTAACTGCTATTCTTTTGCTCTGACTTAATAACCAGAAAGGTCTGCCCTCATCATAAAATAGAGTGACAATGGTTATGTCTTCCTGCTCTTACCATCCATTTCACTGTTCCATTTTTTAAGTGGAATAGACCACACCTTTTGATAGATATCAAAGGAAAGCCTGGGAGAAATGTTTTCTGAAGGTTGAAAGGATAGAATTATAAATGAATAAATGTAGTTTGATTTAATAAACCTGGTCTGATGGCAAGATATAGGCATCCCAAGCAGTGCAAGATCCTAAGAAAACCATCACTACCAGCTGAGATCAGGCAAAAGAAAGTGCTGAATTTAAGGTTTTAATGTAAATTTTTAGCTTTGAGGCTAAAGCTCAAATCAGTTCCACATTAGCTTGCTTATAGACCTTCTGTTACTTTTTGGAAGTGAGAGGTGCTCACCTTGGGAGAAAGGCTGGCATTAGATTATTGGTTGAAAGGCTATTCGGATGTGGCGGTAGAAGCCAGAAGGAAGTGGAAAGAAAGAAAATCTGGGTAGAATAGCAAAACAGGGTATCTCAATCTGCATACTGTGCTATGACATGCGTGCCAGATATGTGGGGAACCAACTGCATTTTAGCAATGCTGTGAATTAGGGTTCTAACATTATTTAAAGGAGTCATTTCATTCATTACTGTAACTAGCTGAATTGTATATGTTTAGAAGAATAATTCTTGGTCTTCTCAGCACAAATTTTGCTAATGCCAGACGATCAGTTGTGGTTAGAGCCACCCAGGGACTTCCAGATCTCAGTACTACATTGGATTTCCTCAGTCACCACTGGTTAAACACAGATCTCCAAAACCTATGCTTATCTCTTGTCCTAAACTTAAAGCTGCCTGTGTTTCTGCTGCTAAAGTTGCTAAAGCCAGCTGCTAAGACTAAGCTAGTTGGCACCTGGGCCCTGACAGGGATCTCACCCTTACTGTTTCTACTTGGATGCTAGATCAAACCTCACAGACACCAGTGGATGTAGTAGGAGAGATCAGGGTGTAACAGCTAGATTTCATGTTGCTGCAGACACAGCCAAGGTGAGATGTTTCAGGGCTGGGTGGTTTACGAACAAGTTTTATATAGGAGCCCCATGGATGGATCACTTATGTAAATGGTGGCACTTGTTTCTAAATCTCTCGCTGCTTGATTGAAACTTTTTCTGAAGTGCTTCAATCAGTTGTTTCTGGAGACATTACAATCTCTTTCTGTCTGATAAACATCTAGCTACCTAAAGTGCAGTGTACGGGCTCTGGTGGGAGGAAATGGCAGAGGCTGATAATGGAATTCTGTGTGGCAGGTTTTCTGGGACTTGTTTCTCATGTAGAGAAGAGGTGAAGATTTTCAGCTTTCACTCCAAAACAGGGTATGTTTGAAAACATGTATCATAGAATCATAGAATCATGGAATCATTAAGGTTGGAAAAGACCTCTAAGATCATCAAGTCCAACTGCCAACCTATCACCACCATGC
>Ga0181612_167484_pt1 | contig 15474 bp, 3 predicted proteins | sample HoacroProtozoa21_FD_119630 | JGI IMG/M metagenome (GOLD analysis project Ga0181612, IMG submission 119630) | Hoatzin crop microbial communities from Cojedes, Venezuel. Combined Assembly of Gp0051906, Gp0051904, Gp0051908 | reverse complement strand
CACTGCAACCTATCGCCTGTGCTGAAGTCTCTTTCCTTACCAGTTCCATCTGGGTGGAAGTGTCAGACATCACAGGGGCTTCCAGTGGAGGAACTCTGGTTTTAGCTCAGAGGCGAGTGCTCGCCATTCTAACAGAGACCTAGAGCACTCCCTGGGCTGTGGCATACAGGCAGGTTGCAGGGCTCTCCCTGCATGCCCTTCTGCGGGAACTGCTGCACAAAACGCCACGCCACACCCTGGTCACGACGCTCCCCAAGGGCCGTTTGAATCTCCCATGGTTGCTACTGGCAATGCTCACACCAATGTCAGCCCTGCTCTCTTGCTAGAGCTGCCAGCTCCTGGCCGGTCTTGCTGGGCTTCTTTGGGTTCCCCTGGCTCTGGGTACCCCCCTGTCCACCTCAGTCAAGTGCCCAGCCATGGAACTTACCGTCGCGGCCGCTACATTGCTTGCCGACAACTCAATTCCTCCTATACAAAAAATAAAACCTATACTTTCCCCATTGTGCAACATTCCAGTTGAGAGACTCTCAGAGCTGAGAGGGAAAATGTGACAGACTTTTTTGCATTGCTTAATGCATTTATTACACTTTAATGCATACTCAGACATTAAAATGATTGTCACATGAGAAGACTACATGTAGAAGTAATTAATCTGACCCAAAAATGCACAGCACATTCTTAGCTTTCTTTACCTATTGTTGGTAACATCAAAATACATCTAAAACAAAGTCCACAATCAGTGGGCAGAGATGGAGTAGCACTTTCTTCCCTTCTCTCTGCAAAACATGTTCAAGAAGCAATTAGGCTGAGAAGGACTTTAATTTATGAATGAGTTGTTTACATACTGGTTTGGAAGGGCCATGCACTAGGGAGTGATTGACAGACACTTCAGTGTGTGTGGAGAGACTTGTAGAGATTCTGGGAATAAAATACATTTGCCTGTGGAGCAGTAAATGTGAGCAGTAGAAGCAATACTTTACAGGAGCCAGCAAAATAAAATGCATTTTTCTCCTATCTCTCCCCACCTTTCTTTTCCTTTTCTTCTTATCCCCAGCATCCCTGAGCAGTACACATGATAGTCTTTGGTTAGCACTAAACGCAGCTGGAAAAAACAAGCAAGCAAAAGACTTTTAGCATTTTAGAAAGAAAACAACAAAAATAAGAATGCATATAAACAGAGAAGCAGGAAATAAGAATGCACTTGGGATGATATAATACCATAAAATCAATTATTCAGAAGAATCAGGAGATTGGGCTAAAAGTGTAGATAGAAAACAATGACAGCAACAGCAACAAGAAAGGAAGATGTGTAAAAAAAAAGTGATCAGCACTGTGCCTGAGTAATGATTGTCCCTGGCTTAAGTAAATACTTTTGTGGACTTTCTGATTTATTAGATGAGGCCACAGCGTGACCATAGCACATTAAGGAAAAAGGCAGCACTTCTCTGTCACAGCTCAAAACAGTTCTTCGGTAATTAAATAGTCATGACCTGAAGCTCATCAGGCATTTAAAGCATTAGAAGTGACTCTGGTAATGATAGGTTAAATGTCTGTGGGTGAGTGGGGGTCTTACAGCAACAAGTTCAGTGCAGTTCTGCTTCGGAATTGATTCTTTAGATATTATTAACAGAAATGTAGGGTTTGCTACCTGAGGTTTTGTGCAAAATTTAACATGGAGGTAATACTATTGATAACATTTGATTACTAATGGGCCCAGCAGCATTACTTAACCACCAGGCCATACTACAGCAATTGCTGTACAAAATTCCCAGTAACAACTCCCCTACCCCATTCTTAAACCTAGGAAGTCAAAAATCACAAAATATAGTTTTGGAATTGAAATGCAGAGTTAAGACTGCAGAAGATTTCTGTTTCACACATTGCTTCAAAACATGGGGGAGTTTCATATCTCCTAGCTTTAAGCACTTTGAGATTGGAAGCTAGTGTGCACATACAGCTGAAAGTCAGAGAGGACCATCAGGAAGTAATTTCATCTAGGAGCCAAAGTTATGTTTCCCAAATCATTCACTAGATGATTCTCTTTCTCTTGTTTATACACAGGCCCTAGATAGGCTATCCACTAGATATATTAATTAGTTGAGTTGTTGTGCTTCCCTGATGCTATGATTTATGCAATAGAATGAACTACCATTACAAAGCAAGCAGAAAATCTGTTAATAAAAAGAAAAAGGGAGCAGGTTCGCTGCAGCAGTGGATGAACACAGAAAAATTCAAACAAAAAGTCAGCAGATCTTAACACTGCTAGCATTTTTAATGGAAGGAGTTTTATAGTGTTGCTAATGTATGATCTTTGGTCAGTTGATATTGATGGGTCATAGACAAAAGAGTCCAGACGTTCTGCAACAAGGTATCTTGAAGACGGCTGACCCTCAAATCGAGCCTTATGACTGAGCTCTACATAACTTGGGTTTCCTGAACTTGATCTTTCGTACAGCTGATTCCACATACCGAGCTCTTCTTGACTCAAAGGCAACTATACTCTGTGCTGTGTAGTAGTGTTGGTTTTCTTGTTTTCACCCATGCAGCTCCAGGTGGCTGAGTAATTACAGCCAAGGTTCTGGTTGCTATTCTGCAAGAATTACGATCAGGCAAAAAGGAGCAAAATAGGCCTATGTGTAGCAGCTAAGTAGAGTTGCAATTTGTGGATTTTTAGAACTGTATATATGACTGCCTCGGGACTCGTGATATTTCAAATTAGAAAGCAGCAAAAACATGCCACTTACTTTTTACTGCAGCTGGACAGAGAGGAAAATACAGGGCTTTGCTACACCACTTTGAGGCATATAAATGAAGAAATCTTTCCTCTATGATCTAAAATGCTCTAGAATTATTTTATTCATTATAGCTATGTCAGTGGGAAACCTCCAGCAGCAGCTCCATTATGGTTGGGAGGATACATTAAAGCAAATAATATTCATTTAAGCAACCTTACTGCTACCATTAACCTTTCCCTACAATCAGAATTCATATTTGATCCTTTTTTCTCGATCATTCTCTATGCTGACCTATATAGTCAGAAGGAAAGGCTGACAAGGGCAGAAGAGACGAACTAGTCATCTTCAAAGTAAGCAAACTTAAAAAAAAAGCTAGACGAAATATTCTCTTGTTTTTGTTGTGAAATATTATTCTTTATATTATTTTTTATCATGGTTCATTATTTTATCCAGCCCCTGGATCTAGAAATTCTACTCTTCATGCAGCAGATTGCTTAGTCTGCACAGAAAATGTCATGTAGCTCTATTGTAAAAGGAGCTTTCTTTCTCCAAGTAAGGTGAATTATTAAACATTTAGAAGATATTCAAGGACCGTAAAGGTTCAGACTACAGAGAAAAATCTTCAGTTTAAAGTGAATGTGGCTCTTTGCTCTGCTGGGATTTCATTCTATTGATCTTTCAGAATGTTCCTGTCAAATGCTATTTTGTGCGGTCTGTAAGGACTAGAGGTTGCCCATCAGCAGATGTGTTGGAGATCTTTTCTGTGTGGCTTACAGAGGATGCCAGTTGGTTACATCCTGCAGCTAACAAAGTCTGCAGGTTGAAGTATTGTACATGATCAGGGCTCTATTCCTTGGGAAGGAGGAACAGAAATCAATGATAAGGCAGGAGTTGAATTCATGGAAAGCAAAAGTATTAAGAGGGTATGATGTTTTCATATTATTTTTGCAAGTGATGTTAAAATATGCAGCAAAATTTTCTTAGCTAGCTGTATCTCATTCTTGTTAGCTGCAGCAAATACGGTCTTCCAAAGAGGAAACCTAGAATACTTTCTGCAGTCAATCAGTGTGTAGACCTCTCATGTATTCAGATTTCTGTGTTGGGTCTGTATCTCAATTTCCCAATTTGTCTGGCACAGACAGCTTACTATTTTACACTTCCCACTGGAAGCCTTGGAAGCCCCAGCTAGACTCTCTCCAGTGGCTCTGCTGTAAAAAAGTAACTATGAATAGGTGATGCATTTTCTCCGTTGCCTCTCATTAAGTAAATAAGAGCTTAGTTCATGGTACTATTAGAAAAGAAGAAGAAGAAAAAAAGGCTGCTTGATTAGAAAGTGCTTTCTTATGCTAGACTCTTCTTACTTATGCAGATCTAAATTAATCTCCTGGGACCTTGACTTTATCTGACAAATCAGTTCTTCATCTGCAATTCCTGTTTTAGCTTTATTTTGCTACATGATCTTGCTTGTAAAACATTTCTTCAAAAAAGCCACAAGGGGAAACATCATATAACTCAATTCATCTTTTAAAATGAAACTATGCAATCAGGGACTGTCCGTCTGCTACAACTAATTCTGACCAGCAATAGTATGGATTCGCGTTTTTGTGTCTCTGTTTTATGTCGGTATTATCCCACTGAATTCAGGATAGATAGACTAATGGTTAGATTCTTAAAAGTGACACAAGAAGTCAAAGAACCCAATTGTAATACTTTTTGTAAGTTCTGAAAATAGATGTCTTCACTACATACTTGTGTCGTGAAAAACAACACATACAGTTTCAGTAGCTAATTTGTGGAGTGAGAAATAAAAGAGTAAGGATGTCTTATTGTAGATGGATCACAGAGTAGTCAGCAGTCAGTGCTCTAGTGGGAACACAATAAAGCTTCCTTCTGTCTGAGCTAGCCATTGCTTAAGGGATGATTGCTGAAACCTGAAATCAGTGACATAACAATCGCTGAAAATCATACTTTTCCTCTTCCATTTAATGCTTTCAGACCTGAACTCAGGGTAGCTAAGGATTGCACCTCTGGAGCTTAAAGAAATAATATATGGATATCAAGCCTGGTGCTGTGTTAAAGTGTAATAACCTAGAAGAACAACCAGAAATTCTTCACAGTAGCTGAAATCGAGTCCTATGTCTTTGTACTACTAGTAAATATCTCTGAACCGTGAAATCACTTACAAAGGCAATTGATTTTAAAGAATGTGCTTATACTACTAGTTCTATACATATAATGCAAAAAGGTGCTATTCTCTTGGATTTTGGGGTTATTTTTTTAACTCTGTAACTCATATGACCATTGCAAGATAGAAAGAGGATGCAGCTTTATCAAAAAAGTGAAATCTTTATCCTGCTACTGCTAGGGCCAGAAGTCTGAGGGTACTGTGAGAAGAAAGTTGCAGAGGAAAGTAGGAAGAGTGGGGATTTTTTACAGGAGAGACTATAGATATATATAAAATAATATTTTCTCTATTATTTTACCAGGAAAGTCAATCAGTTATTTTGATATACAATGAGATTAGCACAGAATACTGAAAGACTATCATGCATCACTCAATGAAATCCTAAATAATTGCAGCAAATCTTAGTATTGTGTCTTACTAATGAAAAGTATCTTGGTGCATGAGAATAATATGCTTTTTCGTAATCTTTTATTGGTAAAATATTAAGCAGTATACAAAATACATTAACACAAAGAAATTTGTAGTGTTCCACTGTATATCTATATATATGAAAATATATATGAGTCTAGAATTTTTTCCAGACTTCTGAAATTTTGTACTAGTTCATTTATTCTTCATGGTAATCTGGAGCAAACATAGTCAGTAGCCAAAACAAAATCTTCTCTGAACAATATGGTGCTTTTTATGTCTTGTAACACTGATGCTGTTCCTCCTGGGATTTCAAAGAGGGATGCTTAGCTGTAAAGAATGAAAGTAGAAGTAATGCTTCTTCCCTGTGATGACTCTGTTTCTTCATAAGGATGATTATCAGTGAAGAAAGTTCACAAAGAAAATGCCATCAGCTAGAAATAGGCAAATTTGATCTGTTTGGTCGTAATATTAAGATCAGGGAAAAAAAAGAAGAAAAAAGTCTATTATTACTATCATTAATTACCTAATTCCTGTGTCTTGCAGTGCTCAGAGGCCCCGGGATAATGCTACTAGGAGCAAAAAAGATAGGTGCATTGAAGAATGAAAAATTTTGCACCAAACATTTCCAACTAAGTGGTAAAACTGCAATGTGCTGCTGAAACTCTCTTTTTGGAAGGCTTTGTTAAGTATTGATGGTACACTCAAAGCTATACAATGTATTAAACAGTAGATGAAGGCTCACTCTTATGATGTAATTTGAACAAAAAAAAGAAGTCCCATTCAATCCCCCGGTTCTACTCAAAAGATTCAGCAACAACAGAGTAAATACGGCTTCACTGATCCTCTATATATGGTAGAGAAGAAAACTAGAGCGTGGATTAGCTATTCTTAATTTAACAAATGGGTTGGCAACACAGTAAATAAGGCACTAGTGATGACACCACAAATGTAAGTCTGCCTATTATTTTTTCAGTAGCTCGTGGTTCTTCTGAAAGTAGTGTCTTCCAAATACCTCTGTGTTCCCGTATAAGCTGGAGACTTAGGCCAAACTCATTTTCTTCACTCCAGCTGAGGAATCAAGAGTTCAGAGTTGTGCTGAGTGAACCTGTTGCTCCCTATCATTCCTGTTTTACCAATATTTTTTCTCATAATCTTTCTAAAACACGTCATAGTGCAACTTAGAACTGCATGATCTTATATTTTGTCTAGTGTAGTGAAGCTATTTCTAACTCTGCAGGAAGATCTAAGAAGCAATTAGGCTCCTTCTGTGCTGGCTTCCTGTGTAAATCTATACATTTTCTTAGAATTTCAGTTTTAGGGAGGGACTTGGATGCAATGATGTGATAAAAATAATAAGATGGAATAGGAGAATGCTCTCATGGTATATAGTGTATAACAGAGAATAGGTAAGAAGGCAAGAGTGAGAAAACTCTCTCAAAATTTTTAGATCGAGAAAAGCAGGAAAGATTCCGAAATTTCACATGTACTATGCTATATTATATTTGTTTTGAAAGAACAACCTAAAAAAGATAAGCATGGAATGCCTGCTTAATCTTAGGGTCCTAATATTGCAGCATAATAGCACAGCACCAATTTTAGGGTAAGTTTTATTTATCACACTACATCCTGAAGGACTAGTCAAGACCTTTCACTGGAAACTCCTTAAAAGTCTCTGGTTTGATTTGCTCTGGTAGGTGGGATGGAGCCAAACCTTTGACAAATTTCCAAAAGCAGAACTGAAAAATGAAATAGAATTGAAACTCTTTTCCAGAGAAGTTGAAGTAACACGGTGATGACTGTTAAGAGGTGCTGGAGGAATATCTTCAAGCAACAAAATCTCTTCTCTCCCGAAGTACTATTACTAACCCTGTTCCCAGACCATGGTTGGCCTACTCTGTGTACAACAGAAACACTACAACTGACACACTGAGAAGAAGGGGAAAGGGCTTATGCAGGAGCATGCACATGAAACAGTTGTGTACTGCTCGTCTCTTGACACAGGTCTGTGCCAGGATCCAGGCACAGGAGCAAGGTTTTACATCACAGGGGAAGATCTTCTCTGCTTCTCTCTGTCTGATTGTATGACAGGGACCATTTCCAGGGGTGTACATCTTCACTAGATATAATAACATTTTTAACAAATTTCCAAATGTTAACAAAAAGAACCACACAGACCGTTTTGTGGGCACGTTATCATCTAGCTGCCTACCTACAGTGTCTACCTGTCCACTTTCCTCTGCGCCATCTGCTGCTGTCCCTTAGTAGAAATGGAACACCACTGAAATCCCATTAGAGAATTTTCTGTGTTATGTCTGGTATTTCATCGTCACTTATACAGAATGTTATGCTCCTTAGCTGCTTCCTATATTTTGATTGGTTTACCATAGCCCTCTTCTTGCTAACACTGCTCTTCTTTTTGCTTTGCAGCTTACTTAGGAAAAGGATAAGAATATGTCCAAATACTATATTACAAAAATGTCTGAACAAAGCCTGTGAGTTTCAAAAGCTATATAGAGTGGCATTAAATCTAAGACAATCATGCTAAGAGGCAAGGTGTGTTAGCATGGGTGGCTTAATATATTCAGAATCTGAATGGGTTTGTGTCCCATCATTTCGAATCTGAGCAGAAAGAGTTCAAGTTGCCTGCAGTATATTGCATTGATATTTTTTCACTATAGCACCCTGAAAGGTATAGTTGTTGTGATAACTTTACAGTTATCAACACTTCCATTCCCAATCTGCACTGTCAGTTTCTCATGATTCTTTTTATTAGTGTTTTGTTTAGTCATAAGCCTCTAACAACTTTTGTCCTTTGAGATAGTTGTTATTCTCACCATGCCATACTATCTTTCTGCATACAGTATTTTACACTCTTAGTTTTCTGTGTTTTTACACATAATGTTGATCTGCTGATATCCTGTATGTCCCTTAAACGTTGGTTTTAGTCACAGGTTGAAGCAGCAGCTAGCATGTGCTGAACGACTCCAAGGATGTCTGGCATTTTAACCTTTTATGGACAGCTGAGCATAAAAGTTATAATCTGAAAACACAGTTTTCACTGAAATGAAAGAAAACCGTGCTCTGATCTGTTGATACCAAAACCAGATCTGAAAGATCTTTTTTCCCATATGTATTTGATTTGTGTAGATACATTCCCCGTTCACCAGTGCAGGGATTCTCTACCCTGTATCTGGTAGGTTATTTCTCTGTGAAAGCAGCCTAGTTTTAAGAGAAAACTCTTTTGGTGGAGAGAGAACATATGACAGTCCTCTTCTATCTCAAGTATAGTTATGCAGATGTAGTCTCCCAGATTCATGCACTCCTACTCATTCAGAGCAGAGTTCTTGGAAAAGTTTAACGAAACTAATAACTTCTTGACTTATTTAGGAAATGCTGGCAAAATATTCTTGCAAATACAGGTTTGGTAGAGCAGTTGTCTTCTCCTACAGTCCCACAAAAAAATTTAGCTTAGAAGTGACATCTCTCTTACAAATCCCCATGCAAAGCAAGATAAGCTTCAAAGTTGAGCAACCGTTGAACAACTACTTAAAAACTTCCTAGTGAGTAAATGATACATCTCTTACAGTATGTTCTTATGAAGTATTTGTATTTATTGAATCATTACCATGGGGTATCATTCCATAAGTTAAGAAACGGATGCCATACAAACAGCTAAACAAGACAAATGTCTGTAGCTTATACTGACCCTTGATACCAGACACAATAATAATCAACTGCATTGGGTTAACAGCATATATGAGACAATCCATAAAAATTCTGAAGATTTTCATTTCTACGACACCGTTACACTTTCCTACATACTGCTCAGTAGACAAGAAGAAACCTATGCTGGCGAATATAAAGATCTGTAAGCCAGCTTCTTGTCTTCTTCCATTTGCTTACTAATATACCTTTCTCTTAACATGATGCTCACACAACAGAAAAAGATTTTAAGAAGCAGTTGTGACTTCTAACATTTCTTCATGATGATCAGAACTATTGTTTTCTCCTAGCTATTTTTTTCTGCTGATGCCTTTCATTTTTTTGTAAACTCTTTGGGGAAGGAGAGTCTTCCTTCTCCAGGGACAGCTCTTGTCAAATTTCTGATGCTACTACTATACCAATACTAAATGAAGACAACAGTGAAATAGTAGGCCCCTACATGGCCTTCTGGAGCTGCAGAGGAAGAAACAACCAAGCATATATTTAGAATATTGATGGCTTCAGAGCGGATTCATCTAGAGAATCAAGATGCTACTGATGGTGTGTATGTGATTTCTCTGCTCATATATATCCATTGTAATTCCACAAGGAAAAAGGAAGTAGTAAAAAATTTAATAAAATGAGTAGCAATTTTTCTTTGAGGAAAGCCTCCACTGGCTAGGACTCTTTGTCTTGAAAGGTGTATGTGGAGTATTTGTTAGATATTCATAAAAAAATGCAACATCATAGAGAAGATCATTAAAGAATGCTTTATTAGCACATCAGAAAAAAAGCCCTGTAGTTTATTTCCACCTTAAGGGGCTTAGTCTGAATCAGTTTGGAAAGGTATTAATCACATGCATGGAGGAGAGATTAAAAGTGACTATTACAGATAAAAATCTAGATGAAATTCAAATGATTTGGTTTGAAAAGAGAACCCTAAACTAGAATTCTGGAGAGTAAAGCAGGAGAAGGCTCTTTCCTTAACAAGCTGTAATTGTCAACTTTCACAGACATAAAATTGGGCTAGATGCAACTTTCAGTCAGATCACACAGTGCTTTTCATCTGTCTCATACTCTGCATACAGAAAGCTGTGGCAAAACACCTCCAAGTATTCTGTTGAAAGGAAACCGGAGTATTTTTACGTTTTGTAAGACTATAATTTGTTAGGTGAGTGAATGCATAGCAGAAAGTAATAAATTACTTAACAGTTTGTAATTAGTACTTGCAATAAAATCACTTAAGCTCTTGTTAAATTTGGCTTTGTAAGTTTTCTTGAGGAAATATGAGAACAGAACAGACGTAATATATCAAAAATCAAATAACTCTTAAGCCTTACGTCAGATGATTTTAGGAAATTAAGTGCAACTTTCATAATACTTTATAAGCAAACGATTTATTAAGAAGTTCTAGAATTTTACAAAATTCAGCATTGGTATTTATAAGAATAATAATGATACCAACTAGAACAATAGGTCTGAAACACTAAGCCAGCTTTATTAAGGAATCATGTGGAAAGGGAAACAGAAGCTGTAAGAAAATCCACCCAACCTTTGTTTCTTCACTCATTTTTTCTGTCTCACCCTTGCCCCACATAAAAATTCCTCCCCTGTCCCCTTAAGAGATGTCTTTTTACCCATTTTCCTCATGAGTGTGGCTAGTCCTTTTCAGGATACATTTATATTCCCAAACTTCACAACATCCTTTCTTCTGAGGCTAAAGTGGTTAAAGGACACTGAGAAACAGTGCCCGCGTTTTAAATTTACATGAGGTATAAATTCTTGCTCTTGACTACTTATGGGATAGAATGGGAAGCAGAGCTTTTATGCACATGCCGAAGAGTATTGCCAAAAATTGGTCAAACAGCTTAGTGTTTCAAAAATAGTTTTCTGATTATGCATCTGGAAGAGGTACTGTGGTGTGAATCTCTTATTCCCCAGTCTAATGTTTTTATTATGCTCTGCCACAATAAAACTTAAGATTGTATGTCACAACATTTCTTTTAGGATGTCGTATTTTTCAGAAAAGGTTAAGTTCCAGTTCCTCAGAAAAGTAGTCTGCGTGTCCCCTACTAAGGAAAGACTGAGAAGCTTTTGAAAAGAAAGCAAGCTGAGGATGTGAAATTATCTTGTCTTCGTTGTAAAAGAAATAATTTAAAGAACTGAGGATAATTGCTGTCATTCTTCCAGTGAACGGCTTAAAAGGGAAGAAAATACAGAACCCAAGAACAGCGTATTAAAAAAAACCCAAAGAAATAGGGATTTAAATGGATTGTCCCATCTGCAGAATGCAGAACACCCTTCAGTAATAACAACATTTGAAGTAAATTAGTCACAGGAGTATTGGAAATAATTCTGTATCGGAATTGTGTTCTGGTTTCAGCTGGGATACAGTTAATTTTCCTCCCAGTAGCTGCTGTGCTTTGGATATAGTGCGAGAAGAATGTTGATAACACTGATGTTTTTGGTTGTTGCTATGAAATCAAGGGCTTTTTCCAGTTTCTCAGATTCAGCTGATGAGCAGGTGTGCAGGGGCTGGGGGGGAGCACAGCCAGACAAATAGCCAAGGTGGCCAATGGAAATATTCCATACCATAGACATCACACTCAGTTTATGAATAGGGGTTGGCGAGGGGGCAGGAATGCTTTTTTCTTCTCTTTTCTGAGAGTTCGAATCCTCTCTTGTCTGGGACTTCAAACTTTTCTGGGAGTTTCTTCCTTTTTGGGAGTTTTGCAAAATTTGCAATATCTGCGAGGTCTGGGTTCTGTGATCGCTGCTCAGGGACTAGCTACAACTCAGACATCAGATGGTGATAAAATCGCATTGTGTATAGATTATTTTGTATATTCATTATTATCATTATTGTTATTATTAATAGTAGTAGTAGTAGTATTTTGCTGCCTTATTAAACTGTCTTTATCTCAACCCACGAGTTTTACCTTTTGTCTGTTTCTCCTCCCCATCCTGTGAGGGGGAAAGGAGAAGGGTGAGCGAGTGGCTGTCTAGAGCTTAGTTGCCAGCTGCTGGATTAAACCACAACAAATTGGAACTTCAAATTCTAAATAAGAACCTTTTGTTTTAAAAACAGTTGGGGTTGTTTTGTTTTGTTTTGTTTCATTTGTAAATTAGGGCCAGAAGCTGTCAAAGCAATCCATATTGCCTAATCAGATATACATTTCTTGTAATGGTTGATGAAAAATTTTTTTGGCTGCAATTTTTATTTCTCAAAGAAGACGAGAAGTAGGGGATAAAGGACTTGCTTTTGATTCATTTATATTAAATAGCACCTCAGTTACAAATTCTTCTGGCGAAACGAGCGGGACTTATAGTGTAAGCCGATGTTCTACATAAGGGTATCAAAATCTGTGTTTTGTATAGTAAGACATCTGGATAGCTTGGACAAAAGCTGACATCTGACATATTAACAGTGAAGAACAGTCTAAACAGCTAGCAACAGGTAGCTCTGAACATTTGCTTGCAAAACTGATAAGAGTGTTTCTTTCATTTTTCTGTCTCTGAGAGTGTCTTGCAGATGAAATATTGCTAAGTGTATACACACTGCAAAATTTCTGGTTGGATTTGTAATTAACTTGGAGTTAGCAAAAGTGTTCTATCTTATTATTCAGCTGAAAACCAGTATTTTTCAGTATGATGGTAGGTATAGAGATGAGCTTTAGGAGTATCAATACAATTGCTTTTCCTTCTGAATGCTGCAATAAGGAAGTTAGATCTTAGATTTTTAGACCTGAAGTTGAATATTAATTTGGCTTAATGAGTTAGTGAAATATTATATGATCTGTTTAACAGTGCAAGAATCTTTGACTCAGAGATTTGGAGGATTGATTATTCCTTTCTTCAGCTCCAGGAAAGCTTTGGATAAGACCTCAAAAGAAAATATACAAGATAAAGCAGTATATATTTTTTAAAAATGAATTTACTGGTAGGGAAAGGTCTGAATTTTGTTCTAGAAAGGTAATATTTGTGCCTCCCATTAGGTGCTTAGTCACTTCCAGGTAGTGAAAGCCAGATTCTCATTCCAGTAAAGCAAGACGTAAAATTCACAAAGCTTTAGGCTGAATGAGAATACTAAAAACAGAAGGGAAAAAAAAAAGAGATAAAATAAGAAAAAAGAAACATAGTGTAAGAAGCAATAAAGGTTTGGGTTTTTCCTTTTCTTTTTTCTTTTGGATTAAAGAGCAAGATAATGAATGTTAATCTAAACAGAGAGGTATGTTTTGATGAACCTGTTCCTGATTCTGAGAGACATCACTAATTATATTAGACAGAGAAGAAGCTGGACTTATCAGAGTGAATAACAAATCTGACATGCTTTGGAAGATTAACTTTTACTCAAATTTGGCAAATTAATTAATGGAGTTAGAGATTCCTTTATCAAACCAGATGGCTGGATACAAGAGGGGACACTATCAGAGCTAAAGTCTTCCCACACTGGAAAGAATCCCTCCCCTCTCACTAAAGAGCAATGCTGCAGCATAAGACCATTTCATGATAGACAGTAGAAACTCTGTAGAGAAGTGTTATAAGTGCAGGAGAATCCTTTGAACCATAAATCTAAATGAAGTCAGGCTTCATTAGTCCTGCTACTCATAGAACTCCTTGTTTCTATAACCACAGGCAAATACACCAGCAAACCTGCCCAGAACGCTGACCAAGAGAAACAGTCAAGCCTGATAAGAGTCTGGCACATATCGTTTCTTCCCTGGAGCAAAATTTAAAAGCCCAGAAGTTGAATTTTGACAAGCCACTTTCTTCAAACTTACAACAATTTTGCAACTTTCTATGAAGCAAATATATTTATGATGAGGAGGCTGTTAATAGGGTCTCCCTTCTTAACGGGCATCAGATGCTGAATTCTGGATGAATTTTTAGGTCTAATTAAAAAAAAAAAAGGGAGGGGGGAGTAAGAGGTTGTTTCCCTCTCCACCAGTTTGTGGTTTACCAGGTTTATTAACACTTTCTCTTTCAATAACTGAGCATTGACATTAGACCAGATACTATTTAAGAGTAATTTGGCCAAGTACTATCATTAGCAAAACCACCCATTATGTATGCTTGCAGAACTGAATCTAAAGCCCAGCAAAGATGTAACACTTCTGCTGAAGCACACTACCTGGAAATCTTGCTACCATTTTGTTGTAATTTCTGAGAAAAGAAGCTTTTAAAAGCAAGTTTATTGATTAACACTGAGGGAGTACACGGTTAAAAAAAAGGCCGTAGTGTCTATTCAGGCGTCAAAAATATGATGATCTGTCTTTTGCAGTATGTATTATTTTAATTGGTTATATCTTGAACTATTTAAATAACTCTGTCTCTCCCTGTCTTTTGATTGGAAAAAAAAAAAAAGCTTGGTTTATTCTACAAAAAAAAATGTTAGCACTTCATAGCACTACTGGAATTTTCTGAAGAGAGTTGAAAGGAGACCGGTAGCATGGAAAATTACAGCTGATCTTGTGATCTAGCCATCAGGAGTCCTTCTTTTACACTCCTAATATATATGCTCTCATTTCTCCCCTAGTTTTGGAAATCAGGAACTCCCAAAGAGTTGTACATCTCCAGCTTCAAATGTGTACCTAGAAAGGATGTAAATAACGTAAAGCTAATTCTAATGTGAAGCAACCAGTATCAGGCTGGATTTAGATTCAATAATTTCAAGACTGAAAAACCTACGGTTCCTGTGAGACACCCGAACATGTCAACTGACACCTGCATTCAACAAATCTGTTAAGTGTGTCTTGGATACGCAGCGCTACGGATCTGGAACATAGTTTGTACTCCAATAGTTCCCATCAATTCTCATGCAGAATTGGCAGAGTCCCCTGCTTCATGACACCCCAATAATATCAAGTTACTTACTTTGCATCTGTGCAGAAGAAGAAATCCGTTGTGGAAGCCCAGTGTGTGGAAGCTCCACAGCCCATGTCAGCTGACACACAAATGAAATGAGAAAGTTGAAAATAAATTTTAAAAATCCCAACTTGGAAGTGTACTGTTTCTTTTTTTAAGAGCATTTTCATCTCAAGGTACTGTGATGATAGTGTGCTGCAGTTTGTAAATAAACTAATTCACTAAGAAATTACTTACTTCTATATATTCCCTGTCTCCCATATACTTTTCATAAAATTGGGATTTTTCAATCTTTAAGCTAAATATAGTGGTGTATTCTGCAGAAGATTGACTAAAGCGAAGTTATTAAGTATCTACTTCACTGCAATTCACATAGATCCAATATGTGCAGTTCCACCAGGACAAAGACAGAACTGTGTATACCATGTAGCTGCTCTAAATTTTTACAAGAAAAATGTATTTTTTGCAGTATTGATTCCTTTCATGTTTGTCATTGTATATTAATCTTTAATTAAGAAGAGATCTTTGTCAGTGACTCTGTTTCTCAAATTTAAATCAGAGACTTTCAGTTAGATT
>Ga0181612_114930_pt1 | contig 15474 bp, 8 predicted proteins | sample HoacroProtozoa21_FD_119630 | JGI IMG/M metagenome (GOLD analysis project Ga0181612, IMG submission 119630) | Hoatzin crop microbial communities from Cojedes, Venezuel. Combined Assembly of Gp0051906, Gp0051904, Gp0051908 | reverse complement strand
GCTCCCCAGTAGAAGAGAGACATGGACATACTGGAGAGAATCCAGCGGAGGGCCACAAAGGTTATTAAGGGACTGGACCATCTGACATATAAGGAAAGGCTGAGAGAACTGGGACAGTTCAGGCTGGAGAAGAGAAGGCTCAGGAGAATCTTGTCTATGTATATAAATGCCTGAAGAGAAGGTGCAAGCAGGACAGAGCCAGGCTTTTTCCAGTGGTGCCCAGTGACAGTACCAGAGGCAACGGACACCAACTGAAACACAGGAGGTTCCATCTGAACATCAGAAAACACTTTTTCACTGTGAGAATGACCAAGCACTGGCACAGGTTGTTTGGGGATGTTGTGGAGTTTCCATCCGTGGAGATATTCCACAGCCATCTTGACATGGTCTTGGGCAACCAGCTCTAAGTGGCCCTACTCGAGCATGGGTTTGAAGCAGACAACCTCTAGAGGTCCCTTCCAGCCTCCACCCTTCTGTGATTTTGTGAAAGTTCCCGTAGAACTGATTAGCTGTTTATTCTTGAGAGACTTGCTGCCTCTTTACAAATTTCCCATCAGTAACCCATATGAACAGTGCTATGGATCAGATGTTCTTTTTCACGTTCCTGTGTGATTTTTCTTTTCTGAAATGTTTATGATTTAAAGCTGCATAGCTATTGGAAAGGACTGACATGCATAAAGCAACCATATGTCATGGCTGTAGAAGAAACAAGTGTTTTTAAAGTCACTGGAGGTCAGATGATGTAGCACAGTTAGGCTACGTCATCTGACTTATGATAAGCTCACTTATCTGACTTGAACATATTTTTCTGTGCTTAATTGATACTGGGAGGTTTTATGGGAAATTTAATCAGTCAGGCTTTGCCAGTTTTCAAAAACAATCCTGTGGAATAATATTTATGTGATATTAAACCACTAAGAGTTACCAGAAAGGCTAATTAACACAGAATTATTTGCTAGTTTAAAGCTATATTACATTTTTATATTTCATTCATGTCTGAGTAGTTAAATATGTGTATAGAGGAACATCAAAACAACAACCTCTATATATGTGTATATATTCTATGTATTTAACTTGTGCATTTTATCATGAACCAGGATTAATTTAATGTGTGAATTTTTTGTAAATAAAAGATGAAGTATGTACACCAAACAGGATCACAGGTAATTAAACAGGTACTGCTTGGCTTGTTTATCCCCAGTGACAGAAATAGTTCCATATCAGCTGACAAAAGATGGAATATGGTTCAATACGTATTTTTATTTCAACCAAAGACTTTAAAATACAAAATTGTTTTTTACATAGCAGAGTAGTATTAATACTCTTATTACAGATTGGGAGTACTTACTTTGCAAAAGATGACAAAGGCTAATGTAATTTATGGCACTTAAAGTATGACTTCCAATCCTCAAGATTGTTTTGGGTTATTTTACAGTAAGGGATGTTTATATTGACCTAGAGAAGGAGTAATAGGAAGACCAATCTCTGCACTGTGGACAAGTGAAGAAATGGTGATGGATGGTCTGGCAAGATGCATTTGGCTTTCTGGGGTAAATATACCTATAACTGCTAAATCATTCCTTTCCTCATGCGGTAGATGTGTCATTCAGTAAACCATATATTCCCATCAAGTATTCTCATTTTGTAGTAGACTAAAAGCTTGGTATTTGATGAAGAAAAGTGAGCTTATTCTTAAACACCTTTCACATCATCAATACCGGAGTTGTAAAAATAATGTAAGTAAAAAGCGGCCTGTAATATATTTTTATCTGTGTGGTGCTGTGTAAAAGAAAACAACAACAAAAAACTATGTTTCTATAAGAGATTGCTCATGTGAGGGTTGGTGTATGTATGCCTATAAATCCAAAAAGCTCCTGAACTTTTCACTGCCTGGAGGAATGAAGTTTTTAATGGAAAACCTGGTAAGTTTTACACTGAGAATGCAAAGATGGTGAAGTCAAAAATAACTCATGGTGACTTATCTGACAATTACGGGATTTGTCTCTTTTTTTTTAGACAACATGCTGATCTCTTGTTTTGATCCATTTTCTTGGAAGCATTGTAAGTAAAGTAAGCGCTGCATGTAGTGATCATCCTTTTAATGAAGTAAAGTCTGATGAATAATGTGTGCTAACTTTAAAACAATATTGATATAATCATCCTAATGCTATGTATGTTTTTGAAGTCTTAAGAACGACACAGCAAATGTTTCTCAAATATTCACATTTGAAGTGAGGAGATATAACGCAGAAAATACAGAAAATATTTTATTAATCGCAGAGCCTCAGATAGGTGGTCTTGAACTGGTTTCTTTATCTAACTTAAGTCTTTTCAGCGAGTGTTGCATGTCATGACTGCAGGTGAGAAATCCTTTCATGAAATTGATTAAATTCAGCCTGGGTTTAAGCAGGAGAAACTCTGAAGATTAAAACTGATGTTATGCCCCACTTATTCCAGGGCTTGACGTCTATTTGCTGACTTTGTCACAGCAGTAGTTCTAGTCATTTACAGTAGACACCTGTGCAGACCAGGATCACATGTCCGCTAAAATAAACATTTGCATTTTTACCCTAAATCTGTGCCAAGATGCTACAGAAAAATGTACGCCAACAAACACTGACATGAATTATTAGTGTCTGTTAAGGTGATATTTCCATGAAGTCTTTTACAGGTTTGGTCTCTGGAAAAAATACATTTTCTCCATTTAAAAATGTGGTGGATTGACCCTGGCTGGCAGTTAAGTCTCCACCCTGTCACTTGCTCACTCTGCCACAGTAGAATGGACAAAAGCAAGAAGAACTTGTGAGTCGAGATAAAGGCAGTTCAATAAATGAAGGTAAAAAGGCAGCAAACCGAGTGACATAAAGGCAGTCACTCACCATCTCCCTCTGGCAGACCTATGCCCAGCCAGTCTCTGAACAACAGCTACCTTGGAAATACTGGCCTCCACCAGTTTTATAGCTAGGCATGACTTTATATGGTATGGAACATCTCTTTGGTCAGTTGGTGTCAGCTGTCCTGGCTGTGTCCCCTCACAACCTCTTGCCCAACGCTAGCCTACTCCCTAGAGATGACTGTAGGTAAATGAGATGGCTTTGGTGCTGTGTAAGCATTGTTAAGCAGCAAGTAAAACATTGTTGTGTTATCAACGTTTTTTTGACCATGAATGTAAAATGCAGCTCCATATGGGCTGCTATCAAAGAAAGTTAACTCCATCCCAGCCACACCAAATATAGAAAACAATGCAGTTCATTGTGGAAATGAGAAAAACAAGTCACTTGGGAAACTCCTGAAATGTCACGAATTTGACCAGTAGAAACAAGCCTGACAACCAAAAATTGCTACAGAAGCTGCCTTTCCTAAAAACAGCAGGATACATATGAAAATGTTCTGGAGTGCCCCAGAGAAGACAGGCGTAGCAACTTTAGTTTTGGGAGATTTTCACATAACTCTAAATAAGGACCGGGATCTTGGGGTATGCACTCATGGAGTGACCAGACTGTTTGTGAGTAGGCATATGAAGCTTGGAGGAATGGGTTCTATGTATTTAACAGTTGCTGTGAATCATACATGTATAGATATCGTGGAAGGGCCCGAAGCTCTTGCTGTTAGATAAATGAACTCACCATAGGAGCTGCGTGTGTTGTAATTGAGATGGGGTATGAGAAGTTAGAAGTGAGAGATGAGATCAAGCAAACTATTGTTTGAAGGCATTCTCTGAGCTGGTTGTTGCTGAAGACATAGATGGAGAGGAGTGAAGAGAATGGATGCTTTTCTTGCAAGGTCACAAGTTCTGTTTTATTACTGTGGTAGGAGAGCACTCCTGCACGTGACTTGAACTTCTGCCAAGCCAAATTACTTTCCTCTAAAAACGGTGTTTTTGCCACAGTCTCTGCTCCCTTCACAGAACTAACACAGTTGAAAAAGTAGCTACAATTACAGAAATATATGCTTCCCTTTTTGCTTAGTGCACTACTCTTCACCTGTAGTTGTGTTTTATAAAATAGGCAATGTGGAATAATTATGCCAAATATCTAGTCTACAGGTAAGGATAACAGCAATGACCCCTGGCATAAAAAGAAGTGTCTATAAAACTGAGGAGAAAATAAAATGTGAGTAACTGTCTCCCTGGAACAACTTACCACGCTATAAAAAACAAAGTAATAAGTCTCATGATGGCAGGTTTGGCATTGTTTTGGAACATACAGAACAGCTGGCACCTCAGTATAAAACAAGCCACGTCAGCATCTGTTGTCCAAAGCGAATTTGCCACTGATTATTTTTTTTCTTTAATAAGAATGGGGAGACAGATGTCTTGGAAAGGACCTTAGCATGTGCAATCTTAACACCTTGGCTTGGGTGTTATTTTGACCTTCTAAGTAGATACAACTACTCCGTCCTATTTCTATTAGAGTACAGACTATGGGTCATAACTTAGTTTTCACAAAATTTGCACTGAAATAGGCATGCTGGTGACCATCTGAAGTAAGTGCCTATGTAGTGGTGGGACAGAGGCTACCCTCCAAAAGGTTGTGGGTGAGACCAACATGAGGAAGGCAGAAAGGCCACAGAAGCACAGAGGTTGCAAGAGAGCTTTGGAGGTCTCTGATCCAGTCTCCTGCTCAGAGCAGCCCCAGTTTGTTCCAGTTGCTTGGGACGTTGTTCGATCACGTTTGGATATCCTAAAGGTACTCTGCAGCCTCTCTGGGCACATTTTCCATGTCTGAGCGCCCTTCTGGTGATAATCTTTTCCTTTTATCTGGCTGGGGCTTCTCTTGGACCTGATGTTGCTCACCGTTCTGCCATTGAGCACCTCTGAAAAGAGTCAGGCTTCATCTTGTCAACAGCCTCCCAGCAGGCAGCTGAAGTCTCCAGTTAGTCCACCCCTGAGCCATTTCTGCTTGGCTCTGACCAGAGGCACCTCCCTCATCCTGCCCTTGGGTGCCGTGTGGTCGGGTCCCTCACCATCCCAAAGGCTCTGGACTGGGCCCACACCCTACCCATCAGTGTCTTTCCTGGACTGGGGAGACCACAAGGGGACACAGGAGTCTGGATTCAGTCATCGAAGTGCCAAATAAGAAAAGGAAGCATTTTTATTCTTTTTGTTGTTGTTATTGTTGATTTATTGGTGACTTTTTAAATTGTTTATTGCCTAATCTTTAAAAGTACTGCTAACGAAGCAGCTAGAAGGGGCCTTGATGCTGAAGGCCAGCACACCTCCCTGGCAGAACTGCAGTCTTCGGCTTCCCCAAAGGAACAGCTGTCTCTCCAACATCTTGATCTGTTGCTATTCTTCATGCACCACTACGGAGGGTCTGGCTTCATCTTCTACCACCCATTGGGAATTCTTCTTGTCCTCAGACTGAAGAAACCCCACCTCCAGGCTCCAGGTTCCTCGGTAGTCCTGGGAGAAGATGTGACTGCTATGGACATAGAATAAGATTCTTTTCAGAGAAAGAAAGAAGAAGGAAAGGTTGTAAAGAAAACGCAATATACTAAAGAATTGGTGAGTGTATTAACATTTTGTGAGTTCTGCTGGTGTTTGCAGAAGTCTTTTGAATTTTTTTGTTTTTTTTCTGTTTTATTTTGAGAAAACCTGATAGTGTTCTCTTGAGATGGATATTCCTGGGAAAACAGTAAAGGCTCTGGCAACAGTCAAAAACTACTATTGGACTTGTGTTTAGTTCTAGCATGATGTATTTAACTGTGTTTTTGTTTCAGAAGAAGAGTTTTGTTGAAAGTTGTTGATTTTATAAGTAAAGACTGCAGTGTACAGCATGTGTTCTAGTTTTCCTGTATTGGCAAATTCGCATTATTTTCCATGCTGGTTGTTGCCAGACAGTAATGTACTCATTAGTGTTATTAATAAAGGTGGCTATGCAAAGTTGGTTTGCAGCATTGCTGTCTATTAGAACTGTTTGTTAAGCTGTGAGTGTTTTTTGCCTGTCTTTGCTAGTCATGTATCACTGCTCTTTTTTTTTTAGACATCAAGAAATGTAAGCAACTGGTGGTTTCTTTGATTGAAGCTGCCAAAGAAACCCCTCAAGGCCATGCAATGGAGTACCTGTATTATTGCCACCTACTGCACTGTTCCACCAACGCCAGAACATATGGAGTCATTCAAATTCAGAGTTGCATTTCTTTGAGTTTTGTCTAGGTTGGGCATGATTTTTGCAACTGGTGCTTATCAATAACAGCAGCCTCCTTATCCATGCCATCTTTCCATCTGATTGCTGGAAGGTCTGGATCTTAATCAGGCTGTCATACCCCAACCATGAGAACTGTTAAATGCTCAACTCCATTAAAGATAGTCACTCAGTCCCCTTGATTGGATTAAGGTGAAATGATACCAGAGATCCTGTATCACTTTACAAGGTTTATTCATGATAATGATAAATCAACTTATTGTGGCATGATTATGACAGGCAAACTACTGAGGCATGATTATGCACAATAATGACAAGTAAACTACTGAGGAACGATTATGATAAGCAAATTACAGTGGCACAATTATGACAAGCAAACTATAGTAGTACGATTACAACAAGCAAACTACAGCAGTATGATTATGAAAGACAAGCTACTCTAGTGCAATTACGAGAAACAAGCTACTGTGGTACGATTATGATAAGCCTTGCTTTTATAGTTTCAAAGGAGAAGGAAAAGAACATAAGGGGGGACAGAAAAGTTAGAGAGGAAAAGAGGAAGAAGAAATAAAAAGATATCACCAATCCTGAGTCCAGAATTGATCTGGCCAATGTAGGGGGGGAGGGGGTCCAGGTGCTGGGGGGTGCCACCTTTACAGTGATTTTCTCAGTTTGTATAGGTAGCTAGCCTTCCCTTAGTTGAGTTTCTCACTTCCCATGCTAATTAACTAGTTGATGATAACCACCTTGTCTGTTATAGGCTGTTAGTCTTGCTTTCCATGTAAATTAGCATGAACGCTCCTTACAGGTTGGGTGGGGGCAAGTATTTTTGGTCTTGAATTGAGTCAGTGGTCGCGATCTCCCTCTACCACAGTTGCCTCTGACCTCTTCCTGGTGCAGCACTATTGGCTTGTTAGCTGTAAAAAGGGAGTTGAGTGCCAAGGAATTAGAAGTGGTCTGCTTAGCTTTGCCAGAGTAGCATTAGCTTGTGAGGGTCTCTCGGTCCAGATGTTACTTGGTTGATTTAGCACCAGACCACCAGGCTCTAAGAAGAGCAAACTCTGTGCTCAGGCCCAGTACTCGTCAGCACAAGATAAGAAGGACACTACTGTATCCAACACCCACAGGCTTTGTTCTTCACATTAGCACCTTAGACCAAGACATTTGAGACATTTTACCTCATATTGTTTGGACTCTTACACACTCCAGTTCCTCATCAGGAGGACTATGAGGGTGATGCTTGGTGTTTCTTCTCCTTTTTACTGGGTAGGGTGTGGTGTTAATGGTGGGAGTTCTTGCTCCTCACTCTTGGATTTGCTTGGGTCATTTCTTAAAAACCTTTACTAACACAGTTTACTTACTTCCTCTTTGTTCTCTCATCCGTAAACTCCATGTTGCATTCAAGTTTTACTCTACATGGTGTGTTTTACAAATGCTTGAGATTTCGTCTCTCTTTTCTTTTTTAACACTGACACGGATTTCACCCAGCTGCAAAGGCTGTGTTCCTTCAGTGATCAGTAATTAATCATTAGTGATTTGTGTTTATAGCCTGGGACCTCAGCTAGTACTTGCACTTTCAAGGCTATTGCTGTCAGCTTGTGCTTGCTCTTCTGAGAGTCCCTGATACAATCCCATATTTCTTCAGCAGTCTTTAAGCTGTGGTTTTATTAGCATAACCCAGTCACTCATGAGTACAGCTCTAAGGTCGTCGAAAAGTAGATTGTGCAAAATATACGATCCATTAGAAGACACACATGCATTTAAACACACACAGACAGACAGTGCTCTGGTAACCACTTGCAAATAAATTTTTACTAATTACTACAAACCCACTGTTTAACGATCAAAATTACTTTAGCAATTTTCAAAAAAATACATTTCTTAGTACTTCATATCTTGGTACTGTTGCAAAATTTGCTCTTCTAACTTTTTTCCTATGAAAAATAGAAGAGCATTTATTAGTACACATGAAATGTCAAATGTCAGGATAGTTCTTCTCTTCCTCTTCCTGTTTTTTTTTTTTCTCATGTTCTCTACCAGTTACCATTATTATTCTTCTTAAGCTATTTAGATCTTCTCTAAACTCTGTGTTGGACCTTGCATAATTTCTGTCAGTGTGTGTACCTTGCATCATATTGAAATGAGAATGGTTTTTTTTTGGTTTGGGTTTGTTGGGGTTTTTTTGCATGATATCACAAGATTTCTGAAGTCTTACTTGTAAGTATTTTTTTGATAGTTCATCTCTTCCTGTGAGCATCAGTAATTCTGAAGAATAAAAATGTTTCATGAGTTTCTTCAGACATGAGCTTTTCTGATGTTGAAAATGGGACAACTTGTCCTTACTCACTTTGCTGAAAGAGTATGGGTGGGAAGCAGAAGTAGACGTATTATTAAAGTGCTTCACATTGCAAAATTAGCTTCTGTTATGGCCAGATTATTCAACCAGACTATGGTTCATAGCCAGAAGATAATTCTAGAAGAGAAAGGAAAAAACTTTACCAATTTACTTTCCATTACAGCTGTGGCTTCGTCTGTGGTTGAAAAAACCTTCTGATAGACCAAACTTGTCTTTTTTTTTTTTTTTTTTCTATTGAAATGAGTAACAGACAGAACAGCAGCAGGTTGTTTGCCTGAATTTCTCAGAAGAAGCCTCTGTGATTACACTTACAAACACTCTTTGTGATCCTTGGGCTGGAGAGGGAGGAGCTAACTGAAAGTAAAAGAAACCTATGAACTAGTTTTAACCTGCTACATTAAATTTCTTATTTTGTCTTTGTAAAATCAAAGACTAGCTTCCTACTGGTAACTAGTTCTTTGCATTCCTAATTTAGATGTTAATCAACCTCTATCGTCAGTGAAGAAAACTAAACACTTCTGAAGGCCACGTCACTGTGTTAAAAGAGAATCTTTCCCTTTCCATCCACAAAAAAAAAAAAAAGCTCAATGCCTCTGCTTGATTTAATGCATGACAGGCAACAAATATAAAAATAAGAAACCAGAAGGATGATTAAAAAAGGTCTTTCACATATGACTTCATAGTATACGTTTCCTTCTACATGGAGTTTAAAACATTGAACTGCCTTTTGAAGGGAAGACACTTAGCAACAGAGATGAAAAAAAGATTTCTGTAGAACTATAGCTCACTGAAAGTTAAGACACCTAAGATCTCCCTAGGGGGGGAAAAAAAATCCTCAGAATCCCATCTACCAGCAAACAGCCCAGGCATTACTTTTTTGAAACTGGGTCGCTGCGAAGTCAAGAACGTATCTGAGTTCAGAAGAATGCACTGCCAAAAGAAGCCTGAGTTTTCCAATGGATTCAGCACATTACCAAGAATATGTAGACCTGAGGTTTCTTTCCTACTCTGTTTTTTGCAGTTTATACTTTACATTTTTTGAACTAGAAAAAAAAAAAAAAAACCTAGAGAAGTGTATAGGAATTAAATCTGTTCTGTTGTCTAAATGTTCTAATGATAAAATTGCATAAATTAAGAACAATACGACTGAAGCACCTAAATCCCAATTCATAAAATTCAATATTCCTATAAATGCTCCCCCTGCTAGTCTGTCAGAAATTCAAAACATATTGATTTTTGCTTACCCATCTCATCCATCTACTGCATATCACAGAATCACAGAACAGTAGGGTTTGGATATCTAAGTCAATATACTGAAGTGTGATAATAATTTCAGATAGTCATCACTGAAAGATCACAGGTCATGGAAGTCAGTCCAACACTTCCTTTATCCAATCTTCCCATCCTAAAGCTGTGATTAGACATTTGGTTTAAATCCATCTAAATCAGGATGTAACAGAATGTCATACAGTCGCTGGTTCATAGACTCCTTGAAATTATATTGGATCCTGAAATTACTATCAATAGATGATGACTGCAAAACGGTTCCTTCTCATGCAGATAAAAAAACCCTCAAGATTCTTTTGCGTATCTTTTACCTACTGAAAATACTATTATTTAGGGTATATAAAGACTGGTATTGAGAAGAAGGAACTCTGTACTACCTTCTAAAGGAAACAGAAAAAACAGGGATGAAGAAGCAGGACTTAGAAACTGTCTTCTTCCAGTACAGGAAAGGTTTAGTAGAGACTTAAGTGATTTTCTATGTCTTAGATAATGAGCACTAGTCAAAAAACACTTCATTGGCAGTATGGTGTGATATTGCCAAAGTATAAACTGTATCTAATCTATTTCTCCAGAAGCATTAACTGCATACACAAAATTAATGGTTCTTTTTTCTTTACAGCCACTAAATTTCTATCTCCTAAATAAATCATAATAGAACAAGGGAATAAAGTTACTCTTTCTCAGAATAGCAATGCTTGAACAACAGGAACTTAATGCAGGATGTTCATGTGGAACTGTATCATACAGTAAGCGCAGTGAATTTTTTTAATAATTAGATGGCCCATATTGCTAGTTAGCCAGTAGAATTCCTTCGTTTTTATTTAAGTCCTTTGTCTGACAAATATGCTACCAGGCAGTATGTTTGAGCATAAACTGTTATGTTAAGGTTGACATGGTTTTGTATGCACCAGCACATTTCATGAGCCACTGTTTAGATTCTGAGTTTCCATGAAGAAAAAGTCATGTGACCTTTAGGAGTGGAACAGGAATACTATGTTGTAAGTATTCCTGAGATTTATATTAAATATGTCAATGAATTGATTCCTTACTTTTACATACCTGAGAATTAAAGAAAAGTAGATAAATTTCAAAACCAAGGAAAGCTAATGGAAATGACAAATCAGTAGTTGGCTTTTATATTACTTCCGAGTGACATCACTTGTATCTAAATTACTGTAAACTAGAACTATCACTGAATATTAAAGGTATCCTTTGTCACAGGTATGTATCATCTGATTCAAGTACATATTAAGCTGACGACTTCAAATAACTTGTATTTAATTTCTGTCAAGATACAATACAAATGGAAGATGCATGTTTTCTAAATAATGTCAATAGATGTCTTTTATGAACATTCATCTTACAGCAATAATAAAAACCCAGACACATACTGTCTCTAAGATATGTTTTGTACTGAAAGAACAGAATTTCTTATGTTGTGGTCCTTATAAAAGAACTTCTGATATAAAAAGTTCATAAAAACATCAGCAATAAAAATACATACAGTTTTATCTGTATTGTATTAAAAACAGACAAAAAAGGCAGAATGATCATAAGCATAAAAATGTCTCATATTCTGTAATTTTTGAAAGGTTTTTGTGTTATCCAAGCATTTTAAAAGAGAAGTACCTTTGAACAAAGGATACTACTTCTGAAATACAAGATTTTTGAGTTTAAAGATCATAAATGCCTTTCTTCCTGTAGCCTGTATCTCTTCTTTTTACTCGGTTGAAAACAATTGTAGAAATAAGACCAAAGTGAATGCATTTCCACCCTGTGTAAATAGATAATTTACCACATAACTGTGTATTTCCATCTTTTTTTTTCTTTTTTTTTCCACGTCAGTCTGAAAAATGAATGCCTAGAAAAATATGCTTCAGAAATATTGCACTGCCTAAGCCAGCAAAAAATCCTTATGAACAGATGGGACTATGGTCTGAACATGACATTCAACAAAGAACCCTTTGTTGTTATATGTTACACTTAGGAAGATGTGTTGAATTAGCAATGGTACAAGATCATAATTTCAAAGTCCAGTGAGTTAGCATGCTAGAAGTAGTACAGATCTCCAACTAAAGTCATCAAATGCTACAACAATAAAAAAAGGCAAATAATAAAAATTATAAATTCATAGTACATATATAGTACACTGCCAGTAGCACTTGACAGGACCTATTTGCATATTCAGCTTTCAGACCTTAAAAGCACATAGCAATGTCTGTGAGGAATCATTTCATCTTCTCCTTGAGACAATAGAAATAAATTCATGCAAAATTTTTAGCCTGTGGAAATAATTGTAGGATAAGACAGGGAACAAGGAATTGATCTGTGTAACAATATTCTATAGGAAACAAATAGATTTTATCTCTGTTAGAAAGCTGTGATTCAGCTCCCCTTGCATTGTTTCATGCAATAGGGCATTTGCATCTCTAGACAATCAACCGCAGTCATAAATCCTGAATTATTCCAGCTTTAGAGGTGTTTCAAAGACCTTTGTAGCAGAATCAGTCAGTTTTCAGAATAATACTGTTATAAGAACGATGCACCAACCTCTACTCCCAAAGGACCCAATGTACTTAAAACTACCCCTCCCTCCCCGATGAGATGATGCATGATTTTGAAAAATAAATAATGCAGGTTCATAATTTCTGTGAGCATTTTTCAGTACTAGGCAATCAGTCTGTTAGTGGTGTAGTGTTAAAAATACACAATGACTCAAATTTTGTTCACAACTTTTCATCTATTTCCATAGAAACAGTTTTCTCTTTCCATTTCTGTACTTACCGCTATTAAAAACAAAACAGGAACAAAATGACTGTTAACTGTAGAAAACAAATGGAATAGACTCGGCATGGACATTCTTTCCATGCAGGATATGAATTGGTGAGCATGATTTCAAGCAAGATCAGTGTGCTTCTGAAGATTTAAAGAACAGCAGGGTCCTCACTCACTGTTGCCATCCCCGGCAGAGGCAGGGCAGGTGTCTTTCAGGGGGCTATGGTAGCCTTGACTGGTTGGAGCTGGTTCATTCCTCCTGCTGCCCTCCCTTTTGGGGACACTAGAAGGCAGACAGCGGGGGGGCAGGGAATGCACAGCCAGACCTCCAAGTGGGAGCCCGAGGCTAAGGAGAAAGTAAGAACTAATGTCAGCATCAGCATCATTCTCCTCCAAACAAAGACGACAAGAACTCCATCGCGAACCTCACATCCCTTCCAGGTAGGAGGACCTGTGCTACTGAAATTTATTTTACTAGACCAGGAATGACTATTTCTGTAATTAGAGCAAGGATTTGGGCTATTATACTGTCATGGATTGTACGGACAGTAGACTCTCAGCTTCACCTATAAGTTGTGCTTAATTTTTGCCTGAAGCAAGATATTCAGTATAATAAACCCAGTTACATCATTTATTTGGGAATAGAAGACTAGAGGAACAGTGAGAGGTTATACTTCACCATAGCAGTTGTTCTTTCTCCCTAAATACTCCACAGTTACTCATTCACAAGCCAATGAATTTGGTAATGATTTGTGTTAGCGATGTTAGGACTGCTGCTGCCTTCTCCAGTTGCTCTACCCCAGAACCCCTCCTGCTCCAGCAGCTGGATCCCAGCCCCATGCCCCAGAAAGCAGGTGTGAGCTACAGATGCAGCTACTGCTTTTCCATAGCTGACACCATGGGCCAGGGACACCCACCCCCTGGTCTGACTCCAATAGCTGACCCCAAATTTCACTCCTACACACTAAGGTCTCACCAGCAGCTGTCACTGAGTCCTTGCAGTGCACACACACATGGGATAGTGAGTGAGGTTATGGTGAGAGGTAGTTAAGAAAAGATTTAAGAATTTTGTACCTCTGTCTGCCTACCCCCTTCTCCATTCCTCCCTGATCTTCCTTCCCCTACTAATTGCCTCATCAGTTAGCATAGTCCCACTGCCCCCCTCCAACATTCTGGACCCTCAGGTTTGCATCCCCATCCATTGCAAAGTCCTGGTTTCCCTGCAGTTTCTTAATAACCCATCAACGAGTGAGACTGGCCACGTTTATTTATGGTTATTGTCTTTGTTGATTCTAATTGGTCAGTCTCTGTGTCTTTGTCTCTTGCTGTGTTCTTATCCTCCCAGCTGGAAAAATAAACATTTTCATACCCTACATACTCTTACCAATTCATGCCACTGATCAGGTTTGTCCTTATCAGGACCCTCGTTATCATTCGCTGGTCAGGTTTGTCTCTGTGTGTTCTGATTTATGGCTGCTTTGACTGGCTACCCTTAAAGGAGCAGATACTCTCCTTCTACATACCCTCACAATTTAGAGTTATCTTCTATGGAAGTAAGAAATTTAAGATAATAGATAGGCTGCTTTATAAAAATATGAATGAAAAATGAAGTAAGCATAATGCTTTAACAATGAATTAAAAAAATCTTAATTATGTTTGCATTTACAATAAAAGTGTTTTGAGCCTCAAGCCTTACCTGAAAGTGTGATGTAAAACCTTAGGTGATCTTGATATTTTCTTGGGTTTTTGGTGTGGGGACAAAGGGTGAAGCAGGACTGCCCAAATAGAAAGGAGCAAGATAGAACAATTATTAATTCCTACTAGAAGAGTTTCCTAGGTAACATTTCAGAAGCTGATTCACACTCAATGTCCTGCAGCTTCATCATTTTCTATGTGAAAATAAGATTGCAGGAAATAAGACTCAGCCTATCATATTTTCATGTTTGCCAAAATGTTTCTTCTTCTTTCTACAAATAAATTTTGTTCAAGTGGAGCTTGAGGACTTCTGACATGCTATTCAGAATTTGTAGTTTTGACACGGCCACAGGACAACCAGAAATGTCAAACATGTTATAGTACACAGACCACTGGCAAAATATACACAAAATATATCTAATATGTTGGGTATAAATCATATCTGCTGCTGATGCCAACAATCTGTACAAGTTGAGTAAATCTAGCATGCCCTGAATATGTCAAACTCACTGTGTATATACCAACAGAACAGCACATGCAGAGAAGGGGCTAAATTTTTCTTTTTTTTTCAGAATCTGGTTCATAAAATATGGGTGACAGAGAATACAAACATACTTAGGTAGGTATATGAGACTGATTACTGTATTTGCCTTTGTATTTAGCATTGTGTCTACTTTGCAACACTAGGTTTCTAACAGGTGTCTCAGTGGCTAAGACAAGAAAATTTTAAAACTTTTAAACTTTCTTTCATAAATAAAAGGAATTAAACATCTATTCATTTTTTTCCTGATTATATCAATTTTGTTTATGACTAGTTACACAGCCATGTGTATTCAAGGAAATCTCCTTTAGAAGAGAAAGCCTCTTTCCCAGAAGCATTTACGTGGAGATGTCTCAAGAACTTACTGCTTTTAGAAACAAATCTTTAACAGATCACGATGCTCTTGAATAAAATTATCGATGATAAGTTTCTAATAAAAGTGATGGAGGAACCAACAAGGAAATGAACTCTGCTGGACCTTCTACTAAGAAACAAGGAGGGACTGGCTGGGGATGTGAAGGCTGGAGGTAGACTCGGCTGCAGTGACCATGAAATGGTGGAGTTCAGGATCCTGCGTGGAGGAAGAAGGGCGATAAGTTGGAACAAAACCTTGGACCTCAGGAGGGCTAACTTTGGCCTCTTCAAGGAGCTATCCCATGGAGGAATCCCATGGG